>Ga0209000_1000384_pt1 | contig 46053 bp, 100 predicted proteins | sample RifGroD2_FD_183998 | JGI IMG/M metagenome (GOLD analysis project Ga0209000, IMG submission 183998) | Groundwater microbial communities from Rifle, Colorado, USA - Groundwater D2 (SPAdes) (version 2) | ecosystem: Environmental > Aquatic > Deep subsurface > Groundwater | place: Rifle, Colorado... | reverse complement strand
TCATATTCAATTCATTGATTAAATACAAATATGCTTCATTCCTTATAGAATCACAAACAGAATTAACAGTACAATCATCATACGGACTAAATACTATAAGATTATTATTTATAGGATCATGGTAGATGGTATATTTCCTTTTTTTGTCAAGTTTATAATATGTATTTTTACAACCTCTTAAATATAATTTTTTCATTGTTAACTCCTTTATTTTAAGTTATGATCAATTGCAAATTTTATTCAAATAACCAATTTTCTAAACACTTAATTTATAATGGTTTAGAAGGTGTGTCATTTTTCATTTTTACAAATATTTTATGTTTTTTACCAATCAACATTATCACTCTCTGATTCTAACCACTTTTTAATTAATCCTAAACAATCAGTATCTTCTTTAAAACATTCTTTATAATTATATTTATCACATGGGCAAGACATACAATCATTGTTATATAATAATTCTTCAGTTAATTCATCAATTGACATATTTTTAATTCTTTCAAAATTTGTCATAATTTTTATCCTCCATCATTTACAAAGTTATATCAACAATATTAATATTAAAACTACTTTTAACTGCAACAACATCTGTATAATAAACATTTTCCTTAACTAATTCCCATCCATATTGAGTTACACCATAGTAAGTTTCTGATACATATATATCATTATCAAACATTTCGCCATTTAATCTAATCATTCTTTCTTTAAATGTTTCTGTCATTACTGCATTGTCGTATGAATCATATATGTCAAATGTTTTACCATATTCTTCATTATCTTTATAGGAATTTATAATGCAATAACCATTAATTACTGGATCTGTTTTTCATCCACTCATAAATATTTTCTGATGATTCTGCAATTAAGTATGTAATAATACCTTCAATACTATCTTTTTGTGAATAATGTCTAAATTTTAACGCGTATAAATTCATGTTTTAATTTCTCTCCTTTTATATTTTATTTATTTGCTTTCTGCTTTTCTTATCACTTCTTTTACATCTTCAATGCCATAATGACAGTTTGGACAAAATAAATCACTTTTTACAACAATGCTAAGTACCATATTACATTTTTTACAAATAATATTTCCATTTCCACTCATGCGATACCACATATTTATATTCCTCCTCATTAACTATTACCTAATATTTCTATTAACATAATAATATTTTTAATTGCATTTTCTTCATATTTATTTCTAAAATAATCTGTAATATAAATATTCTTTCTATCTAATATACCTTTCAAGAATTTAATTCTTTCTTTTCTATAGGTATTATCATCAACAAATGAATATTCATATCTAATTCCTTCTTCATACTCTAAAAATTCTTTTTCTGGATAACCTAATACAGATAAATCAATATCTAATAAATAATTAATATTAATATCATGATATATTTTATTATGTTTTGTTGCCATAATCATTTCTATAATTTTATTTAAATCATTTTTTGACATTGTAGTTTCATTTAAAATATAATTTAATGCTATATCTGTACTATTTTCTTCATTTTTATCAGATTTAGGATCATAAATTATATCATGAAATAAAATAGCATAAATTATTAATGCATAATTATGTTCATCTATTAATTTCAGTCTATCAATAATATCTAATTCATTTAAGCAATTATCAATATGTTTAAAAGTATGGTATTTTCTATGTGGTTCATTGTAATAGGTATTTATTTTATTCAGCCATTCTTCTGACAATGTATGAATTATGTTTACTTCACCTATCATCATCCATCAAACCTTTCTATTAATATATCATAGACACTTTTAGGTACATAATCTTTAATTATTTCTTGCCAACCATCATATCCAATAAAACTTTTAACAAAAGAAGAACTAATATCTTCTATTTCTTTTGGAGGAATTAAAAATATAGTTTCTATTTCAGGTTTTAATTTATGATTAAAATGTTTCATATTCTTTTCATAATTAAAATCTTCAGAAGAACGAATACCTCTAATAATATAATTAGCATTTAATGTACGAGCAAATTTTACTAAAATATGCATATCTAAACCACAAACTTTAATATTAAAATTAAAATCATTATATATTTTAATAGCATTTTCTACAAGGGATATTCTTTCTTTTTGTGTAAACATATATTTTTTAGAAGGATTATTCCCTATAACAATGATTAATTTATCAAATAATTTCATACCTTTTTCAATCATCCATAGATGGCCATTTGTTATAGGATCAAAACTACCTGCGTAAACTGCTATTTTATTCATAATAACTCCTTTATATACTTATTAATATAATAAATAGTGTTGTTAAATTTATTGTTGTTATATATCGTTTTATATTTATCATTGGTATCACTTATTTGTAAACTATTTATTCTTGATAATGCATATTCTTTAGAAATACTATCTCTTTTAATAATTCTTTCTAATCTAATATTAATATCTGCATCAATAATCCAAATATTTGTACATAAATCTTTTAAATTTATATCTAATAATAAAGCACAATCTATTATGCATATTTTAATTCTTCTTGATTTACAATTATTAATATGATGTAATATTTCTTTAGCAATGTACTTATGAGTTATTTCATTTAACTTTTTTAACTTTTCTGAATCGTTAAATACAATATTCCCTAATGATTTTCTATTAATAATATTAGTTACATTATCATATAAAATACTGTTTCCAAAGTAATTTATAATTTCATCTATACAACAAGTATTATTTTCAATAATCATATGCCCTATTTTATCCGCATTGATAATAGGTGTATCGTATTTATGGTATAAGTATTTACATATTTTACTTTTACCTGATCCACTTCCTCCTGTAATACCTAATATTTTCATTTTAATTTCCTCCAGTTACAAATCATATTCTAACCACATTGGTAAATCTATTTTTCTTTTCTCCACAATTCCTACATGTCCATCTTCCAATCTTTTAACAACAATATTCCCATCAATTGTTTCTCCTACTATTCTGCAAATATCTCTATTGCATAATCCATGTTGATGAATATTTATATTTATTCTAACTATTAAATCTATATTTTTTAAATATTTACCTTGTATTCTTTCTCCATTAATAATTGCAATAATTGGGCATATTGGTTGATTATCAATATGTTTTCTGATTACTTCTTTCATACGATTACTTGCTCTAATTTTTAAATCATTATTATTGTCAGTATTCATTTTAGATTCTCCTTTGTATTTATTTTTACTGATTAACTTACTACAATTATTATATTACCATTCTGTAAACTATTTGTCAAGCACAAATTTCATTGCATCTACTGCTATTTTATATGCTTTAACCATATGTTTTCTCGGCCCAACTGAATTGGTATTTTTAGATTCTCCTAATGTGATTTGTTTCTCTATTAATTCTATTGCTTGCTCAATAGTCATATTATTAATTTCATCATCTGTACTTTTCCAATTAATTTGACATTCTTTCATTATTTAATACTCCTTTTTAAATCTTTACTAATATTAATCAAAACATATCTTCCGCAATTCTCCCTTCATATTCCTTATATTCATCTAAATTATTATCTCTAAAAGATACTTCAATTTCTCTATTCATTGCATCTTCTAATATTTTTAATTCATTCCTATAAGTATCAATTGTATCATTTATTTTCTGAATCATTTTTTCTTTATAAAGTCTAATTTTTCCTTTGTCTTTTGTCCAAATTATAAATCCAATATTTCTACTACTATTACGCAACCAACCTTCTCTAATTTTTTCATATTCTTCTTTTTTAACTCTTTGTATTCTATCATATAAAACATAATTAGATTTAGTTTCACTTTTAATTTTGTATTTTTCTACTCTCATTAAATATTGTGATTTTATATTTTCAGATCCTATCTTTTGTCCTATCATATCTACACTTACGGATATGCTATAAATAAATTCATCCATAAATTTTTATTCTCCTTTCCTATTTTATCATTCATAACTACAACACTCCACCGCAAATATTAAATTTATATATCGCTGCTTCTCCAAAACTTTCACTTACTAATGCATGTAAACTACATTTTTTCTTCTTACCATCAATAATTTCTTTTGCTTTCATAGCACAGAATGATAAACCTAATCCTATATATTTTTTGTCAAATTGAATATTAGAATTACTTTTTAATTCATTTATTATTTTAAGTATATCTTCAAATACATTATCACCATATATAGCAATTAAATTTTTCTGTGTTTCGTTGAATTCCATAATTTAATTTTCTCCTTTTTTAATTATTATCTAAATTATCAATCATATTTTGAATTTCTTTATGCGTTCTATGATCAATTACATTACCGTTAAGTTTATAAATAAGATTCATTAAAAATTTTACATCATCATGAGTATAAGTTTTTGTTTTGATTTTATCTTCAATATTATAAATCATTTCCCATTCTGATAAATTTATCATAAATTATCTCCTTTCTATTCTACTTCAAAATGATTATATCTTTCTATTATTTTGATTGCATCTTCATAATTTACATGTTCAGCTACTACATAAATTTCTCCATCTTCTTTAGTTAAAATATCATAATCATCTTTAAAGTTTTGTTCAGATAAATATAATTTACTCATAAAATTGCTCCTTTTTAATATTAACACCAAATAATGGTTTTGAACAATATTTATGCACCAGTATTTGCAATTAAAACAACTTTTTCAGTATTCATATCAATTTCTTTAACCTTTAATTTTGCTTTACGAAAATAATCACTTTCCCATCTGGATTTTCTTTCCGCGTGTAATTCATCTTCTGCAATTACTACCATTGCATAATCTTCTACCCAACTTACTTTATCCGTTCTTGAAATTAGATAACATTTCATAATTTTATACTCCTATTCCTCCATAATTTCAATAGTAATTTTTATTTTCTTCCCTTCATATTCTGAAAATAATTCATATAATTTATCATCACAGAATATTCCTCTTTCTGCATCTTCTCTAGTTTTAAATAATCCTGAATCTTCATATTGACCACCAAACCACCCTAATAGAATTTTACCTATTTTATACATATTAATTTTCCTCCTTTTAATCAATTTATTGATATACTTGCTAATTCCATACCTACAAAAAATTCTCTGAAAATTTTTATCTTTTCTTTCCACAATTTTATAGTTAATTCATAACAATCTTCTAATTCGATTGCATCAGAAATTATACCTATAACTATTTCTTTTGGCATATCATTAAACATATAAACATTTGTTGATTCTTCAATAGATAATATTCTATTTAACACAGGTTTATTAATATAAGAATTAATATTCTCTTCTTTGGATACTTTAATTTTAAATTCAATCATTATTCATTCTCCTTCTTCCTTATTAAAATATAATTCTCTATATTTATTTGCTAATTCTAAAGTTCTAATTTCAATATTACCATAAACATCACTAGACCTCATAATCCTTATTCCATGTTCTTTAGATTTAATTTCATAAAAATATTCTATATGTCCTGATGCAAATAAATCATTCGTCCTATATAATCTAACAACTTCCCATTCAACATCAAATGCAATAAATTTATAACCATTAACTAAAGGATTTAATTCATAATCTAATTCTTCTTTAGGATAACCATTTGCTTCTCTACATACTCTTTCATACAATAACCTCTTACCTAAACCATCTTCAATATTTTCTAATTTCATAATATCTGTAGATTCAATTTCATCTTCTACAAGATATTTTACTATTTGTCCTCTGCGAATAGCAACACCTACATTAAATATTTTACTTCTATCTTTATCACACCACCACTTAAATTCATAAACGTAATTAGAATTGCCTTTGTCAATATAATCTCCTAAAAGCAAACTACTCATTGTACAATCATATGATTTAGTTTGTTCTTCAAATTCATGTATTTCATTGCAGTAAGGACATTTTACATCACCATAAAAAGTATCAAACATTCCCATTTTATTAAAACTCCTTTATATTTTCTTATTTATTTTTATTAACATAATACAAAAATACTTCTTCAATAGATCTAATATTATCTTCTACGCCACCTTCTCCATAAGATATATGTGTTAGTGCCTCCGTACTCATATCATCTGTATTACACGCACATAAACAGTCAAGATCTACTCCATAACTTTCTATAATTTCAGTTACTTCTCTTTCTAATGTTTTTGCTTTCATACATACATCTTGTAATCGTCTTAGTTTGGTTTTTAATGTCGATGGCATTTGTTTCATATTATCAATTCCCCTTATCTGTAATATATACTATATTAATTTTATCAAATTGTCTACACAACCATTCACCAAAGTTTTCATAATTATCAAAGTGTGCAATTTTCTTTCCATACTCAGGATTTTCTTTTATAATATATGTTATTTTTATATTACTATTATGTGGTCTTAATTTACCATCATACATAATTTATTCCTCCTTAATCATATTTTTGTTTTACATGTAATTTTAGTATTAGGAAAATATCTTTCTATTAATTGAATAATATTATCTCTGCCAACAGGATTCATAGAATGAATATTTATTGTTTCTATTGTAATACCTTCTTGTATTAAATATTTTGCAACATCATATCCTGTTTTCTCTTCTGCTAAATCATGGTCTAAAGATAAATAACAAATATCATTATTCTTTAAAAAATCAATACAATCTTGATAATTGCGTACCACATGAAAGTTATTATGAAATGGATTTCTAATATCATCTAAATATAAAAACATAACTATTCCTCCTTATTTAATATTTGAATAAAAGCAGTGATTGATTATAACCTATAACACTTATACTTATCAATCACCTTAGAAAAATCACCTATTCTTTTGATGTATCCTAATGAATAAAAAATAGCACATTTATCATTAATACATTTTAATGAAATTTCCCATCCATAATCAGAGTCTTTACCTTCTTCACAATTCCAATCATCACCAGTGTATGCAATAGTTAATTTTAAATCAGAATTGCAATAAGGACATTTTAATATTTTCTGTGACATGATTATTCCTCACTTTCATCTAATAATTTAATTTTTTCTGCATCTTCCCAATTCCAATAAGCATTTTTCAATGCGTCCTCTGGTGATTCGCCTTTAATTTCATCTTCATGAGTGAAAGAAGTACATATATTATTAGCAGGAAAATAAACTTTCACAGGATACCATTTTAACATGTGTATTCCTCCTAATATAATACTACTGTATCTGCAATTACCCATTCTGTATTACATTTATGGCAAAATCCTAATACTAAACGAGTTATTAATTCATTATCAATTAAATTATAAACACTAACATAACTATTAGAACATTTAGGACATACACTTTGACACCTATCTAAACCTTCTATTTTTATCATATCTATCATTCTCCTTTTAAATTTAATAATTAAATAGCACCAAAAACATCACATCTATTAAAACTAGAAACTAACTCAAACTCCGTTCCTTTTGGCATATATTTTGACCATTGCTTTAATCTACGTCTAAATGCCTTAATGGAACGTATTTCACAACTACTACTTGAATAAGGTTTGTTTATATCAAAACCATCTTCATCTGCAAATACCCATTTACTATCTTGTTTCGACCACCAATAATCAAAATCACAACATATTGCATATAAGTAAAATGGTATTTTCTTTTTGTGGTATTTTACATGACCACTGCATACTCTTTTACCTTTAGGTTGATTGAACGTTATTTTCATTTGTGTTTTCTCCTTTAATCTTTATGATATTTCTATTGCATAATTTCTATTGCATTGTCATATTCACACTCTGGAATTATATTCAAATTTTCATTTCCACAATATTTGCAATATTTATTTTCATATAAAATAATATTATCACAATTACTACATTTACATTCATAATAATTATTTATATGTGAACAATATTTTAAATAATATTCTATTTTATTATTAAGTATTTGCTTTCTTGTCACCTTATAATTATAACTCATTTTATGACTAGGACACAAATCAATTAATTCATTTTCGTTCCAATTATCTTCATCGGATATAATTTCAACGACAAATCTTTGAGTATTTATCATTCTAAAGTAATCTTCATTTTCTTCTTTTCCTACAATCATAAAGTTATTAAATACTTGCCCATTTTTAATATTTACTTCTTTTATTTTATGTCCTACTATAACTTCATATGGTAATATTCCATAATCAAAAACACTTTCTATAATTCTTATTTGTCTCATATCTTAAATCTCCTTCTAATTTATATATCACTACATCATAATCATTAAATACATTCTGAATTATATTATAAACAACATCCCATTCAATATCAAATTCATATTTATCTAAACATCCAATCCCATAAGGAATAGCAATAGATAGATTATGTTTCTTCGCCATAAACAATAATTCCTCAAAACTTCTTTTTAGAAAATAAAATTCCCAATCCTTTCCTACCATATTGTTAAGAAATTTTAGAGTGCTCATAAAATTATTTTGGTTAATATTAATTTTAGTAAATAAATTAGCAATAGTTTTACCATCATTACATAATACTAATTGACAAGTGCCAAAATGATAACCAAGATTACTTAAAAGCCATTTATATTCTTTAAATACTTCTGGATATTTTAATTTGATTTGTTTTGCTAATTCTGTATTATTCATATCAGTGTTGTCTACCTGATTGCAAATTACTAATTCTGTTGCGTTTAGTATATTGCCTTTGATTATTTTAATCATTTTGGAATACTCCTTCTTAAATATCGTTATAGAATATAAGATTTGTCATAACTTGGATGCTTGTAAACCCTTATTTTATAGGCATTTACAAATTAGTGTTTTCTTCTTTTTCAATCCATTCTTCTCCCATCCTGCGACTAAACCAATTTATATTACTTTGTTTGTCTTTATCCATCCATACACTTTTTAAATTATCAAACCAATGTTGTTGTCCCATATCTCTTACAACATCAATTGCAGCATCAAAAAATCTACTCCAAGTTTTATTATCATTAAAAATCATCCATAATTCTAAGTCAAGTTCAACTATGACATGAACAATATCTCTATCTATATACTGTAATGGAATTCCTTCAATAATTAGTCTTTTATTTTCATTATCAAATTTTAAATTCTTACATTCAAATAATTTATTTATTGTAAGACCATCTTTAGAATATGTTTTTTGCCTTCTTCCTGCTAATTTTTTAATACTACCAATACATATTTTTTCTGCCATATTTATATTGTATCGTTTTATATTAAAATTATTAAAAGTATAGTATATATTAAAAGTACCATCTTCATTCTTTGACATTTCTTTAGTACCAAACCATCCAATAACAGGTGTAAATTTATCTTTTATAAAACCAATTTTCTTACAATAATCATAAAGTGATTTATGTTCTTCACATATTTCTGTTACAACTTGACCACATATTATTTTAAAAGAAGATGAATAACTACAATATTGACCTTTTAAATATAATTTTCCATTTTCATCTCTACTAATATTATCATCAACAAATCCATTTTTTAATAATTGTTCTATTTCATCAAATGAATAATATGATTTACCTTCACTTCCATAATTCGTGAATCCTATAATTGGTGATTGTTCTGAGTAATTTCCAAAACTATCTGTTTCTACATGACATGTATTATGTAGAAATATTCCTTCTCTCATTGCCATATTATTTAATCTCCTTTTAATTAAATTATATAAAACTCAAACTAATTATACAATAATTCGTTAATTGCTTCTTTGTATTTTCTATTTCTTTCATAATCTTCTTCCGTAGGATTTTCAATTCTACTTAAATTTCTATTATCTTCAATATCTGCTAATTTTACTAATTTTGCAATATTATTAGTCTTACATCTTCTTATAAAATCAATATAATCTTCATTCTCTCTTTTAGTTAAACATTCAATCGCATCAATAATTTCATTGCTAAATCCTTCAACTACTAAATCATATATTGTTAAATTAGTGTCTTCTATAATATCATGCAACACAGCAACAATTTTAGCATCCATAGACTCAACATTCATCATAACTCTTAATGGGTGAAGAATATATGGTTTACCTGCTTTATCAATTTGACCATCATGTGCTTTTGTTGCTATAATAATTGCTTTAGATAATTGATTCATATTATTTATTCTCCTTTAATTTCTGACCAATCAATTTCTATACCGCATTCATGACAATATTTTTCTTTACATTCTGTTAATGTTCTGTGACCACAATTTGGACAATTATAAAACTTTAACCATAATTCTTCATATCCCCATTCATTAGATGGTTTGACAACATTTTTAGGTAAATTTGCAATTCTATATTTTTCTTTAATAATTTTATTATGACAAGCAATAATATCCCGTAACGATTCTGACATATGCCAATGATTTTTTCTTAATATTTCAATCAATTTATCTTCGTTTATCTCTTCAATCGCTTCTTGATTATTAAAATATAACTCTTTAATTTTTTGTAATTTAATTTGTTGATTATCAGTAAGTAATATTTTAATCTCCTCCTATCTAGTTAATATTCACTTATGTTTCAATTCTCTAACCATATCATAACAAAATAAAAATTTCATTCAAATATTGATGTCTGTAAACCCTTATAATATAAGGATTTTGTTTTTTTGATATTATGCAAAATCCAACTCATATTCATCAAATAATCTACTTCCCATATCTAAATTAATTTCTTGTATTTTATCATCGTCAAACTTAATCTGGTATGGGTATGCTGAATTTTCTAACACCTCAATAATAACTCCAATTTCACCAATTAATCTTTTTTCTTGTTCTTTATCCTCCCATCTAATATTTAATTTATTATTTACCTTAACCCTATCATTGTTTTTGAATTTTAACATATTATCAATCTCCTTTAAATTAAATTTTAACTCTCAATTGTCTACATGTTTCACAATATAAATCATAATCAACATCTATAATACTATAGACATAACTTTTTATAGTTTTCACATCTAATTTGAACTTTTCTTTGGCACTATCTAACCTTAATTTCTCATCAATGATAATCCTACAAAGATTCAATCTTTCTTCGATACTTTTCATTTTTCTTATTTCAGAACGTGCTTTAATTGATTTAAGTGTATTTAATTCTATCATGTCTAGTAACATAGAATACAATTCTGTATCATTATTTTTTACATAATTATGGAAGAGTTTATGAATAGAATTAACATTGGAATTAAATTTAGTAGATGTTTTCTTTATTGTATTTCCACAGAGATAATAATTGCATATTTCTTCATATTGAGATTTTAGGTTTTTACGTGAATGATTTGATTTTCTTCTTCTATCTTCTAAACATTTCTGAACTTTTAGATATAATTCATAGTTAATACTTTTTATATCATTAGTATAGTTAAAAACTGTCATTGGATCAATATTAAATACATCTGCTGTTTCTCTATAAGATAGATTGTATTCTACAATGTGTTTGCACACTTCTATGATTAGTTTTGTGTTTACTGGTTTTGCCATTATTATATCACCTATTAAATATATTCTACATAAAATACATTATCCCTTCTTAGTATCTTTTTTAATTTTAATCTTCCCTTTATTTACATTAGTGCATCCATCTAAATATTTACATCCTTCACAATTATTATTATGTAAACGAGGTGGATTCATACAAACACCTTTTGGAAGAATTAATAGTTCTTGTTTGTCATGTATACTCATTAATTTTTCTCTCCTTTATTTATATAATCTAACTTAACCTATTCTAACATAATGTAAATATAATTGTCAACTACTTTTCAGATAATATTTAAAAAATATTTCAAATAAATCTAAAAATAAATTATAAAAATAAAGGGCAAATTTCACCCTTTATTTTAGCAAAATCTATTCATCATAGGAATATCCGCACTCAAAACACTTATAAATCTTCTGCATTTCTTTACCACATTCAGGGCAATTAGTATCTTCTTCCTCAAATTCTCCAGTTTTATTAACTAAAATTCTTAATTCACTATTATCTTCTGTATGTTCACTATTTAGTGCCATTTTCTCAATACAACTACCAATAGCATACATAATTTCATCATTAACAGACTTTAATATATTTGCTAATTCATATGCAGAATCTTTCCCCATTTTTAATGTAAATATAATACCTGGCATTTTAATTCCTCCCTTAATTTTTATATTTATAATTTATATGCGATTGAATAAAGAATAATCACAATTTATTTGTGGTAATTAATAACACTATTTTTATTTAATTTTAGTATTTCTAATTATAAATTATTTTTAAATAAATCTAAATTATTATAAAATTGCGACACAAATACAATATCTATATCGTATTTATTTATAACACAAGTTTTTAATCCATTGTTCAGCAGCCAAACAACAATCTTCAAAATTATTAAACTTAACATTATCATTTAATGATATGTATACAATACTACTGTCACAATCTATTTGAAAATGGTAATATCCCATATCTGGCATGTAAAAAATATATACTTTATACCCTTTTATTCTTGATGTACTAGTCCAAGTTGGGTAAACTTTTCGTTTTAATATTTTCTTAAATTTCATTTATAACACCATCTTCTATATATAGATTAAATATAGTGTGTGCAATTCTTTATAATTATATTCACAATCTGTCTAAATAAAAAAAGAAAAACACCCATAGTTGTGACATGAGTGTTTCTATATTATTTTATCTCCAAAAGGTTTTTATATTGTTCAAATTGTGCTTTCAATATATGCCAATACTTTTCAGGTATATCTCCACCATAGTTAAATCTAAAACAAATATCTATATAATCATCTTTTTCTACTTCACCTTTTTCTTTATAAACATCTATTGCTAATTGAACCATCCCTGACATATAAATTGCTGATACTGTCAAGTACGGATTATCAAGGTATTTCTGCATCCTACTCATTCTGGAAGTTATCAAATTAGAAGTAAACTTTTGAAACTTTTTCAAACTAGGGACACATAAAACATAATCTTCTACTCTGTTAATGGTAATCTCTCTTGGTTTGCTTAACCTTAAATTATTACTCATTTCACCGTTATTCTCTACATAAATTTTTTGATTATATGCATCTTTAATTAATTCAATAGTAGATGTTTCTACCTCTAATTCTCTAGTTTTACTATCATTCTGAGTAAGTGTAATCATTTTATTTTCTTCGTCTACATCACTCATTCTTAAATTAATAATCTCTTCCGAAGTACAACCATCACATGTTCTACCTCTACCACCTACATACGGCAATTCTAAGATTAGTTTATCTTGCTCATTATAAAGAATTCTTTGATATTCCTTTAATTGCTCTCTGGTAATAAATTTCTTTAATAATACTTGTTGATTTACAAGATTTTTAGCATCTTCTACTGTGAATGTTGCTAATCTATTTTCTCTGTGAGTGACAACATTTTTATTAATACAAAAATCAATATATGTCCTAATAATAGAAACATTTTTTGTAACTGCACCAACAGAAGGATTATTAAATTGCATAGCAATCATTCCATTTAATTCATCACGATGCATATTATAAATTGATTTTCCTTTTACTACTTCGTATTCATCTACAGAGCGAAGAATAAATGAATCAGATTCACCTGTTGCAGTAACTTTTTCATTCAAATAATCATGTTTAAGTTCTGGATCTACTTCAAATTTAAAATGGCACATTTTATATTACACCTCCTTTAAAATATTTGTATGTTTTATTTTTAATAGATTTATTTAGTTTACTAGAAAATATTCCTATTTCTTTCCATAAAGGATTCTCTTTTCTAAAATCAATAGACTTCATTTTATTTTCAAGTAATTGCTTCCAATCGGAATTACCTTGTAATTCGGCAGACAATGCAATATAACCATAAAACATATTCATATGATTTATAACAGATACATCTTGAATAGAATAAGGATCTAGAATAAATTCATTCTTATATAAACTCATTAAATAATCCATAAAATCTATTATCCATACTCCAAGTTCCTTTATATCTATTGCATCATCTAATTTATAGTTATCTATTATTGTATCCGCAATTATGTTTTTTGTTACTAATCCACCTTTTTTATGTTTGATTATTTCATCTTTCTGCAATTTTATGATTTTGCTGAATCTGCTAAATTTATCATTCATAATAAAATCAACAACAACATTTTCTTTCTTATTAGCATCCATCCCTTTTGCTTGCTCAGTTTTAAATTTTCTCTGCAAATTAATTTGACGTATAAATTCTTCTGCCTCATCTTCTGTATAATGAGTTATTATTAAAGGCCAAACAAAATCTAATTCAGGATTTTTTTCTAATGCAAGAATAGTAGCAATTTTTCTATGTTGCCCATCAGATAAATTTATAACACCCTTGATGATTAATCTTCTGTTTTTTACATCATGAATTAATTCTTCTTCCTCAAAATTCCTCAGAACATTAAATTTTATAGGGTCTGGATATTGTTTTCCTTCTAACATTCTCTTACTTATATCTACTGGACTTTTTTTATCAATGTCCATTTTAATTCCGTGTACTGTTATTATAGGGTTGCGTTGTGTCTTAAAATTGTACAAAATTCTATTGTTGCGATCCCATTGTATAAATTCTTGAGAAGTCATTTTAGTTTGCCACATTCTTTCTCCTATTTGTTGAACATCTTCAAGAATAATAGTATAATCTAACTCTGGTTCTAATTCTTCCTTAAAATTAATCCATTGCTTATACTCTAACTGTGTGAAATAATCTTGAACATCTAGTGTAACATCAATTTCTTTTCCCTTTAAAGCGTTGTTTAATGCAACAGAGAAAATAAATAAAAATCTAATATCTTCATCGGAATCAGAAAGAGTATTTAGATAATTAGGTGTAGTAATTACTGCTATGGGTCTATGAATAGGTAAATTCCTAGATAAAAATTCATTACCTATACTTTTCTTAATATCAGCAATATGTCCAAATTCCTCAATTACCTTATTAATCTTATCCTTTAATTGCATTTGCTTCTCTTTTAACAAAATCATCAACTCCTTTGGTTAGTCATTATGTAATATTATATTATAATTATAACCTGGAGTCAATGATTTTAAACATATTATTTTTATATTTTTCAAATTAAATTATGTTCATTACTATATCTAAATTACTAATTACTATATTCATTACTATATTCATTACTATATTCATTACTATATATATTATTATATCATTATCTTATGCATTTACAAGTTCAAGTTGACTATGTATTGCTGATAAAGATATATTCTCGATTAATAACTTTCCTCTTTTTATACTATTTTTATTTATCGTTTTCATAATAAAGTTTTTACCTAAGTTATACTTGGTATTTATTTTTCTTAGGACAGATAAATCTTTTTCTAAAATATCAGTATCACCATACGTTGTGAATCCAGTACATCTTCCTGTGCAAGTGCAATATGATACTTCATTACTACTCACAAAAAAAGTATTTAGTCCAGGTACATATCTACCATCACCATCAACAATAACACTACAAATTCTATTCATACTATTCATCTAAATTTCCTCCTCAGTTTTAAATTTTTATTTATACTAAATAATTAATACTAATTAATACTAATCAAATATAGAACATCTGTTCGTCCTATTGTACTATATTAAGATAAAAAGAACAAGTGTTTTGTTTAAATATTTTTCATAAAATTTTCCGAAATATATTTAATATTTTAACCTGTTCTTAATTAATCTTAATATTTTTAATATTTGTTTAGTGTTCGTTCAATATTCAATTAATATTATTTATATAGACACTATATACAAAGTTATGAACTATTTCAACACAAACCTAGCGACATTACATGACAAATTACGCAAATGTAATATGTTTGTTAATAATTATTAATATTTAATTTTAATTTATTTCAGTTATTTCAGTTTATTTACAATTGGTAGGGTGATTATTCCTGCTAGTAGGATGCCATACATAATACAATTACTAATAGTAACGTCTACATAATGAGCAGTTACAAACAATATACCTAAAATAAACATGGATATTGATTTAAATTTTACTTTCTCTTTTCCTGTGAGTGGACGATTTGGATGTTCTACAGGTGCATAAATGAGAATTATAATAAATGTTACTATGTAAGTTATTACATTTAATATGTCGTTGAATGGTATGTATTTTGCTAAGAGGGATGTTAGTGTGAATATTATAAATGAGTAATAACAACACTTTGTATAACTATCAAGATGCAATCCTCCAGCATAATTTCTGAGTACCGCAAATGACAATATTGTTACTATCATTTGCGGAAATATATTTAATATTAAACCAATTAATATAATAGGTATTCCTTTATTTATAGATCCTATTATTACTTCTATTCCAAAGTAATATTTATATCTTCTATACTTTTTAATATTTTTAACTATCTCATCATCTGACTCTTGAATTATATTATATAACCAGTTTGCTATAATATAGGAAATTAATTTTATATATCTAAACGTCTTTAAATAATTCATATATTTCTTGATTAGCAATTAACCTGATTTCTCCTTTCTTTATTATTTATTTTATTATTATTTTTGTATGTATTTGGTGAACCACTTAGATTCACCAACAATTTTTTGTGATTTACAATAGAATCCAATGCATGAAATAAATTAGTTACCCATCTTTGTGTATGATATTTATCAATATCTCTTTTTTTATTTTGATGAAGTATACAATAAGGTCTTGATTTTTTTATTGACTCATTAATTCTATTTATTTTAGAAGTTAATCTTTTCCTTACTCTTTTTTCATCCAATGGTATAGATTTAAGAGTTTTTTCTGTCTCTATTTTTTCATTATACAGTTTATTTAATCTCTTTTGTTTTTCTTCGTAATATTCGATTATCCATGTTTCATATTGACTAACATGCAATAATAGTGTGTTTGTTGATTCAAATGGTTGAAATTCCAAAGCATATTCATCACGATATTTTTCTAACTGTTGCAAGTTTTTTTTACTAAACATTTAAATATATCATCTCCTTTTTATTTTTATTGTTTATATATTATTTTTATATTGCTTGATTAACATAACCATTAATTCTGTCGTACTCTTGCATAGCCATTTTTAGGTTTTTACCATGCATACTACAATAATCAATTAATTCTCCCATTTTTTGATTTATCATTTCAATAATACTTGGATTTCTTTTATCCATATTTTGTAATACTTTAAGATGTTCAATCATTTCAAACATTTTACCTTCTTTAAACATTAAAGGTTCAAATCCTAGACCTAATTTTAAAGCGTTTTCTGCCTCTTTCATTTTGTAATTTGGTAGTGTAGTTATTTTATATGGAACACCACCGTTTACAAATAGGCGTTGGGTCGAAATATTCCTCACCTGTTCGATCTGCAACTCACAATCCATCTTGAAACCTAGATCTTTTTTCAGTGATACGTGTATTTTAGATGTGAAACGACACTTGGAAGAAATTGGTATTATAATGGTTGTAGTTGAGAATCTATTACCTTTATCATTCTGTATCACAAGTAACGGACGAGTACCTCCGATTTCTGATCCAGAATTAAAATATCCTAAATCTCCCAAATACACTGAACCTCTTTCTGGATTAAAATTCTTCCATGTTTGATCTTCTTCAGGATCAGATTCACTATAGCCACAAATATCATAAAGATGTTTTTTAGTAATCCTCCCTTCGCTATTATTTGATATTAATTGCAATAATTTCCTATCAGGTAATTCTTTAATATTTCTTTTTAATATATCTAATATTGGTTCATGATTGCTCATTCTCATTGCATTACAAAATAACTTAACATCACGATTTCCTTTTGCAACATGTGTTGTATAGGCTAATGTCTTCAACAATTTTTCATCAATCATAGACTTTTCTTTTTTACCTAAAAATAACATTAATAACCACTCCTTTTATTTATTTTTTATTATATTTTATATGTATGTTAACACTTAACTTTTTAGAACACAATTATTTTTTAGTTTTGTAAGTGGAGTAAAACAAATCTCCACTTACTTTCCTATGTAGTTATAAACTACTGTTTAGGTGATTTAGGTTGATTGAAACAAAAACGAGAACAAATATAATGTGAATATGCAGAAGCAGTACCAATAATAAAAGTAGCAAGATAAGCATAGTATTTCATGTTATTTTTCATAATAAAATTTCACCTCCTTTATATAATATCATCATCATATATAATTTCTTTTTCTTTTTGCAACTTAATATTATTATTTGTTAAACTACAAACTGAAATTATATATGATGAAACTAAAATACTTAACAATAATATAATTAAAACAGGTATTGATATTTGTGTCGTTAATTCATACTTCTTTAACAAATTTGTTTCTACTAAAAATCTAATAATTATAATTCCACTAAATAGTGCTGATATTAAAAATATCATTGTTGATATACTTAATACTTTATTTTTAAAAATTATTTCAACGTAACTTATCTTTTCTTGAAAACTATTTTTATAAAAATATAATACAAGTACAAGAATTTGGATTAACCTCGGCACAAGGGATAATATGATAGTTAACCATACATTGCTATTTATCTCAATCATGGTTTTATTTAACACTAGTGTAACAATTATTGCATAAAATCCTTCTGTTAAAAATATCATTACAAAATCTGTTGCTACTACATAAATAATTATTTTTATATAATTTATTTCTTCATCTAAAATGTTAGTCTTTTTAATCAAATAAATAATCAAACAAACCATCAATACTTCTGTTGAAATAAATGTAATATACTGATTAAAATGAAATATATATTGCATAATGTCACTTAAAATTGCTACTGGTAATGCAGGTATCATTACATTTTTAATACTGTCTTTTAAGAAATATATATCAATCAAATTTCTTTTTTTCAATAATGCCAAAATTGCAATTACTGTTATACACGATTCTGGAATTGACGTAAATATAGTACATAGTATCGCATCTATATAATTTAACCAGTATCCTATGAGCAATGCTATTATTCCCCATGTAAAAGGTGAAACTAAAACATCTTTCAATTTTCTACAAATACTATTCATTAATAAATTCAACTCCTTGTTCATGTGGTATCATTTATACTATTATAATACTACAATGGCAAGAAGTTGTCAACAATTATTTTTGTATTTCATTAAATTTTTTTTATATTATTATTTTTAATATTTGATTGTTTTACCGAACAATAAAGAATTGTTGTCATACATAATATTACGAATAAATCACCTATTGATAAATTTGAAAATCCGAATAAATCTATTATGTCACATAAAAATATCATCTTACTCGTATGGTCTCCTAATATGTAAAAAGTATCTTTTGTTAATGTTTGTATATCTGCATACCCTGTTGCATATGAAAATGATATAAATAATGGCATATGTCCATTATTACTAATTACTGCGATATAATTCATTGATAATCCTATACATAAACTAATTATACAAAATATAAAGGGAGATGTTAAAAATGCTATTAATCCTTTCCCTTTATATTTTTCAAAATAGGAATCATATAATTCATATTCAATAATTAGACCTAGAAAACTTAGAAGTGTTAGTTGTTTAATTATTGTAGAATATTCTAAAAACCATATGATATTATTTAACATCAATACTTCAAGAATTAAATATAAAACTAAAATAATAATTGGTGGATAGAATGACCAATTCTTGAAGATAAGATTGATGTCATACTGTTTCCATAGATACACTTTATTCCTTTCTAAATTTTCTATGAATTTATTTCTAATCCAAATAATTAGAAATAATATTAACCATGTTTCAATCATATTAAGTTGTAGTATCTCCTTTTTCTATTATTATATTTTAAATTTATATTATATTATATTATTTTTACTTCTCTTTGTTAATCTCACTGGTTTAAAAAATTTTTCTTTAGTCAATAATTCTAATTCTTTATTATCTTTTCTTTTATATCTAGCATATCTTTGATATATTATACCAACAGGTATCCCTGTCTCATCAGACCATTGTTTAACTGTTTTCATTTCATTATCTACTTCTATGTATAATGTATTAGATTTATTATATGACTGCTCTTCCCAAGTTGCCCATTTACAATTACTTGGTTCATAATTTACATCATAATCTATTCTTTCAATAGTTAAACTTTCTTTATAATCATTTTCTATTGCCCAATTATAAAAACTCATAAAATCTTTTAACCATTCATCACAAATAATAATACCTCTTCCACCATATCTTTTGTAGTTATCATGTTTTTCATTATAACATCTTTTTCTCATACTGTCATATGTACTATATATTTGTTTATAATAGGGGTATATATCTTTCTTTGTTTTACCATCCCATCTTTCAATTAATGATTCTTTTAATATACAACCACAACTTTTTGTATTACCTCTAACTAAATGATTTTCAGCTATTTCTTTTCTAGTTTTATTTTCACAATCACATTCACATAGCCAGTATCTATCACCATGCTTATTTGTTTTATCATGTACTAAAGAAATCACTGTTAAATGATTAAATTTCATATTTGTCAAATCTATAAATTCTTTTGCACGTGATTGTGAAATTTTTTCTGCAATTTCTGGAATTTGTGAAACATTGTCAACACCATATTTATCTTGACAAGTATTCTTATATCTCTCTTTACATTCATCTGTTTGAGAATAATATTCTTTTCCATATTTATCTAAATTAGTTTGTTTAATTTTTTCTTTACATTCATCTGTTTGTGAATAGTATTCCTTTCCATATTTTTGTAAATTAGTATTTTTAGTTTTCTCTTTTGCTTCTAAAGATTGAGAAGCATATTCAAAGCCACATTTATCCATATTAACTTGTTTTATTTTTTCTTTTATTTCTTCTACTTGAAATGGATTTTCTGCACCATATTTTTCTAAATTAGTTTCTGTAATTTTTTCTCTAATTTCTGGAACTTGTAAAGTATATTCTACTCCATATTTATCCAAACATGTTTGTTTTTTCTTTTCTTTTATTTCTTCAGATTGACTAATATATTCTACTCCATATTTTTCTTTAATTGTTTCTTTTATTTTATCCTTTATTTCTTCGGATTGTAATGCATTTTTAACACCATATTTATCAATCATTGTTTCTTCTCTTTTATAAACTCTGCAATCATCGCAACAATCTTTATCATCTATACCATACTTTTCTTTTCTTATATTATAATTTGAGTACCTTCTTAAAAAAGGGATACCACAATAATCACATCTAACTAAAATATATTTTTGGCTTTTTAGTGCTAAATCTTCAATTTTAACTTCAAATTCATCACTATAATTAGTAAAAGGATAACCTTTCTCTTTATAATATTCTTTATTACTTCCATTCCAATTCATTTTAATTTTCTGATTTTTAACTAACAACTTTATTCTCCTTTTCTTATTTTTTAATTTCAAACAAATAAACTACACCAACCCAAATTGGATCATTATGGCTTTATCAATTTCTTTGAGTTTATTTTTATCAAGTTGACTAATTTTAATTATATTACCGTTAATTACAGCATCATTTTTATCTATGCATTTTGTTTGCTCGATACAAATAAAACTAGATAATTTCAATCCATTTTCTTTACCTACCTTGACATGAACAGGGATATTTCCTTTTGTTTGATTAGAAGTAATTGGTGCAATTTGAATTACTGTACTATATTTATTATTAATATTATTTGATATTACTACTGCCGGACGAATACCTTGAAATATAGAACTTTGATTATGATTTTCTCCTAAATTTACAAGTATCACACTACCCCTTTCAGGACACCAATTCCTCAAATCTATCTCTTTCTTATAGCATTCAGCATTAGCAGTTTGAGTTTTAATAATCATTTTAAAATCACTCCTTATATAATATATATTATTTTATGTTTCTATAATATATATTATAACCAGAGTTCGTCCTATGCAATCATTTTTATATTACTATTTTGTTAATTATTTATAATTAATTTTCTCTAAAATCTCTTCTAAACTAATTGGTTCATAATTATTAACATCTACACCTACATTATAACTATTATTTTGAATCTTATCTAATGGATGATGATCTCCTTTATTAGAATGAATGTGTCCATAAAAATGCAATGAACCATGATGTTTACAATCCCAAACTGCAATAGGATAATGAAATAATACAATTTTTAATCCATTATATTTTAACATATAATAATCTTTAACCCATCCAAATTTCCTATGTATCTCTTTATCTTTTAAATAGTAATCATGATTCCCTTTAATTAAAAATTTATTACCATTAAGTTTATCTAATAATTTAGAAACACTTTCTGAATCTCCAAAAGCAAAATCTCCAAGAATATATACAGAATCATTTTTAGATACTTTCTTATTCCATTTATCAATCATTTTAATAGTCATATCATCTACATTTTTAAACGGACGTGACTCGTATTTAATCATATTTGCGTGAAAATGGTGGTTATCTGACGTAAAATATATTGTCATATTATTTTCTCCTTTTATTATTCTTCTCATAATTTTCTTTTAACTTTAAATATTTCTGACAATTATCACAATCTCTATTGTCCATGATACAAGGTTGGCCTTTGTAATATTCTAAAATACACATATTAAAACTCCTTTTGATATATTACCTTAAAACATACCACACAAAATAAATTAAATATGCAGTATTTGCTGGTTGTAATACTTTACTTATTAAACCATCTTTTAATTTATCACTTTTAATCTCTATTATATTTTTAATTAATCCATATATTGTTAACATCCCTAATGATATAGGTAACACTATTAAATTTGTACCTATAAATAATTTGAATCCAATTGCATAAAATACAATATATATTAAAGCAAATAACACTAATATTATTATAGATAATCTATTTACTATATTTTTACCTATAAATTTTTCTAAATCTGCTTTTCCATTATTATATTTTTGTTGTCTTATTTCTAATGGTGTAAAATATGATTTAATTTTCACTGCTTGTAATATAAAAATTACAAATGCAAATTCTAATAATAGTTTGGTTGTCATATTGGTTTATTTCTCCTTTAAGAAAAATTATTTGGATATTTCAACTCTAATTTAATATCTTTATTAATGTCTTTATTAATTCTATCAACCAACCTTTCTAAATCTACTCTTACATCTATAACTAAACTCCAACTTCGATCTTCTTCTGCACAATTAAGTTTAAAAATTAGATATTTAATATCTTTAATTATATCATTATTATTCATATAATTTTTCTCCTTTTATTTTTCTATAATTTTAACCGTACCTTTAATTTTCTTAATTGATTCTGATGGTTGAATAATTCTTTTCACCTTAAATGTTTCACATTCTTCTCTATAATATTTTAATTCCTTTAACCATTCTGCTAATTGTCTATGTTTCTTTGCACAATCACAATCTGGAACAGTATCTTTATAAGAATCTGCTATTTGTTCATGAAGTTTAATTTCTTCTTCTAATGTCATCATATTATAAAAACTCCTTTAAATTATTTTTTATGCTATTACAATACTATGATTTATAAAATTTTTAGGCAATTCTATTCTTTCATATCTTAAACCATCAATATTATAAACTTCTTTCCCATTTTCAATTTTAGTTATATCTTTAACTTTGTATAATTCTTGAAATGTTACTTCTGGATATAATCTATCTGATTCAATTTTTTCAATAATAGCATAATCATAAATTGTTTCACATATATCACATTCATTATTAATAACTCTGCGTTGAGCATCTTCTAATAATTTAAAATATCCTATTGTTCTAGTCGTGCCAAGATCCCAACCATATTCATCATAGCTTAATTGTTCAAATGTTGTTACAAAATACATATTATTTTCCTCCTTTATTTTAATAATGTGATCAAATGAACTCTTTATTTTAATTTTATATTTTTATTCTTTACCAAATAATTCAATTCTTTTCTGTCTGGCAAATTCACATGCTTCTTTAAATTTATCAGCAGGGAATACCCATTTATAACGTACATAATCTTTCATTATCTGAATCCAATATTCATTATGTTTTTCTATCCAGTGTACATTTCTAACTCCCGTACCAGAATTCTTATTAGCACCTTTTCTATTTTTTAAGTTTAAATTATCATTGCTTATTAATAATTTACTCTTTCTATTATCAAAAGTATTATGGTCAATATGATCTACACATTCTCCTTTTTTGGCATTCATTATAAATCTATGTAATTCCCAATGTTTATATTTATATTTTCCTTCAAATACTCCTAAATATTCAGTTGTAGATATATAATATGATTGTATATTAGGTTTCCATGATGCAACCCATTTTAATCCTAATTCTACTAATCTTGGCACATCTTCTGTATCAATATAAACTTCAAAATTTTCTCCTTTGGTATTTTGTATATAAAATATCGCATAATCATCTATTATAATATAATTATTAAATCCTGTTCTTTGTTTTACTGCCATCATATTCTCCTTTTTCATAATAGTTATATAGCATATTCATAATTTACTTCTCCTTTTAAATTATATTTATTCATCTTCACTATCATCTTCAATAACAAATTCTTGATTACATTTAGGACATTTAGTATAATATTTAGGCCAATAAGTATCATCATAAAATCTAAATTGACTACCTTCATTGCAATGAGTACATTTAAAATATCCTTGCATAAATCCAGTTGTTTTTTCTGGTCTACTACAATTAACAGAATAAACCAAGTATTCTTCATAATTGCCATGTGGATTATACATGAATGGTGTTAATGTTACTAGTCCATATTTTTTATTAATTTCATCAATAGCATCAACACATTTACTTGATAAGTTTAATACTTCTCTTTCTTGCTCTTTAGTTAAACCATTATCTTTTACTCCACATACTAATAAATTTAGGTATTCATTAATTTTTTCTAAATCTTTTTTATGAAGCATTATTATTCCTCTCCTTCAAAAATTTCACTATATCTTCTCTCGATCTTCTATTCCATTCTTCATTACATTCATCATTGCATATAGGAGGATGAATTGGTCTCCCATAACATCCGCAATCTATTCCGTCACAACAATACTCTGTTTCATATGGTACTTCGCCACCACAAATTAAACATTTCCATTCCATGTTTTATCTCTCCTTTAATAAAATTTAACCTTACTATATAATGTAATTGATATATTATCATTGCTTAATTCTACTAATCTATACTCAATATTTAATTCATTCAATTGACTTATTATAATATCTATAAAATATTTACTTGAATATATTACTATCTCATACGGATTAGGCAATTTACTATCATATAATTTTTTTATGAAATAATATTCCTTTAAACAAAAATCAATATATTTTTCTATAGGTAAATTTAAATTTTTATCACTTATTGTTAAATATATTTCAGACAATGCTATAACCATATCATCTTTTTTATAAAATAAGTGATTATTTTTATAATAGTTTAAGATACTGTCTTTATCTATATTGTTTTTTACTATTTCCAATAGATTTTCTTCATTGCTATCTTCAGGATAATACTTAGGTATGCTAAAATAAAATTGTATCTCTTTATCCATAATTCTTTCCCTCCTTAATTTTCACCAATTAGGGTCAAATGCACTTCTATAAGTATCATCATTAAAACTATCACTGTCATAATGATCTGGATTGCAATCATATTTGTCTATAAATCTATTATTTTCATATTCTTCATCACTAATTACATTCCACATATATTTTTTATTAGTTTTATAATTAATACTTACTTTCTTTGAATTATCTATATTCTCCATTATAAATATTCTTGCTTCATCTTTCGTTTTCCCATTGAATTTAATATCTAAATTATTTTCAATTATATTAATAACTTTTTTCTGATTTTCTGTAATCATATTTTATTCTCCCTTTAAATATCATGACAAAATTAAACTTTTGTTATGATTTGTGTCTACATATAGTATGTGTTAAATTTTCATAATACTATATATAGTATATCTATAATATTTACTTCCAAAATTACCACCATTTTTTATTTGATTTATTATTCGTTTCATTATCTAAATTATCTATTATTTTATTAACTTCTTTTCTTATTATTTCTTTTTCTTTTCTATTGCGTTCATGTTCATTTATCTCATCTATTTTAATCCTATATTCTTCCATTGCTTTTTCTTTAGATTCTTCATCGTTAATTATTTCATATTCATTTATTCTATAAATGTATTTATCTATACCATATATAACTTCATCAATAGTATACACTTCATCCTCAATACATATTTTATCATTTTTAGAGAATGTATTTGTGAATTTATCTGTTTCTAGAATATTTATATATTCAATAAATTTATCTTTGATATAAACTGCTGGCTGTGCAATATAATCAGGATAACAAAAATATAATTTTTCTGGATAATATATTTTATAATATGTATCATTAATAATTGGTGTAACACCTAAACTTGTTATTAATACAGTATAATCTCTTCTATATACTGGTTTTTGGAATATTGATTTCATAGTTATTTATCCTCCTTTTATTTATTCTCTAATATCCATATCAACGAATCTGCAACTGAATCTTCTCTACTTTCACATTCAAATTGCATAACTAAATTTAATTTCTTAAACAAAGTTACTTTTTCACCAACTAAACTAAATGTATATTGATATTTCTCAATTTCGTCCAACATCTGATCTAAACTTGGCAACCAAGTATTACTCTTAACATTTTCAATTACACATTCAATCTCTTTATCATCTAATCTTAATGTGTCTATCACAAATAAAATAGGTGTAGGCCAACAATCTTCTTTATACCAATCTCCAAATTTAGGATTCCACATTAATCCGAGTGATTTTAATTGTTTTGCTTTGTCAATAGAGATCATTTATTTACTCATCCTCCCATTCAATCCTATTTCCAAATTCTTTTTCTAATTCATCAAAAACACCTTTTAAATATTCATACTGTTCAAATACATCATATATACCTTCTATTTTATCAATATGTTTTCTTGTAAATTCATTACCTTCTATAGCACAACTATATAAGCATGTTTTATATTTTGCTATTGCTTGTAGAATTTGAAGTAAAGTTAATTCTTCTGTTTTCATTAATTATTCTCCTTAAATTTTAGATCAATGATTTGTTCTATTCAAACATTATTTATTTTGCTTTATTAATTATTATTATATTCCTAATCTATCAATAAAGCAAGAGTTATTTTTATTTATGTATAGTATTTTAGGGAGTAATCAATAACAATCACTCCCTAAACTCAAACTAAATTTATCTTTCTAATTCATCAATCATTTTTTGAATATCTTCTGCTGATTTTCCTAATAAATCTTGATCTTGCTTGCTTTTTAAAACTCGCATTAACATCTGTTTCTTTTCTTTATTTTCTCTTTCCATTAATCTTAATTGCTCTTCTTCCTGTTTAACATTAAAGATATACTTAACAATTTCAATCTTGGTGTCAATAATTTGATCTTCCATTGATTTTACTTCAAGTAGACTTTCCTCTTTAACTTTCTTTAATTCTGAATTAAGAGATTTGTAAATTGAATCTAATTCTTTGGGTGATAATTGCCACAAATCCTCAACACTAATCATACCTTTAAAAGCAAACCTAAACTGATTTCTAGTTGCTAATTCAAACATATTTACATTCTGTGTCATAATAAATCATTTCTCCTTTTTAATTTATATTTTATTTAAAATTTAATTTTTAACATTCTTTCTGTACTTCCTTTGACTTTTACAGTTAATTCATTTCTCTTAGTAGAACTGAATCCCAAACCTGATAGTTGACAATCATTATTTTTAACTGCCATTTTAGAACCAAGTGCCTCGAATACCTTCCTATGCTTCATTAAATCTTCTTTTAAAAACTCATTGAACATACCATTTGGAGTTTCATTATTAATACAATCCTTCAATATAAACATATAATGCTTATGACCAACATTTTTATCTTGCCAATAGTTAGGTGAATAACAAACAACACTCACAGGAATAAACTGATTAGTTTTTAATCCCCATACTTCTTTACTAGATACATTAGAAGGTAGTTTTTCTTTAATACTAAATCCTTTTTCTCTACTAAATGTAACTTCTGCCACTTGTACTTTTTCACTTTGTCTTAATTCTTTATTATATTCAAAACTAAAAATTTGTCCATCAAATTCAATTTCTGCACTAAATCCTTCTTTCCCACCTCTATGAGAAAAGTTATGAACAAAGAATCTATAAGTACCTTCTTGCATTTTATTTCTATCTGTCCAAGTTATATTTTCAACAGCAGGTTTACCTTTTTCTGGATGTATAATATCAATATCTAATTCACCAGTAGTACGATAGCTCTTTTTATTGCTATAATAAATTTCATTCCCATCTGGTTCATAACAATGAGCATCTAAATCATTTCCGTCAAATTTATTATCATTCCATTGGATAGAAAATCTCAATACACCATCAACATTGCCACCAGCAGATTTAACTCTTTCTTTCATAGATGAATCAGTAATATTACCTGAGTATGCCCAACCAAAATTGTTATCCCATTTAAACATTATCTTACTGTCTTTATTTTCTGGTGCAATAAGAGATACCATATTATTAGCATGTTTATTTTCTAATAACACTTCTATTTCTCTTACTGTTGGCAATACATTTTTAATAAAATCTTCAATTGTAATTTCTGTAACTTTAGAATATTTTTTAGGATTAAGAGGGATACCTTTTGACATTTCTGCAAGTATATTTAATCCATCAGATAATTTTTTAGCAGAATCTCTATTTACAAATAAAATATCTCCTACTTTTATATCACCTAATTCTGCAAATCTTCTTGCTAATGAATCTTCATAACCTTCTGCTACTATAATCTTCCAAAAATCTTCTAGCATTTTTTGACTATAAATTGGTTTACTGCGTTTATAGTTTTCACCTGCAACAATCTTTTCATATTTTATTACTGCTTTTTCTAAATCCATTCCTTCACTAATATCAAGCAACAATGTTCCCATACTATGGTTTTTGATCCGTCCGACAACTTCACTAACTTTAACAGATTGTTCCCATGTATAATTTTCTCTTTCTTCTATTGGTAGTTTATTATATTCTACTTTATATCTCATAAATTCATTCAGTGCTGATTTCCATTCTATTCCTCTATGCAAAGAATTCTGAGAAATTAAATCCAATACATTTAATATACTATCTTCTGTAATTTTATCTAAAGAGCCTTTGAATACATCTCTTGTACTCCTAAATCCACCTCTAATTTCTCCTTCACTTCTATTTGTTTTATCTACAAATTTATCAGGTAATTCTAAATAAAAATGTTCCCATTCTGTTACCTTACCATTTGCTAATTGTTCAAAGTTTTTATCTGTCCCAATTTTCTTTAATTTGCTAACAAGCACATCAGAAACAACATGAGATTTAACAAATGTATCTAATGCATTTACTACTGGTTGGAATGTCGTACTATCTGTATCAAAATCCCAAATGGTTTTAATTTGATTATCTTTGATAACTACTACATTGCCGATATTTCTGATAAACTGTCTGCAACATGAGCAATCATATTCTCTACGTTCCCTGAACATTGGATTAGTACCATCTGGAAAACTAGAAAGGTATAACTCCCACATAGCATCTTTGTCTAATTCCACTTCAAATAAATGATTTGCATCTTTAGTTAATTCCTTAAAATTCTTCTGAAATAGCACCTTAAATTTTTTAAATTGTGACATGTTTTAATCTCCTTTTTAATTTTATTTTTTATTTTTAATTTGCTTTTTGATCTCTTAACTTTCTTGACTACAATTATATTATCATTCTGTAACTATAATGTCAATAGTTATTTTTACATTTTATCAATTTATTTTATTGAATTTTTAATTTTTATCCTCTAATTCTATCCCTTAAAATGAACATACAAATTATCTATACTAACTCTATCATCTACTGTCCAATACTCCACACCATCGTCATCGTCATGACCATTTTCTATTTTCTCATCTTCATTTTCTGGTCTTACAAAACAAGTAAAATTAATATCTGCACTTATAGAATCATCACAATTTACTATTTCTTCTACTGCGTCAAGAATAGTTCTTAATCCGATAAATCCTTCATCATCATTTCCTTCCTCAAAAAATAAATCTTCAAACATTAACTTATTTAGACTAGAATCACAATCTTGTTTTACCATATTGCTAACGGTACTAAGATCATATTCTTTATCTAGTATTTCTCCTATTATATTAAGTGCTTCTTTTCTATCTAGATTGGATAGGATATTTGTTATTTGATTATATTTAGTGTCCATAATATATTACCATCCTTTCATCATATCTTCTAATTTCTTATACAAATCACTATAATAACTAGAACATTTCTTACAAACTTCTTTTTTAATCTCTCCGATAAGACCAAAATCATTTGAACGCAATTTATAACCTACTGTATATAACGCACTTTCATTTTCTACTTGTTCTTTACAGTCATCACAATAATAATTTTCTACAGTTATTTTCATAATTATATCTCCTTCAAATTAAAATCAAAATGAAACCAGAATTCTATTCAAATATTCAATCCTAAAAACCCTTATTTTATAATACTTTTGAAAATCACAAATTTAACTTTTATTCTATAGTCACCTTAATCATTTCAATATTCAGCAAATTACAAATCAAATAATTTATATAACCATCTAAAAGTACATTATTCTTGTCAATCACAATATCATTTTTGAATTTATTTTTATCCTTATAATAATTTAATTTTTCTTGGATTTTATCTACTGATGGAGAAGTAGTTTTAAAACTTTCTTGAATAATAATATCTTTTACCATGATGAGTTTCTTTTCTTTATTTAATTCATCACATTTTAATTGTGCTTCTTCCTTTGTTGAGAATAAACTTTCTTCTGCTCTATTTAGAGAATTATAACCACAATGTCCTTTATATCTTACTGTTATTGTTCCATTGTTACTTATACTAATCTTAGTCAATGAAATAACAAATGGTTCATTTAAAACTACACAAATATTTTTATCTATTTTAATCTTGCCTGTCCCCATACATTCAGGACATCTCATTTCTTTATCATTATATTTAATTTTACCTTTTCCTTCACAAATATTGCAATTATCAATTGCATTTGTTTGTTTAATCGTATAGCAAGTATCTGATTTTTGAAATTTTATTGGTATTTCTAATATTGGCATAATTATATCTCTCCTTTTATTATTTTATTTAATATTTTAACAAAAATCTTGCACATCTCCACTAATAATGTTCTCATTCTGACAAGATGGACAACATTTTACATCTCTACTAGATTTAACAGCAAAATCAGTATCACATTTTTTACAATAGTATATTGTATATGTTAATCCCATCAATCCACCATCGAAATTGCTTTGTTCCACTTTAAAATCTGAATCAACATAATTTTCTATATTATATTCTTTATTTAATAAACCTTTTTGTTCTAGTTTCTTGAAAAAATCTTTGCCTGACATATTCTCTAATTCTTTAAAACATTGATCTAATGTTCCATGATCACATTTATTTGATTCTTCTAACAATTCATCAAATTCTCCATCTGATAAATTATTTAATTTTTCTATTACTTCTTCTGTATATTTTTTAATATCCATTTCTATTCTCCTTTAACTCTAAATTTTTATTTTCTAAACTACGACAACAAAACAATCTCAATATTTTGAATGTAACCATGATTCAAAGCACATTTCCATATCCAATCACTATCAAACCACCATCCTTTATGTCCATCTTTAAATTCAACATATCCTAAAAATCTACAAGGAACAAGACAATGTTGTAATACTTTATCATCTATATTAATCATTAATTATCATTCTCCTTTAACCTTATTATTTATTGACAACGAGACAATGCATCTGCAACATAATTAAATTTTCTTGGTATCCAGTTTAAATTAGCACACAAACTATCCTTAATTTCAATTATCTTATCAATAATCATATGCAGATTAGTATCTCTAATTTTTGATATACCATAACATTGTAAAACTAATGATTCACTATCAGAATAAACATTAACATTAATATTTTCGTATTGGTAAGCAACAAAATCATAGATTAAATTTAATGCAGTATAAATTGCTTTGCATTCTGCCTCATGACTATCTTTTGCTTCGATTATTATTCTATCACTATATATAACATTATTGTTTAATTTTATATAAATTCCACATTTAGCTATAAATTGTTTATCAATAAAAGAGGCATCAACATAAATATCTATATTTTTATATTGTCCTCCCATCAGAAAAAGCAATTTATTAATCTTAACATTATTATTATTACAATCTATACCTGCATTTTTTCTTTCAATATTTTTAATTTTACCATTAACTTTTTCTGTTTGTTTTTTAATATTATTAATTTGTTCTTTTACTTGCTTTTTAGTATTAGATACATGGTTATTTGAATGAAAATGTTGGCATAATCTTTCATTGCCTTTAAAACATGTTCCATTCCCAATCTTATGAGTTAAATTTTTATCATATTGTTTACAATATCCAATAATTTTAGTTGGTCTAATTTCCTGAGTATGATTATGATTACTAAAGTAACACATTATGTATCAACCCCTTAGTTATTTTATACTAATTATTATAATCCTATTCTGTCAGAATTACAACAACTATTTTATGATTCAGCAAAAATATTATTTTAACAAAAGTGCAATTCTGTTATTATTTTACATTCCTCAGTAAAACCTAAAAATGTATTGATATTGAATCTCCTTTTCCAAACATATTTAAATTACAAAATTTATATCCTAAACCAACAAAATATTTTTCTAACGATGATTTGGTTTTTGGAGAAATAAACATTTTGTTAATTCCTTCAATATTTTTAGGATATACTGACACAAATTTATAACCAATATAATTACAAGTGTTCTCATTTTTATTTTTAATATAAGTATTTATATGTTTGTTTAATTCCTTATATAATTCTAATATTACATAATAAAAAGTATTATTTAGAGTTTGATTTTTTAACCATTTCATATGTTCATTATAAATATAATTCCATAGGTTAATATCTTCTAAGTTTATAATCCTAATTAAATCTTTTTGTGATATAAAATGTATTCTTTTCATACCATCAATCTCCTCTCATAATTTACTCTTAATAAAAACCCATTCCATACTCACATCTTCAATAAATCCATTCTTTAAATAAAATTCTCTATGCAATTCTGTTCTTTCACTCCGTACAACTAACACCTTACCTTCAGGTAATCTTCTATATATCTCAGTTAAAATATTACTTCCTATACCTTGTTGTCTATATTCAGGATGCACTTCTAGCAAATATATCATCCATATTTCAGGATATATGTGTTTTAATCTCCAATACTTACTTGTTTTAGTATTATACCATGCAAAACCTAATAGTTTATCATCTTTGTAATACCCAATCCCTTGTCCTAGTTTTGAATTTTTATATTCTAATATATCATTTTGATTCCAATATTGTTGTATGTATTGTTGAAATTGTTCATTAGTTAATTTTTTAAACATATTAAAAACACCTTAATCCTAAAACTGCTAATCCAAAAAACATTACTAAAGTTAATGTCCAAGGCCACACTTGATTAAATACATTATATAATAGTTTCTTACGGAATTTAATTGGAAGATTTGCTGGAATTGGTTTATTACAAGATATTACTGACTTCATGTTTAAAATCTCCTTTCAACGATCTACTTTTTCATAATCTTTACTTTGTTTCCTAGAAAATGGTGCATGTGAACAGTTTCCTTCACTATCTGTATTTAACATTTCTCTATAATTTCCACCCTTGTTCATATAATAATCTCTGCTATATTGACACATTTTTAATAATTTGCAATTCATACATTGATCATACTTATCTAAAAATATCATATTAATAATCTCCTTTATTTATATTTAATATCTTTTTTTAAATTTCTTTTCTCTATTCGTTCTGCTATCATTTCACATGATACTTCTGTTTCTAATAAATCTTTTTGAATCTTAAAACATTCTTTAATAGTTTCTAAATAAATTTCATGTCCTTTCAATAAAGACAACATAGTTATTGCTTCATGATATTTCAAATAAACAGTCAATACATTATTAGTATTTTCTGCTGATTTAATTTTATCTTCTAATTGGTTAATTAAATTATTTATTATTATTTACTCTCCTTTACTTAATATTTATTTTCATATTTTCTTGCATGTTTCTCTATTAAATAATCCTGTTCACTCTCTGGTAAATCATCTACTAATACTTTAATAAACTCAAATTGATTGGATAGATAATTCCAACCACAGTTATTACACGTTCCAAACGCAAATCCTAACTAATTTGTACATTTTACACATTTCATATTTTTATTCTCCCTTATTATTATGTCTTTTAATAAAATATTGATAAAACCAACAATTATTAAGATTACAATCTTTATTCTCTTGTCTAAATAAATTTTGTAAATATTGCCTTGAAGTATGACAACTTCTTTTAAATTGACAATCACATTCACCATTTTTTTCATTTGTATCACCAAAACAAGTTGATTGATTTTCACAATTATAATGACCACCATTTTCATAACATTTTTCTAACATAAAATTACTGTAACATTGTTTCATTTGTTTATCTCCTTTCTTGCTCTTTTTTATTCAATCACATCAATTTCTTCAATATCTACACCATATGGGATTCTATCTTCATACATTACATAATCATCATATTCTTCATCCGTCATATTTTTTATTTCTTCTTCACGTTCTTTTTCTAAAATAATATATTCTTGATATTTTGGATGTGATTCTGCTTTTTCTTTTGATAAATAATAACCTAATTCCCTTTCATTCGGAATACCATAATAATCATCACCTTGATACCCATCAATTTCATATAATCTATATATTTTCATAGTAAATTCCTCCTAATTTTAATATCATGATCAAACCACTCTTCTGTTTTAATAAATTAAATTTATTTACCCAACAGTTATATAATCAATCTTATCTACATTAATAATTATTTTACATTTCTCATTATTTTCAAACAATACTAATCCACCTTTAGAAATTTTATCATTAAATGTTTCAAATATTTCAGGGAATTGTTCATTATCTGTGTATTCATCATACCAAATAAGATGTTGAATAGGTTTCTCAGTACCAGAATATTTAATATTAACTAATAGATTCATAATTATATCTCCTTCCTATAATTCTAACACACTTCTAATTTCCATAATCTTTTTCTTCTCACCTTTTCTTACTCCATAATTATAACTTTGTTTTATTTGTTCATTCAAACATTCTCTAATTTCAGACATAGTTTTATATTTAAGAACCAATCCAAAAATAAATTCTTCAATTTTACTTATTTCTACTTCTTCTTTTAACATCTGGTATAATTTTTTACCTTCTTCAGTGTCATTCTTTATAATAAGTTTAACGCCTATTAGTTTATCTTCACATTGTTTATGATATGTTCCAAACTTAACTAATCCATATGGATATTGATTGGTATTACAACTACAAGAAGTATTAAAATCTATATTACCAATATGTATATCTTTATTATTATTCATTTATATAACCTCCATAAATTTATTTAACTAATAATTATTTTATCCTAAATCTTACTGTATGTCAACAATTATTTTTGTATTCTTTTAAATCTTTTTTGAATTTATCAACTGCTAAATCTTTTCCTTTTGCCTCAATCATAACATCAAATTCATAACCTTCTGCTTGTTTTAAAAAATCATTACAATAATCAAAATCAATCATATCTGCATGACTTCTAAACTCTTTATCTGACTTAGGAGAACTTATATGAATCTTTGAGATATTACCATTCCATGTATTAAATACACTCTTTAAATCTAATTCTGAACCATCGTTACAGCAATACATGTGATGTATATCAAGCACAATCTTCAATCCTGTATGTTTATGTATATTCATAACATCATTAATTGTATAAGACTTATCATCATTTTCTAATACAATATGATTCCGCAACTGTTCTGGTAACTTGTTAAATACTCTAATAAATCTCTTCATTGCCTCTACTTTGTCACCATATACTCCACCTGTATGTATTACTATGTTAAAATCATTTAATCTTATAGAATTTAATATATTATAATGATAAATTAAATCCTTTATGGAAGCCTTAACAACATCTTTACTAGGTGAATTTATATTAACAATTTGTGAAGGATGCATACTACAAAATATTCCATTGTCTCTACATAATTCACCTATACGTCTCAAATCACTTCTAATCCAAGACATAAAATCTATACCTTTGGATATTTCGTGAGTAGCAAATGGTACAATGTCTGAACTTAATCTAAACATTTTAACATCATCAATAATACACTGTCTAATTGTTCTTTCTGTTTCTTTTATATTGTGTGCTATAGTTTGATAAAGTCTTTGTTCACTAAAATTAGCAAGTCTAAATGTTTTATATTTGGTATTGCATTTTAAAGACATACACGCAAATCCGATATTACGAATTGACATATAAATTCCTCCAATAAAATAACCTACTAATAATATAATAATCTATAGCAGGTTATTTGTCAACAATTATTTTTACTTTCTGTGAAGATTAATTTATTATTTTAATCTATCTTTAATTATATCTAATAAATCACAAGTATTATATTGATTAAAATAATCATCACATTCAAATTCTAAAATTATTTTACCTAATACACAATTATCACATTTTTCATTGCAATTCTCAATATTAAATTCTTCTAATAATTTTATAAGTTTTTGTTTAAATTCAATCATTTTTATTATTTCTCCTTTCATCTTCCTTAACATTTTCCATAATAGCATTATCATACTCCATTAAAGCAAATTTCATTTCCATCAATTTATCACTAAATGTTAATAAATTACTTTGTAATACTTTTTCACATGAAATAGCAAGTTTACCTGCTAATATTAATAATTCTTTTTCTGTGTACATATTATTTATCTCCTTTAATTTATTCAATTATTTCAGGCATAGGCCAACAATTAACATCTTCACATTCTTGACATCCAATTTCACAACTATAACAACAACAATTATTACATTGAATATTTCCATTATGACAATTTTCAAATCTTAATTCTTCTTTAATATTATTATTAATTTCATAATGCAAAACATGAATTATATCTCTTAATTTTTTCCTAAATGAATAATTATAATCTGTCCCTTCTTTATTTAAAAAGTAAAATTCTTCAACATAAACATTGATATACTCTAATGCTTTCTTGGCAGAATATAAATCGTATGCTTTTGCTTCATCATTATTATATTGTTTCAAATTATTAGTAAATCTAATATTAAAATATCTAATACAAAAATCAATTGCTGAAATACTTATTGATACATTTTCTTTTTCATCTTCGTCACAATCAATATAGTATTGTTCTTGATACGATTTTTGTGATTTTAATTCTTTAATGATTATGTTATGATAATTCATAAAATTACCTCCTATATATAACTCCATTTAACAATTCTATCTAATGGCATTTTTATATCTAATTCTACTGGACTTAAAAACACTTCACCATTAATCATTCTAGCAATTTCTGTTTTCAATTGGTATCCTTCGCCCCAATTATAATCCTTAATTAGAATTAAAATTGTTCTATCATTTTTAGGTTTACTTTTATTAAAATCATAGAATCTCATAATTATCAACTCCTTTTAAAATCAACATAAAAAGTCTAATTGATGTTAATTTATAATTTCAAATGATATTTAGAAACATTATCACTTGCAAACTCTGCTTCAATAATCAATTTCTCTACTACTGAATCTACAATTTCAGACCATCCAAATTCAGTATTTAAATCTTCTTCATTGTTAATAAACTCTGATTCAAAAATAAATTCATCTGGTAGTTTTGATTTATCAATTTTAACTTTAATTTTACCCATGATTTATATTACCTCCTATAAAGAGTATTAATTTACCACAATCTACATTCACACCATCTTCTTGCAATTTCAACAAACATTTGATTATACATTATTGTACTCGCAACATCACTATATTTTTCTCCAATTTCAATTTTATATTTATCTAATATTATTGATAATGGCTCATTTTCTAATGTATCTTTTTTAATTTGTATTCCTATATATTGACGATAACATTCTTCAAGTTTATCATCTGGTATACCTGAGAATAAATTTAATTTCATTTAAATTTCTCCTTTTTAATTTATTATATCATAATTTAAAATCAAAATCTAAACTTTCAATTTTAACACTTATATCATTCTTAACTCTTAATCTATGCAAATATGCCATCATATCAGTATATCCTTGTTCATCAATAAAGTGAATCTCATGGTTAAATGTATCTTCATTGTCACCTATACTACCACCTACACCAATAATCTTATCTTCAAAGATGATAGTATAAACTTCTATATTTCTACCATTATCCCATTCATCCATAAGAATATTCATTTTAATTTCTGTGTTTTTCTCTAAATCATAATCATCACTTGTATCACAACGACATTCAAAGTATAATTCATCAATCATATACCATATTTTATCTTTTTCTAATGTTCTGATTACTGGTTGTTTGATTATTTCACTTAGTTTCACTTTTATATCTCCTCTCATATATGTAATAAAAACAGTATAACATTATATTTCTATTCTGTCAACTGCTTTTATGATAGTTTATATTAAATTAATTAAATTATTTTTAAGTAAATACCACCCAATATATTAACACTTGTAATTATTATTAACATAATCATATATGATTTAAAACTTAATAATTGTGATTTTCTATCTTCTGTTTTCGATATAAAGTACATTGACAAAAAACACAAACTAAAAATAATTGATTCACTTATGATTAGATAATTAATTAAATTGATATTGTTTATCATATTAATTTACTCCTTTATTATACTTATAATCACAATTTTTCAAATCTTCAAATTCATCATAACATCCCATAAATGAAAATCCATGTTCATATGATTTCTTTTCTTTTGAATTATTCCTACTATTAACTAATTCATCTAACTCATCATATAACTTATCTACTTCTTCATTAGATAAATTCTTATTCACTAATACTTTAATATCATATCTAGGGCTACATTTCCATCCATTATTATTTCTATCATGCACACCTACTACTTTGATATTAAAGAATAGATTAGGTAATTCTTTGAAAAAGTTAAATGCAAATATCCTATCATATTCTTGATTTTCTTCTTCTTGTAATTTTTCTTTCATAAATTCATCATACTTGCTATTAACAAATACTTCCTGAGTAATTGATTCATCCCTTCTATATTTATCATATAATTTAGTTTCTTCGTTATATTCTCTAATTGCTTGATAACCTTTATAACTAAATTCACCATCTCCCCAATCTATCCTTTCATAATCAACAATTGCATCTCCATCTGTCAAAGAATCAACAAAATATAACTTTGGATTCTTACTAATTAATTTTACTTCTTTTATAAATCTACTAATGTCATTTTTAAAACTTAGATATGTTCTGCTAGGTTTAAATTTATCAATTAACCATTCATGTTCTCCAAAAATTTGAAATCCATATTTCCCATCTAACCAGATTCCATATCTCCACAGTGGAGTTTCTTTTAGATTAAAATGACAAACTGTATTTACTCCAAATGTAAATATAAAATATCCATTTCCAAATATTTTATTAGTTATGGTTAGATTACTATTTTTGATTTTATTAAAAATTTTTTCTAGTCTTTGTTTGTTTAATTTCTTGATAAATCGTTTTTTCATTGTATAATTAATCTCCTTTACTTTCATTCTGCAATTTTCTAATCAATTCTTTATTACTTTCAATTTTCATCAATTCATTCCACAATTTATAAGTGATTAACATAAAACTATGATTCTTACTAGGAACACAATGTTTTTCTACAAGTTGTACTAATTCATCAACAGTTATAATTGTTACAGGGATATTATTCATAATATATCTCTCCTTTATAAATAATTTGATTATGTTATGATTTTTTATTTATTTTGCATTGTAAATTAATTTCTTCTATAAACATTTTTATTTTTTCTTCACTGATATTTTTACCAAATTCAATAAAATTACCTTCTTCATCAAATATTAATTCAATAGTTTCTCCATTTTTAAGTTTCCACTGTCCCATAATTTATTATCCTCCTATAATATGATCAATTTTCAGTTTTGTTTTAATTTGTATATTTCTTCATATTCCCCTTGTTCTTCCCAAGATTTAAATTTTTAGTTACATCACAATCATCACATTTTAATGCTTTTACACCATCGAAAGTTATATCTTTTAGAATCATTGTCTTTTTACATATAGGACACTTTAATTTTTTAACTTTCATAATTTATATCTCCTCATATTCAATTAATATTTTAATCTCATCACCTTGACCAACAATTCTACTATAATAATCCAATTTACCTTTTCTAATCTTCCAATCATGTATATAATCTTCAATGAATACACCTTCATGATGTCGTAAAACTAAATCATCTAGTGTTTCAACTGGTTTTCCTGTCATTGGATTGAATTTACATGAATTCCACATCATTTGTTCATCATAAAGTGTATATAAATGATTAATCTTAATTTTAGATAAATCAATATGTGAAGATAAATCAATTTGATAACCTGCTATGATTGGTATTATTTTACGCATGTTAACTATTCCTCCTTCAAATACACTTCCATAATATCCATGACTTGATATAAATTATTTTCACTAATACCTTGATAAAGTATTCTCATATCTTCTTTATCAACCTTTTCAAATATTCTAATAAATGCATCATGCAATTTTTCAATTTTCTTTTGTCCTTCTTCAGTCCAGATTTCTTTATTTATTATATCCCATACTTTATTTTGCATATTTATCATTCTCCTTTAAATATTAATATTTTTATATTTTTCCATAAGTATTTTTGCTTCAATTACCCATTCATTTTTTAATTCTAATGCTTTAATTTTTAATTTACTTCTATCGGAACATAAAAAATAGTTATCATTATAACATTTAATTTCATCAGTAATTTTTACATGATTAAATACTTTTTTAACTTTACTAATTTTAATTATTATTTCAGATTTATTATGATAAAGTTGATACATATTCATTCTCCTTTCATATTTTCGTACTCAATTAAAAACTATTCTTACAACAAACATCATCAGCAGTACCTATATAAATTGTATCTTCCCATATTACATCAAATCTACTTCCTGCATCAACACAAAAAGAATACTTAACATATTCACCATTTATGAATATTTGTTTTTGTAAGTATAAACATCCTTCTTCTTTTCTTTCTAGTCTATCATAAGTTGCTGAAAAATAAAAATCTTTTAGCATAATTTAATCCTCCTAAATATTAATCCCATTTCAACTTCTGACCACATTCACAAACCTTTAAATTAGTATGATGATGATAATATCCATCACCTAAATGTTCACTTAATTCTTCATTACAAGTTGGACACAATGCAGGATTCCAATCTGTTATTTTAGGTTTTCTTGGTATCTGTTTTTCTAGTGCTGAGATTGCTAAATCAATTGCATCTAATATGTGTTGAGTGTTATTATAATTTTTATAATATTCTCTTTCTCTGAGCAGTATTGATTGAGCATCTAAATTATTCATATTATATTTCCTCCTTTTAATTTTAAAATTTCATGATCAAAGTACATTTTGGTTCAATATCTACCATTAAGATAATCAATTGCATCTTCGATTAATTTTATAACCTCTTTTGCTTCAGATGCATCATTAATAATAAGTTGATGTGAATTTAAATCTATAACATTGTCTTCTGATATACGATTAATTATAATCTGTCCTGAAACACCATCATTCGTATTAATTCTAACAAAATTATTTAAAAATACACCATTATTAATTTTCATATTAATTACTCTCCTTTAATTTTATTATGCAGTTTTCAAATATCCATCAAAATGAGTATAAGTATATCTATATCCTAAGATATCACAATACTTTCTAAATAATTATGCATCTTCTTTTTATTCAATAAACAAATCTTCGATATTATTAAAATCTAAAATAGATTTAAGATAATCAATTTTTATTTTATTTATATTATCATATATTAATTTTGCTTTAAATTCAATCCGTTTCTTTTTAATCTCAATTTGTTTATTTTTTAATTCATTTGATAATTTTTGAATTTCAATATCTAATTTATTAATTTCTTCTTTTATTTCTTTCAATTCTTTATTCATATTATCCATTCTCCTTTCTGTAACAATATATGATAAGAATAAATTTATAATAACAAATCAATCTTACCACATATTGTTAATATTTAACTTACTCTTTATGTCTTTCAGAAAATGTTTTCATCCAATTCTTTAATACCTTTCTTGCATTTTCTTCTGATAATTCAGGAGATGTTCTCATAAGGTAAGGTGTAGCACCGAACATATTAGTTACTCCACTTTCTCTTAAATCGTCAAGATAAGTTAAATAATCTTCATTGTTTAATATATTTGCTATATTTTCATCCATATCGTTATTCATCCTCCTATTATATTGTTATATTATTGATTTATATTATACCATTAATCCCAAACAAAATCATCAACTAACGCAAATCCTTCTTCATCAAATATCCTATCAGAAGGTAAATATTCAGTAAATATTATATTTATACTATTCAACAATTCATCAGGCAATTTACCAAACATGGCATTAACATTTCTCCGACCACTTCTCTCACCTGTGAAATAGATAAACTTATCACCTTTTGAAAATTTATGTTCTCCTTTAATATTTTTCTTTAATGTGATAACTGCTCTAGGATATGCCATTGTGTAATCAAAATGTGATTCTCCTAATGATTTGATGATGGGAATTAATTCTTCGATATTGCCGTTGATTGTTACGTATGATTCTTGATATCCCATGTGTTATTCCTCCTTAAATTTATGAAGATTTATTATAATCTATTATTAAATTAAGATTTAGATTTTTCTTTTTATCTGCTTTATTTACACATTCAATCATATTTCTCTTCTCATCAATAGTCTATAATTCATAATGATATGTGCGTTTATCTTCATTTTGTTTTCTTTTTATTATGTATGGAGGTTTTTCTTCTATATATTGTTTATAATCTTCCTCACACCAATTTTTTATTTTTATAAGTCTATTCTCATTAAAATATTCTTGTTTTCTATACCATTTCTCCATTATAAAAATATATTTACTTCCATTACATGATTTGCAAGCAGGGACACAATTCCTAACATCGTTATATCCTTCATGATCAACGTGTTCCTTATGAAATTGCTGTTTATATTTAATCCTATGTTCTTCTAATGATAATCCACAATAAGCACATTCATTATTAAAATATTCTTTACAATTACTCCATTCTCTATTTGTAATATCATGAAAACGATGATTTTCAATATATTTCTTTTGTTTATCAGGGTTATTTCTTATCCATTCATAATATTTTCCATTTTCTAATCTCTTTTTACTACTTTTCCTATATCTTTCTTTTGTTCTTTTAGTTAATTTGGTATTTTCTCTCCGATGATATTCTTTACAAAGTTCTGGATGTTTTTCTCTCCATATTTTTGCTCTTTCAATTTCACAAATAATACAATTAGGATAATAACCATCAGTTTTATTTTTCTTATTTATATAAAAATTTTTATCATTCATCAATATCCATTTGTTACATATATTACAATTTTTTTCTATTTCTCCTTCGTTATTTATTCTGTGATTTTCTTCATATGGTATTCTTTGACCTCTTGGCATAAATAATTATTTTCCTCCTTAATTTTGATTTTTCCTTCTACTATAGTAAATTTAATTTCCTGTTCTTCGATATTTATTGACTTAACAATTACATCATACATATAATGGTTAAAATCTTTTTCATGTTGATTTATGACTTTTTCAGTAGCTTCTTCTATAGTATTTGCTTCTACTTTACCATTATATTCTGTTCCAAATCCTTTACATATTACAATCCATCTATATTTATTCATATTCAATTTCCTCCCTTAAATCTTAAAATTACTAATTAGCAAAATCTCACCACATATAAATGCTATTATAAAAAGCAGTATAAAAATATTAGTTACCCATACTCCTATTAGATGTTCTCTGTTTATAATATTTTGTATAAAACACCATGAAAAACCAAGTATAAGTATTCCTAATATTATTATAAAACAAATATAGAGAATGTTAAATAATATATCTAATCACCTCTTAAATTTTATGTAGGGAGGAGTTTCCTCTGAGATTTTACTCTCAGAGGAATGGATCGTGACAATCTACCAAACTATCATGCTAATGGTGTTTATACTACTGACACTTATAACTTATTCACTATTCGGGCAAATAGCAAGTTTTAAATGTCAAGGTTGGATTTAGATTAGAATCCTGTTTGAGTAGTATAGAAATTAATATTTCCTTTACCAATAACTCTTACTTCTTCATCAATTTCTGTGTATCCTTCTTCATTTTTATATTCTACTCCAATAACATTAATTTCAATTTCTCCATCAAAATCCTTAATCAATGTTGTTGTCCAAGGTCTGTTAAGATGATAATCAAAATTAGGATTATATTTTAATACTTCATCTAATAAAAATACACTGACTAATCCTGCATCTGCACAAAATTGTCCTATTGGTTCATGTGTATCACTGTTAAAAGTAGTACATGACCAATCACCATAAATTGTATTTCTTGTGAGATATGTTTTAATACCTAACTTCTCCATATTCTCACCGTATTCACATAATTCCCAATCGTTTGTATCATCTTTTGTGATATAACATGGATCTGTTATGATAATGTCACCTTTAAATTTCATAATATCAATCTCCTTTCTTATTATACATTATATCTTCACCTAACACATTAGATATTATTTCTGTCTGTTCTACGATACATCTTTCTATTACATCATAAGCAGATAAAAATACATTAATTTGTTCCTCAGTTACATTTTCTTCTTTATTGTATATTATATCATTTAATAACTTACAATTAAATATTGTTCTATAAGATTTACCTAATTCTTTCACTTTATTAATTTTAACTTGCATTAAATCATTCTCTTCAAACCATTTTAATTCCTCTTTATATAACATTACACATAAGTTGTGAAACCATTGATTTACTACATGTTCTCCAGTATACTCCATACTATATCCGTATTCTGTTGAAGGACATTTTATATTAAGTGATTCAAATCTTCTTTCAAATAAATGATATTTACCAATTTTAAACTCAGTATCTATCTTGTTTAGAGGATCGTTTCTTTTAATCCATGCTTTAACTGATACTGTCTTAGGATTATCCCATCTATCTTTCGGCAAAGAATCTTTTTCATTTTCCCATTTGATAATAATATCTAACATGTATGTAGCAATATTGTTATGGAATATATCAATAATTTTAATTTTATCTTCTAATGAGATTTCTTTTTCAATTGCATAAATTTTTAAACCATCAGTCATGTATGGACTAACTTTATAAATGTTATTTTTATTCATTTTTAGAAATACTAAATTTTCAGGATAATGTTTTCCTTCTTTTAGTGATTCGATAATATTTTTCATTTTATCAATCTCCTTTTCTTCTATTATATTTTACTATTTAACATCAATCTTAGTCAAGACTATCTGACCATGTTCATTGACTTCTATCAGCATTGCATCACCTTCGGACAAACCGTTCATACCTATCTTTTCTCTTATTTCTCTTGGAATATGTATTCTGCATAAATCGTCAAGTTTTTTTACTACTCTGTTTGCTGTTTTATTATCAATTTTATTTCCTATGTTTCACTCACTCCTTAC
>Ga0209000_1000382_pt1 | contig 46435 bp, 38 predicted proteins | sample RifGroD2_FD_183998 | JGI IMG/M metagenome (GOLD analysis project Ga0209000, IMG submission 183998) | Groundwater microbial communities from Rifle, Colorado, USA - Groundwater D2 (SPAdes) (version 2) | ecosystem: Environmental > Aquatic > Deep subsurface > Groundwater | place: Rifle, Colorado... | reverse complement strand
TATCATTTTTTGCAAGGTTTTGATCTGAATATAGTGTTTTTCCTGCAAAAAAGGACAATTCCAAAACCCATTTTATCAACCGTATATTGTTAATATCCTGATGTTTAAAACTTTGTTAAGGAGCGACTAGTTACCTTATTTCCGCAAGTCACGGGGTGACTAATTGAATAACAATTGTTTGCCTTCTTTGTGTTTGTGTCAAATTGAGTCACCCCGTGACTTTCAACGGTTTACCAAATGATTTACGGATTTTAGGAGTTATCTGAAACGCCTTGGAAATATTGGCTGGAAGGTTTTCATCAGCAAAAATAAGAGAAGGTGGACCTGTAAAAACTGAAATTTAGTAAACCCTTGAACGGAAGGTGGCAGGAAACAATGGATAGATGAGCATGCTAATAGTCCCAAAACAAATAAAACACATCAAACTGGCCAAAATAGCCCAACCGATAGAAATGGTTACATGAAACAGGCTGAACAACCAAACGGTGATAAAAATGGCAAAGAGATTGAATAACCAGAGCTTGCCAATTTTGGTGAATGACCGGATGATAAACAATCCCCAACGGAAATTCTCAAGATAGATTAGAATAAACAAATACATGAAAAGGGTAAGTAATTGGACAGCAATTGCATCTAATAAATAAAACAGTTCACCCCCTTTCCAATTGTAAAGCGTTTGATACACTTTATAATGGTTCAAAATCACCCAAAGCACAAAAAGGAGGGCACTCAAAAGAAAAAGACGTTTTAGTTCCTGGTAACGAAAATGGTATTCAATCAGCCATTTGCCTTTACCCACCAAATAGCCAATTATCATTACCAAGCCACCATACATCCAGGTAATTATATTTACCGGATGGCCAAACTGGCCCAATAATTCGGAGAAACTGATTTGAAGCAATTGCTGGGTAGTAAATTCTGTAAAGCACTGCATCCCAAAATTAGGAATGCCCCCAATCCAACCTACAGCCAATAGCCCCATCAACAGTAAAAGCATGAAAAAAAAGGGTGCCCAACGGTTTGCATTCCGCAAAAGAAAAAGGATGCCCCCAAATATTAAAAGTGGAATGATTACCAACAACATGCAATTAATTACAGAAAGTACCACAGCTGTTACAGCCCATATCAGTGAACGGAAGTAAAAAAAGCGGGGATGGCGGCCTGTTTCGGAAAAAATATAGGCCCTAATGCCAAAGATAAAGGCAATAAGGGTAAACAGCTTCCAATCGATAAACAGGTTGTAAAAATTAATTTCGGTAAACCAGTACGGCTCTTGGGTAGGAACCTTTAAAATGTCCTCCCCGATGAACAGATACCCCGCGAACAGCCACCCAAGAATTAGTGCTAAACTCACCATTGAGGAGTGCATAGGTTGGTGTTGCTGTTGGTGTATATTCATGAAGTGCAATTTAGTATCAACTATTTTTCAGTAACAACCACGGTGCCCACAGCGCCAGTAATATCAAATTCAAGGTTGTGTTTGGTTTTGCCATACAACGCATTGGTGTATTCCTTGCCAACCTTTCTATACCCCGGGGTTTCAACCGAACCCAGGAACCCTTTCACAGTAACTTTTACACCAACATTAGCAGGAACAACTAGGTGCATCTGGCCAATACCCGCATTTATGGTTGCAGAAAGGTCATTTTTCCATCCGCCCGACAAATCGAACAAGGCTTCACCAATGCCTGCTTCTACTTTCAGCAAGGGAACCGATGTGTTGGAAAGGTTTACTTTAAACGAACCAACACCTAGCCGGAAAAGTGCTTTAGAGACGTTCATCCCGCTAAAGTCAGCATCGGCTAAACCGGCCCCTAATACCACCCCTAAAGAATAGTGGAGCCCACTGTTTAGTTGAATCCGGCAGATGTTGTTATCCTCAATATTATTATCCTCCTCCTTCATTTTGGCCATCACCGTGAGCTTACCCACATTTTGGTCTTCGGCAAAGGAGATGGTCGGGTCCCACTCGTCTTTGCTATAGGTAAGCTTCACCAGGGCTAATTCGGTGGCTCCTCCTGTCACAAAAAGCTGACCTCCGGTAACATGTATCAAGGCCTTGATGTGATCCGTTTTTGATTTCTTAATAGTTTGCTCCAAATCCGACAGCGTCAATTGTCCAAAAGAAACAAAATTTAATACGCTGAGGGTAATTATGAGTAAAGCAGTTTTCATATGGTTTTTTTCGTCTATGTTGCAAGCTACTAAAAATGTTGGGGAATGTTCTAAATATACTCTGAAATATTCTACTGTGGCGATTGCAGAATACGTTTGAGGTTGGCATCGAATTGAGGGAGTTTTAAGGAAGCATTAAAGTTTGGATTTGGCACAAACTCTGCCGTGCAGGCATTAATGTATCCTTTAACAAAATTAGGTGCCAGACAATAAATCAAATCCTCCTCAGAACCTAAAAAAGGCTCATTAAGGGTTAACAGTTCCGAAAAGTGGTGTGTTCTGGCTTTCAATTCAGTAGAATAATATTCAATAATCTCTTTTGAAATTTGAATGATGATGGTATAATTCCCATAGGCCTGCCTCACAATGGAAAAATACTTAATAGTGACCGGGTCCTTGGCGGTAACTACGTCGGTGGTGTAATCGAGGTGGCTTTGAAACTGAAACCCTTCCGTGAGAATCCGCATCGCAGTAACCTTATCGCGGGTATTATGCAAAAAAGTGACCACTTCGTGCCCGGTTTCAATAACTTCCTCAAGTTTCTTTAGATAGTCAGCCTCCATAGACAAATCGTTGTAATAATGTGTGTCCAACTATTGGGAATTTTTACTTATTTCATTGAATATGATTTTTTTCATCTGGTCGAATTCTTCACGGTTGAAAAGGCGCGTGGTATAGATGATCTTTCCTTCCCGATCGATGATCACGTTCCGGGTAACTCCAGAAGTTTTCAAGGCATACAATCCAAAGATTTCTGCACCGGGGTCTAATGCCAATGGATATGATATTTTGGTCTGTCCGGCCAATTCATTTGCTTTTTCCAAGGGTTCATCCCGAACAACTCCCACCAACACAAAATCTTTATCTTTCAGGGGTTGCCAGATTTCACTTTCAATAAAAGGCATTTCTTTGCGGCAAACCCCGCACCAACTGGCTGTAAATTGGAGCATGACTACTTTACCCCGGTATTCTGATAACTTAAACGATTTTCCGTCATTTAGTATGGCCTGGAAATCGGGAGCCACATCGCCTACGGTAACGATGTAACCCCGGCTTTCATCTTCGGATTGGGCATCTGCCTGATACCTTGTTGAAAACAAAAAAACAAATAACTGTATTAAAAGTATTGAACGGAACATATAATGCAGGTTTAAGCATGTGAAGGTAAAAAATATTTTCGTCAAGTAATAACCGGGCAAGGCTCCATTCCACCACCTAATTCATCTGGAACGGCTCCCGTAGCTACCAAAAGGCTTCATCCTTGAATGTGCATAATCATCTATTTTTCCATAAATGGAGCTACTTAAGTGACGGATCGGTTTTTTTCAAAACGTGCATGATCCGTTCGGGTTGCCCATCGTTGGGCGCTGGTTTGATTTCAAGCAACGATGCCAACAAATTGTAAATATCCACATTATACAATAGCCCGGCATCATAGCCCGATTTAAAATCGGGTCCAGTGGCGTAAAAAATGCCATACATGTCCTTGTTCAGGTTGTCGTAACCATGCGTGCCGGCATCGTAATGCTTTTTCTTTTTGTGCGAATAAGTGACGCTCCATGCACTGTCAGCCACAATGACCACCTCAGATACCCGCTTGCTTTGCTTGTAATGAAACCGTTCAGGAAGCACAGCTTTGTCCCAGGCTTTTACACCAGCCACATTGGCAAGTGCCGTTAATATAGAATCTTTGCAGTTTTTTTGGGGATGCATTAAAATAAACGGGTTGTTCCCAATGGCCGTATCTATCCAGGGATTTTTTAAATAATCATTTAAGTAAACCACCCGGGTGGTATCAATTTTACCCATTCCATGATCCGACACAATAATGAAGTTGATGGAATCTTTAATAGCTAACCGGCTCATTTGCTGCATAAAATAACCAATCAAACTATCGAGCATGGCGACAGTTTGTTGAATCTGCGGGCTATCCGGGCCAAAATCGTGACCGATGCCATCGGTTTTATCCAAATACCACATGACCAAATGTGGGCGTTTTTCGTAGGGGAGATTCAGCCAGTGAATTACAGAATCGGCCCGTTGCAGGTAAGGAAAGTTGTGATCGTATTTCTTCCAATAGGTGGGCTGGTAGCCTTTGATTTTTGCCTCGGAGCCTACCCAAAAATAGTTTGCAGAAATAACATTTTGAGCTTCGGCAGTTACCCAGATGGGTTCACCCAGGTAGAATTCCCCATTTTCGACTTTTGATCGGTCTCCAATAGCATAGTAATCATCCACATCAGGGGCATAAAAACTGTTGGAGATCAATCCATGATTGCCCGGATAAAGTCCAGTCGCGATGGTATAATGGTTGGGAAAGGTTTTTGAAGGAAACGATGGTTGCAGCCCTTCGGCTTTAACACCCATTTTGGTAATGGAATCGAACCAAGGGGTTTGCACTTTTGACTGATAATCCCAACGGAATCCGTCGAGAGACAGTACCACCGTATAGTTTCGGGAGTCACTTATTTTTCTTGCCTTCCTGGAATTCAGAAAATCTTGAACTCCAACGGCTGCAATAAAAACCAATAGCAGGATGATAATTGTTTTTTTCATAGAACCGATTAAGATTTAATCTAAAAAAGTCATTATTAATCCAACTTGCACAATATAATTTTGCTATTTGTGAAAGTTAGGTTTTTTGCGCTATAACAGCATCAAAGATTACAATTTGCCCAAACTTTACCAAATGATTTAAACACAAACACCCGGAAATATTAAAACTTCCGGGCGTTGTAACCTTGCTCAAATACTATTCTATACTTACAAAACAGTTGTATTCAAAACATCTTTGGTTAAAAGTTTAAATTGAACAACCTTCATTAAAATAAATCTTTCCATTTGTTTTCAGAGTATTTTAATACCTGTTTTTTTCTTTTCATGGTTATTTTTCCCGAATACATAATAAAATACATAGCCGGAATTAATATTAGGGTTAAGAAGGTTGCAAAGCTTAACCCGAAAATAATAGTCCACGAAAGCGGGCCAAAAAAGGCTACATTATCGCCACCAAAGTGGATGTGAGGTTCGAGATGCGAAATTAAACCCACAAAATCGATGTTGAATCCAATAGCCAACGGTACTAAACCTAAAATGGTAGCTGTTGCTGTAAGCATTACCGGGGTAATCCTAGCTTTACCAGCCTGGATGATGGCTTCGCGGGGTTTGTAACCCTTGTCAATCAAAACATCGGTAAACTCAACCAATAAAATACCATTACGGACTACAATACCAGCCAGTGCCACCATTCCCATACCGGTCATGATAATTGAAATTGGCATGCCGGTGAAAACAAATCCCAACAATACCCCGATGATACTAAACAATACTTCGGAAACAATAATGACAGGTTTCGACAATGAATTGAACTGGGTAATCAGGATGAACATGATTAGGCAAAGAGCCAACAACATTGCATTCCCAAGGAAATCGGAAGTTTCTTTTTGATCTTCCTGTTCACCGGTAATTTTAATATCGACACCTTCAGGTTTTTCGAAATTAGGGATACTCCGTTGAACCGCGGCTACCACTTCGTTGGCGGTATAGCCGGTTACCACATTCGAATTTATAGTGATTACACGGGTTAAATCCAAACGGGCAATGCTCCCCACCGAATTCTGGAATTTGGTTTTGGCCACTGCCGATAATGGGATCGAGCGCAGAATACCGGTATTCATATCGCGATAGGTAATATGCAGGTTGATCAGCTGATCGAGGTCTTCACGTTGTTCTTTCTTGAACCGCAACTGGATAGGATATTGCTCTTCTCCTTCACGGTATTTTGATGCTTCAACGCCATAGACAGCACTACGCATTGTACCTCCAACCTGACCGGTACTAATACCTTCGTGGTTGGCCCTTACCCGGTCGAGGTCGATAATCACCTCCGGTTTTGTGCTTTCAAAATCGGTTTTAAACTTATCGGCTCCCGGAATTTTCAATGAATCGAGGTAATGAATAAATGCGTCAGAAGTAGCCATTAACTGTTCTAAATCATCGCTGCTAATTTCAATATTAACCGGCTTTCCTGTTGGAGGCCCCATGGCTTCCTTATCCACATTGATTTCGGCACCGGGAATATCGTTCACCACCTGTCTGAATTTTTCGAGGTATTCGTTGGTGTTAACTCCTTTACGTTTTCCGAATTCAACAAAGTTTACGGTAACTTTTGCTTTATGGGAGGTCTTTGTTCCTGAATCGAAAACATTATCGGAAGCGTTCATGGCAACATTTGATATAACCGATTCTACAACCGGATTATCATTACCTAAAACCCCAATTATCCGTTTCTCAACTTCCTTACATACCGAATCGGTAACCGTTACATCGGTTCCTACGGGCAGTTTAATGTAGGTGAAAATACTGCTAGGTTCACCATCGGGGAAAAATACCACCTTGGGGCTTTTAATTCCGGTAATAACCATTGTAACTATAAACAACCCTATTATTCCCCAAAGCAAGCCTTGCGGACGTTTCTTCTGTAATACCCAACGTAATGCTTGTTCGTATTTATCCAAAGTTTTTGGTATAATCGTTGTTTGGAAACGGTGCAATACTTTGTACATAAATAAATTATGCGATAGATAAACTACCAATCCAACCAGAGCCAGGTTTCCCCAAAATGGACTATGGGCAAGGTGCATAAGCAAGGCAAAAATTACAATTCCCCCACTTACCCTTATAATGGTTTTACGGGGTGTGGCAAGTTCTTCATCTTCATCGCGGTGCATAAACGAAACGGCAAATACCGGGTTTATAATGTAAGCAACAACCAACGAAGCAAACAGGGTGATGATAATGGTAATTGGAATAAATTTCATGAAACTACCAACAACGCCCGGCCAGAAGGCTAATGGAAAGAAAGGTGCCAGCGTGGTTAAGGTACCAGCTAAAATGGGGACAAATACTTCGCCGGCAGCAAATTTTGCCGCAGTGACAATGTCCATACCTCCTTTCATATAAATTCGGTGGGTGTTTTCGATTACCACAATGGCATCGTCAACCACAATACCCAAAGCAAAAATGAACGAGAACATGACCAACATGTTCATGGTAAAACCCATCCAAGGCATAACTATGTAAGCCAAAGCCATTGATAATGGAACCGACATGCCCACAAAAAAGGCATTGGTAACCCCCATAAAGAACATTAACACCATAGTAACCAGTAAGAATCCAATAATAATGGTGTTGTTCAAATCAATAAGTGTGGTACGGGTATATTTGCTTTGGTCACCCGATACGGTAACATCAACGCCTTTGGGAAATTTATTCTGTTGCAGATCTTCCATTATTTCCTTTATCTTATCAGAAGCATCCAACAGGTTTTGACCGCTCTTTTTAATGACGTTCAAAGTAATGACGTTCAGTCCATCTAAACGGGCAAAACTTTCCTGTTCTTTAAAACCCATTTTTACTTCGGCCACATCTTTTAAATAAACCAATCCCCCGCCGGATGAACCAATAACCAGGTTCTTTATCGTTTCAATATCTTTAAACTCGCCTACAACACGGATATTACGGGTCATGCCCATCAGGTTAACGGTACCACCCGAAACGGTCATGTTCTCATATTGTATGGCCATTTGGACATCGTTGAATGTAAGGTTATAGGCATTCATTTTGTACATATCCAGGTTAACCTGAACTTCCTTGTCAAGTGCGCCTACAATATCAACACGGGTAATCTCGCTCAGGCTTTCAATACGATCCTGAACCTCATCGGCATAAACTTTAAGCTGATCCAGTGTGAAATTCCCTGAAAGGTTGATATACATAATAGGTATCTCCGAAAGGTCGATATCAATCACATTGGGGTCGGCAGGCAGGTCGTTTGGCAAATCGCTTTTAGTTTTATCCACTGCATCCTTTACCTTCCGTTTGGCATCTTCAACAACAATATCGGTCTGGAACTCTATTACAATACTCGACACATCCTGAATGGAATTGCTCGATATTTTTTTCACCCCACTGATTGATTTTATATTTTTCTCTAACGGCCGGGTAACCAAATTTTCCATATCCTGAGGCGATGTACCCGGGTATATGGTGCTCACAATAATTGTTGGGATAACAATTTCAGGGAACTGTTCTTTAGGGATGCTCTGATAACTGATCATCCCAAACACAGCTAATATTAAAATCAGCACATAAATACTGGTTTTATTATCGATGGCCCAGCTTGTGGGCTTGAATTCTTTGAACTTTTTTTCCATCGTCGTTGTTTTTTTAGGTTAAAAGCTGATTAAAGCACCTTCGTTCAGCGAAAGGTATCCGGTGGTAATGATATTATCGCCAGATTTTAAGCCATGTGTAATTTCAACCATGCCTTTATAGCTGGCCCCCTGCTCAAGGTAAGCTTTTTTAGCAATTGGTTTTTCATCCTGATCAACGGCAACATAAACATAATTTCCTTTTGTATCGGTCTGAATCAGGTTAATTGGCACAGTTACAGCTTTTTCAGTTTTATAATCGTTGATTTTTAAAACCGCGATCATGTTTGCTTTCATCGAAGTGCTGTTGTTGTTTAAGCGTACTTCAACTTTAAACGAACGGTTAACCGGGCTAATGTATTTGCTGGCATTGGTAATGGTTGCCATCATTTCCTGATCCAGGTCGGGGAAATAAACAATAACAGAATCGCCGGTATTGATTTTTGTTCCATAAGCTTCAGCCACATCGGCCACAATTTTAATTGATGAGAAATTAATAACCGTAGCAATAGGAAAACCAGCCGAAACCGTTTGCCCCACTTTAATAGGGAGGTCCTCAACCGTGCCGTCAATAGGTGAAGTGATACGCGTATCGCTTAGCATTTTTTCGGTTGCAGCTAAACCGCTTTCGGCAGCTTCTTTATTGGTTTTGGCCTGTAAGTAGGCTACTTCCGAACCAATTTTCTGATCCCATAATGCTTTTTGTTTTTCGTAAACACTTACAGCTAAATCGTATTGAGTTTTAACCTGGTCGTATTGTTTCTGGTAAGCCTCAGCATCTACCGAAGCTATAACCTGGCCTTTGCTAACACGTTGCCCAAGTTTAACATGGATTTTATCAATCGAACCCCCTTGAACTTTTGGATAAACCGATACGTTATCTTCGCCATCCAGCTTTCCATTAACCTCAATATAATGTTTAAATTCAACAGGTTTAATTTCCTGCACTTTAACCAGGGTACCTTTATCTACTTTAGTGGTATCGGCTATCTGCTTCTCTAATTCGGCTATCTCTTCCTGCAACATAACAACCTCTTGTTGTTTGCTTGCAATTTTCTTTCTGATGGTGTCACTATCGGCCCCGCATGAAGCCAGCAGGATAATAATAGGTAGGGTTTTAAAAAGTGTTTTCATGTTATATCTTTATTTGTTGAATGAATTACTCGTTTTTACTTAATATTTTTTCCAATCTGTTTTTCGATGACACTAACTCCTGAATGGCCTGATAATAATTCGATTGGACTGTTAGGTACTGATTTTGAATGGTGGTAAGATCGGTACTTGAAATGACTCCGTTCTGGAATTTGATTAATCCCCGGTTATAGATTTTTTTTGCCAGTTCCAGATTTTTTGCTTCAGAAGCAAATTTGTCGCGGGCGGCTATCAACGACGAACGGCTGCTGTAATATTCCAGTTTTAACCCGTTTGAAGCTTGTTCCATGGTGTTTTGGGCCTTTTCCAGTTCGATTTTTGCCTGAACTACTTTCGAATTCCGTTGCCCACTGCTGAAAATCGGGATACTCATACTCGCTCCAATAATGTGTGGTGGAGTAAAAGAAAAAGCATTTTCATTGAATTCTTTCTGGTATTGATAAAATGCAGCTAAATCAGGCAAATAGGCCGCTTTGTTTAATTTTAACAACAATTCCGAGACTTTTACTTGCGATTGAAGCATTTGATAATTTATATTATTTTCAATAACAAAGTCAGCTAATAATAGCTGTTCATAAGCAATTGAATTTATCAGGTTACCCATGTTATCGGTCAATTCAAGATGGGCATCAATATTTAGCCCCAATTGAATCTTCAACAGTTTTTCAGCAATATCCGCTAATCGGGTAATCAGGTCTAATGAAGTTTTAACATTTGTCACCGTTATTTGCATCTGGTCCACATCGGTTTCTTCAATAAACCCTTGTTTGCCGATAGCCTGAATATCGGTTAAAGTTTTGGTCAGGTTTTGATAGGTGGAGTCAAGAATCGATTGGTTCTCGCGGGCAATCAAAACGCTGAAATAGCTGTTCTTTATTGATTCCAGCACATCCTGCCTCGATTTTACCCGGTTCATTTCCGATAAACCTTTATATACCTTCGCCGATTGTAACCCCACAAGATAAGAACCACTGAAAAGCAATTGCGAAACTGTGGCAGTAGCATTCAAACTCCATTTCATATCATTAGGGTCTGTTTGTTCAGGCATTCCAGGATTCTCAATATTTCCAAGTGTTGGATCATCAGATATATTTCCTAACACAGAATCGGCATGAAACATCCAAAAACCTAATGAACTTAAGCTTGAAAAATCTTCAATGCTTGCTGAAAGTTTAGGAGTGTATGATCCAGAAATGGTTGCACTTGCCTGTGGCAACCCAATGGCAGTAGTTTCCCACACCTTTTTCTTGGCCGATTCCACGTCAAGGTCGGCATTTAAGATCGATTGGTTGTTGGTTAAGGCAAATTCTTGTGCCTGCAATAGCGACAACCTGTAAACGCTGTCAGTTTGGGCAAAGGAACCTGAGGCACCTATCCCAACTAAAATCATTGAAATAAATAGTAGTTTCAGTCGAATCATGGTTTGTTATTCATTTAAATAGTTAGAAAATTCTTGTAAATACTTGTTTAATAGTGGCTCACCCTTATCTGTAATCAAACCCCGAAGGTAATAGGTGGTCATTTCTTTAATGGTTTCGGCACTTTTAGCCTCGGCTCCCCAAAACATATTTTCCTCTTTCAGTTTTTCAATCCGTTCGGCATGCAATTGGGCAATCACCTCTTCGTTAATATCGTTACGGTATAGCCCTTCAAGCTTTCCGTTTTTAATATTTGCCCGTATCATTACCATAAATAGGTCATGGAACTCCAACCTCCAATGCTCGTAGAGTTCTGCATAATATTTTGTCAAATCATAAACAGCCACAGGGTTCATAGCTTGTATAAACTTCACCATAAAAAGATTTATCCGGATCAATTCTTCTACCGGGTTGTTTGATTGCTCTGAAATGTTGGTAAGGTTGTTTTTAGCTTTAAAATATTCACTTTCCAGAATCTGAACAATCAATTGGTTTTTGTCAGTTACCACTTGATATAATGTCCTTTTTGAGATTCCCAAACTGGAGGAAATATCGTCCATGCTGATGCTTTTGATACCAAAGCTCCGCATCAATCCGGTTGACTTTTCTATTATTTGGTTTTTCTCAATCATGAAATAAAAAAACTATAAACACGTTCAAAGTTTCCAAAGTTTCAATTAAACCGGTTTTTTTACGTAAAATTCCGGTCCCATATCCCGCGATACAAATCCGGTGCGAAAATAGGGATAGATTAAAGACACCCCGAATAAAAATCGGCGAATGGGGAAAAGTTGTCGGTGAAAGGCTGTTTTAAAGGTTGCGCCCTTTCCGGCTGACACATCGGAAGGTAAAATTCTCTCATTTATGCTTCTTGTTTGAGTCCCCTGCTCCACAAAATACTTCACCTTTAATTCTGATATTACCGAATAGCTACATCTGTAATATCAAACAGAAAGAAAATGAAACAGTTAGTTGTGGTGCGGCTTCTTTAAATCAGGGAATACAAAGAAAACATAAAACACAGAATTTCTAAGAAGTCATCCCGCAATTTGCGAATTTAAAGTATTAACGGTTTTCAAAAAACTGTTTCACTTTTTCAAGCATTTTTGCAGGATCTGTCTCCCCTTTGGCCAACTGTTCCATGGGGCATAAACCGGTTCTGTCGCGGTTTTCAATGGCCTCAACTTTCTTTTTGTATTTCAAAGTAATTCCATACCTTTCGCAAACCTGATGCGCTGTGGTAGTGGTCAATTCAGCATAAATAGCCTTTATTCCTCCATAAACAGCCAACAAGGCAGCCGCTTTACCTATCACTTTATCGGCAATGCTGGCGCCGTCCGCAAATGCAGGTTTACCCGTAACCAACTGATACAAGGGTTTAATCCCGCGCCCATTGGTAACCCATTGTTTATCATTTTTTACGGCAACCATGGAATGCTCACCGTCTTGGAATAATTGCACCGCCTTTTCTAAATCTTTCATCCTTTTTATCGTCGAATTCTCACTCTAAAATACAGTATCTCCAATTAATCGGGTCGAATCTGCATCGAAGGGCTAAAAATATGAATTATTCTAAGAACCATGTTATTTTTGACACATTCAATTTTTAATACAGCACCAATGAACAAAACCGCTTCTTTTCTGATGCTTTTTATGGCCGGGGTTTATACAGGTTATACTCAAAAATGTACTTTGTATGTTCCCAATAAAATAGGAGCCGTTATTGAAACCACCAGTTACGACAAAAAGGGGAAAGAGACCGGGACCAATACCCTTACTATTAAAGCCATTACCAATGTGGCAGAGGGAACTCAGTTTTTGGTAGAAAATATATCGAAACAGAAAAAATCGGAGGAAGTGCCCCCAACGGAATATACATTTTTGTGCAAGGGCGACCGTTTTGTTATGGATATGAAACAATTTGTCCCAAAAGAGCAGGTCCAGTCTTATAAAGATGCCAAAATTGAGGCAACAGACCTGGATTATCCAGCAACGATGCAGGTAGGTCAATCGCTGGCTGATGGCCGCATTACCGTATCGCTCACTCAGGAAGGGATGCCCATTCCCATGGTAACCTCCGTGGATATTTTAAACCGTAAAGTTACCGGCCGCGAAGATGTTGTTACCCGTGCCGGGAGTTTCAATTGTTACAAAATAGAATATGATGTAGCCATTAAAATGATGTTCAAGATAAATTTCAAAGTCACCGAATGGGTTGCGGAAAACGTGGGCTCTGTTAAAAGCGAAACCCGCGATACCAATGGCAAATTAAGTGGCTCAACCTTATTGACGCGTCTTGTAAATTAAGCAGCTCGCTTGATTAATTGCCCAAATCCGTATGGTAGCTTTCCATACGGATTTTTTTTATTTTTAATGCGTCAATTTCAAGTTCATGAAAAATATCCAATTTTTACTAATCGTGTTTGCCATAAGTGCGGGCGCCTCTATGGCTCAAGATAGTCTATACATCAGGGGTGTGATAAACCAATTATGTTCTGAAAAATTTGCAGGCCGGGGCTATGTAAACCACGGCGATGCTAAAGCTGCTAAATTCCTGAGCAAGGAACTTGAAAAAAAAGGGGTTTTACCTTTTGGCAGTAGCTATTTTCAAGAATTTAGCTTTCCCATGAATACTTTTCCCGGGGATATGAATGCCGCGGTTGATTCTGTTGAATTATCCGCGGTTGCTGATTACGTGGTCTCGCCCGATTGCCCATCAATTAAAGGAACCTACGGATTGGTTTATCTACCTGCAAGTTGCGACACCAGTGACCATGTGTTAGATAGCTTAAAGGCAATAGATTTTACAGGGGAAATAGTGGTTGCCCCCTTTCTAAAACGCAGTTGGAGAGAAGGAAACCCTTTCCGTTCGTCAGGTTGGGCAATCCCAAAGAAAAGTATTTATTGGTGGGCTTCTACCGGACACGAAGTGGCAGCAACCCCTTTATTGTTCATCCGTGACTCTGCGCTATTGATGCAACCAAAAACCATTCGCTTAGCTATTGAAAACCATTTTATTGAAAACCACAAAACTCAAAATGTATTAGCATTTATTCATGGCGCCCAAATACCTGATTCCTTTATTGTATTTACGGCACATTACGACCACTTGGGACGGATGGGAAAAGGGAACCTTTTTACAGGTGCCAACGATAATGCCAGTGGAACAACGATGCTTCTTGCTTTGGCCAACTATTTTACCCAAAAAGGGAATAAACCCAAATATAGTATCGCTTTCCTCTTTTTTGCGGCTGAAGAGGCAGGACTTCTTGGAAGTATCTATTATGTGGAACATCCTGTATTTCCATTATCAAAAATTAAAACACTCATTAACCTTGACATGGTAGGTTCGGGTTCCGAAGGAATTTCAGTAGTAAATGGAGAAGCCAACCCTAATATTGTAGCGCAACTTAATACCCTAAACCAAATAGGTGGTTACCTTCCCGACATTAAAGCGGGTGGCGAATCGTGTAACAGCGACCATTGTTTCTTTCATAAAGCGGGAGTGCCCTCCGTATTCATCTTTACACGGGGTCCTGAATGTAAAGAATATCACAACCTGAAAGATACTCCCGCAAACCTCCCATTGACCAAGTTTTGGGAATTACAGTCCCTTTTAATCAAGTTTACAGATTTTTAATCTCCTAATTAGCACAAATAAAATATTAATGATTTAGAAAAACAGGATGGTTCGGAACGGAACGGCTTCTCTAAACCGCGTGAAGAAAACCTAATGTAAAATCTTCATCCTCAAAATAACCGTGCTACAACTTACAGGAAGTAGAAATTTGGTTTACCGAAAAAAAAGGCTATTTAGCCGATAAAACTTTGTAGCCCCTGAATTTGTTTGCAACATTTGAGTTTTTAAAATTACGTTCGAATGAAATATTGGGCATTGATCATCTTTTTAACCATTTTTTTTGGAACCTTCTTGTTAGGTTCCTGGTATGTATTTAATCGAGGTATGCAGGCCTTACCACAAGGAGCACTCCGTACTGTTTTCCCCTGGATATTTTGGGGTCTTGCTGCCACATTTATCGTAGGACAGTTTTTAGAACGGGGCCAACCCTTTTTAGCTGGTAAGCTGGTTACCTATGTAGGTTCTTTTTGGCTAGTAACCCTTTGGTACCTGTTTATGATGATTCTTCTTATTGATGTCGTCCGGTTGGGGAATCACTTTACCGGTTTTATCCCCGCCAGCTGGACAGAATCCTTTTTAAGTGGAAAAAACCTATTTATAGGTGTTTCGGTGGTAACACTTATTTTAGTTATCGGGGGACACATCAATGCACTGATTCCCAGAATCATTCCGGTAGAAGTGCCGATAGATAAAAAGGCAACCGCTCAAAAAGAAATTAAAGTGGCTTTGGTGACTGACATACACATGGGTTTTATTATTGGCAACCGTCGGGTAAAACGGATGGTTAAAAAAATAAATGAGCAAAACCCAGACTTGGTATTGTTTGGAGGCGATTTGGTGGATCACAATCCCCTTCCAGTCATCAAATGGGAAATGGGTAGGCATTTCAAACAATTGAACCCTCCGCTTGGTGTGTATGCCGTTACAGGGAACCATGAATATATTGGTCATCCTGAGGTTAGCATCGACTACCTTTCACAATTTGGCATCCGCTACCTACGCGATACGCTCATAAATGTGGATGGTGTTTTGTTGCTCGGGGGTCGCGAGGATAAAGACAAAATGCGGTTTACCGGTGAAAAGCGGAAACCCATTGCCTCCTTGGTAAACGGAGCAGACAAAAGCTTGCCGATTCTTTTGTTGGATCATCAACCAGTGGAATTTGATCAGGTGGCACAAACCGGAGTCGATTTGATGATGTCGGGACATACCCACCATGGGCAATTTTGGCCTTTTAGCTTCATCACCCAAAAAGTGTATGAACTGGATTGGGGCTTTTTGAAAAAAGGAGACACCCATTATTATGTTTCGTCGGGATTTGGTTCCTGGGGGCCGCCCGTGAGGATTGGAAGCCGATCGGAGATTGTCATCTTTACAATTAAATTGAATTAAAATTTTTACCTGGTTGAAACCAAAAAAATCCGGCAAATACGAACATGTTGCCGGACTTTTTTTAGATATCTAGAATTTATAATGTCCTTCCCGGATAAGCCAATAAAGCTTTTTCCAAGGTTTCCATCGCTTTCTTTAAATCTTCAATTTTTAGTACATAGGCAATCCGGACTTCGTTATAACCTTTGCCCTTTGTAGAGTAAAAGCCACTTGCCGGAGCCATCATCACTGTCTGGTTGTTGTATTCAAAATCGCTCAATATCCATTGACAGAATTTTTCGCTATCGTCAATCGGAAGTTTTACGATAGTGTAAAAGGCTCCTTTCGGTTTCGGGCAAATAACCCCTTCCATTTTGTTTAAAGCTTCAACTGTATAGTCGCGACGGGCAATATACTCGTCATATACTTCATCAAAATATTCTTTTGGGGTATCTAAAGAAGCTTCTGCTGCAATTTGACCGAAACTTGGGGGGCTTAACCGGGCCTGGGCGAATTTTAAAGCGGTAGAAATTACCTCACAGTTTTTTGAGACTAACGCTCCAATGCGGGTTCCGCAAGAGCTGTAGCGTTTTGATACCGAATCGACCATGATGACATTTTGCTGGATGTCTTCCAAAAGCATGGCCGAAAAATGACGGTTTCCATCGTAACAGAATTCCCGGTAAACCTCATCGGAATAGATATAAAGATCATGCTTCTTTGCAATATCGGCCAACTTCCGGAGCTCCTGCTCACTGTATAAATAACCTGTGGGATTGCTGGGGTTACAAACCATTATCCCCTTAGTTTTTTCGTGAATCAGTTCCTCAAATTTTTCGATGGGTGGCAAGGCAAAACCATCGTGTATGGAGGCTGTTACCGGAACCATTTTTACACCCGCCATCACGGCAAAGGCATTGTAGTTGGCATAAAAAGGTTCGGGGATAATTACCTCATCTCCTGCATTTAACGTGCTCTGGAAAGCAAAGAGTAATGCTTCAGAACCGCCGGTGGTTATTAAAATATCTGAAAACTGTACATCAATACCCAGGTTTTGGTAATAACCAGCCAATTTTCGGCGGTACGATTCGTTTCCTGCCGAATGGCTATATTCTATAACCTTGTCGGTAATATTGCGCACGGCATTCAGTGCTACTTCCGGGGTTTTTATATCTGGTTGCCCAATGTTTAAATGATACACTTTCCTTCCTTTGCGTTTTGCCTCTTCGGCAAATGGAACCAACTTACGGATTGGTGAAGCTGGCATCTGGGTTCCTTTAATTGATATTTGTGGCATAACAATGCGAATTAAATTAATTTATGTTTTGGTTTAGGTGTACTTCCATTTTAGTAACCCCTTTCTGGGCTTTACCGTTTTCCTTCATTTCAGTTACAACAGTTCCTTCAATTTTAAGCTGAATCGGCTGATCGTTGAAATTAGTATAAACAAAAACAGATTTATCGAACCTTCCGGCCCTTGAAGAATCATAGATAACTTTCACTTTGGCTACTTCCCCATTTCTAACGGGTTTCTTAGTCCATTTAGGGGTTGTGCATCCACATGAAGAGGAAACTGTGTGTATGATCAGGGGTTTCTCATCCAGATTAATCAGCTCAAAAACAAACTGGGTATGGCTGTCTTGTTTAATGGCCCCAAAGTCTTTAACTGTTTTGTTAACCATCAAAGGATAGTTTTCTAATTTAACCATGAGGTTTTGTAAGGTATCTTGCCCCGAAACCTGTAAAAACAATGCAATGAAAACAATAATTATCAACCTCAACTTTAACATCGTAAAATCAACTAAGAGGGGGCAAAATTACAATTTTAAATAGAATCCGGTTGTAATGGGCTTCTATTATTAAACATCATCTATAGAATAGGAAAGGAATGCAATTCGTGAATAGTTACTGCGGGGATTAGGCGTCAGTGATTTTAAATTAGTTGTTTACTTGCTTTTTACCATATCAGACGGGCGTATCCGCATGGCACTCCAAGTTGCATCTACTGACACCATACCAACCGGCCTTACCCCAAAAGGCTGAATCAGTTCCCACAAAATGTCGCGGTTTAAATCGGTTTTAACTTTTGAAGTTCCTTTAGGATAACAAATCCAAATGAGGCTGTCGTAAACAGTGTGCTTTAAGCAAAGCTCCATAAGTTGGGACAATAATGTAGAATCGTTTAAAAAGATGATTGCTGTGGTATTTTTAGTTCCTCCAAATTGGTTGGTATAACCTAAACTAAGAAATAACCCCTCAATTTCTTTTGGAGCATTTATGATAATTCCATTCTCAGGGAGTTTGGCTTTTTTTATAAACTCATGAATCTGTTGCATGGCTTTTCTGCAATAGGTTAGCGGTTTTGAATGTATGATTAAAAAACCGAAAGACATCATTAAGATATTCTTCAATGGCATCTTTGGTTTTTTTATTGGCTTGACCCGACTAATTGGTTTTATAATCGTATTTAATGTTCTGGAGGTCCTGGTTTGCTTTAATAATCTTAAATTTCAATTCTTCCTTGTATGTAACCGTAGTTTTAAAAATTTCGGTATCACCAATGGCGAGCATTTGAGCTGCCAATATTCCGGCATTCTGGGCTCCATTAATTCCAACAGTTGCCACTGGGATTCCGGGAGGCATTTGAACAATGGAAAGCACGGCATCCATCCCTTCAAGTGAGGCATTGATGGGAACCCCAATCACAGGGATGGGGGTTAAAGCTGCAATCACACCGGGTAAATGTGCCGCCATGCCGGCCCCGGCAATAATCACCTTTATTCCCCGCTCTGCAGCTCCTTTGGCAAAAGTTTCCACCTGATCTGGTGTGCGGTGTGCCGACAGGGCGTTCATCTCAAAAGGGATACAGAAATCGTTTAAAATACTGGCAGCCTTTTCCATAATGGGCAAATCGGAGATGCTGCCCATGATTATACTTACTTTTGGTTTCATTTTTTTGACTCTTTTTTTAATTCACTCATTTAAACACGTAGAAATGTTTATTTTCGCAGCAAATTAAATTAAAAAATAACAACTTTAGGTTTTCACACGTAATTACCAAAAACCACGATTCATAACAGCCATTTAAATTATTGGTAGTTAGTTTTTTGCAAAATTGGAAGGTTCAAAGTATGTTTAAAAACTATTTTTAGAACACGCTTTTATTTCCAAAAACTATTTCTTGTTTATTTTTTAATTGATTGATAGTCTTATATTTGTTTGAAATAGGTTAAAGTTATGTCAAAGGAAGTTCAGGTACTTGATAAAATGTTTAAAGTTTCAATTCCATCAGAGGAGATACAGCAGTCCATTCAAAGGTTGGCGCAACAAATCAATAGCGACCTAAAAGGCAAAGAGGTCATCTTTATAGGCATCCTTAACGGGTGCTTTATGTTTGCCGGCGATTTATTTAAACACATTGATTTGGAATGCCAGATTACCTTTCTGAAACTGGCCTCTTACCAAGGGACTTCGAGCTCGGGAAATGTTAAAAGGCTTATTGGCATCAATGAAAACATTGAAGGAAAAACCGTGGTGATTATCGAGGATATTATTGATACAGGTAATACGTTGGATAGCATCATTAAACAGCTAAAGGGTTATGAACCTGCCGAAATTAAAGTAGCAACGCTTTTATATAAACCTGATGCATACGAAAAGACAATACCTATTGATTATATGGCATTTAAAATCCCCAATGATTTTATTATTGGTTATGGCCTCGATTACGATGGGTTTGGACGAAATCTGAAAGATATTTATACCATCATACCTTAAAAGATAAAAGCCATGTTTAACCTAGTCATTTTTGGGCCCCCTGGTTCGGGAAAAGGAACACAGTCTGATAAAATCATTGAAAAGTACCAATTGAAGCACCTTTCCACGGGTGATTTGTTGCGTGCTGAAAAACGCTCCGGTTCCGAGTTGGGAAAGGAGATCCAACGGATTATCGACAACGGGGAATTGGTGCCTGATGCTATGGTTCAGCAAATGGTAAAGGCGTTTGTTGAAAAAAACAAGGATGCCAATGGCTTTATTTTCGATGGCTTCCCGCGTACGGTGCAACAGGCCCAATGGTTAGATCAAATGTTGCCTGATTTCAACACCTCGGTTAGTTTGATGCTATCGCTGGATGTGGAAGAAGATGAACTGAAAAAAAGGCTTTTGTCACGTGGTGCGGTATCTGGCCGAGCCGACGACCAGAATGTCTCCATTATTGAAAACCGTATCCAAGTGTATCACCACCAAACCATTCCTGTCATGGATTTTTATAAAAAACAGATGAAATATGCCAAAGTCGAAGGTGTTGGCGACATTGACGATATTTTTAAAAGAGTCTGTTTGACCATTGAAAAATACATGAAATAGGAGCTCATTCCTAATACCTGCAAGTAAAATGAACTGGTTGGTCGCGGTGTGACTTTACCGTACCAGATGATGATGTGAGATTGTTGTAAAACACTCATTTCAATAATAGAGCACCGTAACTTGTTGATAGGAACTCAACCAAAAACAGTTGGAAATCAAAAAGGGGGTGACATTGCTAGCCATCCCCTTTTTTATGTATTATTCCACCAAATTTTTTTATAACCTGAAATAACTGATCGATTCTTTTAAATGATTTGCCAAAGCAGACAATTCATCGGCACTTGTGGCCAGTTGTTCAGCGGCATTGGCATTCTGTTGGGTAATGCTGTTAAACTGTTGGGTTGCCTGGTTAATTTGCTCAGCACCATTACGTTGTTCTAAGCTTGATGCTGCAATCTCCTGAATCAAATGGGTATTGCGGTCAATATCGGGAACCAGGGTTTTAGCTTTGTTCCCGGCCTCGGTAGATACTTTCAACCCTTTTTGCACCAAAACATTGATATCATCGGCAGCCAGTTTGCTACGCTCGGCCAGTTTCCTCACTTCGGCAGCAACCACTGAAAATCCTTTGCCGTGATCCCCGGCGCGTGCCGCTTCAACGGCTGCATTCAGTGCCAGAATATTGGTCTGAAAAGCAATTTCGGAGATAAATCCAATTTTTGCCGTGATTTGTCTCATCGCATCAACCGCTTCGGAAGAAAGCTGGTTGGTTTCTGATACATTTTTGGAAGTTGCCAGCGAGATTTTTTCAGTTTGTTGTGCATTGTCAGAACTTTGCTCAATGTTGGCCAACATTTCTTCAATGGAAGCTGAAATCTGCTCTGCCGAAGCAGCCTGATCCGCGGAACCTTTCGACATGATGACCGAATTGTCTTTTACATGATGGCTGGAATCGACCAACCGATCGGCATTGTCGCTAATGTTGCTAACAACGTCCCTGATTTGTTCAGCCATTTCGCTCAAAGCACGGGCCAACTGACCAATCTCATCATGCTGCTTAATGTCCACCGTGGCCGATAAATCCCCCTTCCCAATTTCTTTGGCAAACGCTGTGCTTTTCTTTAATGGTTTGATGATGGCATTATATAAGATAATGGCAATTGAAAAAGACAATAAGAACATGATGACCGAGGAAAAGATAAGAATCCAGATATTGCTGGCAGCAGTCTGCCTCATCTTGACCAGCATGTCTTGGTTTTCAGTCTGGTATTTTGTTTCAATTACTTCAATTCCGGCAATAATCTTTTTTGAAAGCTCGATAATGTCCCCCCCTTCATTCACCATAGGTTCTACCTCAAAAAATATCATGGCATCGTTGTACGAATCAAAATCGACCAGTTTCTCCATGATTCCCCGGGTGAACAATTCCAACGACTCAATTTGGGTAAAGATATAAGCTAACGTATCCCTATCTTTAATATCCTCCCATTTTTTGGACAGTTCATTGAGTTTTGTCTTTTCCACCTTCATATCGGTGGCAAAAAGGTTGTTCAGCCTTACTTTATCTGGCGTGTCGGGTTGTTTATCAATGTAAACCCATCCCCGGATCAAATTCTTCGATTCATTAATTAATCCTTTTAAATGCTGTAAAGACGCCACGGTGGGTGAGTTAATCTCACTGATGTCCTTATTCAGTTTTTGAGTATTGTAAAGGGTGCGATAGGATAATATCGAATTAACTAAGATCACAAAAATGATAATCCCAAATCCAAATACAAGCCGTTGAGCAATTGATGTTTTGATTTTCATAATTTTACTTATTTAACAATGGCGTTTGAAAGGGCAGTTAAGGAGCTACTGAATTTTAATCCAAATTTATCGGCATTTGAGGCACTGATTTCGAATTTAAGTTTGTCGTCACGGACCACAAAATTTATCATGGAACCTTTTTCGGTAGCACCTTCTGTTTCCGTAATGATTAGCGCGTTTTTACCATTCAGTTTTTGGATAACGGTAACCGCGTTTTTAGAGTAGTTTAAGTTTTTGGAGAAATAGAGAATCTGGCAATAGGTAACCTCTTCAACAGTTTTAAATTGCTTGATTACTATATTCTGGGTACCAAACCTTTTGCCGACTGTTTGCATCGAGAGCTGTTCGGTTAGAGCCGATTCCTTCAATACCCCAATCACAAAATCCCCCTCTTTGGCTGCATCGGGCCAACCAATATACCGGATGAAATTTAAGGTAAACATGGCTTTGTATTTGGCTAATTCAGTATCCTGTGCTGAAACAGTGCTACTGAATACAACTATTAAAGCCCCAAAAATAACTTTTCTCATTTATTGCTAATTGAATGTTAGTTAACAGAATGTTTAACGTATTAGTACACACATTTGTTTTTGCAAATAAATGATTTACAATAGAAAAAAAGTTGATGTTGAACTAAGCTAACCTGAACGGGATAACCGTGATTATTACATTGTTTCCATTTTTACTTAACGATAGCATTTGAAAGAGTGCTTAACGAAGTGCTGAATTTTAATCCGAATTTTTCAGCATTTGACGCGCTGATTTCAAATTTTAATTTGTCGTCGCGTACCACAAAGTTAATCATGGAACCACTATTAATGGCTCCCTCGCTTTCTGTAATTATAAGTGAATTACTGCCTCCAAGTTTTTGGATGATTGCTTCGGAATTTTTTGAAAAACTAACACTTCTGGAAAAAAATAGTAATTGACAATCCGTTACCTCCTCCACATTTTTAAATTCCTTAATAACAATATTCTGATACCCAAATTTTTTTCCAACGGTTTGTGTCTTCAAGTTTGCGGCCACATTGGGTTCTTTAAGAACTCCTATCACAAAATCCCCCTCTTTGGAAGCCTCGGGCCAACCAATATTCCGAATAAAATTTAAGGTAAACATCGCTTTGTATTTGGCTACATCGGCTTCTTGAGCCATAGAATGTAAGAATGCGAAAATAAACAGGAAAAGTAAAATCTTTTTCATAACCCTCAATTTTTGGAAAACAACTAATTCTAAATCACGGTTTAATTCTACGATTCTCCATTTTATATGGATGAAAATGAATTGACCAACTACCCATCAATAACCAAAGAGAAAATTAAACCCATACCCTTGGGGCTAAAGATACTATTTTTCATTTAATTGTAAAATTCTGTCCAAAAAAATTGAATAGCCGGTTTTAATAAATTGACTGTATATTTGTACCCAATTTGAAAATCAGAGGCTATGTCGCAGACAAATTTTGTGGATTATGTAAAAGTGTTTTTGAGAAGTGGCAGCGGTGGTGGTGGCTCTACACACTTCCGCCGCGAAAAGTTTATCCCCAAAGGAGGCCCTGATGGAGGAAACGGAGGCCGTGGAGGACATGTTATCCTAAAAGGGAATGAGCAGCTTTGGACACTTTTACACCTGAAATACCAAAAACATATTTTCGCGGGAAATGGAGTCTCTGGCAGTGGGGCCTTAAGTACCGGTGCCGATGGCGAGGATGTAGTGATTGAGGTTCCTTTGGGTACTGTGGTAAAAGATGGCGAAACGGGTGACGAAATAATGGAGATCACCGAACATGACGAAGAAAAGATTTTGATGCCCGGAGGCCGGGGCGGTATGGGAAACGCCCACTTTAAAACAGCTACCCACCAAACACCCCGGTTCTCGCAACCCGGCGAAGAAGGAATTGAGGGTTGGCGTGTACTGGAACTGAAACTGCTGGCCGATGTTGGCTTGGTAGGTTTCCCAAATGCCGGAAAATCCACGCTCCTTTCGGTTGTTTCGGCGGCAAAGCCTAAAATTGCCGATTATGCCTTTACCACGCTGGTTCCCAATCTGGGCATCGTTTCGTACCGTGATAACCGTTCGTTTGTAATGGCCGACATCCCCGGGATTATTGAAGGGGCCCACGAAGGGAAAGGTTTGGGGCTGCGGTTCCTACGCCATATTGAACGCAACTCCATGTTGCTTTTTATGATTCCTGCCGACAGTAAAGACATCCAAAAAGAGTATGCTATTTTGGTAAACGAACTCAAACTTTACAATCCCGAATTACTTGACAAACGGAGGATACTTGCCATTTCAAAAGCGGATATGCTGGATGAGGAACTGATATGGGAGATGAAAAACGAAATGCCCGATATACCTTATTTATTTATTTCGTCGGTAGCACAACAAGGCATCACGGAATTAAAAGATTTAATTTGGAAGGTGCTTAACGAATAGTCCTGTTGATAGAATCGCTGGAACATATCGATCATCGGCTTTTATTGCTCATCAATGGATTTCACAGCCCGTTGGCCGATACCTTGATGACGGCAATTAGCGGAACCATCATCTGGATTCCGTTGTATCTTTTGTTTGCTGCCTTATTGATAAAAAAAGAACGCTCGCGGGTTTGGGTACCCCTGCTTTTTGTGGTTTTATTGATTACACTCAGCGACCAGATTTCGGTACATCTTTTAAAAGACACCGTTCAACGTTACCGCCCTTGCCACAATTTGGAACTGAGGGACACCTTGCATTTGCTGGAAGGGGCTTGCAAAGGGAAATATGGGTTTGTATCTTCACATGCAGCCAACACCTTTGTATTGGCCACTTTTTTATTGCTCCTTTTTCGTAAAAGATGGACTATTCTCCTGTTATTCTGGGCGCTGTTGGTTTCCTACAGCCGTGTGTATTTAGGGGTGCATTACCCTTCCGATGTTGCGGTTGGTGCGCTTTTGGGCATGTTACTGGCATTCATCGTTTTTCGTTTCTATCGGCAGTCCGAAGATTTTTTTCACATAATCCAATTTAAAAAGAACCTGAAAGGATAGAATAAATAAACCTTGTTGAAACCGAGGAAAAGCTCCGCAAATAACAGCGAACCATACAAATTTCAAAAGATCTGAATTCCCAATTCCCTTCCCACAAAAATATCCCCATATTTAGGGATTTCAAACCCCACGGAGGTAGGGTATTTTTGCACCGAAACAATAAGACAAAACTTATAAAAGGTACAAAAATGAAAAAATCAATTCTTTCTTTAATCGCGGTTATATGCACCTACGCGGGTTTTACACAACAAACCGATACCTCGGCATATAGCAACCTGGCCGGGTCCATGATGGCCAACAACAGCAAGCTTACCATTGGAGGGTATGCGCAAATTGATTACAACCAACCCTACAAATCAGACGAGTATAGTTTGGGAACCCTCGATGTACACCGTATGGTGCTCATGTTTGGTTACAAATTTAACCAGCGTACGCAATTTATTACCGAGCTTGAGATGGAACACGTTTCGGAGGTTTATGTGGAGCAGGCATTCCTGAATTATCAGGTAAATCCGTTCCTGAATTTCCGGGCCGGATTGTTGCTGGTCCCCATGGGCATTAGTAACGAATACCACGAACCTACTACCTTCAACGGTGTAGAACGTCCCGTGATTGACGAGAAAATTTCACCCACTACCTGGCGCGAAATTGGTTTCGGGCTAACCGGAACCGTTCCCTCAGCCTCTTTTAAATACCAGTTGTATGTTATTAACGGATTTAATGGATACGATGCCGACAAAGGCGCCTTGCTTTCGGGGCCCAATGGATTGCGTAGCGGAAGGCAAAAAGGGGCGGAATCGTATATGAGTTCGCCTAATGTTACCTGCCGGGCAGAATATTTTGGTTTTAAGGGCTTGAACCTTGGCCTTTCGGGCTATGCTGGCAATACCCAAAGCTATTTGTTTAAAGGATTGGATAAAACGGATGAAGCTGCCCGCGCTCAAGCCGATTCCTCAGTGGTAACTTTGGCCATGGTTGGACTGGATGCCCGCTACACTTTTAAAGGCCTACAGTTAAAAGGACAGTTTTATTATACAGGATTGAAGGATGCCGATCGTTACAATGCGTTTACCGGAAAAGACCTAGGCAGCGCCTTAATGGGTTATTATGCCGAAGCCTGTTACAATGTGTTCCGAAATTTTTCGTCCATCGAGAGCGGATTGGTTCCTTTTATCCGGTTCGAACATTACAACATGCACCAGAAGGTGGGCGTTACCGAAACTGCCAAAGATGCTTTGAATGTGAATGTGTTAACCACCGGGTTGGGCTGGAAAATTACCACGGGATCCATGCTTAAAGCCGATGTTCAGATGGTCAAATCGAAGGCCGATTCGGAATACGTTAAAACATTTAATGCCGGCGTAGCCATTATGTTTTAATACTCACGCGTATTTAAATTGTGCACTGTTTGAATAAAAAGTAAGTAAACCCGTTTTAAGAGAAAATGAGAACAGGATTATTCGTCGGTTTGATGCTGCTGATACAGGTTGGTTATGGTGCGGAACCCGATTATGAGCACCGTTCGCTTAAAAAGGAATTGAGCAGTATTTGGCATATTGATTTGGCTTCGCTAAAAGAAGATTGTCATCTATCTGCGCAGCTCATTCACGAGGGGAAGGTATTTACCGTAGAAAAGGATCACCAATTGTTGGGATACGTGTATGTAGGCCGTATTGTAAGTTGCCGACAAGGAGTGTGCAGCATCGGGGATGCTGCTGCCTCCTCGGAGAGTTATGAATATTTTGATGCCTTTGTGATTTACAATGCCGAAAAAGTGGTGAAAAAGGTCAAGGTGTATAATTACCAGGCCACGCATGGGCAGGAGATATGCAGTACAGGATGGCTCAAGCAATTTACCGATTATACTTCGGAAAACCCACTAATAGTTGGAAAGAACATCGATTCTATTTCGGGGGCCACCATTTCCACTCAGGCCATTACCAACGAAATAAATTACGTAACCCAGCTTTTGCACCATAACTAAATTAGTTCCTTGATAAATATTCGTACAAACTTTTCAAGTTACTGGAGTTAATTTAAATTTTTCGCATAAAACCGCTCTAGTATAGATGTAATCTCTGGGCAATCTCCTTTGGAACCACATCTTTATGTACCACGATAGATAGGGTTTTGTAAAGAAACCAGCTTTCCGATGCATAGAAATATCCTTTGTAGATATTGTCGGTGTTCCAGGAGTTTTTTACCTTAAAATATTTGGTGCCGTTTTGATCGGTAGCATACCCGGTAATGTGCATGCCATGGTCGTCGGTGGTCAGGTAACTGTCAAAAGCCTGTTGCCTCAATTCTTGCGTAATGGTTTTTTCGGGCACAATGGTTTTAAAATTGTAAAGATGTTCCTTGCGTTCCTTTTCCGACATTTTTTCCCATTTCAACCGTTCGTTGTCGGCCATTTCGGCAATCTCATCCTGAGGGACAATGGCCACACCATTCCGGTGCGAGAACCCTTTTTCGCTTACATCGCTACCCCAAAGGATAGTATAACCTTTATTGAGCGAGGCATAGGCAATCTCAAGGAACTCGTTCAAAGGCACATTATACACCACACCCAACGACCAGTTATCGGGAACCTCCATCACAAACTGCGAATAAAATGGGTGGTGGGTAAAAGAGCTGATTTCGATATAATCGTCAGAATTTATCTTCAACCCGTCGCGGAAGCTAAACGGGGTATAGTTTTCCCCATTGTACGAAAAGGTGTTGGGATCTGCTCCCAGATAGGCATCGAGCACACCATCAAAGCCTTTTATCCAGGCAGGTGAGATTTTATTGTTTTCGTTTTTAATCACAGCATCCACATAAGCAGCTAGAATGGCATCCAATTCTCCATGCACGTGTTTCTTTTCACCATAATTCAAACCGGGAAACGCCGTTTCGGGGACAATTCCTGACTCCCTGATGCGGTCGAACACGTTATTCGACTCGGCCCCACCTCCAAAGTTTTTTGCTCCCTGCCAGCGCACATAGTCAACGGCCCGGGCATGGTAATCTTTTTTAACCAGGTACATTTCCGATAAATCATACTCTTTTTGGGTGGTCCGCAGCAGCTCCGATTCCAAAAAAGATAAACCGGAAAACACCCAGCAGGTTCCTGAACGGTACTGGTCCTTCACGGGTGATGTTGGTAGATCAATAACCAACTTAAACTGGTAGATGGAAGAATCCGTTTCTTCGTCGGGTTGCGAAAAACCTTTCAGCATTGGGACTACAAATATCAGACAAACCAAGAGGCAGCTAATATATAATCGGTGTGTTTTCATAAGATTTGTTTTTACTTTTTATTCCAATAGTTTGACCAATAAATTTCGATTAGTAATGGTAATTTCTTTACGGTTTACTTCAATGATTTTATCTTTTTCCATTTCGCCCAAAGCCCGGGCCAACGAGGGGCGGGTTACCCCAAAAAATTCAGCTAAATCTTTTTGGGTCAAAGGCAAAACAATGCGTGTCTTATCTGGTTCTGCCATGTTCAGAATATATTGTGCCAGTTTCCCTTTAATGGTTTTGAACGACAAAAACCAGATACGCCGGCTTAAAAACTGTGCCCGGTTCGAGATGGCATTCAGGTAATTCTTTAAAAACACATCGCTTAATTGGAAAAGCTTCAACACCGATTCCTTGGGGATGACCAGCAAAATGGTTTCCTCGTTGCTGATGACATCCACCGGATAAAAATTGTTTTGCCCAAATAAAAACGCGGCTGCAATGGGGCGCGGGGCATAAATATCTTCCACTTTGAGTATCTTTCCCGAATAATCGAGCATCTCACCACGCACACTTCCCTGAATGATAATAGTCAACGAGGTGCATTCCTCTTCACGTTGCGCAATTAAAAGCCCCGCCTCTACATTTTTAATCCGGTAATTTACCTGCTTTATCAGTTTTTCAATGTCCTCAGGCGTTAAACCTTTAAAAACCGGGCTGTTGGTTAATCGTTGATACATGAAAAATAAACTTTTCTTTTTAACTCAGATTTTTGGAACCTACCTTTTATGCCTTCTGGCAAAGTAACATTCACCCTTTCTCCATCCGAAAATAAAATTATCAAAAAAAAGCATTCCTGTAACAAATGATACAAAATAAAATACTTTAATATCCGAATTTTGCATCAACGAAAAAACTTTTGAACGATGAAAAGAGAAATTGTAAAAATAGACCGGAACCTATGCAATGGCTGTGGTGTTTGCATCCCAAACTGCCACGAAGGTGCCCTACAGATGATTGATGGAAAAGCCACCCTGGTGAGCGAACTGATGTGCGACGGATTAGGCGCCTGTATCGGGCATTGCCCGGTGGGAGCCATCACCATTGAAGAGCGCGAAGCCGAGGCTTACGATGAGGTGCTAACGATCAAGGAGATGATTAAAGCCGGAAGAAATACGGTGGCGGCTCATTTGAAGCACTTGAGAGATTATAACGAAAAAGAATATGTGCACCAGGCGTTTGACTATATGAAAACCAATGCCCAAACCATCCCGTTTGATGTGGATGAGTTGTTGCACGAGGTTCAGCAACATGGTAAAAAGGAACCCCGGACCAATCCGTACCTGCAAAATCTGATTCACAAACATGAAGAACCTTTGGCTTGTGGATGCCCGGGTTCGGCCGCCAAATCGTTTGTGCCCGAAAAAGTAGTTGTATCCGGTAATGCCGATGTCCCCAGTCAATTGAGCCATTGGCCGGTGCAAATGCATTTAATCAACCCCAATGCTTCGTTTTTTCAAGAGAGCGATTTGCTGTTATCGGCCGATTGTGTGGCATATGCCCTTGGGAATTTCCATACCAAATACCTGAAAGGTAAAAAACTGGCCATTGCTTGCCCAAAACTTGACAGCAACAAGGAGGTGTATATCGAAAAGCTGGTTCACCTGATTGATCAGGCAAAAGTAAATACCATCACGGTAATGAAAATGGAAGTTCCTTGCTGCGGCGGATTGATGCAATTGGTGCAAACGGCTCTTCAGCAATCGGCACGCAAAGTTCCTGTTAAGTTGCTGACCGTAAGCTCAAAAGGTGAAATTTTGGAAGATCGCTGGTTGTAATTTTTTAACAAGTTTATCCCGTTGGAATGCTTTTGTTAATATCTGCATTGCAAAGAATTGAACCACAAGTGTTCTTAATTGTTTATACACTGAAATAAGACAAAAGTACAGGGATGAACCAGATAATCCGATCGAATAGTAACGGACAATTATCGTACGACCCAGAGGTTAAAGAATTTACCGTGGAGTTTGGCAATGTGTATTTTAAACTGCCCATTGACTCCTATGAACTATTTGAGAAGCAATTGGAAAATATGTCGAACGATTTGTCGATGTATGCCTCGAATCAACGGCTGATGGTTCCGGTTTCGGGCACCACCATTACCTTGTTGCTTACTCCCGAAGAAATGATCAGCTTGAAGAATCTTTTTGGCATAAAAATTGACAAACTACTTTCCTTCAAATTGAATATTAACTATTCAATGAATTAACTTTTTTTTCGTAGAGAGACACAGCAATTTTTTTATGGGTTTATTTATGTGTCGATGAAGGGCTGAGCAATCAGCCCTTTTTTATGGGTATGCAAAAAAAAATTGAATTTATGCTTTACTATTCAGGGTATTACCTATCTTCGCAGCTTGTAAAGAAAAAGGAATGGAACATTTTAAATTCTTGTTCTCAGGGGTGGCTAAAAAGAAATTCCTTAATCAATCCGTAACTATTAAAATATTAACTTATTAACAGAATTGTGATGAAAATTAAAATCGGTATTGTTGCTTTGGTTTTTGGTTTAAGTATCCTATCATGCCAAAACAAATCAGCGAATGTAGAAGTAAAAAATCATGTGGACTCGGTTAGCTATATCATGGGCGTTTTAGATGGAGAACGGTTGGTTCAAAGTTTCGCCCAAGCCGGATTAGATTCCATCATTGATGTGAGCGCTTACTTAAATGCATTAATGGATGGAGCCCATAAAAAGGAATTGCGTTTAAACCCTGATTCAAACCAAATGGTAATGCAGAATTTTTTCCGTTCGTTCCAAATGCACATGATGGCAGCTCGTCGCGATACCACCGGAAATACGCCAAAATTTGAAACAGAAAAATCATTGATTGATTCTGTTAGCTATTTAATGGGTGCCGGTGATGGCAAAGGCCTGATTGAAAGTTTTGAAAAGGCCGGATTAGACACATTGGTAAGCGTTGAGATTTATTTAGATGCTTTGACAACAAGCGCCAAAAAAGGAGACGTTAAAATTGAAGGCGAAAGCAACATGGAGATGGTGAACAAATTCTTTAGCGAAATCAAAGAAAAAGACATGATGGCGAAATTTGGCGAAAACAAACATGCCGGAGAAGAATTCTTAGCCAAAAACAAAGCCGTAGAAGGTGTCACTGAAACTGCTAGCGGTTTACAGTATGAGATTATCACCGAAGGAAAAGGAACCCGCCCCGCATTTACCGATAAAGTAAAAGTCCATTATACCGGAACGCTGATTGACGGTACCGTATTCGACAGCAGCGTGGAACGTGGCGAACCTGCTGTGTTTGGTGTAGGACAAGTAATTAAAGGATGGACCGAAGCTTTGCAGTTAATGCCTGTAGGTTCGAAATGGAAACTGTACATCCCTTATGATATTGCTTACGGAACCCGCGATATGGGCGAGATTAAACCATACTCTATGCTGACTTTTGAAGTAGAGCTACTTGAGATTGTAAAATAATTGCTAATTAAATATTTTAAAAGCCGGATGAACCAAATCATCCGGCTTTTTTTTGTCGTTTAGGCAAGTAATCTTTTGCCTATAAGTTTGATAATCAGAAAATAAAAACCTCCAACCTATTGACTTTCATATTAAAATAATGTACATTTAACTACAATTCATGTAATGAAACAACAATGGGAAGTGCCCTGTCGTTATCGGTTTTACACACAACACCTTAAGTCATTAAATCAAATCATCTATGGCACGGAACCTTATTTTCATCTCCTGCCTGACATTGGTTTTTGTTTGGCAGGCAGCCGCCCAAAACCTGACTACAAGTGGTGGTGGCTATTTTGAGGAGGCCACCTTCAATTTTTCATGGAGCATGGGGGAGCCCATCACCGAAACCTATGCAAATAACGGGGCTGTACTTACCCAAGGATTCCAGCAAAGCCTGTTGGAGCCTGTAGGTATCCATCCCGAAAAATCTTCGGCCGGGTTCAAGGTTCAGGTTTACCCCAACCCCACCCGCGGAATGGTTTTTGTCAAATTTGTTCAGGAATCGGAATCCATTCAGGAACTGAACTTCACCCTTTACGACCTAGTGGGAAACAAATTGACCACAGAAATACTCCCAACCGAAAGTAACCTGCTTGACATGACCGGCCTTCCCGGTTCAGCCTATTTTCTAAGGATTACCGGGGAGGGTTTCCAATACACCGTACTTATTCAAAAATTTAAATAACAGCCCTATGAGACATCCGTTCGTTTTGTTGGTATTGGCCTTGACGGTCGTTACCGGCAGCCTTGCCCAACCACAAGGCAGCATTAAGTACCAGGCCGTGGTACGAAACAGCCAGGGTGAAGTAATCCCTGAAAGACAGATAACCTTCTGCATCAGCCTGCTGGCCGATTCGGAAACGGGCACAGAATCCTATTCCGAAAAACATACCTCCACCACCAACCCTTTTGGGCTGGTGAACCTGAATATTGGCGATGGGACCCCGCTCAGCGGCAGCTTTGCCAGCTTGAACTGGGCATCACATCAGTATTTTGTAAAAGTGGGGATCGACCTCAATGGCGGGGACAATTTCACCGTTTTGGGCGTTTCACCGCTGCTTTCGGTTCCCTACGCCCTTCATGCCGAAACGGTAACCCAAAACAACGATGCCGATGCCGATCCTCAGAATGAAATCCAAACCCTGACCCTGACGGATGATATACTGGCCATTTCAAATGGAAATTCTGTAAATCTTTCCGATTATAAAGATAACACCGATGCACAGAACCTTTCATTAACCGGTACCAACCTTACCATTGAAGGGGGGAACTCGATCAATTTGGCTCCCTTGCAGGACGGGGTAACGGATGCCGATGCCGACCCGACGAACGAGATTCAGGACTTAAACCTTACGGGAAGTACTTTGAAAATTACCAACAATGCCAATGCCACCGAAATCAACCTGGCACCTTTTGCCGGCACCAACACCGATGAACAGACGCTTTCGCTGGAAGGTGATTCGCTGGCCATCAGCAACGGGAACAAAGTGGATTTGGCTCCTTACAAAGACAACACCGATGCTCAGAACCTTGACTTGTCGGGAAATTTGCTGACTATTGATGGTGGCAATTCGGTGGACTTGTCCCCTTTTAACGATAATACCGATGCTCAGACCTTAACTATTACCAATGATTCACTGATTATTTCGAATGGCAACAAGGTTGCCCTTCCAAAGCAGGTTTGGGACACTGTGGGCACCACTGCTTTCTATACCAAAGGGAAAGTAGGCATTGGCACCAATATTCCCACAGGAGCTCTGGAGGTAAAAAGCCAGACTGTCACCAACCCCGATGAAATCATTTTTGGGGTGTTGAACAGTGCCGGCGATACCGTGTTTGCTGTTTACCAGGATGGGGTGCGCATCAATGTGAATGAAGATGCTGCCAAAGGGAGCGGCAGCCGGGGTGGTTTTGCCGTAGGCGGTATCAGTTCTTCAAAAGGGGAAACCAACGAATACCTGCGGGTAACCCCCGACAGTGTCAGGGTGTATGTTTACAGTGATACCAGTACAGTAAAAGGGGCCGGTTCGCGCGGTGGTTTTGCCGTGGGTGGCATCAGTTCCTCAAAAGGAACAACCAGCGAGTACCTGAGGGTTACCCCAGATAGTGTCCGGATTTATGTGGAAGATGACCCCACTAAAGCAACAGGGGCAAGGGGAGGCTTTGCCGTGGGCGGAATCAGTTCTTCAAAAACAGCCTATACCAACGAATACCTGCGGGTATCGCCCGACAGTGTAAGGATTTATGTGGAGGAAAACCCAACCAAAGCAACCGGTTCACGGGGAGGCTTTGCTGTAGGAGGAATATCTTCGAGCAAAACAACAGGGAGCAAATACATGTACCTGGAGCCCGACAATTATTTTATCGGGTTGGAAAGCGGTATGAACATCAATGCAGGTTTGTATAACTCCTTTTTGGGTTACCAGACCGGATATTCGACTACGGATGCAGGCAACAACGTTTTCCTTGGCTATAAATCGGGCTTTTCAAATACCTTGGGCAACAGCAACGTGTTTATTGGAAATACATCAGGGTATTCCAACACCATAGGGAATTCCAACGTTATTATGGGCGATTCGGCAGGTTTTTTCAGTGATACCGCCAGTTACAATGTGTTTATTGGTAAATCGAGTGGAAAAACAAATATTAATGGCGAGAAGAATACTTTTTTAGGTTATTATTCAGGGTTTGCAAATACTTCGGGATATAACAATGTTTTCATAGGAAACGAGAGCGGGTTGAATAATACCGAGGGGCACAGCAATGTTTTCTTGGGAGAGCGGAGTGGTGCTGCTAATACCATGGGGTGGGATAATGTTTTTCTCGGAAACCTAAGTGGGGCATCCAATCTCGACGGTGCCAGTAATGTTTTTCTGGGAATGCAGAGTGGTCAATACAATGTATCGGGGTATAATAATGTGTTTCTGGGGGCCCTCAGCGGATATACCAACGATTCCGGGTCGAATAATATATTCATGGGAACATCCAGTGGATCAGGGAATACGGATGGAAAAAACAATATCTATATTGGACAAGAAGCGGGTCAAGGGAATGCTTCCGGTCAAAATAATGTTATTATCGGTTATGGAAGTGGTAAATTAAGCTATGCAGGTAATAACAACACATTTCTTGGATACAGGACCGGATATAACAACCAGTCCAATTATAACTCTTTTATTGGGTACGAGTGTGGCATGATGAATACCACTGGGACATACAATGTGTTTATGGGTTATTTTGCCGGAATCATGAACAATTCCGGCTCAAGCAACGTATTTTTAGGCAACCAAAGTGGTTACAATAATCTCTCCGGGTCCGATAACGTGTTTTTGGGCAACCAAAGTGGTTACAACAACAAGATAGGCCGTTACAATACATTCCTTGGTTATAATGCCGGTTACAATAACGACACAAGCTACAATTCCTTTATTGGGTATCAAGCGGGTAAGGCAAATACTACCGGGGCTTATAATTCATTCATGGGTTATAATGCAGGTCTTTCAAATATCTCGGGAGCAAGCAACGTGTTTATAGGGAATAGCAGCGGGCAAAGTAATACCGATGGTAATTACAATACCTTTTTAGGGAATGAAGCTGGAAAAAATAATACCATTGGAGATTATAATGTCTTTATCGGCCACCAAAGCGGTTATAACGATACTGCCAGCTACAATACTTTTGTGGGTTATAAATCAGGATACTCAAATAAAACCGGGAAATGGAATGTTTTAATGGGTTTTGAGGCTGGCTATTATAATGATGCCGATTACAACTCATTTATTGGCTATCAGGCAGGTAAAAATTATACAACTGGTAAATTCAATACCTTTATTGGTTACCAATCCGGTCTGGCATCCATAAGCAATGGTTCAGGCAATAGTAATGTGGCATTGGGATATCAATCAGGTTCAAACCTTACTTCCGGTTACAATAATGTATTTATTGGAACTCAGGCTGGCGATTCAACTACTACAGGTTACCAAAATACATTTATCGGTTATTGGGCAGGAAAAGATCATACTACTGGTTATCAGAATATAGCTATCGGCTTTTATGCGGGTAAAGGGTTGACAACCAATAATAGAAATACCGTTGTAGGTAATAATGCTGGCGAATACTTATCCTCTGGTGGGACGAATGCTTTTTTTGGTACTTATGCAGGACGCTTGACTACTACGGGGAATGGTAATACATTTATTGGATATGATTGCGGGTATCAATGTGATGTCGGTAGTAATAACACTTGCCTTGGATGGATGGCCGGCCGGGGTATTTCAACTTATTTTATGGGAGATGCCAATGTTTATATCGGGTATCAGGCCGGTTATTATAGTTCAAACGATTCATCTGTCTTCATTGGTAATCGTGCCGGATATTCAGAAACCGGCACACAAAAACTTTACATAGCTAACTCACACACCTCCACACCTTTGATATGGGGCGATTTTTCACTTGGGTACGCCACCATTCATGGAAAGCTTGGTATCAATACCAAAACCCCAACACATTCAGTTGATGTAGAAGGCCAAATGAGAATTAATAATGGCGGAAATTATGATGTTTGGATACAAGGCGGTGGTTCAACAGCTATGGGAGATGACAGGAATTTAGCCATTCTTGGTTTATCTGAAACCTTTGGCGATAAATTAATCATAAATTTCGATACGGAGTATGCAAATGGTGTTGAAATTGGTGGCAATGTCGGAATGCTCGGAAATCTTGGCGTTGGGATTACAACCCCTGATAAAAAACTGCATGTAGAAGGTGATGCCAGAGTTACTGGCAGCATCTATTATGGGCCTTCAGGTACTACTACAACTTACACAAAACCTGATTTTGTATTTGAAAATGAATACAATAATTATTTAAATCCATTACAAGTTGGCAATTTTATAAAAACCAATGGCCACCTACCCTGGTTAACCAAAGCTTCAGATGAAAAGGATGGCATTAACCTTACCAGGATGCAATTTGAGACAGTCGAAACCGTAGAAAATTTGCAACTCCAGATTATTCATCAGCAATCCGAAATCGATGCACTTAAAGCCGAACTGGCCGCTATTAAAGAATTGTTGAAAAAGTAGTCGCCCAGAAATCCATTTTAAGCCGGATGTTTTGTACATCCGGCTTTTTTTTGTGTCTGTTCATCAATTCGTTTGCTTAAATTAACACATCCCCCCTTGACAGGAATATATTTTATGTCCTACCTTTAGTCCTGTGAAGATTGCCCATAAAAGTAAAAAGTAACAACTTACTACGGCCCTTACGTAACATTGTAACCAAACTTAGAACATAATGAAAACAACCTTATTTTCTTTAATGATCCTGTTTTTAGGGACTCACCTTGTGTTGGCTCAGCCACAAAGCACCTTAAAATACCAGGCCGTTGTGCGCAACAGCCAGGGATTGGTTGTTGAAAACCAACAAGTTTCACTCCGGATTAGCCTTTTGGCAGATACCGTAACTGGTGCCGTTGACTATTCCGAAACGCACCTTACCACCACCAACACCTTTGGATTGGTTGTCATAAATATTGGAGGTGGAACCCCCCAAGTTGGGCAATATCAGGAACTGGACTGGGCCAAACATCAATATTTTGTAAAAGTGGAAATTGATATCGAAGGTGGCGATAACTTCACCGAAATGGGAACCTCTCCCTTACTTTCCGTCCCTTACGCGCTACATGCCCAAACCGTGGCTCAGAACAACGATGCCGATGCCGATCCCACCAACGAGATTCAGGATTTGGTGCTTACCGGAAACCAGCTTTCCATTACAAACAATCCGGCTGCAACACTTATTGATCTTTCCTATTTGATTGGCACCGATGCACAGACCCTCACCCTGATGGGCGATTCGCTGGCCATTTCGAATGGAAATAAACTGGATTTGCTGCCTTACAAAGACAATACAGATGCCCAGACCTTGGCGCTGGCAGGTTCTGAACTAACCATCACAGGTGGAAATAGCATCGATTTAAGTACATTAAAAGATGCTGATGCCGATTCAACCAACGAGATTCAGGATTTGGTGCTTACCGGAAACCAGCTTTTCATTACAAACAATCCGGCTGCAACACTTATTGATCTTTCCTATTTGATTGGTACCGATGCACAAACCCTCACCCTGGTGGGCGATTCGCTGGCCATTTCGAATGGAAATAAACTGGATTTGCTGCCTTACAAAGACAATACAGATGCCCAGACCTTGACGCTGGCAGGTTCTGAACTAACCATCACAGGTGGAAACAGTATCGATTTAAGTACATTAAAAGATGCTGACGCCGATTCAACCAACGAAATCCAGCAGATTTCGATTGTGGGCGATACCCTCTATTTATCGAAAGCCAACCCGGTTACACTTCCTCAACCTGAACTGATTTGGGGAAAAGCAGGAAACAACATCTTTTATAACAATGGAAAAGTAGGAATAGGAACATTAGTACCCACCGGAACCCTTGAAGTTAAAAGCCAATTGACCACCAATCCCGATGAGATTATTTTTGGGGTCCTCAACAGCGCGGGCGATACCGTGTTTGCCGTGTATCAAGGGGGCGTAAGGGTAAATGTTGCCGACAATAATATAATAAAAGCAACCGGATCGCGCGGTGGTTTTGCTGTTGGCGGCATCAGTTCCTCAAAAGGAGTCACCAATGAATTCTTACGGGTAACCCCCGATAGTGTCCGCATATATGTAAATAACACGCCAGTTAAAGCCACGGGCTCACGCGGCGGTTTTGCCGTTGGCGGAATCTCGTCGAGCAAAGGAAGTGGAACTTACATGTTTCTGGAACCCGAAAACTATTTTATTGGTCAGGAAAGCGGAAAATCTATTACTACCGGACTCTATAACTCCTTTTTAGGATATCAATCGGGTATTGCAGCCACCGAGGCCAACAACAACGTATTTTTAGGTTATCAATCGGGTTTTTCAAACCTGACCGGAAATTCTAATGTTTTTATAGGAAATACTGCCGGATACACCAATACCAAAGGAAATTCCAATGTCATCATTGGCGACTCAGCAGGTTATTCGCCCGATTCGGCCAGTTACAATGTATTCATTGGAAAGTCGAGCGGAAAGCTCAATACCATTGGCGAAAAAAACACCTTTATGGGATATAATGCCGGATTTAACAACACCGACGGATACGACAACGTTTTTATCGGTAACGAAAGCGGGAAGAACAACCAATCGGGTTATTGGAATGTTTTCCTTGGAAGCGAGTCGGGAAAAGACAATTCTGGAATTGCCAATGTATTTTTGGGCAATAAAACAGGTTTGGTAAACCAAGGAGCGGCCAACGTTTTTATTGGTGATATGAGCGGGAAAAACAACTTATCCGGCGGAAGCAATGTATTCATTGGTAAGTCAAGCGGGTACTGGAATCAAACGGGAAGCAGCAATGTTTTTGTGGGAACTTATTGCGGTATCAACAACACCACCGGGAATTACAACCTTTTTGCAGGCAACGCCAGCGGATTGAACAACGCCACCGGTTCAAGCAACGTGTTTTTGGGGAATCAGTGCGGGGTAACCAATACCAATGGATTTAACAATGTTTTTATCGGCAACGAAGCCGGTAATGGAAATGATGGCGGTTCAAGTAACGTGTATTTGGGCGATGGCGCAGGAAAAATGGGTAATACCTCCTGGAATGTCTTTGTAGGATATCATAGTGGGTACAACACTACTGACAACGGATCCCATAATGTATTTCTGGGTCATGAAAGTGGGTATAGCAACACCACCGGCTGGAGCAATAATTTTATCGGTCAGGGAGCCGGATATGAAAACACTTCCGGAACCAACAACATTTTTATTGGGAATGACGCCGGGCGGAATAACCTGACCAGTTCCGGGAATATATATATTGGCCGTAATGCCGGATACTTTTCGGAAGATTATGGAAATACCATTATCGGTCATTCGGCAGGTGCTGCCTTAGATACAGGGATGAACAATGTGTTTCTGGGAGTAAATGCTGCATTATATAAGACCGAGGGAACCAACAATATCATTATTGGTTCCTATGCCAATTCGAATGGAAGCACCGGAAACCAGAATACCATTCTGGGTGCCGGAGCAGGAAATAATGCTTCCGGTAGTGGCAACGTGTTTATTGGGTATTCGGCCGGATACGACGAAACAACCAGTAACAAATTGTATATTGACAATTCAAGTACAACAAGCCCTCTGATAGGTGGCGATTTTTCAGGCAACCTGGTCGGTATTAACCGAATGCCCACCACCTACACGCTTGAAGTGGCCGGAACCATCTGGGCAAACGGCAGCACCATCTCGGCAGGAGTTACCACCTGGTCCGATGCCCGTTTTAAAACCAACATTGTTACCCTTGAGGGTGCCTTAGCAAATATCTGCAAATTAAGGGGCGTTACCTACGATTGGGACAAAACAAACCCCGACACCAAAAATTTCCCCGAAGGGAAACAAATTGGGGTCATTGCCCAGGAACTGGAACTGGTTTTCCCTGAGTTGGTAACCATAAATCCTGATGGTTATAAATCGGTGGCCTATGAAAAGCTGTCGGCTATTTTTATTGAGGCAATGAAAGAGCAGCAAAAAGAAATCGAAGGCTTAAAACAAAAAAACGCCCAACTCGAAGCCTTAACAAAAGACTACGAAAACCTTAAAAAAGAGGTGGAAGCTATCAAAGCAATGATTCAAAAATAGGATTTGTATTGCTTAATTTTTAACTAATGATTACTGCAATCATCAAAATTATTTGATATGGCACGTTTATTAATCACCCTTTTACTTGCCCTTTGGGTTTCGGTTTCCCAATCCCAGGAACTATCGCTGATATCGGATGCTGGCGGCTATTTCGCAACTGAAAATTTCAGCTTGGCATGGAGCCTGGGCGAACCCATGGTTGAAACCTATACAACTGAGGGAATCATCCTTACTCAAGGGTTTCAGCAAACCTTATTGGACCCGGTGGGGATACCCAGGGAAGACCTTTCCAAAAAAGCCACCATACAGGTTTACCCCAATCCCACCAAGGGAAAGGTGTTTGTAAAAGTTTCTTCCGGTAAGGAATCCTCTTTGCAAAAAGAATATCCCTGCATTATTTACGACCTGCTGGGAAATCAAATTGCACGGGAAATCATTCCTTCCGAGGGAACCTATCTGGATTTCTCCGGTTATGTGGGATCGCTCTATTTTCTGAATATCAAAGGAAATTCATTTCAGCACACGGTAATTATTCAAAAACTTAATTAACCGGACCTTGTAAATACACTCAAAAAAGCATCGGTAAAGTCAAATAAAATAGCCAAAACCCGCTTCAATAGGAACGGGTTTTGGCTTTTATTAAACAGCGTATTTTTAACAGAAAAGTTATGCAAATCTTCAAATTGTTCATAACTCCTGTTTGCACTTTCTCAAATTTTTGCATACTTTTGCATCCTGAATGTATAAATATACACCTCTTTTTAATGGAAAACAAAAGCCAGCGATTGGCCGAAATTAAAAGAATCATTCAGAGTGAGCATGTTACATCGCAGGACGAACTGCTCCAAAAGCTTATTTCCCAAGGATACCTTATTACACAAGCTACACTTTCAAGAGATTTGAAGCTACTCAAGGTTGCGAAAATGCCCGACGGTGGAGGATCGTACCGCTATGTGTTACCCAATGCCATAACTTCCGTACACATCAGCAGTAGCAGCAAACAAACCATGGATGGTTTTTTGTCCATCGAATTTTCAGGAAATATCGGGGTGATTAAAACCGTCCCGGCGTTTTCGCATACCGTGGCTTCAGCCATTGATGCAGCCGATGTAACTTCTATTTTAGGCACCCTTGCCGGCAACGACACAGTTCTTTTAGTTACCCGCGAAGGATTTACCTCCTCCGATGTAAAACAAGCATTGCTTAAAGAATTCCCCGATCTGATAGATAAACTCCTATAATTCAACATAAATGGCTAAAGCACGAAACGCAAGACTGATTTTAGAAAACGGCAAAGAATTTTCAGGACGGTCTTTCGGGTTTCCCGGCTCCGTGGCAGGCGAAGTGGTATTCAACACTGCCATGACAGGCTATCCCGAAAGTTTGACCGACCCCTCCTACAAAGGACAGATTTTGGTATCCACCTTTCCATTGATTGGAAATTACGGGGTACCAAACCGGGAAACCGAAAATGGTTTGCTTAAATTTTTTGAATCGGATCGCATTCATATTTCCGGTTTGGTAATTTCCGATTATTCGTTTGAACACAGCCACTGGAATGCCGAACAGAGCCTTGGCAAATGGCTTACCGACAATAAAGTCCCCGCTATTTTTGGGGTCGATACCCGGGCACTGACCAAGATCCTGCGTGAATATGGCTGCATGTTGGGCAAAATTGTCATCGACGACCAGGATGTGGAATGGTACGACCCCAACGCAGAAAATCTGGTCGATCAGGTAAGTATCAAAGAAAAAACCATTTATGGAAATGGCAAGCACCGTATCATGCTCGTGGACTGTGGCGTAAAATTCAATATTGTCCGCAGTCTGTTAAAATACGATACAACCATTGTGCGTGTCCCGTGGAATTACGATTATTCCAACGAAACCTACGATGGGCTGTTTATCAGCAACGGCCCTGGCGACCCGGCTATCTGCCAGTCGGCCATCCATCAACTGGGGCAGGCCATGACCAAAGAACAGCCCATTTTTGGCATCTGCCTGGGAAGCCAATTGCTGGGAATTGCCAGCGGCGCCGAAACCTACAAACTAAAATACGGGCACCGGAGCCACAACCAGCCGGTGATTCAGCATGGTACCAACCGTTGCTTTGTCACCTCGCAAAACCATGGATTTGCTGTGGACGACCACAAACTCAAAGGCGATTACGAACCCTATTTTACCAACCTCAACGACCAAACCTGCGAAGGCATCCGGCATAAATCGAAACCTATTTTTGCCACGCAGTTTCACCCCGAAGCCTCGGGTGGTCCTACCGATACGGCCTTTCTATTCGAGCAGTTTATTGATATGATTAAAAAAACCAAATAAGACCCTCACCAGTCATGGATAAAAACATCAAAAAAGTCATCGTTTTAGGTTCGGGAGCCCTCAAGATTGGCGAAGCCGGCGAATTTGATTACTCCGGTTCACAAGCCCTGAAAGCTTTGCGCGAAGAAGGGGTTGAAACAGTGCTCATCAACCCGAATATAGCCACGGTACAGACATCGGAAGGAATTGCCGACAAAATCTACTTTTTACCGGTAACGCCTGATTTTGTGGAAAGGGTCATCAAAAAAGAAAAACCTCAGGGGATTTTACTGGCTTTTGGCGGCCAGACGGCTTTGAACTGTGGCATTAAGCTTCACGACAGTGGCGTGCTGGAGAAGTATCAGGTCCAGGTGTTGGGAACCCCGGTACAAGCCATTAAAGATACCGAAGACCGTGACCTTTTTGTCCAAAAACTGAACCAGATAGACGTGAAAACGGCCCGCAGCTACGCGGTAAACAATTTAGATGAAGCAAAAGTTGCCGTGGGAAAACTCGGCTACCCCATCATTGTGCGTGCAGCTTACGCGCTCGGGGGGTTAGGCTCCGGATTTTGTAACAACGACGATGAATTGGAACGCATCTGTAACAATGCCTTCTCATTTTCACCCCAGGTTTTGCTGGAGGAGTCGCTCAAAGGCTGGAAGGAGGTGGAATATGAAGTGGTACGCGACCGCTATGACAATTGCATCACGGTGTGTAACATGGAAAACTTCGACCCTCTTGGGATTCACACCGGTGAAAGTATCGTGGTGGCGCCCTCGCAAACCCTCTCGAATACCGAATACCACAAACTGCGCGAATTGGCAATTAAAATCATCCGCCACATTGGTATTGTGGGCGAGTGTAACGTTCAATACGCCTTAGACCCTGAATCGGAAGACTACCGGGTGATTGAGGTTAATGCCCGCCTTTCAAGGTCCAGTGCGTTGGCATCTAAAGCTACCGGATATCCTTTGGCTTTTGTAGCCGCTAAATTGGGCTTAGGTTACGGCCTTTTTGAATTGAAAAACTCGGTAACCAAAACTACCAGTGCCTTTTTTGAACCAGCGCTGGATTACATCGTCTGTAAAATCCCGCGTTGGGATTTGGGAAAATTCGAAGGGGTGAGCAAACAGATTGGCAGCTCTATGAAAAGCGTGGGCGAGGTGATGAGTATTGGCCGGAACTTTGAAGAGGCTATCCAGAAAGGGCTGCGAATGATTGGTCAGGGAATGCATGGATTTGTGGGCAACCGCGATATCGATTTCAACGATATTGAAGAGGAACTGACCAAACCCACCGACATGCGCATCTTTGCCATCCAGGCGGCGTTAGATGCAGGCTTGGGCATCGATAAAATTCACGACCTAACCAAAATTGACAAATGGTTTTTGGTAAAGCTCCAAAACATCAACGACTTAAAAAACAGCCTGAGCCAATATCAATCGCTCGATGAGGCTCCATTGGACCTGATCCGTGAAGCAAAAGTCCGTGGGTTCTCCGATTTCCAATTGGCCCGGATGATACTGAAAGGCCCGGTGGAACAAATGGAAGCCGAAATGGACCGGGTACGGAACTTCCGAAAAAAGATGGGCATTGTTCCTTTTGTGAAGCAAATTGATACGCTTGCCGCGGAATACCCGGCAAAAACCAATTACCTGTACCTCACTTATTCCGGCACGGAACACGATGTGGAATTTGTTCACGATGACCGCTCGGTGACTGTTTTAGGTTCGGGTGCTTACCGGATTGGGAGCAGCGTAGAGTTCGACTGGTGCGGGGTAAATGCCTTGCAGACTATCAAAAAAGAGGGCCTCCGTAGCATCATGATCAATTACAACCCCGAAACGGTAAGTACCGATTACGACGTGTGCGACCGCTTGTACTTCGACGAACTTTCGCTGGAACGGGTGCTAGATATTTGCGATTTGGAACTGCCTAAAGGGGTGATTGTCTCCACAGGTGGCCAGATTCCCAACAACCTTGCCATGCGTCTGCATAAAAAGCAGGTGCCTATCCTGGGAACTTCGCCCATTTCCATCGACCGGGCCGAAGACCGCAACAAGTTCTCCAGTATGCTCGACAAATTGGGCATCGACCAACCCCGATGGAACGAATTGACCAGCATCGCCGATATTTATGGCTTTGTCGATAAGGTAGGATTTCCGGTGCTTATCCGCCCCAGTTATGTGCTTTCGGGTGCGGCCATGAATGTGGTTTCGAACAAGCATGAACTGGAATACTTTTTAAATCTGGCCTCAAAAGTATCGAAACAGCACCCGGTGGTGGTATCAGAATTTATTGAACAAGCCAAAGAGATTGAGATTGACGCTGTTGCCAACAAAGGCGAGATTGTGAGTTACGCCATTTCGGAACATGTGGAATTTGCCGGGGTTCACTCGGGCGATGCCACCATGGTTTTTCCTCCTCAAAAAATCTATTTCGAAACCGTCCGGCGGATAAAAAAGATAAGTAAAGCCATAGCCAAGGAACTGGAGATTTCGGGTCCCTTCAACATGCAGTTTTTAGCCAAAGACAACGACATTCTGGTTATTGAATGCAACCTCAGGGCATCAAGGAGTTTCCCGTTTGTATCGAAAGTGCTCAAAGTGAACCTGATTGAGATGGCCACTAAGGTGATGTTGGGTCAGAACGTGAAAAAGCTCGATAAATCCATCTTTGAACTGGATTGCATCGGGGTAAAAGCCCCGCAATTCAGCTTTGCCCGCCTGGCACAGGCCGATCCCGTGTTAGGTGTTGACATGTCATCCACCGGGGAGGTGGGCTGTATTGGCGACAGTTATTATGAAGCCATTTTAAAGGCAATGCTTTCGGTAGGATACTCGGTGCCTAAAAAGAACATCCTGTTAAGTACCGGACCCATGCGTTCCAAGGTAGAACTGGTGAATTCGTGCAAAATGCTCATTGAAAAGGGCTACAACTTGTTTGCTACCAAAGGGACTGCCCAATTCCTGTCATTGAATGGCATCCCGGTAACTGCCCTGCATTGGCCCGACGAAGATGCCAAGCCCAATGTGTTGGATTACCTGCGGGGAAAAATGATTGATTTGGTCATCAACATCCCCAAAGACCTGAGCAAAGAGGAGCTGGCCAACGATTATACTATCCGCCGGAGTGCCGTGGATTATAACATTCCTCTGATAACCAACGCCCGGCTGGCCAGCGCGTTTATTTACAGTTTCTGCAAGCTAAATCCGGAACAGTTGGAGATTAAAAGCTGGAACGAATATTGAACTTCGCCTCAATTTACTAAAAGGCTGCAATGTGGGTTAGGTTCTGTTTAAAACCTGCCGGGGTTTTTTAAATTGCTACGCTGGTTTCAGTGTTACAAAAAAACTCTTTTTTAACGTATTTGATGCTTTTATTACTAAAGGTAAACTTAAACAACTTGTATTATAAAAAGAAAGAGGCTGTCTAAAAAGACCAATAGGTCTTAAATAGGCAGCCTTTTTGGTTCAGTTATCAACAATTATCTGTTTAAAAAACAGGTGCTAAAATATAAGGATAGTATTGATATATAGGTTATTAAGTTG
>Ga0209000_1000380_pt1 | contig 46624 bp, 58 predicted proteins | sample RifGroD2_FD_183998 | JGI IMG/M metagenome (GOLD analysis project Ga0209000, IMG submission 183998) | Groundwater microbial communities from Rifle, Colorado, USA - Groundwater D2 (SPAdes) (version 2) | ecosystem: Environmental > Aquatic > Deep subsurface > Groundwater | place: Rifle, Colorado... | reverse complement strand
GAGTTCAATGACCAAGCAATGACAATCTCCTGCGGACTCTGGAATTACCATCTATTGATGAGGTGATAATTCCAGAATCTCCAGGGAAATTCTGTTTATTTAAAGTTGCTATTAAGCAACAAGCCTAATGTATTTATACTACATTAATTTACGCGGCGTTGATTTTTACAACAAAGTCATTTAATCCCGCTTCATAATTATTTGCTCGGATACTTTTAGTTGTACAAAATAATTCCGCAACCGGCTCCAAACCAGATAATTCTTTCAAGTCAGAAAATATTCTTTGTTTTTGCGCGCCTCCCTGCGTAGTAAAGAAAGCTATTTTTTTAATCTTCTCTTTATTAGAAGTAACAAAGGTTCGAATCGCTGGCGGCATAGTTCCCGCCCAGACAGGCATGCCCAAAATCAACAAATCATATTTCTCAATCCGACTTTGCAATTCTTCAATATCAGACAATTCTTTCTTCATGGCTGCTCGTCCGCCGCCGATAAAGCCAATTACTCCTGACCAATTCCGCTTATCTTTTATCACCTCTATTTCCGCTCCCGTTTTCTTCGCAATCGCTTCTGCTAAAATTTTTGTTGTGTTGGTACGTGTGAAATACATGATTAGAGTTTTCATAGTTTTTTACTTAAAATATTAACTTTTCAAACAATTGAATTTTAAATAAATTTAAAACGGAACATCGCTCTTTTTTATTTCGTCTTCAAATCCATCATCATAATCACAGCAACAATCGTCACAATCGCAACAGTCATCATCATAATCGTCCATTTCTTCGTCAAAATCAAAATCAAAATGCTCTAAATGGCGTTTTGGTATGCATGGCTTGTAGCGCGCTGTTGTTATTATTTTTTTCGCCTCCGCTATCCAGGCTTTTTCATATGCGATGCTTTCTTTCAGCTCTTCAAGCTTTTGCCTGTCCATGCTTACATAATCATCCAAACAAAAATACTTCCAATCTTCTTTCTTGTTTTTATGTTTTAATAAAACTTTTTCATGTACTTTTTTTTCTAGCGCAAACCGATCCATGCCTGCGGACATTCTGTCTATTTTCATTTCTAACTCAAGAATATAATCCTCCTTCTCTTGAATAATATAGCAAAGTAAAAATTCTTCCTCTTCTTTTTCGTTTGCTGGCGAATAATAGAAAAGCTCGCATTCTTCTAACGCCATTTCCGCGTAATCTTTTTTTTCCGGATCTTTCTCGGATTTTAAATACGCTTCAATCTTATTTATCGCCTCTTTTGTCCCTTCGTGTGCCAAAACTTGCAAATCAATTTCTGAAGCAGGGAGGTTTTTCGTCTTTGGTTTAATTGTTTTTTTAGTTGTCATAGATTGTATTTATGAATAATAACTAAACTAATTATAACAAATAAATATATAATAATAAAGCTCAAAAAATCCTCTAAACATTATCAATAAATAATATTTTTAACCATTGCGACACCCAACTGACTAAACCGATACAAACAATATTTTCTAAAAAAAATAGGCGACGTTTTTTTTGAAAACAATCGCCCGTTTAGTGTGTGTTTAGATTTCTTCAAATTTTAAACCAGACAATTCTTCAAGCCTGGCTTTCCTCCCTCGCTTACTGTATACATCTTTGGTGGCCTCAACTACCCTTTTGGCGCCCTGCCAATTTTCAACCTTGTAAAAAGCCTGAAAAAGCTCTCTCTGACGATCATCAAGCCACCGATCATCGTACTGCGGATATTTTTCCGGATTAACGGCAACATCCGTCAAGAATTTTTCTGCTTCCAAAAGCTTTCCTTTGTCCAGTGCTTTTCGAAACTCCATTGTATTTTTCATCATTTCCTCCTTTTTTGTCTTTCATTGCTATTTTAAAATGTTTCTAAACATACAATGACTGCAGCAAATCCATTTAACGATCTTTTCTAACTCCGATTTTATCATATTTTATTCAAACGAAATTATTTGATAGCCATATTTTTCAACATCTTCCTTTGGCCAAAAATTAATATCATTTGTTTTTAAAATATAAGTTATTGTTTTCTCTATTTCTCTCCCTGTATATTCTTTAGTTTCCGGATTCCATTCTTTCAACAACAATAAATCACCCTCACTGCACTCCCAGTCAGCAAGTCTTAATTCATATTTCTTTTTGCCATCCAATATTTTTTGAAAATATTCAGGCCAAACTTTTTTTTCGATTTTCATATTTTAGCATTTTTCGCTTAAACGTATGTGCTCTATTTATTAATAATTTCATTCTCCGCGGGCAACTTAGCGCCCTTGATAAGCAACCAAAATATAAATACAATTTCTCCCAAAGTCAAAAAATCAAATAGTGGCATTATTTTCTCTGGACTTGAAAGCAATAACTGCGCAAACGACCCAAAGAAATATCCTGCGCCTGCTATCATTAGCAATGGTCCAATAAATTTTGGAAAATAGCCGGATTGTCTGGCCAAATTACCAAGTGGTAATAACCATAATCCCCAAAATATTGAGGCAATAATAATTCCTTGTTTGTACAAACTTAGAAACAGCATCATAAGTGATTCATCACTAGGTGCAAGTTTAAGTGCGGCAATAAGGCCAAGGGTACTAACCATAGCAATAGGAACAGAGACCAGTGAAAAAACCAGCATATTCAATGTGCACATTTTGCTAACTGATTTAAAAAAATGATAAAGCATGATAACAGTAAAAATAAAAAGTAGCTGAGTTAACAGACTGCCAACTATGCCAAATTTAAAAAGTAATTGATTGGCGATAATATTGCGTGCTGTCTCACCTGCGTCTGTTGTAATTAACTTGGCCGGAACATACATCAGGCTAAACGCCCCAAATACCATCCAGATCGGATAAAGAATTCGAAGAATTTTTAAAGCTTGTTTTGGTGTCATATTGTTTTTGATTTATTAAATTATTGTTTAAATTTTGATTATTTTTATTTATGGCTCTCGTTCATAATCCGAAGATACAACTTCTCCACTTTCTTTCTAGCCCACTCAGTCTTGCGCAAAAATTTTAAGCTGGAATTTATGCTTGGATTTTCATAAAAACAATTTATCCGTATTTCTTCGCTCAATCCTTCCCAACCAAACTTTTCAACCAATGTTTCGAGAATTGTTTTTAATGTTACACCATGAAGTGGATTGTTTTTTTGAATTACTGTTTTTTCTTTTTCAATATTTTCCTTGTTCATATAAGATATGATTTCCAGATTAGTCTAATTAAATTTGAACAATCTTTACCTTAACCATTGGCAAGGCCTCGGCCATTATGTTTGATAATTATCGCTCGTTTCATATTTTTGAAATATCTCCGTTTAAGACAATTGGTTGCATGGCAACTATTTCATCCTTAAATGAAGATTCTGGTATATTGTTGAATAAATAAATTTTCTTATCAAGCACATGAGCAAAACCCATTTCCAAAAAAGTATTTCCGCCGATATAATCTTTTACTCCCTTCTTTTCTATGTTCAAGACAAGTATGGCATCAGATTCATTGATTTTTTTATAATAACGTTTTATAACATCATCTTTAATTTTTCGCATTGCACTTTCTCGAAAAGCACCATCTCCATTTTTCTCTTTTTCTTTTTCAAATTCTTCGAGTGTTAACTCGCCGTTAATTATTCTTTGGCTCGTTAGGGGTATATCAATTTCATGGCCAAGATTTATAAGTTGTTCAGAAACTTCCTTGATTTTTGGTGTAAAATTTATACTTCCACAAATTACTATCTTCATATTTGTTGCAATTTATTTTTCTTTAATTTCATATAAATACACCTTACTTCCAAGTCTTTTGGCCATTCAGGCCAATGACGTATAAAATAACCATTATCTCCTCGAGATTCGTCGAGCATCCATCCCCATTTATTATACATTTCGATACTATTTGTATTATGGGCATAAATATCAAGCACTAAATCCCGATTACAGGAAAACTTCAATGCCAGAGAATAAAGATTTTTTCCAATTCCTTTACCTTGATAGCTTGGATAAACATAAAAACCAGTTAGCTCTGCTTCATTTTTGTTTTTTATGATACAGGTTAAAGCACCGACCAATTTGTCATCTACAAAAACAAGCCAAGTTTTTTGTAAATCAGAAATAATCAAATGTGATTTTAAATATTTTTAAGTATTTTCATTTTTAAAAATTTCTTCTGAAAAACAATCAGCAGTTAATCCAATACTATCATCAGTATAGGTTTCTTGATATGTTTTTTGTAGTAAATCAGTATATTTCTTAATATCATCTTGACATGCAATTCTAATTTCCATATTTTAATTTTATTAAAAATCTTTTCTAACCCCGATTTTATCAAAACATTCAAAATGAATATCCTTGTCATTAAAAACCTCAACAACTTTATATTTTCCTCGCGTCCACATTTCGTTATTATCCACAAAATGAGTGGCTTCCAGAATAATGATGCTAGCCTTTGGCCTTGATAAAACTTCGTTTCCCTTTGTCTCAATCAAAGGAATCTCGCCAAAGAACCAATAATTCCTCTGGTCTTTTTTTAAAAAATCATAAATCTTGCCTGCCTCCATATTTTCCGGAAAACATTCCGCAACTTTTCTGTTGCCATTTTTATATTCCATAATATTGCGAAGCGCAAGGTCTGGATTGTATTCTACTTTTATGCCCATATTTTTTAATTTAATGAAAAAACTTTTTTATATAAATCATGTCTTGGTTTTATTTTCTTTTTGGCAAAATTGAAAAATATCTTTTTATAGTAATTTCGATCAAGTTTTTCTAAAACCCATTTTTTATACCCATTAATATCACGCTCTCCGGTTAAAGCGATTTTCAAGAAAAAATTATTATAATAATGAGACATCGCATCAGCTGTTGCTAAAATTTTACCCTCTAAAGTTTCTGGCTTATTATTACTGCATGAATGAGTTAAAATAATTGATTTTACTTTTTTAATTACATCGCTATTGTAACCATGTTCTTTCAAAACTTTTTCCGCTTCGCGCGCCCCAATTTCTTGATGGTCACCTTTAAGCCCTCGAATCCTCTGTAAATCATGCAACCATACACCAAGCATTACAACTTCTTTATCGGCCTTTGGCAAATTCTTCAATAAAAAATTAGCCTGCTTTTCAACTTCCAAAAGATGTGTGTCATAAAACCAATCAATAATTTTTGTCGATTCTGTGCATTCCTCCTCTATTTTTTCTTTTATTGTTTTGATCATTTTTAAATTCATAATTTTTATGCTTATTAAAAAATCTACAATAGCATAGTATCACTCTTTAAAATTTTATTTGTTTTCACTTCAGATATATTTACCATTTATTCAATCACGCTTCTTCTTTAAATATAGCATTATTTTTTATAAGAAGGTAGAATAATTTCTCCTTTATACCCAAAAGAGTTTAAAATTGCCTGCCAAGTTATCTGTAAAAACTCTTGCATAGGAACATCGGACTTAAATGTCAAAGGATCTTCTTTTGTGCCTATTCCCTCTAATAAGTACCACTCGAGACCCCTTGATTCAATTCCCCCGTCATGTATAAAACCCGATCTTATCTCATCCCAAAGATGACAAATAACTTCTGAAAAATTTTTATATTTTTCTTTTTTTATTAAAAAGGAGTTTGGACAGTATCTTTCGGTAATGTCATTTTTTATTTTATCAGACAAGTTTTCTTGAAGAAAATCATTGATCTTCTTACCTTTGTTATAAAGTGTTTTATTATCCCCTTTGATTACAATTTCAAGAATTCCAAACATTATCACGGTCATAAACTGAGACCATGTAATTTCATAAAAGAGAGAGAAAGACACTTTCTCTGCTGCAACCAAAATACTTTTTAATGGTCCAGCGTGAATTTCAAAATAATTTATAGCTTTAATTAAAGTTTTTTTCTGTGTGTCATTCATATTTTTAAGGGTTACTGAAAAATCTTCTGAAAGAGCATATCCGATATACTCGTACTTTGATGGTTTCTGTCCCAATGTATTTACACGTCCAAAATATCCTTTTTCAGTACTTAAAATTTCAATTAATTTTTTTGCTATTTTTTGATTATTCACGCTCATACTAGTTTTTAATTCATACTATTTATTCCTTGTAATTTTTCTACAATAACATTTTTTACCAAAGCCCTTTCTTCTTCGTGATTACGAAATCCAAAACCACACCTACTCACATCCCAACCCATCACCATCTCTATCCAACCCAAAAACATCTGGGCCGATAACACTTACTGTTCCGGTGTAATACGGTCCGTTGCCAGATCCGCCGGCGCAATCGTAGTCACTGGCATCTTTCTTTAAACAACCAGAATAGCTGGGGTGACAATTTGAATCAGGAATTGATTCATTAGATTCTACTACTTCGGCTTTTGATTCAGTCGGTTTTGCAGTTTCTGCTGCATCATTTAAAAACTCTTCTATATTTTGATTTTCCTCTACCTCAGTTTGTACCAAATCATTTTTAAGCACCTCAGAAACTGGCGCCACCACTTTCATCTTTGCCACATCAGAATTTGAATCAGGGATTGATTCATTAGGTTCCACTACCTTGGTTTTTGATTCAGCTGGTTTTGTAGTTTCAACTACATCATTCAAAAGTTCTTCTACGACCGGTACCACCACTTTCTTCTTTACCTCATCAGAAACAACTGGAATGACATAAGACTCAGGTGCATCATATTCCACACAAGCTGATAATACCAATATTAACAAAGGAAGAATGAATAATTTTTTCATAATTTTCATATTCCTCCTTGTTTATGAATATTATTTTAATTTCCCTCCCATAAAAAAATAACCGCCTAAAAACGGCGGCTTTGGTTTAGTCGTGGGTGAAATAAATTTTGCTTCTTGTTTCCATAATTATAGTTTAATAATACCTTAATCTTAGTAAATTAATCTACATTAGTCAAGATAAAAAAGGGTAAAAAGTATTGTTTTTCTGTCAAAATATTTCAGTCAAATTATTTGACACAATCCTTTTTTCTTGCTAACATTAAAGCCATCTGTTCATTATAACAACAAAATCACAAACACTAACAAGGAGGGAGCGATGACAAAAATCAATGATTTTAATGGTACCAGACTACGTTGTATTCGGTGCGGATATGAAACCAGCTTACTTAAAGAAAGAGATTTTCAATGCGAGTGCGGCGGACTTTATGATGTTGTACATGAGCTCGAGCCAAATTCATTCGAACATTTGACTGGTGTTTTTGACGAAAGAGCAATGATGTCTTATCGCGCCAGTAACGACCCAAAAATCACCTCTGGCGTATGGCGCTTCAAGGAATTGATTATGCCCGGACTTGATGACAGCGAAATTGTCACCCTGGGCGAAGGGAATTATCCGATAGTCCCCTTCGGCAAAAATTTGAAAGAATGGATTGGTGGCGATTTGGATGGCTGGCTCGTTCTCGAAGGAGTTGGCCCAACTAATTCGTTTAAAGACAACGGTGGAACAGTTTTGATCTCGGTCGCCAAAAAAACCGGCGTCAAATTGATTGGCGCACCATCTACAGGAGACACCTCTGCGATGGTCGCTGCGTATGCTAGTATTGCGGGCATGGTTTGTTGCGTAGTGCTACCGGATGGACAAATTACACCAGTCCAAATTACCCAGCCCCTGGTGCACGGCTCAAAAGTCATCCTTCTACCAGCAAACTTTGATATCTGCAAGGACAATTTCTTTGCCATAGCCAAGACTGGACTGATCGACTTTGCCAGCAGCAAGAATCCAACCCGGATAGAAGGCCATCAATCAACCGTCTTCCGTATCGCCCAACATTTCGGCTGGGCGTTACCGGACGCTATCGTCTTCCCGGTCGGAAATGGCAGTAATGGCTCTTCGATTGGCAAAGCCCAAAGGACTCTGCAAGCAATCGGATACAAAGGCCGGATTTCCAGACTTGTGGGAGCCCAATCACATGCCGCCTGTCCGTTGGCAAAATCATTTCTGACATTCGAATATGCCAGTGAATACCCGACAATCAAAGAATGGGAAGAACAATATAATCCGATGGAGGTGGGTGAAACCGCTGCCACGGCTGCCCGTATTGGTGATCCGGTATCTTATTTAAAGATCTTACGAGAAATCATATTCTCGGACGGTTGCATGGATTTTGCCAACGAAGAAGATCTTATGGAGGCAGTCGCAATATGTGGCAAGGACGGTCGCTTCATCTGCCCACAAAGCGGAACCGCCTTGGCTGTATTGAAAAAACGCGTTGAAAAAGGTACTATTGCCCCAGGTTCAAGAGTCTGTGTTATCTGTACTGCCGACGGAATCAAGTTCTGCGATGCCGCCGTAAAGAGCTTGTTACCAACCGTTGTAAAAGCCAAAGATGCTTCAGTAGAGACTCTGGAAGCGCTAATGAAGAAGCTGTTAACTTAAAAAAAATCAACAGCAAGAAAAACAAATGAAGGAACCCATGCGTGGTTCCTTCTTTTTTTTACAAGTATAGATCGTTTCCAATAAATAAAATCTTTATAAAATTTTTAAAAGTATCGATAAAGGTTTCACACAAAACGCGCAATCCAGAACATAATCATATAGATATAAACATATCATATGATTTTGTTTATGTTGTGTAATTTAATTTTTTCTTTTTACCTTAACCATCGGCAAAGCATCAGCAGTTATCCGCACCAAATCCCACAACCATTCTCGATTCTCTATCAATTCCTCGTCAATCAACATCGAAGGTTTTGCGCTGGGGTATGCTTTGCCTTCTTTGTAATTTTTCCCTACAAATTTTTTGCCGGCATCGGTAATTTTTACAAAAAGCTGATCATCGCAAACCAGTGCGACTACTTTGTCGTCGCAATAAAGCGCGTACTCGCCAAACATTTTTCGCGCACGCACTTCACCAGCGCCTTGTATCTGGTCAAGGATAAAATCAATTGTGGATTGTTTTGATGACATCGTTTTTATTGTCATTTTATTCATTTAATAATATCAGATAAAACCAATAAATACAAAGCACAAAATATTTTATCGGAAAACAATTAAAAATTTTTTATAATAATGTTAGCGAAATTTAGACAAATTGACAAATGCATAAAAACATGATATAAAGTAACTATGTTTTTGAGTCTACCATAAAGAGGTTCTTTGTAAACACAAAAAAAAGGAGATTAAGATGAGACAAACGGATTTTGGTCGAACGAGAAAAGTTGTAGAATTAGCCAAAACTGACGTTAACAGCTTGGTTTACGCAGTATATCTGTGGATGTCAGTCGGACTTTGTATTACCGGTGGTATTGCCTGGTATGCAGGGACAAGCAATCTGGTTAACGAAATCATCCTAAATATGCCGCTTTTTATTGGGTTGATGGTTGGCGAATTAGCGCTTGTCATGATACTTGCAACATGCGTAACAAGGCTTTCCTCGTTTGCCTGCACTGCCATATTTTTGCTTTATTCGGCACTAAACGGCATAACCTTGTCGGTTATATTTTTGACTTATACCAAGACATCGATTGTTTCAACATTTTTTATTTGCGCCAGCACCTTTGCGGTTTGCTCAATTTATGGTTGGTTCACAAAAAAAGATCTAACTTCCATGGGGAGCTTTATGTTCATGGGGTTAATCGGTCTGATTATTGCAATGTTTGTAAATATGTTCTTGCGGTCACCGGCAATGCAATACCTTATTAGCGCGGTTGGAATAATTGTTTTTGTTGGCCTTACCGCCTTTGACACACAAAAAATCAAAGAAATGGCCATGACGATGCCAAACGATATTGGTGGTGGTGCCATCAGAAAAGGTGCAATTATGGGCGCCTTAACCCTTTATCTTGATTTCATAAATCTCTTCCTGTTCTTTCTTCGTTTCTTTGGAATTTCCAAAGATTAATATTTAAACCTTAACTCGCCCGCGTTCACATTGGACACGGGCTATTTTTTTTAAAAAAAACAAAAAACCCTCTAACATTAAAGTCAGAAGGTTTTTTGCTATTTATCTGCCAAATTTTTACATTAAAAAATAACAATCCAACGGAACAAAAATCGGTTTTACATCAACTTCTTCTCACCCTTCAACTCTTTAATATGCCTCTCCGGCTCAAGCTTCTCCGGCGTAGTGCCACCGATGTCTTTAATGGTCTGCCTCACCTTGCCACCTACCATGAAATGCGCTCTGGTCGCTTGTGTTTCTCCGTGAATATTGTCTTTTTTTATTTTCTCATCTGTCTGAGTAATCCGAAAAAGATTCGCAGCTAGCTCAGTCGTTCCTGCTCTGTCCAAAAGTTCGCCTTTCTTTATTCCTTTTTTAATTTCAACATCCTTTAGTCGCATACCATACAGACCTAGGTAGCCTGCATCATTAAAAGATCCAAATCTTTTTACTCCGGCTTGTTTTGCGGTACTGAATAATTTTTTGTTTTCATCCGTCACTTCACCCCTAATAAACAATCTCTTGTCTGCTTCTGATAATTGTTCAAATATTTCCTGCTTGCGTGTTTGGATCGCAAAATATGTTTGCGCTAATGCAATTTCTTTTTTCTTTGGGTCGCCATTTTGGGCAATTAGATAACAAGCATATCTATCCAATTTCCAGTCCCTTACTTTTCTTACCGAATCTGAGCCAATTTTGACCATTTTACTGATGTCGGTAAAATGGTTGTACACATCCTGACCGCTATTAATACAGGCTTTTGCAGCTCTAGTAATTACATCTTCCGCGTTTTGCCATTTACTATAACCCAAAATCGGCATTAATTCTCTGGCTTCCCAGAATTCCACGCCATTCTCATCAACTTTTTTAATACTCTCAAAATCATTGCTGATTGAAAGTGAAATGTTTTCCTCCTTCATATTTTTTATATTAATAATTATTAATAACTATTATACACGAACAAAAAACGAATGTCAATAAATTTTATATTCTGCACCAAGATACTACTTAAAAACAAAAAACCCTTTAACAATTAAGTTAAAAGGTTTTTTGCTATATAAAAAAGAAGGAGGTTGTTTAACGTTTTGACCATTGTGGCGCTCTTCTCGCTTTCTTCAAGCCCGGTTTCTTTCTTTCTTTTACTCTGGCGTCGCGTGTCAGCCAGTCTTTTGGCTTGATTACGGGTTTTAGATTTTCGTCCAGTTCAACAAGTGCGCGCGCGATTCCATGGCGGATTGCGTCTGCTTGGCCTTTCTTGCCACCACCGGTAACAATAACTGATATGTTAACATCTTTCAAATGACTGGTCAGTTTCAAAGGCTGTTTAATGACGGCCGCGACATCAGCGTCAAAATATTTGCCAATTTTCATGTCATTCACTATTATTTCGCCAATGCCTTTTTTAAACATCCGGATACGGGCAACAGATGATTTTCTGCGTCCGATTGTGCTGATGTACTTGCCTTTAAAGCTGGCTGTTTCTTCGGTTGTTTCCTCTTTTGGCTTTTTTTCTTGCATATTTTATGATATTTATCTTATAATCAATCTTTTTAACATGTCAGTGCGGAATTTGACCGGCGGTAACATTTCGCGTACTGCTCTTTTCAAGATCTCTCCCGGTTTTTTGTCGTTGATATCGGACATTTTTCGGGTCTTGAGTCCGCCCGGATAACCGGAATAGCTGTAATAATTTTTTTGTTCCAATTTCTTGCCGGTAAATTTCAATTTGTCGATATTATAAACCTCGACGATATCGCCGGCATCAATATGCGGTTGGAATTCCGGTTTGTTTTTGCCTCTTAAAAGTATCGCAATATCGCTGGCGATTCTTCCAGGTGCTTTGTCTGTTGCGTCAATTTTATGTAATTTTCTTTCCATATTTTTTATTTCTCGCAACTTGGAACTTAGAACTCATAACTTATTTTAAAAAACCTTTAGTTATAAGATACAAGTTCCAAGTTATGAGTTCCAAGTTATGAGGTATGAATTCCAAGATATTTAAACTAATTCGATAATCGCCATTTCCGCTCCGTCTCCTTGTCTGGCTGGCAATTTAACGATCCTGGTATAACCGCCAACTCTTTCTTTGTAGCGCTTGTTCAAAACTTCCATTGATTTTTTAACAGCCATTTTCTGAGGCAAAATTTCAATCAGCTTTCGGCGTGAATTCAAATCGTCTTTCTTTGCAATCGTGATCGCTTTTTCTACCAAAGGCTTCACCGCTTTGGCCTTGGCCTTGGTGGTGGTAACTTTCTCAAATATCAAAACGCTTGCTGTTAAATTTCTCAACATCATTTCTCTTGGTTCTTTTGTTCGTCCGAGAGTTGTCTTTTTTACTCTATGTCTCATATTTCTTATTTAAAAATTTCGTTAAATTCGTGTTTATTTCGCCACTTTCTTGTCTAACTATTTTTCGGCCGTCCTCTGCGTTTTTTTTCAACCGCTACTTCTTCTTCGGCAACATCTTCGCTTTCTTTTATTTCTTCTTCCGGATCTGCTTTTTCTTCTTCTTTAAAATCCGGATTAAGCGCTTTGAATTGGTTGATTAATATTTTTACTGATTCATTAAAAGCGTCTTTCGGTTCGATTGTGCCGTCGGTTTTGATATCCAAAACAATCTTGTCCCAGTTGGTCATCTTGCCAACGCGGACATTTTCAATCTTGATACCAACGGAAATAACCGGTGTAAAGATAGAATCCATTTCAATATAGTTTACAATATTCTGTTTTTTCTCACGGCTTTCAATCGTCACATATCCCATGCCCTTTTCCACATAAATCTGAGCTTTTAGCTTTCCGGCCATGTCGGTAATACTGCCCAATTCCAAATCCGGATTGGCAATTTCCACCAAAGGATTCTTTTCAATATCGGATGCTTTGATGGTTTTTTTGCCATGAACTTCAAGATTCAAAATAACCGGCTCGTCCGTAAACATTTTCAAACGTAATTGTTTTACATTCAAAATAAATTCCAAAATATCTTCTTTTAAATGCGGCAATGTCATGAACTCGTGGCTAACGCCTTCGATAACAATACCGACCGGAGCGGCTCCGGTAAGGCTCGACAGCAATACTCTTCGCAAAGAGTTGCTTAAAGTAATGCCATAGCCGGGAAAACAAGGCTCAATAATAACTTCGCCGCGATTATTAGTCTCGCCGGGATGATATGAAATTTTTTTTGCTAAAGCAATGTTTTCCATAGTTATATGGTTAATTCAAATGAAATAAATTATTTTCATCTGAATATTTATATTAATTATTTTGAATAATACTCGATAATTTGCTGGATTTGAAAATTCGGATTGATCATGTCCATGCTTGGCTTATGCAATACCTTTACGGAGTTTTTATCTTTTTCAAAATTCATCCATCCGGGAATATTCTTTTTCTTGATAATCGCTTCCAATTTTGTTTTGTGCATCTTGCTGTTTGCTTTGATAGTTTTGACCTTAAGCGTATCGCCAGGGCGCACAACAAAAGAAGGGATTTTTACATTCTTATCATTTATCGTAAAGTGTCCATGACTAACCAATTGTCTGGCCTCGGAACGTGAGCTTGCGAATCCGGCGCGGTAAACAACGTTATCCAAACGCATTTCCAAGCTTTGTAAAAAATTTTCACCGGCATCACCGCTTTTTTTCTGAGCTTTTTCAAAAGTCAAACGGAATTGTTTTTCCATCAGATTATATTGAATCCTTGCCTTTTGCTTTTCCGTCAATTGCAAACCATAGCTAGTAGAACGCTGTCGGCCTTTCGGTCCATGGAATCCCGGAGGGAAATTTCTTTTTACCATCGCGCATTTCGCGCTATCACAACGTTCACCTTTTAACAAAAGCTTTTCGCCCACTCTGCGGCATTTTTTACATTTTGAATTTAAATCTTTAGCCATTCGTTATTTCCGATTTGCGATTTTCGATTTACGAATTATCGCAATCATTTTATCTGTATTTATATTGAATTCTTAATTATTAAATTTAATTTATCCATTCATCATTCGGCAATCGTCATTCGACAATCGAAAATCCCTACACGCGTCTCGGTTTCCTCGCGCGACAGCCGTTGTGCGGAACCGGGGTAACGTCTTTGATAAGGCTTACCAAAAGTCCGTTGCTGTTCAAAGCGCGAATCGCTGATTCTCTACCGGTACCAACGCCCTTTACATAAACGCTAACTTCGGACAAACCGAATTCTTCCTTGGCTTTTCCAACCGCCAAACGGGTGATGATAGATGCAGCATACGGGGTTGATTTTTTCGGACCTTTGAATCCGGCGATTCCGGCGCTGGCCCAAGAAATAACCGCGCCTTGCAAATCCGTAATCGTTACGATGGTGTTGTTATAGGTTGCGCTAATATATACTTTTCCAACTGATATTTTTCGATCTGTTTTCTTTTTCTTTTTTCTTAATTTTTTACCTTTCAATTTTTGATCGCGTTCCGCTTTCTTTTTTTCCATTTTCTTGCGGATATCTTCCGGCAATTCTTCGAGTCCCAATTCAGCCTCGGTCAGTGGCGCGTTTTTAACAACCTCTTCTTTTTTGGCTTTGGTCTTGGTTTTTTTTCCAGCTGAATCAGCCTGATCTTTTGAATCAGTTTTTAATTCTTCATTTTCCTGGGTTGTTTCCTTTTTATCTTCTGGCATAATTGAATATATAGATTATTAGTGAATGATTTTAGGTCTTTTGCGCTGCAGCCTTGCTTCGTCCGGATCCGCTGGTAGAACGCTTGTTTCCACGCAATGTCCGATTATTGGTCTTGGTTCTTTGTCCGCGGCAAGGAAGTCCTTTTGTATGGCGAGTGCCTCTGTAACAGCCGATTTCTTTCAATCGTTTGATATTTCCCAGAACTTCTCGGCGTAAATCGCCTTCGACTTTATATTGTTTTTCAATAATTGTTCGCAAAACATTAGCTTCGTCATCAGTCAAATCTTTAACGCGCTTATCCGGGCTGATTTTGGCTACTCCAAGAATTTCCTTGGATTTAGTCAAACCAATACCATATATATAAGTCAAAGAAATTTCAACTCTTTTTTCATTTGGAATTGTTACTCCCGCAATTCTTACTGCCATATTTCGAATGTCGAATGTCGAATGTCGAATGTCGATTTAAAAAATTAAATCGAAAATCGAAAATCGAAAATCGAAAATTATTTATCCTTGTCTTTGTTTATGTTTTGGATTTACGCACAATACGGTAACTCGCCCTTTCCGTCGGATGGTTTTGCAGTCTTTGCATATTTTTTTTACAGATGATCTTACCTTCATACGTTATTCGCTTAATTTTCCCGCCTTTGTATTACGGGCTATCTTAATAATTTCTTAAAATTTAAAGTCTATAGGTGATTCTGCCTTTCGTCAAGTCATACGGGCTTAACTGAATCTTTACTTTATCGCCAGGCAAAAGCCGAATTCTGTTCATGCGCATTTTTCCGGAAAGATGCGCCAAAATCTCATGGCCATTTTCCAGCAATACCTTAAAAGTTGAAGCCGGCATCAATTCTAATACCTCGCCTCTAATTTCCAAAAAATCTTTTGAATCCGGTGTTGTTTGCTCTTGTTTTTTACTCATTATTTATTTTAAAAATATGATGCTAGTATTTGCAATACTAAACGCAAAAAAATTGGCAAAATTGAAAAATTTTACCAAATTATATTGGTAACATTTTAATAATTTCCTTAATAATCGTAAAATTATTATATATCTAATTATTTTTATTGTCAAGAGGAAATTAGATATGTAAATTAATTTCAATTATTCTCAAATATTAGTAAAAATATTTCCCGATGATTACTATAATCTATTTTTATTATTCTGTCAAAAAAAGTGATTTAAAGAAATAATATCGCAAATTCCCGATTTTAATTCACAGCCCCGGTTTAATATTTAAAAAACTATTGGCTTTCCCTCTTCCAGAATCCGGCTATCTTTTTTTTCCGGATTATTCAGTGATTTATCTTTATTAAAATTATTATATCCGGTTTTGAACTTTACCGGCGGCCGAGAGATTGCATCGCTTAAGGAAATTTCTGTAATATTATCTTTTTCTTGGATTGGAGCCGCTGTTTTGGCTTTTAGTTCAAAATTCCTAAGATTGTCTAGCTCCATCTGCTTGGCGGCCTTACGTGATTCAAGCTCATTTTTTTTCTCATCTCGGATTATCGCCAAACACTCCTTGCAATAGACCGGCCGAATTCCGTCCGGTTTGAAAGATGTTTTCGTATCCTTGGAACAGCGACTGCATTTAGTTTCAAAAAAACCGCTATCTTCTTTTGTTTGATTTGAATTTTTGGTTTCCACTCTAGGCGCCTGGGTAATTTTTGCAGGAATACTTTGTACTGTTTTTACAGAAGTATTAATCGGCTGACTGTTATTGGCACGCGAAGCAATAGCCATTTTCTCGGCAAGCGCTTCTTTTTCTTCGTGCTCATCGTCTTCGTGCCAGCGCGCGATTTTTTCTTCGACCACATCTCGCGATTTTGCGTATCGCTCCCGGCTAACAGCTATTACCTTATCGGTATTGCCGGTTTTTTCTTTTTCCGGCAAAGGCGGTAGACCGCGCGCCGAAAATGGTTCGGAAGCGATGCCATCAATCATTAATTTCAAATACATCTCGTATTTTGGCAGATTAACAATATCTTCTTCGGTAAAGATCGGGGTAAACTCAGGAACCAGCCATTCGGCATCGGCCGCGCCCACGCGAAAGACCAAAAGCGTGCCGACGTTGCCAAAAATCGCATTTCGAACCTTTTCTTCGACTTGCTCAACGTATTGGTGCGCCAGAACCAAGTTCAGATGATACTTTCTGGCTTCGGATAAAATATTAGCAAAACTATCGGTTGCAAAATTTTGAAATTCATCGACATACAAATAAAAATCACGCCTTTCGTTTTCCGCGATATTAACCCGACTCATAGCCGCGAGCTGGATTTTTGTAATCAGCATCGCCCCGAGCAGTTTGGAATTATCTTCACCGATGCGCCCTTTGCTCAAATTCATTATGACTATTTTCCCATCATCCATCATCTTGCGCATATCGATTGTCGACTTGACTTGCCCGACAATATTTCTAATTAGCGAGCTGGATAAAAACTGTCCAACCTTGTTCTGGATCGGCGAAACCGCCTCAGCCGCGAACTTGTCATTATAGCCGGCGAACTCATTAACCCAAAAAGCTTTTACCACCGGATCCTGAATCTTGTCGATTACTTTCTTGCGGAATTTCTTGTCAGACAACATGCGGATTACCGCAAGCAAAGTCGAACCTGGATAATCCAGAATTGCCAAAATTGAATTTCTCAAAATATATTCCAAACGCGGCCCCCAGGAATCCGCCCAAAGTTTTTGAAACACACCCAAAAGCCCGGAAGCAACCAAATGCCGCAGATGCGGCTCGACATGTTCGACTACGTTAAAGGCGATCGGATGGTCAATATCGGCCGGATTGATATAGACAACATCATTGACGCGGTTAGACGGGATAAACTCAATCACCTTTTCCGCCAAATCGCCGTGCGGGTCAACAACAGCCACTCCTCTGCCGGCGCGAATGTCGCCGATAATCATGTTTTCCAGCAAAGTGGATTTACCCATACCGGTTTTACCGATTGCGTACATGTGCCGTCGCCGATCATCCGTCTTGATCCCAAACTTGATATTCTTATTACGAAAAGTCGTTTCCGCAAAAATTGTTATTTCATCGTTGAACATAAATTACTATTTTTTAAGATTTCAAATTTCTACAAATTACACAAATACTAGAAAAATTTGGTTTGTTTATAAACAAAAGTTTTTCAGTTAATACATCTATAATTTTTAATATTTGTGCAATTTGTAGCAATTTGTAATTTGTATTCTTAACAAGAATTTGTTTCTTATATAAAAGGCAAATTAGCAGGCGGTGTTCCTTTCTTTTCTGGTTGAGCGGTTATTATTTTTTTAACGGTGCGACCGGTGTTTTCTTTATTATCTTCTTCAATGGAAAAAATATCATCAATTTCATTATGCTGTGTTTTTACAGTAACGCCGGGTTCTTCTTTTTTTGCACCTTCGCCAAATGTGTCATTGCTATCGCTAAAAATATCATCAGCGTCTTCGGGAAAAATAGTCGAATCATCAACGGCAATCTCGCCCAATGGCAAGCCCATCGGCGGCTCGGCTTTGCGTCCCGGCGCTTTTTGGATAAGCGGCGCTTTGACTACGCTCTCAATCGGGAAATGCCATATTGTCGCCAATTCTTCAACGCTCATTATGCTTGGGTTGCGACCGGCACCCATATCTCTGGCTTTATAATTTTTTACGATTTTTCTTTTTCGCTCATTAAGGCGCGATTCCTTAAAGAAGTATGACGTGGAAGTTTGTGTAACTTTTGTATCCGGTTTAAACGCATTCAGATCCAAATCAGTAAACAATTTCATGTAACCAACAAAACCATTAACGACTTTCGGGTTGTTTTTCACTTCTTTTTTGGCAAGATATACCATCCTATTTTTTGCCATAAAACAAGTTAGCGAAGCCTTTTTCTGAATAGCCTCGATTCTTTTTTTCTCACGAGGCTTTAGATTCATCATCTTGAGCGAATCATCCTTGGCTTCTGCCTGCTCAAAACTGCCCATACTCCAACTAAACATCTGATTTGTCAGTTCGTCTATCCAGCTTTTTATTTCGGAAAATAATTTACCGATTGCCCCCTGTTTTGCCGCTACCTTTTCTTTTAAAATTTTCTTTACTTCCTCCCCTAAATCATCCATATATTCATAGGCTATCGGTCCTACCAAAATTTGATACCATAATTGCTCTCCGGGAGTCAGGGTCGCGCACAAATCCATAAGGACAGCCATCGGGTCTTTGAATAAATGTTCCGGCTTGCTAGCTGCCTTGTCTTCAAATTCTGAATAAGTTTTTATCGGATAAGAAGCTTTTGCGGTGTAGATAAACTCCGCTCCCCAAACATCATATTCGTCATTCGGATATTTAGATGGAGCAACAGAAGTGTAATCATTAATTTCGGTTATTTCCGCGTCAGGATATTGAGAGTAAACAGCCGTTTCCACTAAATTGCGAAATCCCTCCGGAGTTCTGATCAAAAACTGCGTATAGCCGTCAATGCTGACGATTTCAAAACTGAATCCAAGCTGGAATTTTCCTTCCCAGTATTTTTCAATCAAATTTATACTGCCATGCGCTCCGGCAAAATAAGTAAAAAGATTTTCAATCGCCTTGATTGAAGTTTCATTACCGCGAGGAATATCAATCGCCAGCAAAATAAATTTTTGCTTAGCCGCCCATTGATTTTCGATATAATCTTTCCAAAGCGCAAAGGCGCCGTAGATAAATATAATCGCAATCGGTATCCAGCCGAAATATATCAAAAATCGGTATATCTGCTCGTCTGCTGGCAATGCCAAAAAAGCGTTTATATGTGTAAGATTTATGGTTATATTCACTTTATTTCTAAATAAAAATTAGGGAGCCACGGCTCCCTAATATTATACCACATATTGTCCGCCTATCGCAAATATTTTTCTTTATTGCGTATATGCTCATCATAGGTCTTTGAAAAAACCGTTTCACCCGTATCCGGACGGCTTAAAAAATATGTATATCCGGCATGTTCAGGATAAATTGCCGCCTTTATGGCATTCAAGCCGGGATTACTAATCGGTCCGGGCGGCAATCCGCGGTTACGGTAGGAATTGTAGGGCGAATCGATTTGCGTATCCTCAATCGTATACTGCGGTTTATCAACACCCAGAATAAAGGCCAGGGTAGCGCAGGATTCGAGCGCTTGGCCGTTTTTGATCCGATCCCAAAAAAGCCCGGATACGATTTTCATATCAGCATAATCCCTTACTTCCTTTTCAATTATTGATGCCATAGTAATAATTTCAGGCAAACTGCGTCCCTGTTTCTGAATATCCGCGCGCATTTCCGCGCTTAATTTCAGGTCAAAATTTTTAAGCATTTTTTCGATTACGCTTGCTTCGTCCGCGTCCGCGAATATGCGATAAGTATCAGGAAACAAAAATCCTTCCAAACTGGAGCTCTCGGGAATTTCATTTATGAAAGACGGTTTATCAAAAGCAAATGGCCAAGACGCGACCGGCTGATTAGCAAGCTCGCTAAACTTTTTTTCCTGTGTTATGCCTTCTTTTTCCAAGTACTTCGCGATATCGCCAATGCGCCAACCTTCGATTATCTTAATTGTCTTCTCTTTGCTTATAGCCTTGCCACTTGTCAGGATTGAAACGATTTTTTTAAGCGGCATTGCTTTGTTCAAAACATAGTCTCCAGCCTGAAAATTTGCCTCTAGTTTTTGATTCCGCACATACAAAAGAAAATAAGCTCTTGAATTTATCAAATTTCGTTCAAGTAATTTGTCCGCAATCGTCTTTACGCCTTCCCCGCTCTCAACACTAAAAACAATCTCCTCGACATTAGCGCCATTCCCGCTGTTAATTTTATACTGATAAGTGAAATAGAAACCACCCAACAAGACAAAGGCGATTATAATTAATATAAGAATAATTTTTTTCATATTAATTTTTTTGTCATTCCCGCGTAGGCGGGAATCTTGGTTAAAAAATAACTAAATATTTTTACTAAAATATCTACTTTAAAACTTTTTATAATTTCCTTATATATCTTTTTAAACACCGAGATTCCCGCCTACGCGGGAATGACAAGAAAAAAGAATCCTTCCTAAATCCAAAAATCACAAATACTCCCCTCTCCCCTCATCCTTCAATCTCTCCACCATCTTCTTCACCTCTGCGGAATTCTTTAAAGAAGAAATAAACAAAACATCCGGCGTATCGATTACCGCCAAGTCATCGACATCGTTTACGACTATGATTTTTTTCGGTACGGAGGAATAAATCAGATTGCCTTTTGCGTCTTGGACCATCACATCACCCTTGATCAAGTTTTCTGTTTCATCCGGTTTTAAAACTTTTTTAATGATATGCCACTTGCCCAGATCGCTCCAGCCGATTTCGTTGGATACGCTCATCGCGATTTTGTTGGTATGATTAGTGATAGCGGTTTCGATCGATATTTTTTCCAGCTCTGAGTAGAGCCTTTCCGCTTCATCCAGTTTATTTTCAATCGTCAAATTCGCGACCTGCGTGCAAATATCATACATCTCTTTTTGATGAGTCTTGAAAAGATTGACAATATGTTTTAGTTGCCACAAATACATTCCTGTGTGACAATAATATACTCCGGAATCAATAAGGGTTTGGCAAAATTCCAGGTTTGGTTTTTCAGCAACACCCGCTACTTTATAAATCGCATCTTTCTGACCTTCGCGCAAATTTTTTCCGGCTTTGAAATAGGAGTATCCGGTATCAACATATTCGGGACGAATTGCCGGCGTTAAAATATAGTCCGGGTGTTCCGCGATAAAGCTTTCGGTTGATTCCAAAAGACTTTGAAAAGCTTCGCTATTGGAAATATAATCATCCGAAGGCAAAGAAGCGATTATTTCGTTTGGGTCGCAAAATTTTTCCAAAAAACAAACTTCAAGGCACATCGCCGGCCCGGTATTGCGCGTATCGGTTTCAACGATCAATTGCTTCTGACTTATTTCCGGTATCTCGTCCAAAGTTTTTTGCACAAAATCCTGATTCACAGAAATAAAAACGTCTTCTTTGTTTTTTAAAATCGGCACAACCCGATCATACGTCGTCCTGAGCATTGTTTTATCGCCGACAATACTATGAAACTGCTTCGGATTATTCTTCCGGCTCATCGGCCACAAACGTGTACCAATCCCGCCAGCACGAATTACGATTTTCATAAGCTAAAAATATTAAAAATAATTATCTTAATTTTAACAAAAATTTGATTTTTTCGCAAACAAAAAATTACATATAATATATTTTTTGACATTTACCAAAATTTCTGATAAACCAAAATAATTAAATGTTCATTAATAATTATATAAAAACAACAGGAGGATAGCCAGGAAATAATTTTGTTTAAACCAAAGATTTTATCGTAGTCATGATTAACAATTATTTAACAAAGGAGGTATTCAAATGCCATTTTTAGAAGAAAACATTAATAGTGCGATTGTGGAAACACAATATGATTTACGCGGATTTGCGCATGCGCTCGGATTTAGAACCAATAGCAACAAAACTTTTGAAGCGATCCCTCACAATTTTCTTGCTTTGGCAGTTGGAGCTAGTCTTAGAAAAAACAAAGCTCCAACGGACATTTCTTTTATTTCACCTGTTGAATCAGACGATGAAGCTTATGAAAAATATCTTACAATGTGCAAACAATTTGCCAATGATTGTAACTTGTCGCAATACGAGGCTGTTCAATTTATAATCAAAGATATTATTCAGAGTAGAGAAGACAGGGAAAAGAAACTTAGCGCAGACGAAAAAGATATGTACTTACGACCACTAAATAAAGACAATTGGTGGGGAAAAACAATGCTTGCGTTAGCCGAAGCGTTTAATGTTCTTTTTGAAAAGTGCGAATTTCTGAGCATCCCAATTATACTACAATTTATTTTGGATAAAAATATCCCGCAAGAAAGCATGTTAATTTCTGCAAATTATGAGAATTCTGAAATTTATTTTTATGGCACCAAAAATACCGGCTGTGCAATACCACTGGAGCAAATCGAAGAATTTATCAAGATTTTAGAAAAAAATAATGTAGATGATTGCACATCATACAAAATCAAAACTGAAAAAGGTGAAATAGATATCCCCGTTAATCGCTTTTCCAGAATTACAAAATTTCTTCGAGAAGCAAAAGATATTGGCGTATTTTGTAAATCATATAAACTGTTTCTTTAAAAGATATATTAAATTGATAGGCGATGTAGTTTTGACTAAACTTACATCGCCTTTAATTTTTATGATTTTTATATAAAAACTTATATATAAGGCACATAAATTAACTTAAATACTATATACAAAACTGAGCATAATTGATACTAACTAATTGTTCGGTAGTATCTTTTTTAATAAAAGGAGATGCAAAATGCCACACGATATAAAAATCATTGAAGAATTAAAAAACATTCAAAAAGTTACAATTAAACCAGGAGAAAAATCTCAAATCATAACAGGGAAAGGTGGTTTATTGGTAATTGTTGGTGTTAGCGGAAGCGGAAAAATTCGGTTAACAAAAAATAATATTGGTAAAAATAATTCAAACCAACATTTTATAAACAAAAACTCCATTGTAAAACTACCCTCTAACAAAACAGAACAGTACCAAATATCAGTTTATAAAAGCGCAATCACCGAGCTGGTAGTAATTATTTTTGACATTGAGACTGCAAAATAATCAAAAAAATGGCTCATCCAAACTTAGTCTGGATGAGCCTTTTGATTTTATTTTTCCTCTTGGTTTTCATTGCCTGGACGACTTGCCATTAGTTCATCAAAATCTAATTTTAAAACATCAGCAATTTTTTTTAACATTGCCTCGCTTTTGCTCATTTTTATATCACCACCTTCAATCTGATTTACGTATTGCCGTTTTACCCCGAGCTTTGCCGCAAACTCTATTCCGCTTATGCAAAGATTTTTTCTTTGTTCTCGAATCATCCGTCCCAAGTCATTGGTACATTCTCTGCGACACTTGAGAGTAAAGTTGGATAATTCACTAACATCGACAGAAAGCGCATCCGCAATTTTACGAAGCGTTTCGTATTTTCTAGTTTCATGTTTCCGTTTTTCGAGATAATTTGCACGATACGTCGGAATATTCATTTTCCTTGCAAATTCTTTAATTGTCATTTTCAATTCTTTTCTACGATTTTGAATAAACCAACCCAGGTCTGTTTGCGGTAATTGAATTTCAATCTTCGGTAAGCGTTTTTCTATTTCTTTTATATTACACTGTAACGCCTCTGCCATATTGCGCCAATTAAAACCATGATAATAAACTAATGAACGACCACCAAGTTCAATTGAACTAACAGCGCTTTGCAATATTTTGAGCTTTTTGGCTAGCTCTGCTTGCCGATAACCCAACTCTATTCTTCTTTCACGTATAAAACTCCCGAGCTCACTTTTACTTTCAGAAATACCCATTCCGATTTTTTTGTTACTATTATTTTCTTTATTCAATTTTTTTTTCCTCTAAAATTTAAATTTGATGAACTTTTTTTTATTAATATTTTATTAGCATAAAAATATTAATTTGTCAAACCATTGACAAGAATTTAATCATTTGCTAATTTATTTTTATAAATAAATTGTACATTACAGTTTGCTACTGAAGACTCCGGAGAGTCAGAGGAAATAAACCTCGATGGGTTGTTGTGTGGGATTTGGTAATGTGATGACAGTGAAGTAGAAAAAGGATTTATGGAGGGTGGCGACTCTCTAGTTACGCACCCCTTTTTTGAAAGAGCCTGGATACTCCATCGTCTTGGGGGATAAGAGCCATTTCAGGCGAACACAACTTACTTTGATTTCTTCAGTAGCAATTAATTTCCGATAAAGACCTAATACAGACACCAAGTCTATTAGGTCTTTTTAATTTTTAAAAACATTAATTAGAAGCTTACAATTGATTTGCAAAAAACTGCTATTGACATATTTTATTTTATTCTGTAATATACACATATAAATACTAACTGCCTGCCGAGGCTGTTTTTAATTACTAAAATCAATACAATAATATGTCGAAATTGATTAAATACATCAAAGACTCGATTGAGGAAATGAAAAAGGTTACTTGGCCAACCAAGAAAGAAACCAAAAACTATACTTTATTAGTCATCGGGATTTCATTGGGAGTTGCGATATTCTTGGGTGCGCTTGATTTCTTATTCACAAAAGGCTTTGAATTGCTTTTAACCAAATAAAAATAATTCGCATAATTCGTAATTCGCTATATTCGCATAAAATTCGCGGATTCGCATTATTAAAAATATGGCTAAACAAATATTAAATCAAGGACGACGCTGGTATGTTCTGCATACCTATTCCGGCTACGAGGATAACGTTGAAAAAAACCTGAAGCAAAGAATTGAATCCATGGACATGGAGGATAAGATTTATAATATCCTAATCCCAACCGAAAAGAAAATCAAAATCAAAAACGGCAAACGCAAAGTTGTGGAAGAACGCATCTTTCCTGGATATGTAATGGTAGAAATGGTTGTAACTGACGAATCATGGTATGTTGTTCGCAACACCCCAAACGTAACCGGCTTTATTGGCACAGGCACAATACCGACACCGATCAGCGAAAAGGAAATCAAAGCACTCCAAAAAAGAATGGGTGTGGAAGAACCAAAATTCAAAATCGATGTTACGGTTGGCTCCCCTGTTACGATTATCGATGGCCCATTCAAAAATATGGAAGGCAAGATTACCAATATTGACGAAGCAAAAGGCAAGGTCAAGGTGTCTGTTTCGATGTTTGGTCGCGAAACTCCCGTTGAGTTAGACTTTTTACAGATTAAGAAAATATAATATATAGGTACTTAGGTACTTAGGGTATTAGGGTAATAGGATTTTTTAAAATCCGAACGCTTCTCTCTAGTAAACTAAGCCTAACTTCCTAATTACCTAAGTACCTAAGTACCTAAAATATGGCAAAAAAAATTAAAACAATCATAAAATTACAAATCCCGGGCGGACAAGCCAACCCAGCTCCTCCGATTGGACCAGCATTGGGTCAGCATGGTTTGCAGATCCAGGATTTCTGCGTAAAATTTAACGCGGCATCCAAAGACCGCATGGGCGATATCGTTCCGGTTGAAATTACCGTTTACGAAGACCGAAGTTTCGATTTTATCATGAAAACTTCACCAGCCGCTATCCTAATCCAAAAAGCTGCAAACATCAAAAAAGGTTCAGCCAAGCCATTGACCGACAAAGTGGGTTCAATTACCACCGCACAGCTTCGAGAAATCGCAGAGAAAAAATTACCAGACTTGAATACAGACAATGTTGAACAAGCAATGAAGATTATCGCAGGGACTGCTAGGCAGATGGGGGTTGACGTGAAGTAAGAACTTAGAAATAAAATCAAATATCAGAAGACAAATCAATATATTGTCTTCTGGAATTTGGTCTTTAAATATAAAAAACAAAGGAGTTAATAATGTGTAAAAATAGTGATTTTGAAGTTGCAAAAGCAATTATAATTAACAAAAATTTTAATTTAATCATACTGCCAATTATTTGTCTATTTATTTCCAGCTTTTTTATAGATATTGCTCTTGTATTCTGTGGAGTTTTGTTATTAACGGGTGCATTAACTTTAATTTTATCAGATATTGTAACCTTTTTTCTTGTTTTCGGATATTCACCGCTCGGAATTAAATATGAAGAAAAAGATGGAGAATTAATAAAAAAAAATAAAAAATAATATTTCGGGGATTTGTATTATTAAATCCCCGATATTCAAAAGTTGATAAAAATATTTACCAACTCCTGAATATTAATTAATAATTTGTGGGAGAAGAGATAGTAAAAAGTATAAAGTTAAAAGTTATAAAGTATTTTAATTATTAACTTTATAACTTAATAACTTTCAACTTTCCACTTCGTTAGACCACGAAAAAAACTATGGCTAAAAAAGCAAAAAAGGTTGTCGCACAGAAAGTTGTGGAGACAAAAAAAGAAAAATCAAACGAGTTTGATAAGTTCACTGTTTATCCTTTGGAAGAAGCGATTGAATTTACCAAAAAATTATCAAAAACCAAATTTGACGCATCAGTTGAAATCCATGTTCGTTTGGGTATTGATCCAAAAAAAGGTGATCAACAGATTCGAACCGCAGTTAGTTTGCCACATGGAACTGGTAAAACAGTACGAGTAGCAGCTTTTGTTAGTCCAGACAAAGAGGCAGAAGTAAAAGCGGCTGGTGCTGATATTGTCGGTGGTGAAGAACTGATTGCCGAAATCAAAAAAACCGAAAAAACCGATTTCGCAGTTGCAGTAGCCGAACCAGCTATGATGAAAAATTTGGCGCAGATCGCAAAAATCCTTGGTACACGCGGACTTATGCCTTCTCCAAAGAATGAGACAGTTAGCATGAACCCTGCAAAAACCGTTCAGGAATTAAAGAAAGGCAAAATCAGCTTTAAGAATGATGATACCGGAAATGTACACGCGATTATCGGAAAAGTATCATTTGATTCAAGGCAATTAGCAGACAACTTTGCCGTGATTATCGACACACTCAAGAAAATCAAGCCAGCCAAAGCAAAAGGCGTATATTTACGAAATATCTCCCTTTCATCCTCAATGGGTCCTGGCGTAAAAGTTGTAGTACCAAAATAAAAAATACATTAAACATACATAAATAAAACCCCTATTTTAGGGGTTTTATTTTATTTGCTTGTTTACCGGCTATTTGTTAAAATAAAATGACTGGAAATAATAAATAACATTAATCTATATATGGGAAAACTTGACCATCCAAAAATAAAAAGACTTAGCTGGGATGAAATGCTGATGAATCTTTCAATCATTTCATCAAAACGAACTGCTTGCAAATTTCATGAAACCGGCGCGGTTTTTGTTGACAAAGACAAACGCATCCTCTCGATTGGCTACAACGGCCCGACTGCCGGCGACTATCATTGCATCGACCACGGCTGTGCCAAAGTAGATGGCGACCCGGTTACAAAAAAACTTCGCCGCTGCCGCGGAGCCCATGCCGAAATCAATGGAATAATCAATTGCCAAGACGCAAAAAGAATGAAAGGCGCGACACTCTATTCCGTGCTCTTCCCCTGCTACGACTGTATGAAAGCCCTCAGCAATGCCGGAATCGCTGAAATTGTCTATTACAAAAAATACGAACGCATCCAAACCGGCGGAGAAAATTTTGAGGAAGAGGACGAATCATTAGAGCTTGCGCAAAAACGAAATATTATAATCCGCAAATACGAAGGCAAGATTTTTTGCAATTTTCCGGATGAATATAATACTGAACAAACTGAACATGGTTGTTGCGACTGTCAATAGCAAATATTGACACTAAATATAAATATTGTTAGGCTCTTTACATAAGTTTAATATAAACTCGCAACCAAACAAAAAAATGGAGGTGTACCTTGAAAAATGAAGTATTGGTTATTAAAACAGAAAAACTTTTTCCTATTGTCGGCGGTTATTTTCAGGGGCTTCGGAGAGAGACTAACATTACCCTGGTTAAGCATCTTGAAAAAAGTGCGGAATGGATGGCAAGAAATGAAGCTGAAGAAAATCCGAAATTTAAACAAATAATCGGATATACTGCGGTAATTCATCCGTACATCAAAAAGGCTTTCGCCTACCGAAGATCAATAAAAGATAAAGACTATCCAGAAAAAAAACTTCAAGGAAAATATTCTTGGGGGCTTGGTGGACACATTAAAAGAAGCGATAAAAAGGATTCATACATTCTCTCAAGTACTTCACGTGAATTACATGAAGAGCTTAAAACTAGTAGTTATTTTTTGAATCCGGAACTTATCGGCTTTGTCAATGACGATACCGATGATGTCGGAAAAGTTCATTTTGGAATTCTATTCTATTGCATATCAGATTCGGCAGAAATTTATCCAAAAGACCCTGAAATAGAGTCTGGAAGATTTGAAAATATTGTTGATTTAAAAAAAATCTGCGAAACTGAAAATGTTGAAAACTGGTCAAGAATTATACTACCGGAATTAGACCAAAAATTTTTTTAACCTTTTACTTGAGTTGGTTCCCGCGAGTTACCAACTCATTTTTTTTAAAAAAAATAATTCATAATACAAAAAAAATTATGCAACACTCGGAATATCAATACTTAAATCTTGCCAAAGACATTCTTGATAATGGCTCAGACAAAAAACTTTTTTTTACTCCAGAGGTATTGGCAGAGTATGCGAAAAAAGGTGAGGAACCACCTTTTATCCGATCCGTATTTGGAAGACAGACACGATACGATTTATCACAAGGCTTTCCACTCTTAACTACAAAAAAAACTTTTTTCCGTGGAATTTTTGAAGAATTGATTTGGTTCTTGTCCGGTTCATCCAATATCAAGCCACTCGTGGATAAAGATTTGCATTTATGGGATGAGTGGGCATGGAAACGATATCATAAACACTGTCTTCAAAATGACCCGGGCAATGATTTAAATCAAGCTGATTTTATTGCCAAACTAAAAAGCTTGCCGGCAAACGACCCCTTTGTGGAAAAATGGGGCGACTTGATTGTAATTTACGGAAAAATGTGGCGCCGTTGGCCGGCTTCAGACGGACGAGAGATAGATCAGCTCGGCTGGGTAATTCAAGGTTTAAAAGACAAACCATTCCGCAAGTCCTATGTAATTTCTGGCTGGAACCCTGATTTTATTTACGCAATGGCAAGCGGAGGCAACGCGAACGAAGTTCCGCCTTTTTGCCATACCACTTTCCAGTTTAATGTTACCGGCGGCAAACTTCATCTCGGTCTTTACCAACGCAGTGCCGATTTATTTTTGGGAGTACCATTTAACATCGCCTCATATGCTCTGCTTCTCCTGATGGTCGCGCAAGTTACCGGCCTTGAGCCGGGAGATTTTGTCCACACCTTTGGCGATGTCCATATCTATTCCAATCACTTTGACCAAATCAAAGAACAAATCAGCCGCGAACCCCTCCCCTTCCCAACTCTAAAATTAAACCCGGAAATAAAAAATATAGATGATTTTAGATACGAAGATATCACGCTTGAGAATTATCAATCGCACGCGGCTTTAAAAGGTGAGATTGCAAATATCGGTGGTTACTAAACTAAAGATAATACCAAAAACCACCTCATATTAAGAGATGGTTTTGGTGCGGTAGGCAGAGGAATCGAACCCCATGTCCATAAATGAACATCAACTGGGTATCAAACAGCGTCCCGACCATCGGGCAATGCCTACCACCTACCACGAACAGTATTATAACACAAAAAAATAACAACCCCAAATCGAGATTGCTATCTTAGTTGATGTTGGACATAAGAGTCCCACTGTTTGATACCTATGAATATAGTAGCACATAATACACATTATGTAAATAGCAATATTTATCTCTAAAATTAAATAAAAAAATTTTAATATTAAATTATTTAATATGCTATCAATGATCGTCGTTGTCGGCCACAATCGCGAGATTGGCTGTCAAAACAAACTTCTCTGGAACATCCCCGAAGACATGGCGCGTTTCAAAAAATTGACCACTGGCCATGTTGTTGTAATGGGTAATAAAACATTTGAATCAATCGGACAGCCACTGCCTGATCGGATAAATCTTATTGTTACAAAAGATGTTGATTACAAAGTACCTGTCGGCTGTCATATCGCGCATTCAATCGAAGAAGCTATTTCCAAAGCCAAAGAATTATCTCAAAATCCCCCCTCTCCAAGCTTGGAGAGGGGGCAAGGGGGTGAGGGAAATGAAGTTTTTATCATTGGCGGCGGCACAATCTATCGCCTATTCATGCCATTGATTGACAAACTCTATATAACCGAAGTCGATGACGCCCCCGAAGCTGACACTTTTTTTCCTGATTATTCTGATTTCAAAAATACGATTTTCGAAGAAACGCATGAGACGGATAATTTGAAGTTTACTTTTAAGGAATTAACAAGGCTGAATTGACATCATTACGATTTTATAATATTATTAAATTATAAAATTTAGAAATTCATAATTTTAAAAATATGAAAAACAACAAACTAGAAACTCTTATTCGCATTAAAAAAAATTTTCAGATTACTCTTCCTGGTAATATTCGCAAAAAAATGAACGTTAGTGAAGGAGATTTTGTTAATGCAACTATCGACAATTTAGGCGGAATAAATATAAGGCCTGTAAAAATGATTGACCCTAGCCAAGCGTATTATTGGACAAAAGAATGGCAACAAGCCGAAAAAGAAGCTGATGATGACATAAAAAATGGACGTGTTTCCGGACCATTTAAAAACGCAAAAGAAGTTATTCATCACTTAAATAGTTTATGAAAATCGTCCAGATTTTACAATCACGTAAATTCGACAAGCAATACAAAAAACTACCGGATGATATAAAAAAAGCCTATCAAAAACAGTTAGGTTTTTTATTGTCAGACTCGCAGCATCCTTCGCTTAATATGAAAAAATTACAAGGCGAAGATAATATATGGGAATGTCGAATTAACATTTCTTATCGTTTTACTTTTCAATTTGAAAACAATATTATTTATCTAAGATCTATCGGAACTCATAGTATATTAAAATTCCCATTAATATTAAGCTAACTAAAAATGAAAAATAAAAAAATCATCGCCGTAGTCGGCATGTGCGGATCAGGAAAAACCGAGGCGGTAAAATATTTGCAAGAAAAATTAAACTGCCCAAGAGTATATTTCGGTGAAGTAACTTTTGATCGCATGAAAGAAATTGGATTGGAGTTGAATTATGAAAACGAAAAGATTACGCGTGAAAAAATCCGCCAAGAACTGGGCATGGGCGCATATGCTACGTTGTCATTACCAAAAATCAATCAAGCATTAGAAAACAACGATTACTGCATAATCGAAAGTCTTTATTCTTGGTCTGAGTACAAGATATTAAAAGAAAACTTTGGTGATAGTTTTATTACTTTAGCGGTATTTGCATCCCCCACTACCCGGTTTAAACGTCTATCAAATAGAACCAACGAAAGACCAATGAAATCAATCGAAGAATTTATCCGCCGCGACTATTCAGAGATCGAAAATATCGAAAAAGGTGGACCAATTGCCAGGGCGGATTTTTTAGTCTATAATGAAGATGGGTTAGATGAATTAAAAAAACAATTAGATATAATAATAATAAATAAATTATGAAGAAAAAAATAATTATCGGTATTATTGGAGAACAAGCTGGCGGAAAAGGCGCGGCGGCAGATTTTATCCGCAAACACTATGGCGGGCAAAGACTTACTGTTTCCAGTATTTTAAGAAGGACATTAGACAGCCTACATCTTGATGCCACACGAGATAACCTGATAAACTTAGCGTTGGTTTTGAAAAAAGGATTTGATAAATCAGTTTTAATGCGGGCCATGTTAATAGAGGTTGAGAACGAAGACTCTGACCTAATAATCGTTGATGGACTCCGCATGCCTGGTGATCCAGATATTTTTCGAGAGGCTTATGAAAATAGTTTTATTTTAATATATGTAACCGCAGATCAGCGCATTCGCTATGAAAGAAGTGTTAATCGCGGTGAAAAAGTTGGCGAAAGCGACGCCGCTTTCGAAGAATTTGCGGCTAATGAAAATCAAGAAACTGAAAGACTAATAAGCGAGGTGGGAAAAACCGCAGATTACACAATAATCAACAATGGCACAGCCGAAGAACTTGAAGAAAAAATACTTGAAATAATGAAAAAGATATAGTACAATAAGGCATAATAAAAAAAACATAAGGAGGAGCGCGAAAAAGGCGCTTCTCTTTGAATATATGGAAAAAACAATTGGAAAATTAATAGTAATAGATGGCATAGACGGAGCGGGAAAAGGTACGCAAACGCAGATTTTAATCGATAGATTACTGCAAGACGGCTACAAAGTAAAAATGGCGGATTTTCCCCAATACGATTCCACGTCATCGGATTTTATCAAAGAGTATTTGAATGGCAAATACGGAAGCGCGGAAGAAGTCGGGCCATTCCGGGCATCCGCTCTTTTTGCCGTGGATCGCTATGACGCAAGTTTTAAAATAAAAGCTTGGCTAGATGAGGGTTATATAGTCATTTCCAACCGTTACGTAAGTTCCAATATGGGACACCAGGGCGGGAAAATAGCTGATAAAGCGAAGCGAAAAAAATATATGGACTGGGTCTATGCCCTGGAGTATAATCTTTTCCAGATTCCAAAACCGGACCTGAATATTATTTTGCATGTTGATGCCGAAATCGGACACAAGCTGGTTGAAAACAAAGCAATCAGAAGCTATCTTTGTGGAGAAAAACGCGATATACACGAAGCCGATATTGACCATCTGCGTGCCGCGGAAAAAGTATATCTGGAAATAGCCGAATCTTATCCAAATTTTACTTTGATCGAATGCGCTGAAAACGGTCAAATACTAAAGCGAGAAGAAATTCATGAAATGATTTGGAACAAAGTCTTGGCTTTGATAGATCCGGAACGACTGCAAAAAAATTCAAAAGAAAAATTTCAAATAAATATTGAACGTATCTCCCCTATGGCAAAATTACCAAGCAAGGCATATTCCGGCGATGCGGCTTTTGATTTGTATTCGTCTGAATATGTTTCCCTTTCGCCCTGCAACCGCGCGATTATAGCGACTGGAATCAAAATGGCGATTCCAGAAAATTATGCCGGATTAATCTGGGATAAAAGCGGAATTGCCAAAAACGGCATCCATGTCCTTGGCGGCGTAATCGATTCGGGATATCGTGGAGAAGTAAAAGTAAATTTAATCAATTTAGGTGAAGATATTTTAAATATTGAACCAGGGCAAAAAATTGCGCAAATTCTGATTCAAAAAATCGAAAACCCGGAAATAATCGAAAGCACAGTCAACGACAAAACAAATCGCGGCGAAGGCGGTTATGGCAGTTCTGGGTTGTTTTAATCACAATTTTTCATAAAAAATCATTCGTAGAGACGCAAAATTTTGCGTCTCTACTGTTTTAAAAAAAATAATTAATTTGCATTTTTCACATATTTTGCTAATATAATTATATAACATTAATTTTAGACGCAAAATTTTGCGTCTCTACGAAAACATTACAATATGGAATACGACATCATAATCGGCTTGGAAATTCATGCTGAATTAAAAACCAAATCAAAAATGTTCTGCGAATGCGATAATAATATAGAAAATAAAAAACCCAATGAAAACACCTGCCCGATCTGCATGGGACATCCCGGAACATTGCCGATACCGAATAAAAAAGCGATTGAATGGACTATTTTAACTGGCTTGGGACTTCATTGCAAGGTTAACAAACTAAGTAAATTTGATCGCAAAAATTATTTTTATCCGGATCTGCCAAAAGGCTATCAAATATCTCAGTACGATTTACCATTTGTTTATGACGGCTATCTTGATATTGACGGAGACAAAGTAGCGATAACCAGAATCCACTTGGAAGAAGACACAGGCAAACTTACACATCCGGACAAAAAGAATTACACGCTCGTTGATTACAATCGTGCCAGTACCCCACTCATGGAAATGGTAACTGAGCCAATAATTAAGTCTGCTGAACAAGCCAAAAAATTCTGCCAAATCTATCAACAGATTTTGCGCTATCTAGATATTAGCGATGCTAATATGGAAAAGGGAGAAATGCGTTGTGAGGCCAATGTCAGCATCCAAGAAAAAGGACGTTGGGAGTATCTTGGCAAATGCGAAATAAAACCGATCGGAGACTACAAACTGAATCCAAAAGTTGAAATAAAAAATATCAATTCTTTTAAAGCAGTTGAGAAAGCAATTAACTACGAAGTTGAGCGCCAGAAAAAAGAGCTAGCAAACGGCGACAAGCTAGTACAAGAAACTCGCGGCTGGGATGAAAACAAAAGTGTAACAGTACGTCAAAGAGTAAAAGAAACTTCGGCCGATTACCGCTATTTCCCAGAACCGGATATCCCGCCGATCAATATCAGCGACGAGATGATAGAAAGAATAAAAGCCGACCTAATAGAACTGCCTCCCGCAAAAAAACAACGTTTTATTCATCAATATAATTTCACCGCCGAGAATGCAGAGTTGCTAGTCGCTGATAAACAAATTGCCGATTTTACCGAAGCTGTTATATCTGAACTCGAAGCTTGGATCAATGCCAATGGTGATGATTGGGAAAGACAAAAAAATAAACTTGCCAAAGCTGTTTCCAATTGGACATTAAGCGAATTATTTAAATATTTAAAAAACGGCAAAACATTAGCAGATTTAAAAGTTGATGCCGAAAATTTTGCAGAACTGATTTGCTTGGTTTATCAAGACAAAATAAACTCAAGCGCGGGGCAAACTATTTTGCAAAACATGATTGAGAAAGGCGGCGACCCCACCAACATCATGCAATCACTTGGTCTGGAACAGATGGACAACAGTGCCGAACTTGAAAATAATGTTTTGGATATTATCGCAAAAAACCCCGATCAAGTATCTCAATATAAAGCCGGCAAAGAAAATGTTTTACAATTTTTTGTTGGTCAAATAATGTCTGCCACCAAAGGCAAGGCAAATCCGAAGATTGTTTTGGATATATTGAAAGAAAAACTGAAATAAAAAATCATTGTGCAACTTCATACCTATCCTCTTTTTTGTCATCTCGAACCGCAGTGAGAGATCTATAATACTTGAATATAAATTTATCATAGTAATATAAAAAATTGTGAATTTCAGATTATTTAAAAAATATTCATTGTTAATAATTCTCATATTATAGATCTCTCCGCTCGCTCCGCTCGGTCGAGATGACAAAAAAATATTAATTTCAAAAAATTATCAGAATAACTAAAAATATTCATGCCCCAAAAAATTAAAACAATCTTCATTGGCACCCCCGACTTTGGCGCTCCGTCTTTGATTAATCTAATCAATGACGACAGCTTTGACATTGTTTCCATCATCACCCAACCCGACAAAAAAATCGGCAGAAAACAAGAACTAACATCTCCTATTATCAAGCAAGTAGCACTAGAGCACAATCTTCCGGTTTTACAACCGCAAAAAATCAAAGACATAACTGAACAAATAAAACAGCTCTCCCCTGACTTGATTATAGTCATCGCATATGCGCAGATTATTCCTGGGGTGATTTTAAATATCCCAAAATACGGCACAATAAATGTCCATGGTTCACTCTTGCCAAAATATCGCGGTGCTAGCTGTATTCAGGCGACAATTTTGAATGGCGACAAAGAAACCGGCGTAACCATAATGAAGATGGACGAAAATCTTGACACCGGTCCGATTTTATCACAAAAAGAAATTACTATCATTGATTCCGATACCTCGAAAACTTTATTTGAAAAATTATCAATTCTTGGCGCAGATATTTTGATACCGACTATCAAAGATTATATCGATAACAAAATACAAGCAATACCGCAAGACGATTCAAAATCATCCTATGTCGGTATGCTAAAAAAAGAAGACGGACATATCAACTGGAACCAACCTGCTGATAAGATCGAAAGATTTATCCGCGCTATGCATTCTTGGCCAGGAGCATTTTTTAATTATCAATTACGAATTAAAAATTACGAATTAAAAATTATTAAAACTTCAAATATTTTTTTAAACACTAATAACCATAAACCAGGTGAAATTTTTACGTATAATAAAAAATTATTTATTATGTGTCGAGACAAGGCAATAGAAATTTTAGAACTTCAACTTTCAGGGAAAGGTCAAATTTCTGCACAATCGTTCTTAAATGGTTATTCAAAATATTTAATAAATACAAACTTATAATCTAAATATAATTATTAATTATTAATTATTAATTGATAATAATAAAAGCACCCACACATTAAAATGTGTGGGCGCTTTAATCCCCATGCTTAGGCAAGAATATTTCAAGTATTTATGAAAATACTAATGCCTTACAGAAACCCGCAGAAGAATAAATTCATCCACAAATCCTGTGTCGTTATTATATACAATCCACAAATATTGTCAACCCCTAGACAAGTGTATTTCCTGTTAATTAAGCCATTTTTTCAGTGGAAAACCCTGTTGATGAAAAATGCATATGTTTTGTATTTTTAACTAATTTAAATACTTTTAGTTTAATATTAGCCACAAATTACACATAGCTAGTTTTTTCTATAATTCAAGTTTTTACTAATGACAAAATATTATTCTTATGCTAAGATAATTAAGTTAAAAGCCCAAATAACATATTTTTAAGCATTTTAACGCAAACAGGGCCTGCCCTACGTAGCTTTAGCGAAGTAGGGCCCGTTCGTCTAATGGTTAGGACGCAAGGTTCTCATCCTTGAAACAGGGGTTCGATTCCCCTACGGGCTACAAGAGTTGATCTTTACAGCATTAATAAACAATTAATACAGGAGGCAGAAATGAAAAGAAAATTAAACGAATTTATAAAACCCAATTTACGACTTTGTAAAACTGCGGGAATTGCTGTATCTACCATAATTATTTTTTTAGTACTTGTTATTAGCGCATTTCATGTAATACATATTTATGGCAATTATCTTCTTTTTGGAAAATGGATAACATTAGCAGAACTTTACCACAGAGATTTAGTCGCAATCAATTTTGAATGGAATCTATTTATAACCGAATCAGTTGTTTGGATTGCTGGCTCTATCATTCTGCTTTACTTGAAACACAGAAATAACAAATACACGATATCCGAAGAAGATTTTAGTCATCCATATTAAAAACCTGATTAAGCATTTCTTTCAGGAATTTGATTCAATATAAGATTCTTCATATGTACACTGCATTCACTTATATTGTCGATTATCACCTCTTAGATTTCCCCTACGGGCTACAAGAAAAGTTAACAATTAAAAAAGGAGGTATAAATGAGGTATATATTTCAAGCCATTGTAATGATTGGGGACTTATTATTTTGGGGAGCAATGATTGTATGTACTTTTTTCGCATTGCAAAATATTAATCTACTTCCATTCATTGTTTTGATTATGATCATGGGTTATAAATCATGGAAAAATTCCGGTTCTTTCATGGCATGGAACAAAGAAAACCAAATAAAATTCCTAAAAAATGCTAAAAAATTTGGTCTTTAATTGGTATTAAAACAAAAAACCCGTCATCGCAAATCGCTTTGACGGGTTATTATTTTATATTGAATCAATAAATTATTCACATTATAGTTTCTCCTTCTTCTTATACCCCGTATGCAAAACCCCATGCTCTATCGTTTTCCCCTGCCCCTTCAACCAGACCAAAACCTCAAGCGCTTTTTTATTTTCATAAGATTTACGAAAGCTTAGGCTTTTATCCAGTTTGTACAGTGCGTCCATACGTTTCTGCCGAATCTCCGGAGTTGTCGGAATCGGCTGTCCGCCGCCGCCGATACATCCGCCCGGGCAGGCCATTACTTCGATATAATCATAATTTTTTAGATTGTCTAGCATACCTTTTACGTTTCCAATACCGTTTACGATTGCTACACGCAATTTTATTCCCGCAACTTCAACAACCGCTTCTTTCAAGCCGGCTAGTCCCCTCACATCTTTAAAATCGATTTTTGATTTGCAGATTCCGGTTTTTTTATCACCGCAAGCCATGACATGCGCTGTCCGCAATGCCGACTCCATGACGCCGCCGCTTCCGCCAAAGATTGCGGCCCCGCCGGAATATTCACCAAAAGGATCGTCGGCGTGACTTGGTTTGATTTTTGCAAAATCCACTTTATTCTTTTTCAACATGAATGAAAACTCGCGCGTAGTCAGAACATAATCAACCGGAAACTTATCGTCTATTTTCATTTCCAGACGGCTGGCTTCGTATTTTTTTGCCGTGCAAGGCATTATCGAAACCACGGTAATTTTCATTGGATCAATTTTCATTTTTTCCGCCCAAAATGTTTTTATGAGTCCGCCATTGTGAATCTGTGGTGAGCGCGATGTCGTTAGATTGGGAATCAAATCAGGACGATAGAGCTCGACATAATTCACCCAACCCGGACAACAGGATGTGATCATGGGCATTGCATTTTTTTTATTACCCGGATTCAGGCGTTCGATTAGTTCTTTGGCCTCAACAATAGTCGTGATATCAGCGCCAAAATTCACATCAAAAACATAATCAAAACCAAGCGCGCGCAAGCCCGCTACCACCTGATTAGTTACGATTGAACCATGTGGCATGCCAAAATCTTCACCAATCGATACGCGGATCGAAGGTGCGAATTGCGCGATAACTATTTGGTCGGGATTAGCTATCTCTCTTTCCACCTGTTTCCAGTTTGCCTGTTCCTGCGCGGAACTTACGGGACAGTGGACAGCGCATTGTCCGCACAAAATGCATTTTTTATTCTTGTTACTGCTTGGTACTATTTCTTGGTCAGCGCCCTTGCCTTTTATTTCTAAATAATCAATCTTTTGCAAAAGCGTACATGCGTCAACGCAATTGCGGCAATCAATGCATTGTGTGCCATCAATTTCTACCGCATTGGCAAAACGATAGGTTTGCCGATTGGCTTTTCGATCGTTAAAACGGGTTAATTTAAGATCAAATTTCTTGGCATACGCCAAAAGCTTGCATTCAAAACGCCAAATACAATCCGCGCATTTCTCAATATGCTCGGCAAATATCAATTCCAGATTCGTATTGCGCGATTTTTTTACCCTATCATTATCAGTCGTAATTTCCATACCGTCTTCCGCGATAGTAGAACAAGAGGTTGCCAAATTCCGTCTGCCCTTTATTTCTACTACGCAAAGTCGACAAGTCGAACGAGCCTTAAAATCCGGATGTCCGCAAAGCCCGGGAATACTGATTCCGTTCTTCGCGGCAACTTTCATTATCGTATCCCCTTGTTCACAGCTATAATTTTTTCCGTTAATGCTAATTTTTATAACTTTTGATTTTACCATTTTAAATATTTTTTATTTTTTTTAAATCAAGATATATGTAATAAGTATAGATAACTATAAAAGGAGCGACTAAGAAAGAGAGTACCTGCGATATTACCGTCCATGCTATCCCCATTCCGCTCTTCTCGCCGAATATCAAAAATGGAATCATGATTACGGCATACACCGCGATATAAACAACCGCATAACGGCCAAACAATGCCATCCAATACCCTTTTACAAGTTGTTTGCTTTTTTTAATTGCCGCTCCGCCCGCGATTCCTTCGCAAATAAGCACCCAAATTGCCATACTGTATGCCAGCGTCATATATATTCCGGGAATTATGAATAATAATGTCCATAGAAAAACAAAAAACGCGACTAACAAATTTGTTACAAAAAATTTTACCGCGATTTTTCTACCGCCCATAAAAGCATCCTTGACCGTTATATTGTCTTTGTAATTCTTGATCAAAAGGAACATTCCTGCTTGTGAAGATATAGCAATATAAATAAACAAGCAAAACGCAATAATCAGTACAAAAACAATCAAGGCAATCAATCCATATTTTATGGCAATGTTTTCAGGATGAAATAGAAATATCGGTATGATTGAAAAAAACGTTAATACGCCTAAAACAAAAAAAGCAAAAAGCGGAATCAGCATCAAGCTGATAAACTTTTTGATATTTTGCTTGTAAATCGGCCACGAACTTTTTGCAAGCTCCTGGCATGAACTTATTTTTAATTCTGAATTAAACGGTTTGCTTTCTTGTTCAGTCGGAGAAACTAAAGTACTTGCTTCTGGCTGAACATTTTGTTCATTTGTCATAGTTTTATGTTAGTAAATAAAACGTGATAATAGAGGTTCTTTAGACAATTCTGTGGGTAAATTTTAAACGTTTTCCCTTTACTTGTCATTCCCGCGTAGGCGGGAATCTTGGTTTAACAATAACAAAGTATTTTTTACAGCATGTTTGTTATAAAATCATTTTATCATATCCTTATTTTATTATTTTAACACCGAGATTCCCGATCCTCGGCCAGCTCCGCTAGCGGGGCAGGCATTTAATATCCATTCCCTGCGGGGCTATGTGTGTCGGGAATGACAAAGATGTATATTTTATAACGTTATTGATGTAGCTCGAAAACGGCGTATACGCCGATGATCCCAAAGCACAAAACGATGAATCCTTAAGATTTGTTATCAATTTATCAACCGCCTGCCAATCCAGTTTAGACGCATATATCACTTCCTTTAACCGATAAAACCCCTCGCGACAAGGCGTGCATTGTCCGCACGATTCATGTTTGTAAAAATCTACCCAATACTTCAAAAGTTCAATCGGATTATGTTTGTACAGGCTATGAATAGTAATGGAAGCACATCCCATTGCCGGTTGCTTTAGTTGCTCTTTATTTAAAACTGTTCCACTGGCATTACCGCCGACCTGCACAAAAAAATCAAAATCAGGATAATTGCTTGTTTGTTTCAGCACATCTTCAATAAATATGTCTTCCGGAAATTCATATACACCATCATAAATGCAGTCGCCTCCGACCGTAAACAGCTTGGTACCTTTATACTGATCTTTTGCAATCAAAAATACATCGCGAAATGTCTCGACATTATTCACCAGTGTCGGACAGCCCCAAAGACCGGACTCTGTCGGAAAAGGCGGACGAATACGCGGCTCAATTCTTTTTCCCTCGATATGATTCAAGGCAGATGATTCTTCACCGCCGATATAACCGGCACTATGGTCTTTTTTAAATACTTCGATCGGAAAATAACCGATTATTTTTTTTAGTTTCGGAGCAAGCTCAGTATAATAATCCGGATTAAGATATATATAGGCTTTTTCCGCGGGCAAAAATTCCAACGCCAACATAATACCCTCAATCACCTCGTCAGCTTCATTATCAAATAAATATTTATCTTTTTTAATTCCCGGCTCCCCTTCCGACGCATTGCATACAACATATTTCCTATCACCCTTTGCTTTTTTCACCATCTGCCATTTATCCGCAACACAAAAACAAGCACCACCACGACCCGTTAATTTTGCTTTTTTTAATTTTTGAATTAAATCCATTTCCTTCTTGTCATTCCCGACACACAATAGCCCCGCAGGGAATAAATATAAATGATCGGGAATTTTGGTGAATTAATAGAAAATTTTTTCACCAAGATTCCCGCCTCCGCGGGAATGACAAGATGAAAAAAATTATTTTATTTGTTGCCCTCAATAATATCTAAAGAAACTTATTTACAAATATTTCTTCCTCCCAATAAACCCACACAAATCCACCAACCGATTCGAATAACCCCATTCATTGTCATACCAAGCAATCACTTTTAACAAATCTCCGTCAATCACTTTTGTACAGCCAAGGTCAACAATCGCACTAGTCGGATTTCCGACTATGTCGGTAACGACCAAAGGCTCTTCCGATGCTTCGATGTAGTTTTTTAATGCTGAGCTTTTTGCCGCTTTTTTAAAGGCTTGGTTAACTATTTTTTCGTCCACTTTTTTTACTGTTACAAAAGTAACGTCGACTAGCGAACCGACCGGGGTAGGCACGCGGATTGCCATTCCATCAAATTTATTTTTTAATGACGGAATTGTAATAGCGACAGCCGTTGCCGCACCGGTTGTTGTCGGCACGATATTTAGTCCAGCCGCTCTTGCTCGGCGCAAATCTTTGTGCGGACCGTCAACTAGGTTTTGATCAGCAGTATATGAATGAATCGTTGACATAACCGCTTTCTTAATGCCAAAATTGTCTTTTATCACTTTTGTAACCGGTGCCAAGCAGTTGGTTGTGCAAGATGCGTTTGATATAATATTGTCGCTTTTTAAAAGTTTATCTTCGTTAACACCAAGAACGATAGTTTTTACGCCCTCGCCTTTAGCTGGCGCACTAATTATTACTTTTTTCGCTCCGGCTTTCAAATGCATTCCCGCATCCGCTTTACTGCAAAAACGTCCGGTACATTCCAGTACAATATCCACATCCAAATCTTTCCAAGGCAACTGCAATGGATCTTTTTCGGCATATACTCTATACTTTTTTCCGGAAACGACTATGGAGTCAGCAGATGATGTTATATCATCTTTGTATTTTCCATAACAAGAATCATACTTAAGCAAATGTGCCAAAGTTGCCGTACTGGTAAGGTCATTAATTGCGACCATGTTGAAATCCTTGCCTTTTTCCAACATAATCTTGAATGCGGCCCGGCCAATCCGGCCAAAACCGTTAATTGCGATGTTCATAGTAATTTATTCTGTTTATTAATAAAAATTCTTTTATATTATATCATAATTTTTTATAAAATAAAAAACAAGTAGCTAATTTCGTATCCAATTTCTGATTTACATAACCAATGAAAGTGTAGTAAAGGTTTAAACTGGTTATTATCGAAGCGAGGACTGTTTGCAGCCGCTTCCAAAATAAATAATAAAGAAAAAAGGCAAGTTCCACAGCGAGAGAATAACTAGTTTAAGCCTTTACGGAACGGGCAAAAACAAAAACACTGAATCTCTATCAACTATCCCTAAGCGATTTCATCAACCCCAAATAAAACTCCAAATTATTCAAACTAGCGAGTCGAGCAGCCAAAGGATCTTTTACTTTAAATAAATGATGCAAATAAGCCCGTGAATATTCACGCAATTCCGGTAAATCACTAACTTTATTTATTGAAGAAAAATCATTCTTAAATTCGGTATTATTAATATTCACAGCTTTATAAAAATTTTTATTATCATTGGATATTGAATATTGGTTATTGAATATTTGCTCAAAAAGCCGCCCATGCCTCCCTTCCCTAGTCGGAATAACACAATCAAACATATCCCACCCCATATGCGCGCAACGAACAATGTCTTCCGGCGTGCCAATCCCCAGCGCAAAACGAAGCTTGTCTTCGGGTATCAAGTCAGCCGTAAACTGCAATACCTCTTCCAAAAAATTCCCATCCTTATCAATCGGCCGCGCGCCAAATCCGTAGCCGTTAAAATCCAGCTTGATCAATTCCTTAGCACATCGCTCACGCAGATATAACTCCGCTCCGCCTTGGATAACGCCAAAAATAAGCGGTCTTTCTTCAAGACTAATTTTTCTTTTTTTAATCTGTAATAAATATTCTTTCTTACATCTTTTCGCCCAAGCAATTGTCCGCTCAACCGCTTTTTCCAGATCCGGACGCGAAAAATCATTCGGCGGACAATCATCCAAACAAACCATCATATCTACGCCAAGGTCAAACTGAATCTGAATAGATTTTTCCGGTGTCAAAATATGTTTACTTCCATCTATCGGCGATTTGAATTCGACATGCTCATCCGTAATCTTACCCATCTGCTTATTCCGATGAATCAAAGAAAAAACCTGAAATCCTCCGCTATCTGAAAGTAACGGCCGATCAAAATTCATAAATTTATTCACGCCACCGGCTTTTTTTATCAGATCCATTCCCGGTTGTAGATACAAGTGGTATGTATTCACAACCATTGCTGGCATTTTCAGATTATTAATATCCACTATCCCAATATTCTTCACCACTGCCCGCGTCGCATCCGGCATAAAAAACGGGGTCTTAATCGTCCCGTTTTTTAGCCTGAGAGTTCCTATTCTAAGTTTTGAGTCTTTGGATTTTTTATTTATAACAAATTCCATCATTTACATTATAGTTCATTAAAAAGTATAATACCCAAAGTTACCTTCATTATTAGGAGCACCTTCGCAATTATTACTCCAAGATAGAAAATGATCATAACCTAAAGGAGGGTATGGTACCCAGCATCTATACATAGGAACAGTGAAGAATCCTAAAGGAGCGGGAGAATATGTATATCCAAGAGAAGTAACTTGAGCAAACCCCTCTCCTGCACAGTTAGTTGATGACATATAATCCCAATATCCATCAACAAACTTCCTGCACTCAAATATTTGGACAGTCCCTGGATAAGCTTTGGTAGGTATTTTAACTGTTCCTTCGGGGGTAGTATATCCTGCCGCACCACATGCAGCTGCGCCGCCAACTACCATTCGATGATCTCGAAGTGGGGCACTCCAACATCTTGAAATTTGCTGTGTCAAGATACATTCAGGTGTACCATTATATGATGCGCATCCATAACTGCAAACTGAATCAGACCATTTAAGACAACCGCTAACATTGGCACATGTCTTAAGTGTACTACCGCTACATTGTGTTTGTCCAACATAAGCACATTCAGCCACACAACAAGAACCAAATGTCTCACAACCGTCTGCCATAGTTCCATTACAACTAGCATATCCACCTTCACAACCGCAATCTGGTGTACATGTTGTACAAGAACCACTGGAGAAGGTATTAGGACAACTTCCAATTGTATGCGGGGCAGTACAAAATGTCGATGGACATGACGCAGTATTTTGACTTACAGCAACCCAACCATTTCCATCATGTACCTGCAATGTCTTGGAAGTCGGTTCCCAACGAATCGCCCCTGCCACACCAGCCGCTGGAGTCCCTAATGCTAAATATCCGTTTGTTTTAATATTTCCCTCAACATCAATACTGATCCCTTCATTACCGCCATCCCCTGATAGCCAATTGTTATGCAAGATCACATTGCTTGCCATAACTAAACCTGTCCCAACAACCAAACCATTAGATACCGTCAATGATCCTCCTGTGATTGTTTGATCTGTTGCGCTATTACTATATATTGGTGCCGACGGATTATCAGCGGGAGGATTGGCGGTTGGCACTGTCCAAGCCGCCAAAAGAGATTGGAAAGAGATTGACAGGCCAAGTGTTAAAATAATCGTAATTACTATTTGGCTAAAAAATTTAAATTCTTTACGCATATATTATTTTAAATTATTATTCATAGAATTTAATGTTTTTAATGCCTGTTCTGCTTTTTCAGCGACCTTTGGATCGGCTTTGATATTATTTAAAGTTTCTTCGGCTTCTTTTATTTTTTTAGCTTTACTAGGATCTTCTTTTATATTTTCCAATACTGTTAAAGCCTCGGATATTATTTCTTTTTTTGTCATTATTTTCTCAGGTTCTTTTTGCTCGATTAGTGCATTACTATCTACTCGTAGTGCATTATGTTTCACTGCAAAAAAAACCAACATACCAGATAGCAAGGTAAAGATTAATAAGATAGTAATGGTGATTTTGGGTTTCATTTTTTTATAATAAATATTACTTTAATAATACCATTTTTACCAAAAATACACAAGTTAAATCTAAAAATTAAATCTAAAAATTTTTCTTAATCATCTTCATCAACCCCAAATAAAACTCCAAATTATTCAAACTAGCCAAACGCGTAGCCAAAAATCTTTATCTTTAAAAAGATGATGAAAATAAACTCGACTATATTCACGTAATTCAGACAAATTACTGTCTTTATTTATCGGCGCAAAATCATTTTTAAACTTTGTATTACAAATATTCATGGCTCTATAAAAATTGGTATTTTCATTGAATATTGAATATTTTCTCAAATAGCCTCCGATGTATCCCCTCTCTAGTTAGAATAACACAATCAAATATATCCCATCCCATATGCGCGCAACGTTCAATATCTCCCGGCGTGCCGATTCCCAGCACAAAAAGTCTGCCGTAAATTGCATCACCTCTTCCAAAAAATTCCTATCCTTATCAATCGGTCGCACACAAAAGCCATAGCCATCAAAATCCAACTTTATCAATTCTTTGGCACAGCGTTCACGCAAATCGAGTTCCGCCCTGCCTTGGATTACACCAAAAATAAACGGCCTTTCTTCTTGTTTTATTTTTCTTTTTTAATTTGCAATAAATAATCTTTCTTACACCTTTTAACCCAAACGATTGTTCGCTCTACTGCTTTTTCCAAATCCGTACGAGAAAAATCATTTGGCGTACAATCATCCAAACAAACCATCATATCCATACCCAGGTCAAACAGAATCTGAATCGATTTTTCCGTTGTCAAAATATGACTAAAATTTATATCTTAACCTATTACCAATTTTATTTATCCTGTTTCTGGATTTCCACAAATAGCTAGTTCGCAAGCTCCATTTGCTTTGCAAACATTTTCACCGCTTGATTAGTCCTAGATATACTGAACTGGTAGGCTAAGGAAAACTAACAGCTTAAGTTTTACATTTTCACGGGCACTATGATAAAATGAAAATGTAAAATCTAAATTCAAATTTTCTATGTCTAATCCA
>Ga0209000_1000377_pt1 | contig 47240 bp, 43 predicted proteins | sample RifGroD2_FD_183998 | JGI IMG/M metagenome (GOLD analysis project Ga0209000, IMG submission 183998) | Groundwater microbial communities from Rifle, Colorado, USA - Groundwater D2 (SPAdes) (version 2) | ecosystem: Environmental > Aquatic > Deep subsurface > Groundwater | place: Rifle, Colorado... | reverse complement strand
GACGGTCTTGGAATCGTCGCGCACCGTGCCGCCCTTCGTGATCTCGGCGTAGGACTTCAGGTTGGCCAGGCCCTTTTCGGACTGGACCTTTACCAGCGCGGTGGTAAGAGTGGATTTACCGTGGTCGACGTGGCCGATGGTGCCGACGTTGACGTGGGGCTTGCTGCGGTCAAACTTTGCTTTTGCCATTGTGATCTCTCCTGAGTTTTAGTCTATTGTAAAAACCGGCGAACAACACTTCGCTTACTTCCTGCAAAAAAGTAAGCTGGGGATGGGGATTGAACCCACGACCTCTTCATTACCAATGAAGTGCTCTACCAGCTGAGCTACCCCAGCAAAACGAACTTACCTTACTGCTTTAACAAAGAACTGCTTAGTCCGAAAGCGGGCGACGCGCGAGCGTCAGCGAGCTTCTTTATCAGGCCATTCACATCGTCCGCTCTTCGATATCCGGCAAGCCGGATATCGAAGAGCGGGCGATGGGAATCGAACCCACGTGATCAGCTTGGAAGGCTGACGTTCTACCATTGAACTACGCCCGCACATTATTAAAGATCCAAAAACAGCCGGAGGGGCAAACCCCTGCGGAAGATAAATTATATTTATTTATCCCTTTCCAGTCAAGGAAACTCCGCCCGCTTGCTCCCGCATTCCTTTAAAATTATATAATAACCGTGGCAAGGGGGCCGCATGTACCAGAAAGATTCGGGCGATAAAAAGTATTTCCGGGTACTCAACATTCTCAACAGGCTCAACGAAGGCCCCGTCCGCGTGGCCGAGCTGTCCGCCGAGTTCGGCGTCTCGGAACGCTCCATCCAGCGCGACATCGAGCGCATCAACCTCACCGGCTTCCACCTCGACGCCCCCGAAAAAGGCGTATATACCTTCTCCGGCGGCGTTTCCCTGAAGACCTTCAACCTGACCAGCGACCAGCTCTCGGTGCTGGTGCTGATGCGGGAGATGGCGGGCGGCATGGGCGGCGCCATAGCGGAGGCCTTCGACAAGGTCTTCGCCAGGGCCACCTCCGCGTCCGCCTCCGATTCCCACTTCTACGCCGTGGGGCCGCGGGCGCTGAACCCGCTGACCCGCAAGTTCTACGAGGACATCTCCTTCGCGATAGAGCAGCGCAAGAAGCTGAAGGTCCGCTACGCCTCCGTCAGCGGCGAGAAGGAGCGCGTGCTCTGCCCGGTCAAGATCCTGGCCAGCGAAACTTTCTTCTACATGATGGCTTCCGTGGACGGGGGCAAAGAGGGGCAGTTCCCCAAGTTCCGCGTGGACCGCATAAAGAAGCTGGAGATCCTGCCCGAAGAGTTCACCCCCCCGCCGCCGGAGCTCATAAAGAAGATCATAGGCACCGCCACCAGCATCTGGGGCGTCAACGAGGGCAAGAAGACGCCGGTAACCCTCAGGGCCGCCGGGGCCGCCGCGGATTTCCTGCTTAACAAGGAGATCCTGCCGCGCCAGAAGGTCTCAAAGCCCGGCGCCGACGGCAGCGTAACGGTGAAGGCCGTGATCCACCATCCCATGGAAGTGGTGCCGCTGGTGCTGCACTGGATGCCCGAGATAACTATTTCGGAACCGGCCGACCTGCGCGCCGAAGTGAAGAAGCGCATAGACGACTACCTTAAACTATAACTCCATGAAACCCGCGACACTGAGATACTGCTGCCTGCTGCTGGCCGCCTGCTTCGCCGCAGCGGCGCGGCTGGGCGCCGAGTGGGAGGACAAACTGGTGCTCCCCCTGTGCGGCCGCGACCTGCTGCGGGCCCAGTCTTCCGAAGACGAAGAAGAGGACGAAGAAGAAGAGCAGGAATATACCTCCAGGGAAAAACGCACCGAGAAGGGGACTTCGCAGAAGATCTTCCGCGAAGGCACCGCCCTGAAGGCGCAGTACGGCTTCATTAATTTCAACAAGGACCAGGTCACCGTCAGCTTCGGGATGAGCGCGGCCGAGTATAAAAAATACCTCGCCGGCTACGGCTACAGCGATATCGACCTGGCCAAGCTCAGGATCTGGCGGGACGCCACCCGGACCGAGGCCTGGAACGAGACCTACAAGGCCGGCGGCAAGGCGGCGGCCGAAAAAGCCGTGGCCGAAGTGGACATGGATTACGAGACCAAGCTGCGCGCCCTGCTGCGCTCGCGCGGGCTGGCCATGCGCGCGGGCAATGTCGTGGAGAACGACATCCCCGTGATCGTGAGGAAGAACGTCAAGCTGCTGAGCCCGCTGGCGGTGGCCCTGCAGAAGGTAGCGACCGAAAGGAACTACTCGGAAGAAGAGCTGGTGGGCTCCGCCGTTTCCCTGGTGCAGACCTCCATACGCTACAAGGTCCCCCCTGCCATGGAAGGCGACCTCCACACCTGCGGCCTGCTGCCGCCCGCCCGCGCGCTGCTCTCCGGCTGGGGCGACTGCGACACCAAGACCGCCCTGCTCGGCTCCATACTGGGCAGCTGGAACGGCATAAAGATGGTCGGCATAGCCGTGCCGGGCCATTACCTGATGGCCATACGCCGCCTGCCCGGCAAAGGCGACATGTTCGTGCGGCACGAGGGGCTGGAATACGTCCTGATAGAGCCGGCCGGCCCGGCCTGGCTTGAACCCGGCATGGTGGGCACGGCCACCAAGGGGCTACTCGCCGGCAAGCAGGGCTACAGGCTGGAACCGTTTTTTTAGCTCGCGCCGGCTTTCAAGGCCCGCAAGAATTTAAGTTTAGCTGGAGGAAAAATGTTCAACACAAGGCTGCTGGTAAGCGTTTTCGAGTTTATCCTCTCCGTCGTGATGTCGGGGCTGATCATAGTTCTGACATACAGGGTTTTCATAAAGGCGAACCCCGACTTCAACATGGAGGAGGAGATAAAGAAAGGCAATACCGCCGTCGGGGCGCTGGTGGCGGCCATCCTGTTCGCGGCCTCGATGATCCTGCAGAAGGGCTTGGGGTCGGTGGTCAGCATGTTCCGCCTGTACGTGTCCGCCCCCGGCGAGAACAGCCTGAGCTTCGGCAAGCTGGCGCTGCTGTCTACCGCGCACCTGGGCCTCTCCATGCTGCTGGCCGTGATAACCATCTCGGTGACGCTGCGCCTGTTCGGCAAGCTGGTGCGCAACCACTACCGCCCCGGCAAGGAAATTGAAAGAGGGAACCTGGCCGTGGGCCTGGTGCTGGCCAGCGTGGTGCTGGTGGCCGCCATGTACGTAGGCGAAGGCGTCAGCGCCATTTCCAAGGCCCTGGTGCCGCAGCCTTCCATAGGGCAGATAGAAATAATGCAGTGACGCTTCAAAATTAAAAGAACAGCGAAAACGAACCCGACACGCCCTTGTCGGGTTCGTCTGTTATGCTATAGGCATGACAAACAAGAACCGCAGATCGCTACTCAGCGCCCAAGCAGGCGCCTTCGGCGGCAGGCTCAGGGGCAGCCTGCGCGTCTACGCCCTGGGGGGCGGGGCCGACACCGATATCTACTTCTCTTTCAGGCTTTGGCTCGCCGCCGCGCAGCGGCAGCAGCGGCTTTCCGGCCAGGCGGCCTACGCCGTACGCTAGGGGCGCTAATCCGCCCCGCGCATGCGGGGTGCGACAGGCGAGGGAGGTATTATGAGCTGGAAGATAAAGGATTGGGTGGGCGGCGGCTTCAGGGCAGAAAGGGAAGACGGGGAGCTGGTCTTCATCTACAAACGGCCGTCCTGGGGCACGGGGATGTCCGGGCTGAAAAACTTCTACGAACTGCGCAGCCGCGGCCTGCTGGTGGGCAGGATCTCCTCGGAAAATTCCTGGCGGCCGCAGGTCAAAGCCGAATGGCTGGCCGAAACCGACCGCCCGGTGAACGAGACCGACCTGATAGAAATAACCGCGGCCCTTAAGTTTTGACGGCCGCTTCGCGAAATATATAGTAGAATTCAGGCTGCCGGGCTCGGCCCGGCGGGGGCATGGACAAGCAAAAAGGTTTTCTCGAAGAATCGCTCGCGGAATCGCAGGGCAAGGACGTCTGCCGGGCTATTTTCGACGGCTCGCCCGACGCTATCTTTTTGGCTGACCCCAAGACCGGCATTATTATAGACGCCAACCCCGAGGCCGAGCGCCTCCTGGGCCGCCCTTTGAACGAGATAATCGGCCTGCACCAGACGGCCCTGCATCCCCCGAAACGAGAAGCCGCCTCCCGCAATATCTTCAGGGAACACTCCGCCTCTAACGGCAGAACCATCTCCGCCGGGCCCGAAGAACATTACGCGCTCCGGTCCGACGGCACGGAACTGCCGATAGAGATCACAGCAAAGGTCATCAGGATAAAAGGCCGCAAGGTCCTGCAGGGTTTTTTTCGAGACGTCTCCGCGCGCAAGGCGGCCGAGCTGGCCCTGGTGGATTCCGAGGAAAAGTTCAAACTGCTCACGGAAAGATCCGTGATGGGGGTCTACCTTATACAGGACGGCCTTTTCCGCCACGTAAACCCCGTCCTGGCGCAGATCTTCGGCTACACGCCGCGGGAACTGATAGACAAGAAAGGGCCCAAAGACCTGACCCACCCCGAGGACCTGCACCTGGTAGAGGAAAACACCCGCAAGCGGTTCGAAGGCGGGGTGGTGACCACCAACTACGGTTTCCGCGGGGTAAAGAAGGACGGCGGCATAATTTACGCAGAGGTCTTCGGCTCCAGGATAGACTACCTGGGCCGCCCGGCCATCATAGGCACGCTGCTGGACGTCACAGAGCGCAGGAAGGCGCAGGAGTCCCTGCGCGAGAGCGAAGAGCTGTACCGCTCGCTGGTGGACCACGCCCCGGTCGGCATAGTGGTGCACGCCCTGGGGGTGATACGCTTTGTCAACAAAAGGATGGCGGAAATAGTCCGCGTGGCGGACCCCTCCAAACTCATAGGCGGGGACGCGCTGAGCTTCGTGCACCCGGAAGACCGGGAGAGGGCCAGGGAGAGGACGCGCGAGATCACCGTGGACGGCAAGCTGCTGCCGCCGGTGGAGGAAAAGTTCATCGCCGAAGACGGGACGGTGCTGGACGCGGCCGTGCACTCCGTGCCCATAGTGTACCGCGGGGAACGCTGCATGCTGACCATGATAGAGGACATCACCGCCCGCAAGATGGCGGAGCTGCAGCTGGTGCTGGCGCACCGCAAGCTGGTAGAGACCAACGTCCTCCTTGAAGCGCGGGTGGAAGAGCGCACCTCCCAGCTGGAGGACCTCAACAAGGAGCTGGAGGCTTTCTCCTACTCGGCCGCGCACGACCTGAAGGCCCCGCTGCGGCGCATAAACATCTTTTCGGACATGCTGGAGAAAGAAGCCGGCAGCGTGCTGAAGCACGACACCCACGATTACCTGGTCAACATACACAAGTCGGCCACCCACATGGCGCGGCTGGTGGACGGCCTGCTGACGCTCTCGACTACCGGCCGCAAGCCGCTGGACATGGAGCCCGTAGAGCTGACGGACCTGCTGGAGGAGGCGGCCGCCGACATAAAGGCCGAGAATCCCGGGCGCGAAATAGAGTGGAAGCTGCAGAAAATGCCTGCGGTAAAATGCGACAAGCTCATGATGCGGCAGGTTTTCATCAATCTGCTCAACAACGCCGCCAAGTATTCGCGCGGCCGCGCGCCGGCCCGCATAGAAGTATTTTACACGGCGGCCGCCAGGGAACATGTCATAGCGGTGCGCGACAACGGCGTGGGCTTCTGCATGGATTTCGCGGACAAGGTCTTCGGGGTTTTCCAGCGGCTGCACAAGAGCGAGGATTTCGAGGGCACGGGCATAGGCCTTTCCACGGTGAAGCGCATAATCGCCCGCCACGGGGGCCGGGTCTGGGCCGAGAGCGAGCCCTGCGTGGGCTCTACCTTCTATTTCACGCTGCCGGCTAAATGAAAAAACCTTTCCGCCCGAAAGGCGGCCCCAGGCCCGGCAGTTGATTTTCCTCAACCTCTTTATGTAGTATTCTCCGTATGAAGTCAGCCGCCCTCTCCCTCCTTTTAGCGCTGCCGCTGCCGGCTACCTGCCAGGCCCCCTGGTACGCCGCCCCGCGCGAAGAGATCTCGTTCCCCGCCCCCGAGCTGGCCGCGGATATCCTTGATACCTGCCCCAAGCTGAACCTCAAGGCGAACGAAGGCTACGCGGACGCCCCGGCGGTGAAGGAAGTGGCGCAGGTCGGGGGAGAAGTCCTGCCGCTGCCCGCCGACGACCTGGAGCGAGCCGGCCTGCTGGAGATCTTAAAAACCGACCTCGACTACTGGAACGCCCGCCCCGACTCGGCGAAGATCCAGGTCGGCCCCGATTCCTACGACGCCCCGCGCCTGCGCCGCACGGCGCAGGCCCTGCGGGAGCTCTTCGCTTCGGAGCTGCCCGCCGCCGAAATACAGCGGGCCCTCAAAGAGCGCTTCAGGATCTACCGCGCCTCCGCCGACGACGGCACCGGCAAGACCGTGATCACCGGCTATTACGAGGCGGAGATTAAAGTTTCCAGGACGCCCGACGCACAGCACAAGTACGCGGTGCATTTGAAGCCGGCCGACCTGGTAAAGACCACTCCGGCGATGGGCGTGGATTTCGACTACGGCCGCTACGACGAGGCCGGCAGCCTGGTGCGCCATTATTCCCGGGAGGGCATACACGCGGGGGCGCTGGCCGGGCAGGGCCTGGAACTGGTCTGGTCGGCCCACCCCTCGCAGATCATGCTGCTGCAGATACAGGGCTCGGGCATACTGCGCTTCCCGGACGGGGATTATACGCGGGCCGGCTTCGACGGCGCCAACGGCCACCCGTTCCGCAGCGTGCAGAAGATCCTGATAGACTGCGGCGAGGTCCCGGCGATGTCCTTCAAGGATTTCATAGCCTACCTCTCCGCCCAGGGCCCGCGCGAAGAGCGCCTGGCGGACCTGAACCCGCGCTATATCTATTTCAAGGAGCGCCCGAAGGACAGCCGCCCCTACGGCGCCATCGGCCGCGCGCTCACGCCGGGCCGCTCCGTGGCCATCGACCCCAAGTACGTGCCGCTGGGCCTGTTCGGCCTGCTGAAGTCGCGCCGGCCCGTCGCCTCGGGTCCCGGCCTGGCCTTCAAGGATTTCTCCCGTTTCGTCTCGACGCACGACACGGGCTCGGCCATCCGCGGCCCGGGCCGCGTGGACCTGTTCTGGGGCTCCGGCGCGACGGCCGAGACGGAGGCTTCCTCCATGAAGGCCCCCGGCGAGCTCTACCTCTTCATAATAAAATAAACCGCTCTTGACTTGTCAATGTTTTCCCCTTGACAATTCAAATCCATCTGCTATACTATTTTCGGAGCGGAACACCTTATCGACGGTTGCCTTCCGCTCCTTACTTTTGAGGGAGACAGCGACGGCGCGGGCGCAAGCCCGCGCCGCCAGTTTTTATCCCCCATGTCCACAAAGGCAAGCCCAGCCGCAGAATCCTTAATAAGAAGTCGTCCATAACAAGGCGGCCTACCGTGCCGACCGGAACGCCCACTATAGTAGGCCGGCGAGGGCATGCCTTCTCCGGGTACGCTCGGCCACACCGTGGCCTCGCTCTGTCGCTCGCGCTCGGCGCTACGCAAGCCTCGCACTCGCGAGGCCCCTCCGAAGGCACACCCTCACCAGCCTATGACGTGTTAATGCCGATGCTTTATCAGAGGAATATCTGGCGGAGACCGCAGGGGCAGGATAAGAAAAACCGGCCGGTGCGTGGAGCGCAGCGACACTTTCTTGCCCGCCGCTTGCATAAGCGCGGCGGGCGAGCACCGAGCGAGGCCACGGTGTGGCCGAGCGTGTTTTTCGTTCCTGCCCCTGCGGTAGGCCGCCCCAAGTGGAGCGCAACGGTTCCCATCTTCCAGGGTTCGGGGGTAGTACCCCGGCCAGGCCCCCGACTTTGCATCTCGCGGTTCTCAATAAATTCGGTTCGCTTCACTTAAGTAGGGGATTGGGGGGTTTTGCTATAATAAGGCGATGAAAATCGCGATCGCGCAGATTAACCCAAGGGTGGGGGATATCGCCGGGAACACCCGGCTGATAGAGGCCTTCGCACGCCGGGCCGAGGCCGCAGGCGCGGACCTGGCCGTCTTCCCCGAGCTCGCGATAACCGGCTACCCGCCGCTCGACCTGCTCGAGAGAAAGGATTTCATAGACGCCAACCTGAGGGCGCTGAAGCGCCTGGCCGCCCTGAAACTCAAAACGGCCCTTGCCGTCGGCTACGTGGACCGCAACCCCGCCAAGAAAGGCAAGCCGCTGCACAACGCCATAGCGCTGATAGACGGCGGCAAAGTGGCGGCGCGCCGCTTCAAGTCCCTGCTGCCCACCTACGACATCTTCGACGAAGCCAGGTACTTCGAGCCCGCCGCCGACAACCGCCCCGTAAACTTCCGCGGCGCCGTCATCGGCCTCACCGTCTGCGAGGACATCTGGGCCGGCACTGCCCTGCTGCCCAGCCGCCTGCTCTACCGCAACAACCCGGCGCAGAGCCTGCGCGCCGCCAAGGCCTCCGTCATCATAAACATCTCGGCCTCGCCGTTCTACCGCGGCAAGAGCGCCCTGCGCCGCCGCATCCTCTCCGGCCTCGCCAAAAAGATGCGGGCCCACATAATCTACGCCAACCAGGCTGGCGCCAACGACGAGCTCATCTTCGACGGCAACAGTTTCGCGCTGACGCCCGCCGGCGCCGTATCCGCCCGCGCGGCCGGCTTCGCCGAAGACCTCCTGCTCGTCGATACCGAAGCCAGGACCAAGGCCGCCAGGCCGCTCTTGCCGGACGAGACCGAAGAGATCCGCGACGCGCTGACGCTGGGCATAAAGGATTACTTCGCCAAGTTCGGTTTTAAACAGGCGCTGCTGGGCCTGAGCGGGGGCATCGATTCCGCCGTAGTGGCGGCGCTGGCCGCCCGCGCGCTGGGCCCGGAGAACGTCACCGGCGTGCTGATGCCCTCGGAATACACCGCCTCCCGCAGCGTTTCCGACGCGCTGGAGCTGGCCAGACGCCTCGGTATAAAGACCCGCGCCATCCCGATAAAGAACATCTACCGCGCTTTCCTCAAAGAGCTGAAGCCCTCCGGCGGCGGCGTATCTCTGACCATGCAGAACCTGCAGGCCCGCGCCCGCGGCAGCCTGCTGATGGCGATCTCCAATTCCAACGGAGCGCTGAACCTGACCACCGGCAACAAGTCCGAGATCGCCGTCGGTTACTGCACCCTCTACGGCGACACGGCCGGCGCGCTGGCGCCGATAGCCGACCTTTTCAAGACCGAAGTGTACCGCCTGGCCGCCTGCCTAAACCGCGGCGGCGAGCTGATCCCACGCGCCATAATAAAGCGCCCGCCCACGGCCGAGCTGAAGCCGGGACAGAAAGATCAGGACGACCTGCCGCCCTACAAGACCCTCGACGAGATACTGCGCCTCTACCTGGAAGAGAACCGCTCCCCGGCGGAGATAGCCGCCCGCGGCTTCGGCGCGGAGCTGGTGCGCGCCATACTGCGGCGCGTGGAAGTTAACGAGTACAAGAGAAAGCAGCTTCCGATAGCGCTCAAGGTGACCGAAAAGTCCTTCGGCTACGGCCGCAAGATGCCCATCGTTAAAGCCTTGGACTTCTCCGTTTAAGATGCTCAAACGCCTGCCCTTAATTTTCCTGGCACTGCTGCTTCTCATCTCGGCCGCGGCCGCCCAGGCCCCCAGGAAAAAGCGCAAGGTCCTCGTCAAGCCGCCGATCAAGGCCAAGGAAGAGCTGGTCAAGCCCGAGGCGAAGACTAAAGAAGAGATCATAAAGACCGCCGAGCGCCCGGCCCCGCCGAAGGAGGGCCTGCTGGGCCGCGTGCTGAACGCCATCACCATCGACACGCCCAACGGCCCGCTGATCCCGTTCCCGGTCGTGGATTCCAGCAAGGACCTGGGCCCCAGCTTCGGCGTCATGCCCGTCATCGCCATAAGGAACAGGGCGACCAATGACATCAAGTCCGTCATCGTACCGTCGGTGAACTACAACAAGAACCTGCGCACCACGCTCACCTACCGCCATTACATTTTCCCCGACGACAAGCGCTATTTCATACTGCGCGCCTCACGCTCGGAGCGCGTAGAGCGCGAGCTCATGGCCTTTTACTACACGCCGGACGTTTTCAAGTCCGGCTTCAGGCTGAGCCTGGAAGCCAAGCACTGGGTGACCGGCAAGCCTTCTTTTTACGGCTACGGCATAAACTCCAAGCGGGGCGACAAGGCCAACTACTCGCTGCAGGTGAACGGCGAGGAAATAATCGCCGACCTGCCGCTGATAAAGCACCTGTTCTTCAACTTCAACCACGCCTACTTCGACAAGCGCATAGGCGTCGGCCCGGTGTATACCGGGCAGGTGAAGGACCTGTTCCCGGTGGATTACGCCCTGGCCTCGGAGGTCAGGACCTTCCACACCAACCGCTTTTCGCTGGTCTACGACGACACCGATCACCCGTTCCTCCCGAAGGTAGGCACCTACGCCAGCGCCTCGGTGCTTTATTCCAACAAGCGGCTGGGCTCGGATTACGAGTACCGCACCTACTCGATGCAGGTCAAGCATTACTATAACTATAAGGAAGAGGGCCGCTTCGTGACCGCGGCGCATTACCTGCTGCAGTTCCAGCGAGGCGACACGCTGCCCTTCCACGCCATGCCCCAGCTCGGAGAGACCACCGGCCTGCGGATGACCGGCGACGGCCGCTTCACCGACCGCGGCAAGTTCGTCTTCACGCTGGAAGAGCGCATAACCATTTCCAAAACCCCTTTCTACAAGTTCATCAGCGAGACCGAAATAGCCCCGTTTATCGACGTAGGCACGGTCTTTTCCAAGGTCTCGGGCTTCCGGGCGCGGGACCTGAAATACGGCCCGGGGATCTCGGCCCGCCTGGTCATAAGGCCGCAGCTGGTGGCCACGGTGGATTTCGCCTACGGCTCGGAGGGCACCAACGCCATCATCCGGATAGGCTACCCTTTCTAAATGATCTCCCGGGATAAAAAAGTACGGATCTCCGCCAAGGCCATAATCATACAGGACGGGAGGCTGCTGCTGATGCGCGCGCGCGGCCGGGAGGGCGCCTACTACCTCCTGCCGGGCGGCGGGCAGAAGAACGGGGAAACCCTGCACGGCGCCCTGGTGCGCGAATGCCTGGAGGAAACGGGGATGCTGGTCAAGCCCGGGCGGCCGCGCTACATACGGGACTACGTGGCAAAAAACCACGAGTTCGCCAGGTGGGATAAAGATTTCCACCAGGTGGAGATCATGTTCTCCTGCAAATTCGAAAAGAAGGCGGGCAAACCGCACGCGCCGGACAACAGGCAGACCGGTTTCAGCTGGGTGCCGCTGGCGCGGCTCGGCAGAATCCGTCTTTACCCGTCTATCCTTAAAATATTGATAAGCCCCGCCGGGAAACTGCGGGGCCCCGTTTACCTGGGCGATATAAATTGAACTCGGAAATAAAAAAGCCGCCGGTCGCCCGGCGGCTTTTTTATTTATGAACCCCTTTACTGCAGCTGCGACAGGTCGGCTACGCCCTCCACCAGGCTCACAAGCGACTTTATCAGGTTCAGGCGGTTGTCCCGCACCTTCGGGTCCTCGGCCATCACCATCACCTTGTCGAAGAAGTTGTCGAGGCTGACCTTTATGCTGAGCAGCTCCGAAAGCCCTTTGGCGTAGTCCCGGGCGGAAACATGCGCCCTCAGCCGGCCGCTCATGGCCTTTATTTCCCCGTAAAGAGCCCGCTCCTCGGCGTTCTCGAACACTCCCTCGTCCGGCGCTCCGGACAGCTGCGACTTTGCCTGGCGCAGGATGTTCTTGGCCCGCTTGAAGGCCATGGCTATGCCCGCGAAGTCGGGGTTAGCCCTGAGCGCGTGGATATCCTTCACCCTGTCGCGGCAGTCCAGCAGGTCGCCGCCGGCCAGAAAAAACTCCCGGACGGCTTTGATCTCGTCGAAACGGTAGCCCTCTTCGGCGAAGACGGCTTCGGCGCGCTGCCAGATGAAATCCAGCAGCGGCGCAGCTTCGCGCGCCGCGGCCTCCGGCGGCAGCGCCGCGAAGGCCGCGGTCACGGCCTCACGCAGGTTCAGGCGCAGGCCCTTTTCCAGCACAATCCTCACGGCGCCCAGCGCCTGGCGGCGCAGGCCGTGCGGGTCCTCGCTGCCCGTGGGCACCAGGCCCACGGCGAAATCGGAAGCCAGCGTGTCCAGCTTGCCGGCCAGGGAAACGACCGCCCCCTCGACGGAGGACGGGAGGGGGGACTTGGCCGACATGGGCCAGTAGAATTCGCCCACGGCGCGGGCGACGGTCTCGCCCATGCCGGCGTTGGCGGCGTAGTAGCCGCCCATCACGCCCTGCAGTTCGGTGAACTCGCGCACCACGTTGCTGGTCAGGTCGGCGTAGACGTGCGCGGCGGCGGCGGCGACGCTCTGCGCGTTTGCAGCCGCGCCGCCGTTAGCGCAGAGCCAGGCGGCGATCTTTTCCACGCGGGCGGTCTTGTCGGCCATGGTGCCGAGCTTGGCCTGGAAAGTAATGGCGCCCAGCTTGTCCAGGAAATCCGCCAGAGGGACGGCCAGGTCCCGGGTGTAGAAGAAGATGGCGTCGCGGAAGCGGGCTTCCAGCACGTTGCGGAAGCCGTCCTCGACGTTGCGCTGCCCCTTGGAAACGCCGTCGCGCACGCCCACGAAGTAAGGCTGCAGGCGCCCCTTCTGGTCCGCCACGGTGAAGAACTTCAGCTGCTTCTTCATCACCAGGTGCACGAACTCATGCGGCAGCTTCAGGAAATCCTGCGAATAGCCGGCCACCACGCAGACGGGGTACTCCACCAGGTAGAGGTTCTCCTTGAGCAGCTCCTCGTCGGCTTCCACCTCCAGCTTCATGCGCTTCGTGACCGCGGCCAGCTCGCGCCGCAGCACCTCCAGGCGCTCTTCGTCCTTCACGATGACGTTGGCGTGCTCCAGGGCCTTGAAATATTTTTCCGCGGCCCCTATCTTCAGCTGCCGCGAGCCCTTGGCGCTCAGGCCCACGGTGACGCGGCCTGACTTTATGCCCGCCACCGAAAAAACCACGGGCTTGTCTCCGTACAGGGCGAGCAGGGTCCGGATGGGCCGGGCGAAGCGGAAGCGGGTGGACTCCCAGACCATGTTCTTCGGGAACTGCAGCCTGGAGATTATCTGCGGGAAGATCTCCGCCAGCGCCTTTACCGAGGGGCGCCCGGGGATTTTCGTTTCAAAGACCAGCACCTCGCCCTTGTTGGGCACGGTCTCCACGCCGAGCTTGTCGGGCGTGGTGCCGCGCGAACGCGCGAAACCGGCGGCCTGCGGGGTGTAGTTGCCCGCGGCGTCTTTCAGCAGGCGGGAGGCGGGGCCGTAGGCTTTCACCAGCTTCTCCTCGGTTTTGGCCGGCACGCCGGAAATATAGAGCACGAGGCGCTTGTAGGTGCCGTAGGCCTCCACGGCCTCGTAGGGGAGGTTGGCTTCCTTCAGGGCTTCGGCGGCGTATTTTTTAAGCTGCTCTTCGGCCGAGGTGACGAAGCGGGCCGGGATATTCTCGATGCGGATCTCGAGCAGGGCGTCTTTCTTAAGCATTGGCTGCCTCCTTCTTCTCGGAAGGCTCGTTGGCCTCTACGTAGGCGGAGGCGCAGGCCTTGGCGATGTCGCGGATGCGCTTTATCAGCACCGCGCGCTCGGAGACCGAGATCGCGCCGCGCGCGTCGAGCAGGTTGAAATTCTGGGAGCATTTCATCACCAGGTCGAAGGCGGGCAGGTAATAGCCCTTGGCCGCCAGGCGGAAGACTTCCTTTTCCCAATGCTCGAAATTCGAGCGCAGGTTCACGACGTCGGCCTCCTCGAAGTTGTAATGGGAGAACTGTTCTTCCTGGCCCCGGATCATCTCGCCATAGGTCAGGCGGTCGGTCCACATGATGTCGGAGATGCGCTTTTTCTTCTGCACGAACATCGCCAGCCGCTCGAGGCCGTAGGTGATCTCCACGCTGATGGGGTTCAGCTCGTAGGAGGCCATCTGCTGGAAGTAAGTGAACTGGGTGATCTCCATGGCGTCCATCCAGACTTCCCAGCCCACCCCGGAAGCGCCGAGGGTGGGGGACTCCCAGTCGTCCTCTATCCAGCGGATGTCGTGCTCGCTGTGGTCCAGGCCAATGGCCTTCAGCGAATCCAGGTAAACCTGCTGGATGTTCTCCGCCGGCGGCTTTATGATGACCTGGTACTGGTAATACTTGCCGTTGCGGTTCGGGTTTTCTCCGAAGCGGCCGTCGGCCGGCCGGCGGCACGGCTCGACGTAAGCGACGCTGGTCGGCCTGGAAGTGAGCGAGCCGAAGAAGGTAGCGGGGTTGAAGGTGCCCGCGCCCTTCTCCAGGTCGTAAGGCTGTATCAGGGCGCAGCCCTGCCTGGCCCAGTAATGGTTGAGTTTTAAGATTATGTCCTGAAAATTCACGGTAACCTCCGCCGGACAAAAGGGCCCGGTTAATCTAAATATTATACCTATTTGGAGGGACGCGCTTACTTAACGAAGGGCAGGGTGCGCAGGTTTATGTCCACCTGGCCGCTGAAGAAGCGGCTGAACAGGCCGTCTATGAAGACCGCCGCGCGCTCGTCGTCCGGCAGCGCGCGGACGGCCGTCCAGCTGCCGGCGTGCAGGGTATCCCACAGCTCCGCTTCGGGCCCTGTGGCGGTTTCCCGGAAACCGAAGCCGGCCAGGTCCAGGGCGCGCAGGGTGAAGGCGCGGCGCAGCCAGAAGGCGGTGCCGCAGGCGTCCAGGTCGTCGAGGGCGCCCAGCAGCAGGTCGTATTTTTCGGGCGAGGGGCTGGCGGCCGGGGTGAGCTTGTTGACCACTTCGCAGTAATGCTGGGCCATGTAGATCCGGTCCAGGTCCTGGCGGATGCCGCCGAAGACGCTGAGCGTGCGCCCGCCGGTGCACACTGGGAAATTGGATCCCTTCTTTAAATAGAACCTGTAGTCGCCCCAGGAGAAGGCCTCGCTGAGCGCGCGCAGTTTGCCCTTGGCCAGCCGCACGCCCTTGAAATTCACCTCGAGCTTCCCGTGCTCCAGCGTGAACACGGTGACGATCCGGTCGCTCTCCCTGAGCGGCCGCCTCATCAGCACTATCCCGTAATCGCAAAAAATCATTAACCAAATTTTACCACTTATAGTATTGGTCATGTCGGGCGGCCTACCGCAGGGGCCTCGCGAGCCCCGAGCTTGCGTAAGCGCGAGGGGTGGGTGGAGCGAAGCGACACCGCAGTGTGAAAGAGTGAGGCCACGGTGTGGCCGAACGTACCCGGAGAAGGCATACCCTCGCCGGCCTTCAATACTGGGCGTTCCTGTACGCATGGTAGGCCGCCCAAAATTAGTTAAACTATATCTTCTCCAGCGGTTCGGGGGATAACACCCCTGCCAACCCCTTAATGGCGCCTGCGAGTCTGGTTAAGGAATGTCAAATAAACCGGGTTCTGTATCAGAAACTTTGCTTTTTTAAGACTTAATTTATATAATTAGAGCACTATGTTACCTACCTACAGACCAAATGTTGCAAAGCGCAAGAAGCACATCGGCTTCCGCGCCAAGATGAAAACCAAGGGCGGCAGAAAAGTGCTCGCCCGCCGGCGCGCCAAGGGCCGCTGGACCCTGATACCCGATATAAAGTCGTAAGACTTTGCCGGGTTACAGTGAAACAGTTCGCCTTTTCAAAAGCTTCACGCCTACGGCTTAAAAAAGAGTTCGAGGCCGTTTTCGACGCCGGGAACAGGACCGCCACCAGGCATCTGGTGGCCTGGCATTCCAAAGGCGCGGACACAGAAAAAAAGATCGGCCTGATGGTCTCAAAAAAGACCGGCGGGGCCGTGAAGCGGAACAGGTTAAAAAGGCTTCTTAGGGAAGCGTTCAGGCTGGATAGAAAAGAGTTAAAGGAAGGCACGCGCCTTATCATTTATCCCAAAGCGGGCTGCGCCATGAAAAACCTGGCCCAGGCCCGCAAAGAGCTGGAGAATGTCCGGCTGAGGGCGCGCCTTAACGATGACGGCAGATAAGACCGTTGCAAAAAATCTTAAATCGCTCGCGCTGCTCACGCTGCGCTCGGCATACAGGACGTTTAGGCCCGCTCTCGGGCCGGGAACCTGCCGGTTCCATCCGTCCTGCTCCGAGTACGCGTTCCAGGCGCTCGGCAAACACGGGATTTTAAAAGGGGGGAGGCTGGCCGCAAGCCGCCTCTCCCGCTGTCGTCCTTTCTCTCCGGGGACTGCAGAAGGCTTCCCCTGAGCCCCCACGGAAGCCTTCTGCAGTCGCGGGAGGTTAAATGCAGAAGAATTTGATACTGGCAGTAGTATTGTCCTCGCTGGTTTACGTCGGCTGGTATACCTTCGTAGAGAAGAAGATACAGCCGCAGCGCCAGCAGGCCGCGCAGCAGCAGGCGCAGGCCGCCTCGCCCCAGGCGCAGGCTCCGGCGCAGCCCGCCTACCCGGCGGCACAGGCCGAGCCCGCCCCGCTTCCCGCGAACTGGAAAGACAAGGCGATCAAGATAAAGGCCGGCAAGGCCGAGTACACCTTTAACGCCGAAACCGCCTCGCTGGCGAGCGCCGTCTACCAGGGCCCCGTCGCCCCCGTAGAACTGGTGCCCGATCCCCAGCGCGGCTTCTTCTACGCCAGCTTCCCCGGCAAGTTCACCCTGAAGTCAAAAACGGAGAAGTCCGTAGAGTTCGTTTCGCAGCAGGGCCCGCTGCGCATCACGAAAAAATTCACCTTCACCCCGGAGAACGGCGTGAACTACCTGGAGATGGAAGCGGTCAACACCTCCGGCAGCTCCCAGGCGCTGGCCCCGTGGGAGCTCCGCATCGGCCCCGGCCTCGACACCGTCGAGAGCGAGATGAAGGAGAACAAGAGCGAGCTCAAGGCCGTCTACACCTTCAGCGAAACCGGCCGCAAGCACCCCACCCTTAAAGAGGTGGAAGACGACGAGCCCGCCAGGCACGACTGGGTCTGGGCCGGCCTGAGCAACCGCTATTTCCTGGCCGCCTTCGCCAGCCCCAGCTTCAAGGACACCCGCCCGATCAGGCGCGACGAGAAGGTGGGGGAAAACGACGAGACCCCGCTGCTGGCGGTGCCGATGCGCGGCGTCGAGCTTAAGCCCGGCGAGAAAATAGCCTGGACCACCCTGTTCTACCTCGGGCCCAAAGACTACGCGCTGCTGCAGAAGGTAGGCCTCGGCCTCGACCGCGCCGTGGATTTCGGCTTCTTCGCCCCGCTGGCCAAGCTGGCCAATTCCTCGCTGATCTATTTCTACAAAGCCACGGGCAACTACGGCGTGGCCATCATCATCCTGAGCGTCATCATACAGCTCCTGCTCACGCCGCTGAGCTTCAAGAGCTACAAGGCCATGGCCGTGATGAAGAAGATACAGCCGGAGATGCAGGCCATACAGAAGCGCTACAAGGAAGACCCGCAGCGCATGAACAAAGAGATCATGGACCTCTACAAGCGCCACGGCACCAACCCGCTCGGCGGCTGCCTGCCGATGCTGCTGCAGATCCCGGTCTTCTTCGCGCTGTTCACCGCGCTGCGCAACTCGTGGGACCTGCACGGCGCCGCGTTCGTTTTCTGGATAAAGGACCTGTCCTCCAAGGACCCGTTCTACGTGATGCCGCTCGTCATGGGCGGCATCATGTTCCTGCAGCAGCATTTGAGCCCGCAGACCTCCGACCCGGCGCAGGCGACGATGATGAAGTTCATGCCCCTCATCTTCACCTTCATGTTCCTCACCTTCCCGTCGGGGCTGGTGCTGTACTGGCTCATAAACAGCACCTGGGGCTTCGCGCAGACCATGTACCTGCAGAAAAAGATGGGCTGACGTTCCATTTGCGGTAAAAGTAAGGAGACACTCAAATGAGAGAAACAAAAACAGAAGCAAAAACAATACAGGACGCCGTCGAAAAGGGCCTTGCAGAGCTCGGCCTCCGGCGCGACCAGGTTGAAGTGGTGGTCGTCAGCGAGGGGAAGAGCGGCTTCCTCGGCATAGGCGCCAAGAAAGCCTGCGTGATACTGCGCGAAAAGCGCTGGGGCGAAAGCCGCGGCGAAGAGCCGCGCGAAAGCCGCGGCGGCGGGCGCGGCGGCAGCCGCGGCGGCAGCCGGGGCGGACGCAGCAGCGGCGGGCGCGGCGGAGAGCGCGGCGGCAGCCGCGGCGGCAGCCGGGGCGGGCGAGAAGGCGGCGATAGCCGTTCCTCCGCTCCCAGGCGCCCCGGGCGCTACGGTTACGAAGACGCCAGGCTCCCTCCGCCGGAAGCGGGCCGCGAAGAGCGCCCCCAGCGCGAAGACCGCATGCACAGGACGGACCGCGTTTATAAGGAAGAGCCGCTCGGAGCGGACTACGCCGCCATACAGCCGGCGCAGGACCCCGTGGAGCACGCCAAATCGGCCCTGCTCAAGATGCTCTCGCTGATGGGCGTGGAAGCCACGATCAGCGAAGCCAGGCTGGACGCCCCCGAGAACCTGCTGTTCATAAGGTTCGACTGCGCGGACTCGACCGCCTTCACCGAGGAGAACGGCCGCGGACTGCAGTCGCTGCAATTCGTCCTCAACTCGATAGTCAGCCGCAAGCGCGAGCCGCACCTGGCCCTGCGCCTGGACACCGGCGGCTACTGGGACAGCAAGGAAAAAGAGATAGCCGCGCGCGTGGAAGAGGCCGTCAACGACGCCCGGACCAACAACAGGCCCAACCGCCTGGACCCGATGCCCGCCTCGATGCGCAAGATAGTGCACAACCTCATCAAGAGCAAGTACCCCGACATGGAGACGGTCTCCGAAGGCGAGGGGCGCTGGCGCAAGGTGGTCATTCGCAAGACCGAGAGCCAGCAGGAAGCCCAGGCCGCGCAGCCCGCCGCTGAGCAGCCCGCCGCTGAGCAGCCCGCCGCTGAGCAGCCCGCCGCTGAACAGCCCGCGGTTGAACAGCCCGCGGTTAAACAGCCCGCAGCGGAGCAGCCTGTGGAACAGACCGCCGCCCAGCCGGCTGAGCAGACGACCACCGAGCAGAAGTAACCGCTCTTTGGTCAACCCGGCGTGACGGCGAAACCGCTGTCACGCCGTTCCTTTTTAAGAATGATATTGCCGGAGACCGACGACACCATTGCCGCGCAGGCTACGCCCCCCGGGGCGGGAGCCCTGGCAGTGCTGCGCCTCTCCGGCCCGGCGGCCTTCACGGCGGCCGCCGGCTTCCTGCGGCCGGCCCCGCAGGATCCGCCCCACGGCCAGGCCCGCCTGCTGTCCGTGTGCGACGGGGAGAGGCTGGTGGACAGGGCAGTGGTTGTTTTCTTCCGCGGCCCCGCCAGCTACACCGGCCAGGATACCGTGGAGATAACCTGCCACGGCTCGCCCTACATCATCCGGACCATATTGAACCTGGCCGTCAGGAACGGGGCCAGGCCGGCGGAGCCGGGAGAATTCACGCTGCGCGCCTTCCTCAACGGCAAGCTGGACCTGGCGCAGGCGGAGGCGGTGGGACAGCTGATAGAGGCGGGCTCCGAGGGAGCCCACCGCGCGGCCCTTACCCAGGCGGAAGGCGGGCTCTCGCGCGAGGTGCGCGGGATCAGGGACGGGCTGGTGGGCCTGCTGGGAGAGCTGGAGGCGCGGCTGGACGATTCCTACGAGGAGATCCCGGCGCTGGAACTTAAGTCCTTCTCCCGGGCGGCCGGCGAAGCCCGCAAGAAAGCCGCGGCGCTGGCGGCCGGCTACGCGGCCGGGCGCGGCATCAAGGACGGCATAAAGATAGTGATCGCCGGGGCTCCCAATTCCGGCAAGTCCTCGCTGCTCAACGCGCTGCTGGGCTACGACAGGGCCATGGTTTCAAGGGAGGCCGGCACCACGCGCGACACGCTTGAGGCCGGGCTGGAGATAGACGGCTTCCGGGTGCTCTTCACCGACACGGCGGGCCTGGACGCCCGCAGCGCCCCGGCGCTGGAGCGGGAAGGCATGCGGCGCGCGAAGGACGCCATAGCGCGGGCCGACACGGTGCTGCTGCTCGAAGATTCCTCGGCGCCCGAGACCGCCGCCGGCCGCCGCGCGGCAAGCGAGACGCTGCGCCTCGCCCTGAAAGGAGCGAAGATCATACGCGTCAGCAGCAAATGCGACCTGGCCAGACGCAAAAGGCCTCCTGCCGGCGTTCTTAAAGTCTCGGCCAAAACCGGTGAAGGCCTGGCCGCCCTGAAGTCGAAGCTGGTGGCCGAGCAGAAAAAGATATTCAGCGACGGCGCGCAGGCCGTGGTCACCTCCTCCCGTCATTTCGCGGCGCTTTCGGCCGCGGCCGGGGAGCTCGGCCGGCTGGGCGAAGTGCTGAAGAAAAGAAATCCGCCGCTGGAGCTGGCCGCCGAACACCTGCGCGGGGCGCTGGGCGCGCTGGCCTCCCTGCTGGGCGAGACCGCCCCGGAGGAAGTGCTGGCAGGCATCTTCAGGAATTTCTGCGTCGGGAAATGAGGGAAGGAAGGGAAATGTTCAACAATAGTTTTCCGCTCAAGGTACTGTTCGAGCCCGGAGAGGCTTTCGCGGAGATCGCGGCCGGCAGGACAGGCTGGGCCTGGCCGAGCGCCCTGTACGCGCTCTCCGCGGGCGCCTCGGTGCTGCTGTTCAAGCTGGCGCCGCCGGAATTCGTGGCCGAGTCTTTCGAGGGGCTCACGCTCACCCGCGCCCGGGGCTTCTTCTTCTACTTCGCCTTCTCGCTGGCCGGCGGCCTGCTCTTTACCGCTTTCATCTGCTCCCTCATCTCGGCCCTCTCCCGCTTCCTGGAGGGGGGGCGGCTTTCGGCGCGCATCATCGCCGCGGGCCTGGCCGTCGGGGTTTTCGGGATAACGGCCGCGGCCATGCACGGTGCGGCCGGGGGGGCGCGCGCCGCAGGCATCGCCGCGGGCGCGGCGGCGGTCCTTTTCTCCGGGTGGGCGGCCTTCAGCGGCAGGCAGCTTTTCCCGCGCATGCTCAAGGGCATGCTGGCCGTCTCCGCGCTGTCCCTGGCCGCCAGCCTGCCGGCCGGCGCGGCGGTCCTGGCCGGCTCGGTAAAAGTTTATACCGGGGTCGAATATCTTTTCTCCATACTTTCCCTGTACTGGCTGGCCAAGGCGGTCTCCGCCGTTTACGGCGCGTCCAAAGCCAGGGCGGCGGCCGCGACGGTGCTGGCCCTTTTCGGCGGGCTGGCCTTCCTTTTCCTGGTGTTCAACCTCGGGCTGCTGCCGCCCGACATCTTCGAAGCGCTGCTGCTGGTCTGAGGCATGACGGATTTCAACTACCCCGATACTTTCGACGCGATAGTGGTGGGCGGCGGCCACGCCGGCTGCGAGGCCGCGCTGGCGGCGGCGCGCCTGGGCGCCAGGACGCTGCTGCTCACCCAGGACCTGGACACCATCGCCCAGATGTCCTGCAACCCGTCCATCGGGGGCGTGGGCAAGGGGCAGCTGGTGCGCGAGATAGACGCCCTCGGCGGCGAGATGGGCAGGACCGCGGACCTCGCCATGCTGAGCAGCCACCTGCTCAACACCTCCAAAGGGGCCGCGGTGCGCTCGCCGCGCGCCCAATGCGACAAGAAGCTTTACCAGGCCGCGATGAAGCGCGCGCTCGAGCGGGAGCCGAACCTCTGCCTGGTGCAGGACGAGGCGGCCGCCGTGCTGGAGAAGGGGGGCCGGGCGGCGGGCGTGCTGACCGCCCGCGGCACCCGCTACCGCTCAAAGACCGTGATCCTGACGGCCGGCACCTTCCTGCGCGGCGTGATCCACGTCGGGCTGCGCTCCTTCCCTGGCGGCAGGTACAACCACCCGCCGTCGGACCTGCTTTCTAAAAGCCTGGCCGGCCTGGGCTTCAGGCTGGGCCGCCTCAAGACCGGCACCCCGATGCGCCTGCACTCCCGCGGCATAGATTTTTCCAAGTGCGAAAGACAGGAGCCGGATTCCCCGCCGGAGCCCTTCTCCCATTTCACCGGCAAGATCGGCAACCCGCAGCTGCCCTGCTGGATAACCAGGACCGGCCCGAAAACCGCCGCCATAATAAACGCGGCGCTGCACCGCTCCCCGCTCTACAGCGGCAAGATCAAATCGACGGGGCCGCGCTACTGCCCTTCCATCGAGGACAAGGTGGTCAAGTTCCCGCACCACGGCGCGCACCACCTCTTCCTGGAGCCGGAAGGCTTCGGCACCGAGGAATATTACGTCAACGGCCTCTCCACCAGCCTGCCCGAGGAAGTGCAGCGGGAAATAGTGCGCTCCGTAGCCGGCCTGGAGAAGGCCGAGATCATGCGAGCCGCCTACGCCATAGAATACGACTACTCGGACCCCGCCCAGCTGGACTACACGCTGGAGACGCGGCTGCTGCCGGGGCTTTACCTGGCCGGCCAGGTGAACGGCACCACCGGCTACGAAGAGGCCGCGGGCCAGGGCCTGGTGGCCGGCATCAACGCGGCCCGCGCCGCTGCCGGCAAAGAGCCGGTCATCATCCGGCGCGACGAGGGCTACCTCGGCGTTATGATAGACGACCTGGTCTCCAAAGGCGTGGACGAGCCGTACCGGATCTTCACCTCCAGGGCGGAGTTCCGCCTGCTGCTGCGGGCTGACAACGCGGACCTGCGCCTGGCGCCGCGCGGCTTCGAGCTGGGCCTGCTGCCGGCCGGCCTGAAGGCAAACTTCGACGCGTACAAGGCCGCCGTGGAGGCGCTGCTGGACGGCGGCAAGCCGGCCCGGCCGCCCCGCGGGCCCTGGACGCTGGAGAAAGCCCAAAAAACCGCCGCCATCGAAAAGATCTACGCCATGTACGTGCAGCGCAACAAAAAGCAGGCCGAAAAGATGAAGAAGTTCGAAGGGCTGCGCATACCCGCGGAGTTCAGTTACGCCGCCGCCGGGGCGCTGCCGAACGAGGCGCGCCACAAGCTGGAGGCGCACCGCCCGCTCACGCTGGCGCAGGCCGGGCGCATCCCCGGCGTGACGCCGGCCGACGTGCAGCTGCTGTGGGTACTGCTGGAAAAACGCCGCCGCAATGGAGGAAGCCGTGAATGACGCCTTGAAAACTACGCTCGCAGCGTGGGGGCTGGAACTTGGGCCGGCCGCGGAGCGCAGGCTCGGGATCTTCGCCGGAGAGCTGCTCGAGAAGAACTCGATGATGAACCTGGTGTCGAAGAACGACGAGCCGCTGCTCTGGGAGCGCCACATCCTGGACTCGCTGGCCGGCGCCCTGCTGCTGCGGCGCCTTGTGAAACCCGGAGGGACCATAGCGGACGCGGGCTCCGGCGCGGGCTTTCCCGGCCTGGTACTCGCGGCCGTGCTGGAAGAGTTCAGGTTCGAGCTGCTGGATTCCAGGGGCAAGCGCTGCGACTTCCTGGGCCTGGCTGCCGCGTCGATGCTGGCCGGCAACGTCGCGGTGTTCCAGCGCAGGGTGGGGGAAGGCGGCCCCGGAGCGGAGACCAGGTACGCCGCGGTCATCGAAAGGGCCATGGGACAACTTGAAAACATCCTGCCCCAATGCTTAAATATACTGTCCGGGGGAGGCTGCTTCCTGGCCTGGCAGAGCGGCGCCCAGCTGGCCAAGGGGCGGCCCGCCGTGGACGCGGCGCTCAAGAAAGCGGGGGGAGAGCTGCTGGAGAACTTCACCTACCGCCTCCCCGGTGAGGAAACAGACAGGCACATTCTGGTTTTCAGAAAAAGACAGCGCTAAGGACCTATGCACATACTGAATTATTATTTCACGCCGTTCGCGGTGATACTGATACTCTTCGCGCTCTTCTTTTCGGAGCCGGAGCGCTCGGTCACCTACGCCTCCTTCGCCATACTCGCCGCGGCCTTCGCCGCCAATTACTGGCTAAGCAGCAACACCTACCGCTTCCTGCGCTGGAGCCGCCACATCAGGGCGGTCACCGTCTGGATGAACCTGCTGGTGAGCGCCGCCCTCTTCTACCTGCTCTCGGCCTACTGGGCCCCGATGTGGCTGCTCTTCCTCACCGCGCCGGCGGCCAGCGCGATGTACATGAAAAAATGGCAGGTCTTCGCCACCGCCGCCGTCTCGTCGGCCCTCATGGTGGCCATCTATTTCCACAGGGCGGTGACCTTCATCACAGCGGACGCCCCGGACATGACGCTGGCCGCGGCGCTTTCGCAGGCCGCTTCCAACACCCAGCTGCTCGGCATGGCCGCCACGCAGGCGGTCTTCATAGTCTTCTTCTCGATGTTCACCGCCGCGATGGCGGAGATGATAGTCAAGGTGCGCGACTCGATGAGGTAAAGGCGGCGGCCGGCGGCGGTTTCTTTGCATGGACATCTTATCCAAACTGCGGTTGCTCTTCTGGGGGCTTGTCATAGGCCTGTGGGGCCTGTTCATGTACCAGTACATGAGCGAGGACATGGCCACCCTGAAGAGCTTCCGCATCGGCAAGAACCCCTTCGCCGCCAAGCCCTCCTACGACAAGCCCGTCCTTAAGCGCTATCCCGCGCCGGACCACTACCAGCCGCAGGGCGTGCAGGCTGCGCGGCCCCTGCAGCAGGCTGCCACGGGGCAGAGCACGCTGAGCCTGGTAAAAGCCGGCGACGACATCAAGGACATAGCGAGCACGCCGCTGATTCCGGAGCACGCCCCGGGGGACAAAGCCCCCGCCATGCTGCCCGGCGGCGACGAGGGCGCCTACCCGGAGGCCCCGGCGGGCTTCGCCATGAAGGTGACGCGCCACTTCGTGCTTTATGAAGAGGGCCCTGAAGTCTCCGGAGAGCTGGCTGAGATGCTGGAGCTGCTGCACGGCAACATCATGCTGGACCTGGTGGCCTTCTCGCCGTGGACGCGCGAGAAGAAGGTCTACATCTATTACGCGCAGAGCGGGGAAACCTACCGGCGCCTCACCGGCCGGCCGGCCTGGTCGGGCGGCGCGGCCTCACTCTCCGAGCGCAAGATCTACGTCTACAAGAGCGACGAGGCCTTCGGCATTATGGCGCACGAGCTGACGCACATCTATTTCGACAGCTTCTTCCCGGCCTCCACGCCCAGCCCGCTGTGGCTCAGCGAGGGCGTGGCCACCTATATCCAGTCCGAGCGCGGCCTCTCCACGCCCAACTGGCTGGACCAGAACCTGAAGCTGCTCGAGGGCGGCAGCGGCTTCAAACTCGGCGACCTGGTGCGCATCGAGAACATGCAGGGCGCCGACGAGGACAATGTCCGCCTGTGGTACGCGCAGTCCTACAGCCTGGTGCGCTTCCTGATGAAGCTGAAGGCCGGCGACGCCTTCTACATTTTCTGCAAGGAGCTGCGCGACGGCAATCCTCCCAACCAGGCGCTGTACCGCGCCTACGGCATGCCCTACAACAAGCTCTCGTCGCTGGAATACGCCTGGCGCTACGACCTGAAGACCGGCAAGATCTCCGGCACGAACAAATACTAGCAGGGACGTTGTTGAGTTGTTGACTATTTTAGCTGCCTGTGCGAGGGCCTTGTTGCGCACGGGAAATAGTCAACAACTCAACAACGTCCCTTAATATATATATTCCTATATATAGGGGTTGACCGAAATCAACCCCCGTTTTCGCGCCTCCTCGCCACTACTTCCGACCAAAATATTGCGCTAAAACAAGCGCTTTTTACACCGGGTATTGACAAGGGGGGGGTGATGCTATATACTAATAATCCAAGTGGTGGAAAGTGGTGAACAGTGTTTTTTTGTGTTTAATAATGTTGTAAACTGTAAGCACTGAAAGATCCGGTCAAAAAAGTTATGAGCTCACTCTACGGGGAACACACCTACACGATGGACGCCAAAGGCCGCGTCTTCGTGCCCGCGCGTTTCCGCGACGAGCTCCGCAAGGAAGACAAGAACTATTTCATGCTCAGCATCGGGCTCGACCACTGCCTCTACATATTCCTGCCGTCGCAGTGGGAAGAGCTGATAGCGAACAACATGCAGACCTTCAAGTCCGAGAACAAGGAGGAGGAGCGGGCTTTCAAGCGCTTCTTCTTCGGCAACGCCTGCGAGGCGGAACTGGACGAGCAGGGCAGGATTTTAGTGCCGCAGAATCAGAAAGCGTATGCTTCTCTCAAGAAGGACATCCTGATACGCGGCGTCGGTAATAAGGCTGAAATATGGGATGCGCAGGCTTGGTCGAAATACAAGAAAGACGTAATAGATCCCTCGTTCGGAAAGTTCAGCAAGATGTTCGACCTATGACCGAGTACACGCACGTACCGGTCCTGGCCGAAGAGACAGTGAACCTGCTGATAACCGAAAAGAAGGGCACCTACGTCGACGCGACGCTGGGCATGGGCGGGCATACCGCGCGCCTGCTTAACGCGCTGCCCCCGGAGGCCGGGGTGCTCGGCATCGACTGGGACCCGGAGATGGCCGGCGTCGCCGCGCGCAATTTGCAGCCCTTCGGCGCCCGCGTCAAGATAGCGCAGGGCAACTTCGCCAACATAGACGAGATCATCGCCCGCGAGGGGATACGCGCCGTCTCGGGCGTACTGTTCGACCTGGGGATCTCCTCGCTGCATTTCGACAAACCGTCGCGGGGCTTCAGCCTCAAGCACGACGGCCCGCTGGACATGCGCATCAACCCTGATAATCCCCTGACGGCTTACACGATCATCAACCAGTGGCCCTACGAGCAGATAGAGCACCTCATCCGCGTCTGCGGCGAGCGGCATTCCGGCCGCATCACGCGCGCGGTGCTGGAGGCCCGCCGGGCCAAGCCGCTGGAGACCACGGCCGACCTGAGCTCCCTTATAGAGCGCGTGGCGCCGGCGCGGGGGGAGAAAACCCACCCCGCCACCAAGACCTTCCTGGCCCTGCGGGTGGCCGTGAACTACGAGTTTGACAATCTCACGCGCGGCATACAGAAGATCATGCCGCTGCTCAAGCCGGGGGCGCGGATGGGCATCATAACCTTCCACTCCCTGGAAGACCGCATAGTGAAAGAGACGTTCCGGCTGATGGCCAGGATGGGCGGGTGGGAATTAGTGACGAGGAAGCCGGTAAAGCCTTCAGACGAGGAAGTAGCCTCGAACAAGAGGGCCCGCAGCGCGAAGTTAAGGGTAATTGAAAAGCGGTAAGGAGGCACTATGTATCCCGAAAACATCCTTAAGGTTGGCGCGAAGTTCAACAAGCTCCTGCACGGCAGGACCGCCCGGGCGAAGTTCAACGGGCTGAAGGCCGCGGTGTGTCCCACCAAGATCTTCTACCTGTGGGAGAAGCACGGCATAAAGAGGATAGAGCTGTTCAGCATGGAATAAACTTTCGAGGTAAGGCAACATATGCTTAAAAAGACGAGAAACCTGAGATTGGCCGGAGTGGGAATTATCTTCGCCGGGGCCTTCATCTTCGCCGCAGAAAACCTGCAGGCGGTGAAGCTGGGCTACAACATCGAGAAACTGCGCAGGGAGATAAAGGACCTGGAAAGCGCCAATACCTACCTGAAGAAAGAGATACAGGTTTCGTTGTCGCCGGAGAAACTTGAAGCCGAGGCCTCCAGGCTCGGCATGGTTTACCCGGAGCCCGGCGCCGTCGTGATACTCGACGAAAAGCCGGCGGAAGGCACCGCGGGGCGGGGCTGGCTGGCCAGGCTTTTCAAATTTAATAAGTCTTCATAACCGTCGCCTCCCGCCGGGGAAAGAAATGGCGGAAAAAAACTTCAGGACCTTATTCGACAGCATCCCCGTACACGGGGACTCCGGCTTCGCAAGGGCGGCGGCCGCTCATGATAGCCCAAACCTTAAGATCAAGAATACACTTCTGCGCGGCGCTGGCCGCCATCGCCCCTTTGGCGATTGGCGCCAGGCTGTTCTGGCTGCAGACTTTCCGTCACGAAAAGCTTTCAGAAACGGCTTCTAAGGAGTTCAACCGCACCGTCTCGGAGATCGGCCCCCGCGGCCGCGTCTTCGGCGCCGGCGGGGAACTGCTGGCGGAATCCATCGTCACCTGGGACGCCGGGCTCTTCAAGAAGGACCTGGAGGCCGAGGCGAAGGCGAAAAAAGACCCGGGCTACCCCGCCCGCGTGGTCTCGGAACTGACCCGGCTCCTTTCCCTGCCTCCCGCCTTCAGGGAGCGCTACCGCAAAAACAAAAATTTCGTCCCGCTCAAGAGCGGTCTGGACCGGCAGGCCGCCGAGGCCGTAAAGGCGCTCAAGTTCAAAGGCGTCGCGCTGGAGCCGGTGCAGAGCCGCTATTACCCGGCCGGCGACATCGCGCGCGCCATAATCGGCGTGACGCGGGAGGAGCGGGGGCTGACCGGGGTGGAACTGCTCTACGACAAGGTGCTCAGCGGCCACGTCAGCCGGCGCGAGGTAGTGCGCGACGCCTCGGGCCGCGTCATCTTCCAGGACAAACAGGAAAAGGAATCCCGGCCCCGGGACCTGCACCTCACTATCGACAAGAACATACAGTATTTCGCGCAGGAAGCCATACAGAAAGCCGTGGAAAAGAACCGGGCCGAGCTGGGCATGGCGCTGGTGCAGGACCCCAACACCGGCAGGATCCTGGCCATGGCCTCCTGGCCCAGCAGCGTCCAGAAGATAGAGCCGGTGGAATGGGTCTACGAGCCCGGCTCGACCTTTAAAGCGATAACCCTGGCGGCGGCCCTCGAAAAGGGCATAACCAGCGAGCAGAGCACTTTCTACTGCGAAAACGGCGCCTGGGCCTTCAGCAGCAGGATAACCCTGCACGACCACGAGCCGGATAAGACGCTGAACCTCTCCGAGGTGATAGAGCGCTCCTCCAATATCGGCACGGCCAAGCTGGGACTGAAGCTTGGCGTGAAGGACTTTTACTTCTTTACCAAGGCCTTCGGCTTCGGCGCCAAGTCCGCGCTGGGCTTCGCCGGCGAATCGGCAGGCCTGCTGCGGCCGCTGGAAAAGTTCAAGCCCATCGACCTGGCCGTCGGCTCCTACGGGCACGGCATAGCCGCCACGCCGCTGCAGGTGCTCAACGCCTATTCGGCCCTGGCCAACGGCGGGCGCCTCTTCGAGCCGCGCCTGGTGGAGAAGGTTACAGAGTTTGAGGGCGAAGAGGTGTTCCGCAACGAGCCCTCTGTGATACGGCAGGTGATCAGCCCGGGCATCTGCGGGCGGGTTAAGAAGATCCTGCGGGCGGTGGTGGAGAGCGGCACCGGCAAGAACGCCGCCGTGGCCGGCTACTCCATAGCCGGCAAAACCGGCACGTCCAAGAAGATCGATCCGCGCACGGGCAAATACCTGACCGGCCGCAACGTGGCCTCCTTCGCGGGCTTCTTCCCGGTGCCCGCGCCGCAATATACGATCCTCGTGGTGATAGACAACCCCAGGGGGCTTACCTACGGCGGCGAGACGGCCGCGCCCGCCTTCCGCGAGATAGCCTCCAAGATCATAACCCTCAAGGGCATCAAGCCCGATATGCCCACTACGCGCAAGGTCGGCCATGCCGCCCCCGAGCGCCCCATTTCGGACTAACCGGCCCGCCCTAAAATTTTCTATCATTTAAGCATGAAGCTGTCCCTTTTGCTCGAAACCTGCGGCCTGCGGCACGACGGCCCGGACCCGGAGATAACCTCGGTGGTCAACGATTCCCGCCAGGCCGGGCCCGGCGCGCTGTTTTTCGCGCTGCCCGGCGCGAAGACCGACGGGGCCATGTTCATCAGGCAGGCGCTGGAAAAGGGCGCCGCCGCGGTTATTTCCGCCGGTGAGCCGCCGGCGGAGATCCGCGCGGCTTTCCCCGGCGCGGCGCTGCTGAAGGCGGGGGAGATCTCTTCCGCGCTCTCCAGGATCTCGGCGGCTTTCTACGGCCGCCCCTCGGGCAGGCTGAAAGTCTTCGGGATAACCGGCACCAAGGGCAAGACCACCACCGCCTACCTGCTGGAGAGCGCGCTGCGGCTGGCGGGCTCCCGCCCCGGCGTGATAGGCACCATAGATTACCGCATCGACGGCAAGGTGATAGCGCAGGCCGCCAATACCACGCCGCTGGCCCATACCCTGCAGGAGCTGCTCGCCAGGATGGCCGCCGCCGACTCCCTCACGGCCGTGATGGAGGTCTCCTCCCACGCGCTGGCGCTGGGCCGCGTAGAGGACGTGGACTTCGACTGCGCCATTTTCACCAACCTGCAGCAGGACCACCTGGATTTCCACAAGGACCGGGAAAGCTATTTCCAGGCCAAGGCCCGCCTCTTCGACCTGCTCGAGCGCTCGCCCAAGAAGGACAAATGCGCCGTGATCAACGCCGACGACGAGCGCGCGGGCTGGCTGCTCAAGCGCCTCAAGGGCAAGGTGCGGACCGTCACCTTCGGCATAGAGAATTCCGCCGATTTCAGGGCGGCCGACATAGAGATCCTGGAGACCATGACGCGCTTCAGCCTGAAGGCCGGCGCGGAAACCCTGCCGGTGAAGCTCAACCTGCTGGGCCGCCACAACATTTACAACGCGCTGGCCGCCATAGCCGCGGCCGCCTCTGCGGGCGGCCTCAGGCTCCGCGCCGCCGCCGACGGGGTGCAGGCGCTGGCCAACGTGCCGGGCCGCCTCGAGCGGGTGGAGGCCGGGCAGGACTTCACCGTGTTCGTCGATTACGCGCATACCGAAGCCGCGCTGGAGAGCGTGCTGTCCAATTTGGGCCTGCTGCCGCATAACCGCCTCATCACCGTGTTCGGCTGCGGCGGAGACCGGGACCGCACCAAGCGCGCCCCGATGGGCGCGGTGGCCTGCGCCCTGAGCGATCTGGCCATAATCACCAGCGATAACCCGCGGAGCGAGGACCCGCTGGCCATCATCGACGACATAGAACAGGGCGTAACGGACAAGTATTCCAATTTCGAGGTGCTGCCGGACCGCGGGGACGCCATTGAAAAGGCGATCCTGCAGGCGCGCAAGGGCGACATCGTGCTAATCGCCGGGAAAGGGCACGAGACCTACCAGATCCTGAAGGACAAGACGATAGATTTCAGCGACACCCAAACCGCCGCCGCGGCGATAAGGAAGAAACTGGGCCTATGAACCTAAAGACCGACCTGGGCACCCTGGCCGGGGCCGTGAACGGGAAACTGCTGAAAGGCGATCCCGCCGCCCCTTTCACCTCTTTCGTCACCGACACGCGCAAGCTCAAATGCGGAGAATTTTTCTGGGCTCTGAAAGGCGCCGCCTACGACGCGCACTCTTTCCTGCCCGCCGCCGCGCCCTGCGCCGCCGGCTTCCTGGCGCGCGAAGAAGCGCTGGCAGCGCTGAAGGACCTGCCTCCGGCGGCCGTCGGCGTCGCCGATACGCTTAAAGCGCTGCAGGACCTGGCCGCCTGGCACAGGCAGCGCTTCCAGATCCCGCTCGTGGCCATAACCGGTTCCAACGGCAAGAGCACCGCCAAGGAGATGCTCAAAAGCATTTTCGCCTGCGCCGGGGAAACCTGCTCCAACGCCGGCAACCTCAACAACCAGTTCGGCCTGCCGCTGTCCCTGCTGGAACTCGACCAGCGCCACAAGTACGGCGTCTTCGAGCTCGGCGCCTCGCGCCGGGGGGACATAAAGGAGATAGGCGAGGTGGCGCGCCCGACCTGCGGCATAATCACCAATATCGGCCCGTCCCACCTGCAGTATTTCGGCGACCTGGAGACGATCTTCGAGACCAAGACCGAACTGGCGGCCTGCCTGGCCCCCGGCGGCACGCTGGTCTACAATTACGACGACCGCTACCTCTCGCGCCTCAACGGCCGCGCCTTTAAGAAACTGACCTTCGGCCGCGACCCCGGCGCCGACCTGCGCGTGCTGGAGGGGAACAATTTGCGCCTGGAATACGGCGGCAATATCCACGAGATCAGGCTGCCGCACGCCGGAGGGCACAACTACCTCAACGCCGCCGCGGCCGCGGCCGCCGCGCTGTCGGCCGGCCTGGACTTCGCCGTTATCCGCAAAGGGCTGGAGAACTACACCCCGCCGCCGATGCGCCTGCAGGAACTGCACATTAAAGGCGCCACGGTTATCCTGGACGCCTACAATTCCAACCCGCAGTCCGCCGCCTCGGCCATAAAGCAGGTCTTCGGCATGCCCAAGCCCCTCTATATCATGATGGGCGACATGAAGGAGCTGGGCCGGCACTCCGCCCATTACCATACCGACCTGGGCGCCGCGCTGGCCCACACCGGCGCCGAGCGGGTCTTCCTCGCGGGCCCGGAGATGCAGCCCGCCGTAGAGGCCTACCTGGCCGCCGGCGGCAAAACCCTGGTCTACGCCGAAACCCTCGACGGCTGGCTGGGAGAGGCCAGGGAACTTATCGGCGCAGGCAAAGGCACTTTTCTGATCAAGGCCTCCCGCTCCATGAAATTCGAACGCATTATAGAAGGATTATAAAATCAGCCCGCGCAACGGAGTAAACTTACCGCTATGAACAAACCCGCAAAAACAGAACCTAACGCGATCACCACGCGCGCCCAGGACTACTCGCAGTGGTACCTGGACGTTATCAAGAAGGCCACGCTGGCCGAGCATTCCGCGGTGCGCGGCTGCATGGTCATCCGGCCGCACGGCTACGCCATCTGGGAAAAGATGCAGCGCGAGCTAGACGACAGGTTCAAGGCCACCGGCCACGAGAACGCCTATTTCCCGCTGTTCATCCCGCTGTCGCTGCTCGCCCGGGAGGAGAAGCACGCTTCCGGCTTCGCCAAGGAATGCGCCGTGGTAACGCATCACCGCCTTAAATCCGTCAACGGCGAGATTGTCCCGGACCCGGAGTCCAAGCTCGAGGAGCCCCTGGTGGTGCGCCCCACCAGCGAAACCATAATCTGGGAGCAGTACAAGAGCTGGATCCAGAGCTACCGGGACCTGCCCCTGCTGATAAACCAGTGGGCCAATGTGGTGCGCTGGGAAATGCGCACGCGCCTGTTCCTGCGCACCGCCGAGTTCCTCTGGCAGGAGGGGCATACCGCCCACGCCACGGAGAAGGAGGCGCTGGAGGAAACCTGGCGCATGCTCGAGGTATACGCCGATTTTGCCGAGAACGTGATGGCCGTGCCCGTGATCAAGGGCCGCAAGACCGAAGGCGAGCGCTTCGCCGGGGCCCTGGAAACCCTCTCCATAGAGGGCATGATGCAGGACGGCAAAGCCCTGCAGATGGGCACCAGCCATTACCTGGGCCAGAACTTCTCCAAGGCCGCAGACGTCAAGTTCCAGAACCGGGAAGGCCAGCTGGAATACGTTTACGCGACGAGCTGGGGCGTCAGCACCAGGCTGGTCGGCGCCCTGATCATGACCCATTCCGACGACGCCGGGCTGGTGCTGCCGCCGAAGCTCGCCCCGGTGCAGGTCATAGTGATCCCCATTTTCAAGAGCCCGGAAGAGCAGGCCAGGACCTCGGAGGAGGCGAAGAAGGTCGCCGCCGAGCTCAAGGCGCTGGGCGTCGCGGTGAAGGTGGACGACCGGGACGGCATTATGCCGGGCGCCAAGTATTACGAGTGGGAAGGCAAAGGCGTGCCGCTGCGCATAGAGGTCGGCCCGAAGGATTTGGAGAAGGGCTCCCTCTGCATAGCGCGCCGCTTCGTAACGGAGATCAAGGGCGAAAGTCCCGAAGACCAGCGGCGCCGCCGCAAGGCTTTCCTGCCGCGGGCCGAGGCGATAGCCTCCATAGTGCCCACCCTCGCGGCCATGCAGGCCGAGCTGCTGGAGAAAGCCCGGCAGGCCAGGGCCGCCCGCACGCGCGTCTTCGACAAGCTGGAAGACTACGAGAAGTTCTTCAAGGACGAGGGCGGCGGCTTCGCCTGGGTGCACTGGGCCGGCACCGCCGAGCAGGAAGAGGAAATGGCCAAGCGCTTCGAGACAAGCATCCGCTGCCTGCCTTTCGAGGACCAAGTCCCGCCCGAGGCGAAGGGCGAAGGCGTCTGCATCCTGACGGGCAAGCCCTCCAAACAGCGCGTCCTGATGGCCAAGTCCTACTGACGACGCGGTGCTCTGGAGAATGAACGGAACCGCCGGGGCAACCCCGGCGGTTCTGCTTTGCGGCCCGCCGGGGCCCCTATCTTTTGGAATCCACTACCGCTTTGACCATCTCGTCCCAGTGGGTGGTTTGGGAGAAGGTCAGGTATTCATACTTGGGCTTGTAGTTCATGTAGAAGAGCGGGAAGAAGACCGAGACGCCGTTGGCGTCCTTTGATTTGTGGCCCAGGGCGTCGTTGCGCAGAATAAATTTTTCGGACAGGAAGACTATGACTTCCTTCGCCGCTTCCCTGACCGCAGGGGTGGGGGAATTGTCGAAGTAGAGCTTCATCAGCTGGTACAGGTCGCGCGCGTCTTCATCTTCGAAGTTGCGCAGTCCCCATTTCTTTTCGTGGTAGAGCGCCATGTCCGCCGGGGACGCGAGCACCAGCCGCGCGAACTTATCCATCAGCCGCGCCAGCTCCGGCGCCGCCGAGGGCCGCACGATGGACATGGTCACCGACATCTTCTGCGTCCCGTAATAGAACTCGGAGAAGCCCTTCATGATGGACTGCGCGGCGGAAAAAGAGTCGGAGGGGCCGGCCGCGAGCGCCTTCAGGAAGACCTCGTAGTTATAGCCGCTGCCCGGCGTGGTTTCCTGCGAGCCCACCACGTATTCCGCGGAATCCTTCAGGTCGTAGATGACCTCCACCGTCTGCATCAGGCAGGCGTCCGAGGCGTAGACGTTCACGCCGCCGCCGGCCTTTATGGCCGCCGCCAGTTCGGCGGGGGAGATATGGTGGCCGGAAGGCTCGTCGTAAGAAATGCCCTTGGCCGCGCCGGGAGGCGGCTTCACGCCGCGCCAGCCGCTGCCATGGCCGCCCACGATCAGCATGTATTTCCTGGCGGGATAGGCCGCCTTTCCCCAGGCTATGAATTCGGCCAGGTGCTTCCAGTCGCCCATGTCGGCGTCGGGGAAATGCGCCAGCACCGGGGAATTGATCTTCAGCGGGTCGGCGTCCTTGACCATCAGGAAGCGGCGCGAGCCGGTCCAGTCCGCCTGAGGGGGCGCGGGCTCCTGCACGGAAGAGAAGGGGTTGAAGGGAGGCGCCGTCACGATGCGGCCCATCTCTACGACGACGTTGACTTTCCCCGTGGAGCCGGCGGCCTCCATCTCGTTGACGTCCTTGATGGCCTCGAGGCCCAGATTGTTGCGGGCGCTCACGTAGATCAGCACGGTCCATTCTTTCGGCGCCGGGCGATCTTCGGCGGGCGGGACGGGGATCTCCACGGCCGGCAGGCCGGCAAGGTTCAGCGCTTCGAGTTCGAAAGCGCCCGCGGGAAGGGCGGAGATCAAAAGAAGGAGGGCGGCGAAAAAGGGATTTAATTTCACGTTCATATTATAGCGGCACCGCCAAATGTCCGCATGAGCATTAGGGGCAAAGTCCGCCTAGGACCTTGGGGAAAAGACAACCCGCTAAAAAAGTATTAAAATATAGTTATTAATAGAAGCAGCCAAGCCGCTTCCAGGAGACTATGCTCTACTACGCGCACTATCTGAAAGACTTCTTCAGCCCGCTCAACGTTTTCCAGTACATCACCTTCCGCGCCGGCGGCGCCGTGATCACCTCCTTCCTCTTAAGCCTCCTGATCGGCCCCTGGCTGATAGCCAAGCTGCGCACCTTCAAGATAGGCCAGATACAGCGCACCGACGGCCCCCAGTCGCACCTGGCCAAGCAGGGCACCACCACCATGGGCGGCCTGCTGATCTTCCTGACCCTGCTGGTCTCCACCGCCCTCTGGGCGCGCATGGACAACCGCTTCATCCTGCTGATGCTGTTCACCACCGTGGTGCTGGCCTTCACCGGCTGGATGGACGACTACACCAAGCTGGTAAAGAAGAACCCCAAGGGAGCTTCCTCGAAATTCAAATTCTCCCTGCAGCTCTTTACCGCTATCAGCGTGGTGGTCTACCTGGCCGTCAGCCCGCCCAACGCCGAGTACGCCAACCTGCTCTCGATCCCCTACACCAAGGAAGTCTACCTGAACCTCGGCTTCCTCTACGCGGCGCTCGCCATGCTGGTCATCATCGGCTCGTCCAACGCCGTGAACCTTACCGACGGCCTCGACGGCCTGGCCGCCGGCTCGATAGTCTTCACGGCCCTGACCTTCGCGATTATAGCCTACGCCGCCGGCAACGTGAAGTGGGCCTCCTACCTGAAGCTGATCTACGTCGACGGCGCCGGCGAGATAACCGTCTTCCTGTCCGCGCTGATAGGCTCCTGCCTGGGTTTTTTGTGGTACAACGCCCACCCGGCGGAGGTGTTCATGGGCGACACCAGCTCGCTGTTCCTGGGCGGGGCCATAGGCACGGCGGCCATAGTCACCAAGCAGGAACTGCTGCTGCCGGTGGCCGGCGGCATCTTCCTGGTGGAGACCCTCTCGGTGATCCTGCAGATGGGCTCCTTCAAGCTGCGCAACAAGAAGCGCCTCTTCCTGATGGCCCCGATACACCACCATTTCGAGCTGAAGGGCATAGCCGAGTCCAAGGTGACGGTGCGCTTCTGGATCGTCGGCATCATGCTGATGCTGATAGCGCTCTCGTCGCTGAAGATACGCTGATATGTTCAACCCGCAAGACCTGAAAGGCCGCAAGGCGCTGGTAATAGGCGCCGGCAAGTCCGGCGTCGCCTGCGCGAACCTGCTGGCGGCCCGCGGCTTCTCCGTGCTGCTCTCGGACGGCGCGCCGGCGGCCGAGCTGAAAGACAGGCTCAAGGGCCTCGCCCGCTCGGTAGAGACGGAGACCGGCGGCCACGGCAGGCGGGCCTTTGCCTGCGGCTTCGCCGTAAAAAGCCCCGGCATGTCCCACGCCAACCCGCTGATAAAAGCGCTCAAGAAAAAGAAGATCCCGGTTTTCAGCGAAATAGAAATAGCCCTGGCCTTCTCCCGCGCCGGCTCGCTGCTTGCCGTGACAGGCACCAACGGCAAGACCACCACCACCACGCTGCTGGGGGAGATCATGAACGCCGCGCTGCGCCCCGGCGGCCGCGCCCTGGTCTGCGGGAATGTCGGCATCCCGGCGGCCGAGACCGCGCCCAAGGCGCGCCCCGGAGACGCCGTAGTTATGGAAGTGTCCAGCTACCAGCTGGAAGACAGCGCCCACATTAAGCCCGACGCCGCCTGCGTGCTGAACGTCACCCCCGACCACCTGGACCACCACGGAAGCATGGCCGCTTACGTCGAGGCCAAGAAAAAAGTCTTCAGATTCCAGGACAAGGACGGCTGCTGCGTTTTCAATTTCGAAGATAAATACTGCCGGGAGCTGGCCAAAGCCTGCCCGTCAAAAGCGCTGTTCTTCTCCTCCCTGCGCGCCGGCGGCAGACTCGCCGCGTGGGCGGCCGGGGGGAAGATCCATTTCAAACATGGCGGCAAGGCCTTCGCCGTAAAGCCGCCTGCCCTGCCGGGCGCGCACAACCTGGAGAACGCCATGTGCGCCGGGCTGATGGCCCTGCACTGCGGCGCCAGCCCCGCGGCGCTGAAAAAAGTCTTCTCCTCCTTCAAGGGAGTGGAGCACCGCATAGAGCCGGCCGGGACGGTGCGCGGCATAAATTTCGTAAACGACTCCAAGGGCACCAACGTGGATTCCACCGTCGTGGCGCTGAAGGCGCTCGGCGCGAAGAAGAATATCTGGCTCATCCTGGGCGGGCTCGGCAAAGGCCTGCCCTACGCCCCGCTGATCCCGCTGATAAAGAGCAGCGTGAAAGGCGTGCTGGCCATAGGCGCGGACGCGCCCAAGATCGAGGCCGAGCTCGCCGGGAGCGCGCCGCTCATAACCGCCGTCACGATGGAGACGGCCTGCCGGGAGATACTGCAGCTCGGCGAGAAGGGGGACATCGCCCTCTTTTCCCCGGCCTGCGCCTCCTTCGACCAGTTCAAAGATTTCGAGGACCGGGGGCGCAAGTTCAAGGCCTTCGTGAAGAGGCTCGGCGCCTGACGACAACCATGGACTACGCCTCGAAACGCCAGAAGCCGGCCTACAATGTCATCAATAACCGCAACCTGCGGTTCATGGACTACCCGCTCTTCTTCGTCGTGATCATACTGCTCGCCATGGGCCTGGTCTCGCTGTTCTCGGCGAGCGCCATCTGGGCCGGCAGCAAGGGGCTGGATACCCTCTTCTTCACCAAGAAGCAGGCGCTATTCATGCTGACCGGCTTCGGCCTGATGGCGGCGGCCATGCGCCTGGACCTGGAGCGCGTACGCCCCTACATCAAGCCGGCCTTCCTGGTGACGGCCGCGCTGCTGCTGCTGACGCTGTTCATGCCCAAGGTGGCCGGCGCCCGCCGCTGGATCCCGCTGGGCTTCATGAAACTGCAGACCAGCGAGTTCGCCAAGATCATAGTGATCCTTTACCTCGCCGACTATTTCGACCGCAATATGAGCCGCCTCAAAGAAAACTGGCGGGAGTTGCTCAAGCCGCTCGTCGCCACGCTCGTCGTCCTGGCCCTGATCGCCGCGGGGCCCGACCTGGGCACGCCCGCGCTGATCTTCGGCGTGGCCCTGTTCATGGCGGGCGCCGCCGGCGTGCCGCTCAAGTTCGTCCTTGCCCCTCTCCTGGCCGCCATCCCGGTCATTATCGTGCAGTTCATACTCTTTCCCTACCGCATAGCCCGCCTGAAAGCGGTGCTCTCCCCGTGGAACGACACCTCGGGCAAGGGCTACCAGCTGGTGCAGGGCATGCTCGCCGTCGGCTCCGGCGGCTGGTTCGGCAAGGGCCTCGGCGCCTCCAAGCTGAAGCTGATGTACATTCCCGAGCCCCACACCGATTTCATTTTCCCGGTCGTAGCGGAGGAGCTGGGCCTGGTGGGCGGGCTGTTCATCACCGGGCTCTTTACGGCCCTGCTGCTGAAGGGCGCGCGCATTGCGCGCAACGCGCCCAGCATCTTCACCTCCCTCACCGCCCTGGGCCTGACGCTGCTCATCTCGCTGCAGGCCTTCTACAATATCGGCATGTCCATCGGCATCCTGCCTACCAAGGGCATCCCGCTGCCCTTCTTCTCCTACGGCGGCTCTTCCATCTGGTCAGCCATGATCATGGTCGGCATCATCCTCAACGTCTCGGCCCACAGGAGCGGCAAACAATGGTAGAAAAAAAGCGCGCCCTGATAGCCTCCGGCGGTACCGGCGGGCATTTTTACCCCGGTTTCGCGCTGGCGGTAGAGCTGCGCGCGCGCGGCTGGCAGCCGCTCTTCCTGGTCAAGAAAGAGGATATCGCCCGCCCGGCCCTGGAGGAAGCGGACTTCCCCTACGCCGAGCTGGATATGGTCGCGCTGCCGCGCAGCCTGGATCCCTTCAGGCAGGCGGCGTTCTTCTTCAAATTCCTGAAATCCCTGGCGCTGGCCCGCAGGATAATGTCCGACTTTAAGCCGGCGGCCGTGATCGGCACCGGCAGCTACGTCGCTTTCCCGGCCGCCCTGGCGGCACGGCTGGCCGGCATCCCGGTCTACATACACGAGTCCAACGCCAGGTTCGGCCTGGGCAACCTCCTGGCCGCCCGGTTCTGCCGCCGCGCCGCGCTGGGCCTGCCGGTACAGGACAACCCTTTCGAAGCTCGCTCCGTGCTGACCGGCACGCCGATACGCGAGGCCTTCAGGCAGGAGCGCGCCCGCGCCGGCGCGCGCGCGGCGCTCGGCCTGGAGCCGGCTAAATTCACGGCGCTGATCTTCGGCGGCAGCCAGGGGGCGCGCCGCCTCAACGCCGCCTTCATCTCCGCCGCCAGGATCCTGAAAGGGGACCTGCAGGCCGTGCACGTGACCGGCCGGAAGAATTTCGAAGAGGTGCAGGCCGCCTACGCGGAGGCGGGCCTGGGCGGAGAAAGCGGCCTGAAGGTCTTTGACTACCGCGAGGATATGCCGGCGCTGTACGCCGCGGCGGACCTGGTGATCTCGCGCTCCGGCGCCAGCACCGTGGCCGAACTGGTCCAGCTTAAAAAGCCGGCCATCCTGGTGCCGCTGCCCACCTCGGCCGGCGACCACCAGAAGCACAACGCGCTGGCGCTGGCCGGCAGCGGCGCCGCCCTCTGCCTGGACGAGGGGCCGGATTTCGACAACAGGCTGGCGGCCGCCATACGCAATTTCATAGGCGACCCGGAGCGCGCAGCCGGGATGTCGGCGAGCTACGCCAGAACCGGCATCCCCGGCGGCCTCGCGGCCGCCGCGGCCCTGGCCGACCTGGTAGAAAAAGACGCCTTGATTTAAACGGAGGAAAACTAAAATGGAAATAGAGAAAGGTGCGAAGTGGGTGAAGTTCGACGTGATGGAGCGCTTCATGCGCGACGTCTTCAGGGGCATAGGCGTGCCGGCGGAGGAGGCCGCGGTCTGCGCCGACGTGCTGATAACCGCGGACAAGCTGGGCATAGATTCGCACGGCGCCTCGCGCCTGAAGCCGATCTATTACGACCGCATCAAGCAGGGAGTACAGCTGCCGAAAACTAAATTCGAAGTGGTCCGCGAGACCCCGACCACGGCGGTCATCGACGGGCATAACGGCATGGGCCACTACATCGCCAAGCGCGCCATGGAAATGGCCGTCAAGAAGGCCAAAAAGTTCGGCCTCGGCATGACGGCGGTGCGCAACTCCACCCATTACGGCATAGCCGGCTACCACGCGATGCTGGCCTCGAAGGCCGGCATGATCGGCATCACCGGCACCAATGCCCGCCCGTCGGTCGCCCCGACTTTCGGCGTCGAGAACATGATGGGCACCAACCCGCTCACGTTCGCTATCCCCACCGACGAGAAATTCCCGTTCCTGCTCGACTGCGCCACGCCCATCACGCAGCGCGGCAAGATAGAGGTTTACGCCAAGCTCGGCAAGAAGATGCCCAAGGGCTGGGTGATCGACGAGCACGGCAACTCCAAGACCGACTCCAGGGCCGTGCTCAAGGACCTGGTGGCGGGCACCGCCGCCCTGGTGCCGCTCGGCGGCATCGGCGAGGAACTGGCCGGCTACAAGGGCTACGGCTACTGCACCGTGGTGGAGATCCTCTCCGCCGCCCTGCAGCAGGGCGCCTACATGAAGGCGCTGCTCGGCGTGGACAAGAAGGGGAAAAAGATCCCCTACCCGCTCGGGCATTTCTTCCTGGCCATCGACATCGAACACTTCGTGCCGCTGCGCTCTTTCAAGAAGACCGCCGGCAATATCCTGCGCGAACTGCGGGCCTCGAAGAAGATGCCCGGCGCGAAGCGCATCTACACCGCCGGCGAGAAGGAACACCTGGCCTGGCTGTACCGCAAGGACCGGGGCGTGCCGCTTAACAAAGAAACCCAGGGCGAGATCATCGCCATGCGCGACGAGCTGGGGCTGAAGCAGTACAAATTCAGCTTCTGACCCGCGCGGGGGACGTTACAGGGGAGAAAGAGGCGCCGCCGCCTCTTTCTTTCTTTTTCCCCTGTTGCTTTCCACAACCGCGCGTTGCTATCATTTAACTGATGTTCGAAGAGGACCAGATTTCAAAGTACGCGCTATACCTGGCGTTCTTCCTGACCTTCATCGGCTACGCCGGCAGGTACACCGGCATAGAGCCGATAAACAACCAGTTCTTCCCTTTCGCGGCCTGGAGCTTTATCCTGCTGGCCGACAACCTCGCCTACCGGTTCAAGGGAAATTCCCCGCTGATCTCCCGCCCCGCGGAATTCTTTTTCCTGGCGGCCTGGTCGCTGGCCCTGGGCGCCCTGGCGGAGCTGCTGAACGTGCGCCTGCAAGCCTGGCACTATTTCGACCAGTCCTCGGTGCTGCCCACCCGCTGGGGCGGGCGCCTGCTCTCCTGGGCGGCGGCGCTGCCCTGCCTCTTCGTCCTGGACGAACTGTTCAGGTCTTTCGGCTTTTTCCGCGGCCTCAAATCCGCCCCTTTCAAGATCCCAAAGGCCCTGCCCCGCTACTTCCTGGCAGCGGGGGCCGCGCTGCTGCTCACCGCACTGGCCAAGCCGGCGCTGTTCTGGCCGCTGGCCGTGCCCGCCGCGGCCCTGCTGGCCGAGCCCCTCAACCTGCGCCTGGGCCTGCCTTCCCTGCTGCGGGAGCTGTCGGGGGGATTGCCGGCTAAGACCATACGCCTGGCCCTGGCCGGGCTCGCCTGCGGCCTGCTCTGGAACTGGTGGAACCGCGCCGCCGGCTCCGGCTGGGAATACAGCCTGCCTCCCTGGCTGGCCCCGCTGCCCGAGGCCGCCTACGCCGGCTTCCCTGTCCTGGCCCTCGCGGCCTATTCCCTCTATAGCCTGGCCTCCTGGCTGCGCTCCGGCAAGACCTGGGAAGAGAACGCCTGGACCATGCCGGGTGCACCGCCCCGGCCCGCCCTGCAGTGGGGCGCCGCCGCCCTTCTTATTATTACCTCTTATATCGCCCTCAGGGCGGTGGACTACCATACCGTAAGAATGTACCTCGGCTGGACCTGAGCCGGCTTTGCCCTTAAGACCTATATACGCATAGGTCCACCGGCCCCCTGCAAAATAGGCCTACTGGCTATTGACTTTCGTCAACTCCCGCTGTATAACATAGCGCAAGCAAATGCAGCGTTTTGGAGGAGTTATGAAAAACATCGTAAAAAACACCCTGGCGGCCGCGGCGATACTCTCCATACTGCCCGTTCTCTCCTTCGCCGAGAGCAAGAGCATCTACGGCGGCGACAACCGCAAAGAATACTTCCAGCTGGACGCGGCGCAGAAAGCCCTGGCCGACTCCACCGTTTCGCTCTGGAAATCAGCCTCTGTGGAGGCCCTCAATCCCGGCGGCGTAAAACTCAAGACGATCAATTTCGGCGACCGCCTGAACCTCTGCCCCGGTGAAAAGTTCCGCGAGCAGCCCATAGGGGCCTTCTGCTCCGGCGCCCTGGTAGGGCCCGACCTGATCATGACCGCCGGCCACTGCATCAAGACCGACGCGCAGTGCAAGGACACCAAATTCGTCTTCGGCTATAACGTAGGCGGGGAAGGCGCGGAGGCCACGACCGCCCTGCCCTCCGGCAACGTTTACGGCTGCGCCAAGGTGGTGAAGCGCTTCCTGGCCGGCGAGCCCAACTCGGCCAATCCCACCGGCCAGAACCTGGGCGCCGACTACGCGCTGGTGCAGCTCGACCGCAAGGTGGCCGGCCGCAAGCCCCTGGCCGTCAACCGCGGGACCAAGCTTAAGAACGGCGACGGCATCTTCGTGGTAGGCCACCCCGTGGGTCTGCCGCTCAAGCTGGCCGACGACGCCAGGGTGCGCGACTTCTCCAAGGTCGGCTACTTCACCGCCGACCTCGACACCTTCGGCGGCAACTCCGGCTCCCCGGTCTTCAACACGAGGACCAAAAAGATAGAGGGCATCCTGGTGCGCGGCGACGAGGACTTCATCGACAGCCCCGCCGGCTGCACGACGATGGCCACCTACGAGCAGACCGGCGGCCGCGGCGAGGACGTCACAAAGATCTCGGAACTGGCCTCCTTCATCCCGAAGCTGGCCGGCGAAAAATCGGCGGAAATAGAGATAATGCAGGTAGAGGCTCCCGCCATAGATCTGGGCACGGCACGCCCCCTTGAGCTGTCAGGGGAAGTAGCCTTCGACTAGCGCCCGACGGATTGGGCTTAAGAAAACACGCGCCCGGGGCGGCTTCCCCGGGCGCGCTTTTTTTGCCCGCCCTTAAAGTTGTATCCTTTTAACCGATGAAAAAACTGCTGTTCCTCGCCGCCTGCGCCGCCCTGGCAGGCTGCTCTGCCGCTACCGGGCGCCTGCTCTCAGACGACCCGCGCGCGCGCGCCGAGGCCGCCGAAGCCGCGGCGGCCGCTGGCCCGCGGGAAAAGAAGGATATCGTCCGCGCACTGAAGCGCGTGCTGGCCGACTCTGACAGCGGGGACCGGGCTTACGCCGCCGCCGCCCTGGAAGACCTGGGCCCGGCCGCGGCGGACGCCGTTCCCGAACTGATAGCGGCCCTGGGCGGCGCGGACCAGTCAGTGTCAGCGCCCGCTGGGCGCGCCCTCTCCAAACTGACGGAGGCCGCGCCGGCCCTGGCGGCCGCGCTCTCAGCCGAAAGCCCCGAACTGCGGGCGCAGCTGGGCCGCATCCTTGCCGCGCAGGGAGAGCCGGGCGCGAAAGCCCTGGCTAAGAATTTCGAACGGGGGGACAAGCAGCTGGCCCTGAGGTCGTCGCAGGTCCTGGAGGAGATGGGGCCGGCCGCTGAAAAAGCCGTACCGGTCCTGGCCCGGGCCGCCGCCAGCTCCGACGCCGAAGTGCAGGCCGCGGCCGCCGCGGCGCTTTCTGGCATAGGACGCCCCGCCGGGCTCTGGCTGGCCGACGCTTTAAGATCCCCGAACCCGCGCTCCCGGGCCGGGGCGTCGCTGGTACTGGGCGCCATGCTCCGCCCGCCCGCCGAGGCGCTGGAGGCCCTAGCCGGCGCGCTCGAAGACCAGGATGCGGCGATCCGCCTGCATAGCGCCATGGCCCTCGCGGCTTATACGCCGGAAGTGCTGGCGGCCCTGCCCGAAAATTTTATCCCGGCCCTTTCTAAAGCCGCCGCCGGCGGCGAGGCAGCCGAGTGGGCGCGCCGGGCCCTGCTCAAGACCGGCAGAGCTGACGGAAGCTGGCTGGCCGACGCGCTGAAAGCCAGGGACCCCCTGTCGCGCGAAGCCGCGGCGGCCTCGCTGGCCGGCCTGAAACAGCCTCCGGCCCAGGCCGTCAGGCCGCTGCTGCTGGCCCTGGCCGACGGGGAAGCCGCGGTGCGCAGGGCGGCGGCGGCCGCCCTGGGGAATTACGCTTTCAGGACGCCCAAGGCGCTGCCCAGGAACGCGCCCGCGGTCATCGCCATAGCCCTGGGGGACAAAGACCCCCAGGTCAGGGTAGCCGCCGCCGAAGCGCTGGGCGCGCTGGGGCCCGCGGCAGCCGCCGCCGAGCCGGAGCTCTGGGAAGTTTTCAAGTCAGCCGACTGCCGCCAGCGCGCCGCGGCGGCCAAAGCGCTGGGAGCCATAAAGCCCCGGCTCCTGAAAAACCGCGCCATAGTCCGGGCCCTGCAGAAGCCCTGCCCCGCCAAGCCGGTCCTCGACCCGGCCCTGCCCGGGCTGGGGCTCTCCGTCCCTCCCGCGCCGCAGACCGCGGCTCCCTGAAACACGGTCCGCGGCTGCGTGCCCCGGCGGCGCCGCCAAGCCGCCTCTTTTGATATACTTATTTGCAGCGGGGCTTATAATATTTAACGGTACAGCGCGGAGGATTCATGGGCATACACAGCATGGAACTTATCACCGTAGTTGTGCAGCGCAAGGACGGCCAGAAGGCCATCGACTCTGCGCTCAAGCACGGCGCGCCGGGGGTCACCAGTTTCTACGGCCGCGGCACCGGCGTGCGGCAGAAGCTCAGCCTTTTCGGCATGTTCATAGAGGCCGAAAAACACATCATACTCATAGCCACCACCGCCGAGAAAGTGGACAAGATACTCGACGGCGTGGCCAAGGACCTGGAGCTCGACAAGCCGGGCAAGGGCTTCGCCTACGTGCAGACGATAGGCCGGGTTTACGGCTATTACGAGGGCGGCGATGGCAAAAAGCCTGCTTAAACTGGTACTGCTGGCCGGGTTGTCCCTGGGGGCCTCCGGCCTGCCCAATATGCTGGGCGGCCTGCCCGGCCTGGCCGGGGGCAAAGTGCCGGATTCCATCATTCCCGGCGGAAAGGATGAAAGTTCCGCCGAGCTGCGCCGCGAAATGGCCGACCTGTCCGGCACCGTGGCGGACCTGAAGCGGCTCGCCGGGGGCGGGGCGCCCGTAAGCGCGGCGGCCGGCCTTTCCGACGAAGAGCGCGGGCTGATGCAGGACGCCGCCCCGCAGCTGAAATTCAAATCCAACGCGCTGACGCGGCAGATAGGCCTGGCGCCGTCGGGCGGGGCCGCCGGTTCCTCCGCGGGCCTGCCCGCCCTGCCCGGGGCGGCCGGCAAGGTGATGAAGCGGCTGAAAAACCACGAGGGGCCGAAGTTCCAGAACTTCGCTGATTTCCGGGGGGACATACTGCGGTTCTATCACTCCAACCAGGCCGCCATGGCCTATGTGCTCTGGCTGATACCCGCCGGGGCCGTGGCGTTCTCCTTCCTTCTCTTCCTCTGCAAGCGCTACACGCTCAGCATGATGCTGACCGGCCTGCTCTTCGCGCTGGCCACTTTCCTCATCTGGGCGCTGTCCGCTTCCCTGGTGCTGTCGGCCCTGCTTACGAAACAGAGCCTGCTGGCCGTGCTGCCGCGTGAGCTCTGGCTGTCGCCCGTGGTCTTCCTGGTGGTCTCCGCCGGCATGCTGCGGCTGGCCGACGAGAACTATCCTTTCTGGAACAAGACCATCTCCACGCTGTTCACGCCGATAGCCGCCTCCCTGCTGGCCGCCGCCTGGCCGTACGGGCTTACCTACGTCAAGGGCCTCGCCGGCGCCGCCGCGCTAAAGTCATAAAGGAAAAGCTAAGACATAACATGGCTATAGCGCTGGAAATAAAAGACCTGGTGAAGAAGTATAAGGATTTCGAGGCCGTGGCGGGCCTCAGTTTCTCCGTCGGCGAGGGGGAGATCTTCGCCCTGGTGGGCCCTAACGGGGTAGGCAAGTCCACCACGCTCAAGATGACGGCCACCATACTGACGCCTACCGCCGGCTCCATTTCCGTTTTCGGGCGCGACACCACCCGCGACGCGCACGCCGTGCGGGAGATGATCAGCTACCTGCCCGAGGAGGCCGGCGCCTACAAGAACCTCACCGGGCGCGAATACCTGGATTTCATGGCCATGGTTTTCCTCAAAGACCGGGCCAGGGCAGCGGCGGCCGTAGCCGAAGGCGAGCGCCTCTCGGGCCTCGGCGCAAGGCTGGGCGAAAAGATCAAGACCTACAGCAAAGGCATGGCGCGCAAGCTGCTGCTGGCCCGGGCCGTGATGATAAAGCCGCGGCTGGCCATCCTCGACGAGCCGACCAGCGGGCTGGACATAGTTAACGCCTACGAGATACGCAAGACCATAAAGCAGCTGGCCGCCGGCGGCATGACCTTCCTGATCTCCAGCCACAACATGGCGGAGATAGAGTTCCTCTCCGGGCGCATTGCCGTGATAAACAAGGGCAAGCTGCTGGCCTGCGACACCCCGGCCGCGCTGAAGGCGAAATTCGCCACCGCCGACCTGGAAGAAGTTTTCATAAAGCTGACCCAATGAACATCTTTTTCATACTGCTGAAAAAAGAGATGAAGGAGCTGGTGACCCGCCAGCTGCTCTTCACTATAGCCGTGACCCTGCTGGTCTTCCACGTCATCGGAAAATCCGTCGGCAGCCATAACAAGTCGTCCGCGGCGCGCAACACGATAGTGCTGCTGGACCTGGACCGCTCTGAGCTCTCAAAGCGCGTCATCGCCGCCGTGACGGCGGGCAAGACTACGCTCAAGCCGGCGGGCGAAGCGACTATAGCGGCGG
>Ga0209000_1000375_pt1 | contig 47452 bp, 51 predicted proteins | sample RifGroD2_FD_183998 | JGI IMG/M metagenome (GOLD analysis project Ga0209000, IMG submission 183998) | Groundwater microbial communities from Rifle, Colorado, USA - Groundwater D2 (SPAdes) (version 2) | ecosystem: Environmental > Aquatic > Deep subsurface > Groundwater | place: Rifle, Colorado... | reverse complement strand
AGAATTTTTTATGGAAATATTAAAAGTTTTTTGACTCTATATCATCATTTATAAATAAATAACTAAGTCTTAAAGTCCAACTTGTTTTATATTCCCTCGGTCGGTGAACCTGAAAAACACTTAATTGTAATTAAATAAGCTTCCGGTTTGTTAAAGGGGCATCCCCCACCGACTGTCTGCGGTTTGTTTCATGAAATATAACACAAAGGTTTTTTAAATCAAACATTTTTTACAGAAAAATTTTTCTGTCTTAATAGTCCCTTCTATAGTCCCTTCCCAATCGCAGTATTTTAAAACTACTGCTTCTAGCCATCACTCCTTCCCTTTTGCTTAAAGAGAGTTAAAAATCCAAAAGACAACTTTGTGTATATGAAAGGTTTTTAACTCATTCCCGATAAAAAACAACATGAAAATTATATGAGTTTCAAACTTTATTACAACCATGAATCAACTGCATGTTTTTTTATTTTTATACATCATAAAGTGAATTCAATCATGAATTCATCTACAAAAAACTTTACCTTGATTTTTGTAACAAATTGTAAACAGAAGTGATAAAACTTGTCAACTTTTTATCTTGAGGAATCTTAAATGATTAGAAATTAATTTAATTAAAAAACAGGAGAATATTAATGATTGAAAATGTACAAAATAATCAAAATGTTAGCTTCGGAAGAAGGTATAACCCTGTAAAAGCAATTGTAGACAGTTCTGCAGCAAAAGCAAATGCAGAACAAATACTCGGGATTAAACACGCTAACATTAATTACTCTAAAAAAGAGCTTGAAACTTTAGGCGTTCAAAACAAAATAATAAATCTTGAATCAAAATTAGATGTGGCTACTGAGCGTGGTTTAATTGCTCATTTAAAAAAACAGATAGCACAAGAAAAACAAAAGCTAAATTTATTTGCTTAAACAAAATTAAAGTATAAAAAATTCTATTTATACTCAATCTTTTTTAGCAAAAGGATTGAGTATTTCAGTTTTAATTACTGCTTTTTTATCAATAAAATGATTTATTTGGGATTTTAATGCTTCAGATTTTCGTAGATTAATCATATTAGAAAGCGCTAAAGAATTAAGACTTGCGCTCAATTGCGCACTTCTGTCAACAAATTTAGATGTTTTAAATTCTTCTTTAGGAGTTTCTTCTTTTTTATTATTTGAAGAGTTTTTATTTTGCTGTTTTTTGTCAAAAAGTTCAGGAACATGCCTTTCATTTCTGCCAAATTTTATGCAATTTGTTTTTAATGTTTCTGCCATGCCCTTTCCCCCCTGATTAGTTAAGAATCATTTTAACAAATTCAGCATGCTTTTTTATCCACCATTAAAAGGTAAGTTGGTTTAAGAAATTAAAACTTCTTCTTCATTACAGAAATCAAGAAAGTTCTGGTTAAGTGCATCTAAAATCAGATTATTTGTCTTTTCTTCTATATAAGACTTTAATAAAAATTTTACTCTGGAAATCCCCGCTTTTTTAAATTCGGTAAATTCTGTTAAATTCAGAGCATTTACCATTATATAAGTATGTGTATTTCTCAATAAAGAGTATTTTTCAACACATTTTGCACAATTTTCATATAAATCCGCTTCTATAAAAAGAAAATTAATCTGCTTCGCCCTAAAATAGCTGTTTATCGTAGCAGGGGTTTTTGTAACAAATATATTTCCTTCTTTAAAGCCGTTATCAATAAGCTGCTTAACAAGCAGGCTTGCATTTATAAGATTTTTTTCTACAATTAATACGCTCTGCGTCCTAATAAACTGTTTCATTAGTTTATTTTGCTCTTCGTTGTTAGTTTCTTCACTGATTAAATCATCAAGATCAACATTTACCTTTTTTACACCAAAGTTCAAAAGTTTGTTAATAATCGCTTCCGTGAGGTAGACTCCGCTTTTTAAAATTAGAGTGCCTCTTCCCCAAACATCATCCTTAAGCAAAAAACCGCATTCCTTTCCTTCAACTAATTTATCTGTTTTCATTTTAATCAGGTCGACTGACTCTTTAAGAGACCTCGCTTCTGACATCATAAATATCCCCCTTATTGATAAAACATTAAGAATGTGTTTGATAAAAGTCTGAAAGCCTAACTTATATATCGGATAGTTTTAACATTTCTTAATATAAAAAAACAATTCTTAATAAATTTCATCTATATAGAGTAGTGTTTGTTTTGGTAAAATAAACTACGAACTATTAATCTTCCACTTTTATTAAGTAGCATTTAAAAATATTATTCGAACAAATTTCTGGTTTAGATATAATATTTAAACTGATTAATAATATTACTAGTTCTTATTAAATTTGATTTTTAATGTAAAACGGAGAAATAAATGTCTAAAATGAATGTAACTAATCCTAAAGAACTAAAGAAAGAGCTTAAATCACTTACAGGAGCACAAATATTTATTGAATGCCTCAAAGAAGAAGGTGTTGACGAGATTTTTGGATATCCGGGCGGAGTGATTTTGCATATTTATAATGAATTATATAACTGTAAAGAAATTAAACACTATCTGGTAAGGCACGAACAGGGCGCAATTCACGCAGCTGAAGGATACGCAAGAGTTACAGGAAAACCGGGTGTTGCTATTGTAACTTCGGGGCCTGGAGCTTGTAATGCGATTACCGGTATTGCAAATGCTTATTATGACGGATACCCGATAGTTGTCTTTACAGGACAGGTTTCATCAGAATTAATAGGAAATGATGCTTTTCAGGAAGCTGATATAGTAGGAATTACAAGATCATGCTGCAAGCATAATTACCTTGTAAAAGATGTTAAAGATCTTCCTCGAGTAATAAAAGAAGCTTTTCATATAGCCTCAACAGGAAAACCCGGACCTGTCATAGTTGATATGCCTAAAGATATTCTTGTAAACAAAACAGACTTTGTTTATCCCGAAAAAATTCATCTCCCTGGTTATAATCCTAATTATAACGGACATCCGCTCCAGATTGCCAAATCCCTTAATCTTCTCTGCAAAGCAGAAAGACCCGTTATTATGTGCGGAGGAGGTGTTATTACAGGTGAAGCATCAGAAGAACTTTTAAAACTTGCTAAAATATTAAATATTCCTGTTGTTAATACTCTTATGGGAACAGGCGGTTTCCCTCAAACCGATGATCTTTCTTTAGGAATGGTCGGAATGCACGGAAATTATTGGGCAAACCTTGCTGTTACAAACTGTGATGTGCTATTTGCAGTTGGATCAAGATTTAGTGATAGAGTTACAGGAAAAATAAGCAAATTCTGCCCTGATGCAAAGGTTATTCACGTTGATATAGATCCTTGTTCAATCAGTAAAAACGTTCCTGTTGATATTCCTATTGTTGGTGACGCAAAAAGAATTCTTTCAGACATGCTTAATATCATAAATCCTGAAGAAATTCAGAAACAGGCTGATAAAAAAGTACTCTGGCTGGAACAAATAAACGAATGGAAACAAAAAAGAGCTAAACCGACTGTTGTTTCAAATAAAATAAACCCTACAACTGTATTTGAACAAATATATGAACAAACAAAATCCAAAAATCCTATCATAGCAACTGAAGTTGGTCAACATCAAATGTGGACAGCTCTTTTGTATAAATTTAATAACCCTCGCAAATTTGTATCTTCAGGCGGGTTGGGCACAATGGGATTTGGTTTTCCTGCCGCAATGGGAGCACAAGTTGCATGTCCTGATCAACTTGTAATAAATATTGCGGGAGATGGAAGTATCCAAATGAATATTCAAGAACTAGCAACCTGTGTACATTACAATATTCCCGTAAAAATATTCATAATTAACAACGGATATCTTGGAATGGTTCGCCAGTGGCAGGAAAGGCTGTTTAACGCACAATATTCTGAAACAGTAATGACGGGTCCTGATTATGTCAAACTTGCCGAGGCTTATGGAGCAACTGGATTCAGAGTTGAAAAAGAAGAAGACCTTGTTTCTACAATTCAAAAAGCAATCAATACTGAAGGACCGGTAATAGTAGACTTTATAGTCGAATCAATGGAAGCCGTATTCCCGTGGGTGCTTGCAGGTGATGCTATCAGTAACGTACTTCTCTGCAAATGCGAAAGAAAATGCTCCAAAAGCGAGTGCGAAAACTGCATTTAATATATTAAATAAGGATAATTAAACGATGAAACATACACTTTCAGTTCTGGTACAGAATGAAGCAGGGGTTTTAAGCAGGATAGTAGGTCTTTTTAGCGGAAGAGGCTACAACATCGAAAGCTTAACAGTAGCTCCGACACAGGATGCTGAATATTCAAGAGTAACTATAGTGACTTTTGGAGATGACGGCGTAATAGAACAAATCAGCAAGCAGCTTAACAGATTGATTAACACAATAAAAGTTATGGATATAACCGGTGAATGCAGTATTGAAAGAGAACTGGTTCTTGTAAAAGTAGCTGCTAAAGAAGAAAACCGCTCTGAAATTCTTCGTATTGCCGAAATTTTTGATGCTAAAATCGTTGATGCAACCCCAAAAACTTACACATTGGAAGCTATGGGCGATGATATCAAAATAAGATCAATGATAGAGCTTTTAAGAGCTGTCGGAATAAGAGAGCTTGTCCGCTCCGGCAAAGTTGCAATCTCTCGTGAGATGCAACTTAACAACACGAGCACCAGTTCCCGTTAGCGGATTGCGATCTGAGGCTAAAGGTTGGGCTTTGCCCAAGCGTAACGCCGTTAAAAGCGAGCAGCCAAGAAAAAGGACCAAACTTAAAATGCTTCAAAACAAAATTGAAATATACGATACGACTTTAAGAGACGGCGGACAGGCTGAAGGAATAGCTTTTTCCGCAAATGATAAGCTAAAAATAATTCATCTGCTTGATGAATTAGGAGTTGATTATATCGAAGCCGGTTGGCCTGGTGCAAACCCTAAAGATATTGAGGTTTTTGAACAGGCAAAAACTCTTAAGCTTAAAAATGCCAAAATAACAGCTTTTGGCTGTACAAGAAAAGTCAACGGAAAAGCCGAAACAGACCCTATATTAAATCAACTCATTGATTCAGGAACAAAAATAATAACCATATTTGGAAAAACATGGGATTTCCATGTTGAACATGCCCTTTGTACAACGCTTGAAGAAAATTTAAACATGGTTTACGACAGCATTGCTTACTTAAAAAGCAAAGGAAAAAGAGTTTTCTTTGATGCAGAGCATTTTTATGACGGATATAAAAACAATTCGGATTATGCCTTAAAAGCAATTGAAGCAGCCCATAAAGCAGGTGCGGAAAGAATTATCCTCTGCGACACTAACGGAGGCTGTCTTCCTGTTGAGATGAAAGAAATTACAGAAATCGTGGAAAAATTTCTTCCAGAGGCAATAATCGGAATTCATGCCCACAACGATAGTGATACAGCTGTCGCAAATTCCATAATAGCAGTTCAAGCAGGAGCAAAACAGGTTCAGGGCACTTTTAACGGGTACGGGGAAAGATGCGGAAACGCTAATTTATGTTCAATAATCCCTGCTCTTCAATTAAAACTAGGGTTTGAAACACTTGGAAAAAACATTAAAAAACTTTCTTCCGTTTCAAGACAAATCAGCGAAATTGCCAATAGAAAAGCAAATGATTTTTCTCCATACGTTGGAAGAAGCGCTTTTACTCATAAAGCAGGTGTTCATGCAAGCGGCGTAATGAAAAACTCCAGCACTTACGAACATATAGATCCTGAAACTGTAGGCAATGCAAGAAAAATTTTAATAAGTGATCAAGCAGGAACTGCATCTATAAAAGAAAAGATTTCCGGAATAAATCTTGGAATAGATTTAACAAACGACGACATGAGAAAAGTTCTTGAACAAATTAAAAACCTTGAATGGCAGGGGTTTACGTTCGAAGATGCGGATGCTTCTTTTGAACTTATGGTAAGAGAGGTTCTTGGAATAAAACCCCAATATTTTGAACTCAAAGGCTTTAGGGTTATTTCTGACACCAGAGGAATTGGACCTTTAAATACCGAAGCTTCCGTAAAAGTAAGAGTAGGCAACGAAATACTACATAAAGTTTCAGAAGGAGAAGGTCCGGGAAATGCACTCGACAGTGCTGTAAGGCTTGCATTAAAACCTTTTTATCCTAAAATCGAAAAATTCAAATTGACTGATTTTAAAGTAAGAATTCTTGATGGAACAGACGGAACCGGCGCAAAAACCCGCGTACACGTTGAAACTTCTGACGGATATGAAAGATGGGATACCGTAGGCGTTAGCAGAAACATCATAGAAGCTACTTATCTTGCTATTGTCGACAGTCTTGATTATGGACTTTTAATGCAGAACGAAATCCCTCAAAATAAGCATTTATTAAACCTCTAGTAGATTTTCGGCAAAATAAATTGTATAATATGCTATAAATATAAATATTTTTACAAATTATTATACTTTTTTATTTGTATGTTATATATTTATTAGATTATAATGTCGACATTAATTAAACTAAAAAGGGAAATTAAAGATGAGACGCGTTATAGCACTTGAATTAGTAGGTTTACAAAAACTTGAATGTGATTTGTATGATGAAAACGGTAAAATTCTTTACGAAAAAGGTACTGATTTTACGCCGGAATTATTAATGAAACTCAGTCACGCAAAAATATTTAAACGCGACGAACAAGATTATGCCGAAGAAAAAACAGTAATGGTTCTTGAAAAAATAGAAGAGCCAAAGCTTCCTGAGCCACAAAATATTCCAGAAAAAGCAGAATATAAAACTGTATTAAACGTTAAAAAAATTGAAAAGCTTATTGACAACGTAAAAGAGATATTAAAATCTATCGAAAACGGTGTGCCGCCAAAAACTTCTGTTTGTCAAGATGCCACTCAATCTATATGCGAAGAAGTATATGAAAAATGCGATAAAGTTTCAAATATTGGTCAATTAAGAGTTCATGATTATTATACATACAGTCACAGTATAAATACCGCTGTTTTAAGTGCAGTTATAGGAAGAGAACTGGGTTTTCATGAAAACAAAGTTAAAGATTTAACATTTGCAGGACTTTTACACGATATAGGAAAAATTAAAATTCCTAAAGAAATTTTATACAAGCCGGGTAAATTAACCTCTGAAGAATTTGCTTTAATCAAAAATCACTCTCTTTTAGGTTATGAATTCATCATTAAAGAAATGGAACTTCCTGAATACATAGCAAAAGGAGCTTTGGAACACCACGAAAGATGGCACGGCGATGGATATCCACATGGGCTAAAAGGAAAAGAGATTTCTGAATTTGGTCAAATAATAGGTATAGCTGATGTTTTTGATGCTCTTATTTCTGAAAAGATTTACAGAGGCTCAGTCCAATCAAACGATGCTGTAAGAATAATGCTTACAGAAGAAGCTAAGTCCTTCAACCCTGAGATATTCCACAAATTTGCGTTTCTAACGGTTGTAAAAAAAGTTAAACTGGGACCTTAAAAATTTTATTTAATTAAAGTGATTTATCATATATAATCAAATCTGCAAAGCCATTCAAAACTTTGCAGATTTTTAATTTTAAGGAAAAAATAATGAATAAAACCCCAATTACAAATTTTTTAAAAGAAAATTTTAAGCATTTTAATGCGGCCACTCTTGTAGATTCGGCAGAAGCTTATAAAAACCATATTGAAAACAGCGGCAAAATGCTGGTTACTCTAGCAGGAGCAATGAGCACAGCGGAACTTGGCATCTCTTTGGCTGAAATGATCAGACAGGACAAAGTTTCTGCTATTTGCTGTACAGGCGCCAATCTTGAAGAAGATTTGTTTAATCTTATTGCCCATAATTTTTATAAAAGACTTCCAAATTACAGGGATTTAACGCCTGATGATGAAGAAAAACTTTTAAACAGCCATTTTAACAGGGTTACTGATACCTGTATTCCTGAAGAAGAAGCTATGAGAAGAATTGAAAAATTCATGAAAAAATACTGGTTTGGCGCTGATGAAAATCAGGAACGGTATTTTCCTCACGAATTTATATTCAAAGTATTGCAAGATCCTGATTTAGAGCAATTTTATCAGATAGATCCCAAAAATAGTTGGCTTTTAGCGGCTTTAGAGAAAAAACTTCCTCTTTTTGTCCCCGGCTGGGAAGATTCAACTCTTGGAAATTTCTACACTTCACACTGCATAAAAAGTGATATTAAAAATCCTCTTACCACGAAAAGCGGTATTGAATACATGATAAGTCTTTATAACTGGTATGTGGAAACCTCTAAAAACAATTCTATCGGATTTTTCCAAATAGGCGGCGGAATTGCAGGGGATTTCCCTATTTGTGTAGTTCCTATGATTCATCAAGATTTAGGACTGAATGTTCCTTTGTGGGGATATTTTTGCCAGATAAGTGATTCTACAACAAGTTACGGTTCATACAGCGGAGCTATCCCCAATGAAAAAATAACATGGGGCAAACTTGCAAAAGACACTCCCAAATTTGTCATAGAATCAGACGCCACGATAGTTGCACCTTTAATATTTGCATATATATTAGGTTTATAATTAAATATAGATAACAAATTTATAATTTTAAAAAAATCTTAAAAGGAGAATAATAATGAAATTTGATACAATTGCCTTGCATGGCGGTCAGGAACCTGATCCTGTAACCCATTCAAGAGCTGTTCCCATTTATCAGACCACCTCATATACTTTTGAAGATTCACAGCACGCTGCAGACTTATTCGGGCTTAAAAAAGCAGGGAATATTTACACAAGGCTCATGAATCCTACAACAGACGTTCTGGAAAAAAGAATTGCAATGTTAGAAGGCGGCATTGGCGCTTTAGCTGTTGCATCAGGACAGGCTGCTATTACTCTTGCTATCTTAAATATTGCAAAACCCGGAGATGAAATAGTTTCTTCCTCCGCTCTTTATGGCGGAACGTATAATCTTTTTGCTCATACACTTGCAAGATTGGGAATTAAGACCATTTTTGTTAATTCAAACAACCCTGATGATTTTGACAAGGCTATTACAAAAAACACAAAACTTGTTTACACAGAAGCTATAGGCAATCCAAAGCTTAATGTTGTTGACATAGAAACACTTTCAAGAGTTGCGCATAAGAACCATGTTCCTCTTATTGTCGATAATACAGTTCCTACTCCTTATCTTTTCAAGCCGTTTGAGTATGGAGCGGATATTATTGTTCATTCCGCCACTAAATTCATAGGCGGACACGGAACTTCTCTTGGCGGATTAATTGTAGATTCGGGAAATTTTGACTGGTTCGGAGCAAGTACGTATCCTGATTTAACTTTGCCTGACCCAAGTTATCATGGTGTAATCTACACAAGGGATTTTGGAAAAGCTGCTTATATTATGCGTGCAAGAGTTCAGCTTTTAAGAGATCTGGGACCTGCAATTAGTCCTTTCAACTCATTTATGCTTTTGCAAGGGTTAGAAACACTTCATTTGAGAATGCAAAGACATTCCGAAAATGCTCTTAAAGTTGCCAAATTCCTTAAAAACCACAAACAAGTCAGCTGGGTAAATTATCCGGGACTTGAAGACCATCCTGACCGCAAACTTGCTCAAAAATACCTGCCAAAAGGACAGGGAGCAATCATCGGGTTTGGTATAAAAGGCGGAAAATATTCCGGCATCAAGTTTATTGACCATGTAAAACTTTTATCGCACCTTGCAAATATCGGCGATGCGAAATCTCTGGTAATTCATCCTGCAAGCACGACACATCAGCAGCTTTCGGAAGAAGAAAAACTTTCAACAGGTGTTACTGATGATTTTATCAGGCTTTCTATAGGTATAGAAGATGCTGATGATATTATTGCAGACATCGATCAGGCATTAAACGCTTCTTAAAATAAAAAGCCGGTAACAGGATTCGAACCTGCGACCCTCTCATTACGAATGAGATGCTCTACCACCTGAGCTATACCGGCAATTAAATTATTTAGCTTTTTAAATGATTTACAAGCGCTTTAAGACCTAAAAGGTAACTATCTAACCCAAAGCCACTTATTTGTCCTACGCAAACAGGCGCAATATAAGAATGGTGTCTGAATTCTTCTCGTGTATACAGGTTTGACAGATGAACTTCAACACAGGGCTTTGTTACAGCGAGGATGGCATCTCTTATAGCAACACTTGTATGGGTATAAGCTGCGGGGTTAATTAAAATCCCGTCAAAATTTTGTTTAACTTCCTGAATTTTAGTAACAAGTTCGCCTTCGCAGTTTGACTGAAAAAACTCAACTTCAGTTCCAAGCTCCCCTGCAAGTTTTTTTATAGAAGCGTTAATATCTTCAAGTGTTCTTTTACCGTATTTTTCAGGCTCTCTTTCGCCTAAAAGGTTTAAGTTTGGACCATGTACAACAAGAATTTTCATAAAAAACCTCTTTTATAAACATATTTTTTTTAATTTTAACAAAGAATTTAAAATATTAAAAATTATTTGTATTTTTAACAATAATTCTCATTATTTATAACCTTATTTTATGAACAATCAAGCGAACAGATCTCTATATCTGACTTAAAGTGATTTTTTATGATATTTTGAAGGTCGTTGTTCGCCTGAACCCAATAATTTGAAGATGCGAGAATCTTAACAGCACTTCCATTATTGCCAATATTAAAAACTACGGGATCTGTGCCTTTATGACTAATCAAAAGATCTTTAAGCGCAATTACTTCCTCGAATTTCATATTTTCACTCAAATTTATATTAACAATATTACAATTTTCCACCTTTGAAACATTGTTAATCATTACACTGACGGAGATTTCTTCATCGCCTCTGTGCTGAAGTTTTCCACCTATTATAACTTTTGATTCCGGTTCTAAAAATTCCCCGAATTTATTAAGGATTTCGCTATAAGCAACAAATTCTACTGTTCCTGTTAAATCCTCAATCGTTCCTACTTTAAGCATTTTACCTGTTTTAGTAGTGATAAGTCTAACGCTGGAAATCAATCCGCATATTGTAACAAGCGCTCCTTCTCTTATCTCACTCAATTCCGAAACATTATGTGTGGTAAGAAAAGGCAGTTGGTCTTTTATATTTGACAACGGGTGGCTGGTAACATAAAAACCCAGTAAATCCTTCTCAAAACCCTGTATTTCGCTATCGGGGAATTCTTCATCAGGAGAACCCGAAAGTACAAAAGCAGGGGCATTTCCTCCTGCCATCATAGCAAAAAGATTCATCTGTCCGCTGGCTTTCGCTTCATTTTCTCTTATAGCAGTGTTCAGAGCAGAATCAAAGTTTTCAAGGAGCTGTTTCCTGCTTTTTTCAATACTTACAAAAGCTCCTGCTTTTATTAAACTTTCCAACGTGCGTTTATTAAACTGCTTAAGCTCGACTTTTGTGCAAAAATCATAGAAAGTTTTATATTCTTCAGCTTCTCTGCCTTTCACAACCTGCTCCACAACACCTTCACCGACATTTTTTACGGAAGCAAGCCCGAATCTTATATTATTTTCGTCAGGTGTAAAGTCCGAACCCGATTTATTTATGTCAGGAGGAAGCACCTCCATACCCATTTTCTGGCATTCTACAATGTATTGTTGAATCTTATCCTGATTACTGCTCACACTGGAAAGCAAAGCAGACATGTATTCCACAGGATAATGCGCTTTTAAATATGCTGTCTGGTAAGCAAGAAAAGCATAAGCAGCTGAGTGAGACCTGTTAAAGCAATATGCGGCAAATTCTGTCATTGTATCAAAGAGTTCTTCAGCCATTTTTGCGTCAACTTTATTTCTAATGGCTCCTAAAAGGAAGATTTCTCGCTGTTTATCCATCTCTTCAGATTTTTTCTTACCCATTGCACGCCGAAGAATATCAGCTTGTCCTAATGTATATCCTGCAAGAGACTGCGCAATTTGCATTATCTGTTCCTGATAGACAATTGTTCCGTAAGTATCATTTAAAACAGGCTCAAGCCTGGGATCTTTATATTCAACTTTGGCTCGTCCGTGTTTTCTCTGGACAAAATCCCCAACCATGCCGGAATTAAGAGGACCGGGGCGAAAAAGTGCAACCAAAGCGCCTAAATCTTCAAATACAGAAGGTTTTAAATCTTTAACAAGGGTTTTCATGCCGGAAGATTCAAGCTGAAAAACACCGTCTGTCTCTCCTCTTGAAAGCATTTCATAGACTTTTACATCATCAAGAGGAATTTTATCTATATCAAGTTCTATGTCATACCGCTCTTTTATTGATTTTACACATTTATCAATAATTGTAAGGTTTCTCAACCCGAGAAAATCCATCTTCAAAAGACCGAGTTTTTCAATATCTCCCATTGGATAAGCAGTAATTACCGTTTTTTCTTTTGAATGCTGAACTGGAACTATATCAGACAGCGAATCACGAGAAATTATAACGCCTGCCGCATGAGTTCCTATGTTATTTTTAATTCCTTCAACGGATTTTGCTAAATCAACAAGCTCTTTAACCTGCGGGTTAATATCATAAAGCTTTTTTAAATCCATTCCATCTTGCAATGCATCATCAATTTTTGTTTTTGGAAGTGCAGGAATCATCTTTGCGTACTTATCAGACTCAGCATAAGGTATATCGAGAACACGGGCAACGCCTTTCATTGCTGCTCTGGCAGCAAGTGTTCCAAAAGTAATAATCTGGCATACTTTATCTTTGCCATATAGCTCTGTTACATAATTAATAACCTTTTCACGCTTATCAATACAAAAATCAATATCGACGTCGGGCATACTGACTCTTTCAGGATTCAGGAACCGCTCAAAAAGGAGGTTATGCCTGATAGGGTCAATTTCTGTAATTTGAAGGGCATACGCCACCAAACTTCCTGCCGCAGAACCCCTTCCGGGTCCGACAGGAACTCCATTATCTCTTGCATACTTGATAAAATCCCACACAATAAGAAAATAAGCCGCAAAACCCATTTCCCCTATAATTTTTAGCTCATATCTTACTCTGTCTTCAAGTTCCGGAGTGATTTTTTCATAACGTTTTAATAAGTTTTCCCTGACAACCTTGTCAAGATAGGATTCAACCGTATGATTTTTAGGAATAGGATAATTTGGAAGGATTGATTTTCCCATATCAAGAATAAGATTACACTTTTCAGAGATTTTAACCGTGTTATCTATAGCGCTGTTAAAAGTTTCTTCATCCAGCCAGTCAAAAGATTCTCTCAATTGCTCAGAATTTTTAATATAAAACTCGTTATTGGCAAACTTCATGCGGGAGGGATCATTTCTGGTCTTTCCTGTCTGCATACAAAGAAGAATATCATGGCATACTGCATCTTCTTTTTTTGTATAATGGCTGTCATTTGTTATTACAAGCTCAATTTCCAGTTCTTTAGCAAGTTTTATAAGATCGGGATTAATTCTTTTCTGTCCTTCAATACCATGGTCCTGTAATTCCAAGTAAAAATCCTTGCCAAAAAGGTTTTTAAAGTATAAAGTTTTTTCTTTGGCTTTTTCATAGTCATTATTAAGAAGCATCCGCGGAATTTCTCCACCAAGGCAAGCCGAAAGAACTATTAACCCTTCATTGTATTTTTCCAAAATTTCATGATTAATTCTGGGTTTATAATAAAATCCGTCAATATGAGAAATACTAACTATTTTTAGAAGATTCTGGTATCCTTTTTTATCTTTTACAAGCAGAACAAGATGGTTATTAGGAACTTTTTTACTTTTGTCGTTAATATCTCCCTCTATCATGTAGACTTCACAGCCTATAATAGGTTTTATCCCTTCTTCTTTTGCCATTCTGTAAAATTCAATAGCACCATACATAACGCCATGGTCAGTTATGGCGGCAGCTGGCATATTATTTTCTTTTGCATGCCTTATAACCTCCTTGATTCGGGTTGCTCCATCAAGAAGGCTGTATTCGGTATGCAAATGCAGAGGAACGTAAGCTCTCAAATTTTTACCTTAAGTTAATTCTCCATCTGCATGCATGGTAGCAAAAATAAGGCTATATAAAAAATTTTTATCTTAAATAGTTTCTAAGTCTTAATAAACTATTATCATCAAGTTCTCTTGTTTGCTTATATTTTCTGATTGTATGAAGAAAAGCATCCCCTTCTTTGCTGTTCAAAATTTCTTCAACTACATCAATAGCAAAACTTAAATCTTTAGACACATCCACCGTCTGCATAAAAACCCTCCAAAAAATTTCCCGATTAAAACATTTTACTCTTTTAAGAAAGGTTTTTAATCCTCTATTTAAAATATTTATTTAAAATATTTTCTCTTACCTTCATCCCCGAATTTATCGTCTTTATAATCATCATAATCTTCATACTCATCTATAAGTTCTGTTTCAGGGTATAAATCATTAACATCGGAAACATTTGAATCTGAAATTTCTGAAAAAGTAGGTTCGATTTCCGTGCAATATAAAACGATTTCCCGTCTGTCAGTCGGCGGAAGACCTTCTTCTTCATCAAGTATAAGAATTTCACATTCTACATATTTTTTCTTTTCATCATCATAAATTTGTTTAGAAATTGTGTGTGCCATGTCTATTCCTCTCATAACCTATTTGTAACTTTAATTTAACATTTTTATCTCTAGATTTAATGGGAGGAAGGGCTAATTTTTTTCGTAAAAAACAAAATACGGGTTTTAATTTTAATAAAAAATGGTATAAAGAAATTAAATGTTTCCAGTAAATATTACAGAATAAAAATTTTTGGAAAATAATTTGCTAATAAAGGGAAAAAATTGTCGGGTCACATACTAAAAACTGTTTTATATGTCGAAGACGATAAAGATATTCAAACTATCGGAAAATTAACTCTGGAAACTTTTGGTAAATTAAATGTGGTTATGTGTAATTCAGGAAAGAAAGCTCTCGAAAGAATTAAAGATGTAAAAACCAGATCTTGTTCTTATGGATGTAATGATGCCTGAAATGGATGGCATTACCGCAATGTTGGAATTCAAAAAAGACCCTGAACTTTCTAAAATATCGGTTATTTTCATGACTGCCAAGGCACAAGTGCATGAAGTCGAAAAATACAATCAAATTGGTGTTGCCGGTGTTATTATAAAACCATTTGACCCTGTGCAACTTTGTCCGCAGATATTTGAAATCTGGGAGAAATTTTATGATAAATCTACAGTCTGAATTTGAAGAAAAATTGAATATAGTAAAAATTAATTATCTTAAAAGCTTAAATGAAAAACATACTCTTTTAGGCATTTTAAAAGATTTAATGTTTAAAACAGACAATTTAAAAGATGAAAGCCTGGCTAATGCTTTTCAGGAAGCTTATATGTATATACATAAATTATCCGGTTCAAGTGCAATGCTTGGATTCAGTGAATTAGGTGAAACATCAAACAAATTAGAACTTTTATTGAAAGAATTTATAGGAAGCGATTATTCTTCAGACAAAAAAGTTGTTTGTGAAAATTTCGAAATTTTGTTAAACGAAATTGAAAAAGCTATAAAGAAGGATTAATATAAATATTCTTTATTAAACCCAAAAAATTCATGCATTAAATTAGACGATTTTTCTTAACAAGATTTAAGCACCTTCATTAAAATTCAAAAGTTTTTCTTTATTCTGCTTGAGTATGTATGTTTATGCTATATTTATTTTTAAGAAAAATTTATTTGCTGGAGTAAAACGATTCACTGCGAAACCAAAAGCTCCGCAAAGTGAAAACCGAATAAATTATGCGCCAGTAGCTCAGCTGGATAGAGTGTTTGGCTACGAACCAAAAGGTCGGGGGTTCGAATCCCTCCTGGCGTGGTCTTTATCAAAAGCAAGTCCTTTGGCTAATATGTCGAAGGGCTTTTTGTATTCATAGCCTACCTTTCCACCTTTTAAAGAAGAGTTCGAAAGTAATATTTTTAGCATTTTAGCTTTTTCTTCAGGCAATTTGTGAGAATACAATCTATAAGCGTTTGTACAGAGTTCGAGAATTTTAATTCCATGTTCAAGGTATTTTACAGATGTTTTTTCATGCGAATTTAAAACAATTTGAATTGTTTCAAGTTCATTATTCCATTGAGTATGTTTTTCAAGCCAAAATTCGTTGGTAATGTTTCCATCCAGCTTATCTATATAAATTTTTTCAAGTCTGTCTTTAATTTTTTGCTTTTGAACAGTCAAAGCATTAATTTTTTCTTCAGTAAATCTATTTTTTTCTTCCAAGCTTTGTTTTAATGCTTCAATTATCCATTTTTTATGCTCTTCATCTAGGTCTATTTTTTTAACAACCTCATCAAATTGTTCAAGAAGCTTTTCCTGCCTGATGTAATTTTTCTTTTCTTCGCATTTGCCTTTTCCGCCTGTACAATGATAATAAACATATTTACCTTTTTTAAGTTCAGCTGTTATTGAACAACCGCAAACTTCACAGGTCAGCATGCCAGCTAATACAAAGTCGTGTTCATTTCTGTACAAAGGTTTATTATCTTTTTTGAAGGCTAATTGAGCAAGCTCAAAGAGTTCTTTGCTGATTAACGGCTCATGGATACCACTATAAATAACATCATTAAATTTGAACTTTCCGATATAAAATTGATTTTTTAAAAGTCTTTCTAAATGGTTCTTTTCAATCTTTTGCCTGTTTGGTCTATAAATAAAACCTTCATTGTAAAGCTGGTCAGCTACTGTTGTTAAAGATTTATCGCCTTCAGCATATAGCTCAAAAGCTCTTTTTATAAATGGAGCTGTTTCAGGGTCTATTTTGCTAACTTTTTTATCGGTTCTTATATAACCGTAAGGTGGTTTGTTTGCATATAAAACAGCTTTAATCATCAGAAATGCCTTTCATGAGGTTTTCAATATCTGATTTTTTATACAAACGCCAGTTATTGATTGGATGGCGATAAGCTTTTAATTTTCCTGCATTATCCCAACGTCTTAATGTCATTTTGCTAACATTAAGTATTTCAGCGGCTTCTTCAATTTTTATATAATCTTTCATGTCCATATACAAATTATACAAAGTTATACATAATTAATCAAGTGTTATAAATTTCTATGTTATAATTCTTCATGAAATTTGTAAGAGTGGAAGCAGGAATATATGTTTGAGCAATGTTTTAAAAATATAGACGATATTTTATTTAAAGATGCGGGTGCTTCTAATGAGCTGGATTATGTAGAGCAGACTTCTTGGTTGTTGTTCTTAAAATATCTTGAAGATTTAGAAGCTAATAAAGAAATGGAAGCCGAATTAGACGGTCAAACATATACTCATATTATTGACAAAGCTTATACATGGAGCGAATGGGCTTACCCGACAAATTCTGATGGAAAACTAGACCATGAAAAAGCCAAAACAGGAGATGACTTAAAAGATTTTGTTGATTTAAAACTATTCCCATACTTAAAAGGCTTCAAAGAAAAAGCTGAAAGTCCTGATTCTCTTGAATATAAAATAGGTGAAATCTTTGGGGAAATTAGAAATAAAATCCAGAGCGGATATTGCATAAGAGATATTATTAATATTATTCAGACAATGAGTTTTCAGAGCCAAGAAGAAAAACATGAACTGTCTAGTCTATATGAAAATAAAATTCAAAACATGGGCAATACAGGGCGTAATGGTGGAGAATATTACACGCCTCGACCGCTTATCAAAACTATTATCAAAACAATTAAGCCCAAAATCGGTGATAGAATTTATGACGGTGCTGTAGGTTCTGCGGGGTTCTTGGTTGAAGCCTTTGATTATTTGAAAAACAGTAAACAATTAAACGTTGATGATATGAAAAAGCTTCAGGAAGAAACTCTATATGGCAAAGAAAAAAAGCCGTTGCCTTATGTCATAGCTATTATGAATATGATTTTGCATGGTGTTGAAGCCCCAAATATTATTCATACAAATACTCTTGCGGAAAATATAAGTCAAATTCAAGAAAAAGACAGATATGAAATAATTATTGCAAATCCGCCGTTCGGTGGCAAAGAAAGAGCGGAAGTCCAGCAAAACTTCCCTATCAAATCAAGCGAAACAGCTTATCTGTTCTTGCAACATTTTATTAAAAGTTTAAAAGCAGGCGGAACGGCGGGAATTGTTATTAAAAATACATTTCTTTCTAACGGTGATGCTTTTGGTGTAAGAAAAGAACTGCTGGAAAGCTGTAATTTATATGCTGTGCTTGATTTGCCAGCTAAAGTATTTACGGCGGGAGTTAAAACGGTTGTATTGTTCTTTAAAAAAGGCGAACCGACTAAAAAGATTTGGTATTACCAATTAAATTTAGAAAGAAATTTAGGCAAAACAAACCCGCTGAACGAAGGCGATTTGGCTGAATTTTTAGAATATCAGGCAAGTTTTAAAGAATCTGACAATTCTTGGTTTGTTAATCTTGATGATATTGACCCAGAAACGCTTGATTTGTCTGCTAAAAATCCGAACAAATCCGACGAAGTTATTCACAGAACACCCGAAGAAATAATGAATGAAATGTATGATTTAGACAAACAAAGTGCCGATATTCTGACAAGAATCAAGGAGTTTGTATAAATGTCGGTAGATATAATAAAAATATTTTATAATACAATTCATAGTGATACATTTTGGACGGCAATGAGTTCTGTTGCAACTTTTTTAGCTTGCTTTATAGCGTTATGGCAAACAAAGCAGAGTAACTTAAAAAAAATTAAATTTAAAATTAATACAGCTATTGCGGCTACGGGTTTTAATGATACGACTACTTTTATATGTGCAACCGTAACAAACTTAGGAAATCGTAAAGTAATAATAAAAGAATGGAGTTTCTTTTTAAAAAATAATAAAAAATACCTAATTTTAACAAATAAAACTCCTTTTTTGCCTATTGACTTACCTAAAATAATACAACCTGAAGAAACTTTAGATTTATATTTTGAATATGATAATTTTAAAAACTGTTTAATAAAAGCAATAGACGAAAAAAATTTATCAAAAAACCAAAAATTAACATTTTGTCTCAAAGATAGCACCGGTACAATTTATAAAGATAAACTGAATATTCCAGTTAAAAATATTATAGGAGATTTGGAGGTTAATAATGCCGACTAAAATTCCTGTAAATTGGGAAGAAAAAACTCTAGGTGATTTATGCACAATAAGACCTCCTAAAAGTGAGGTAAAAGACAATTTAAAGCTTGAAGATTTAGTTTCTTTTGCTCCTATGGAATATTTAGGAATTAAGTCAAAATATTTTTCTGCTCCATTGTTAAAGCCCTTAAAAGAAGTTGTAAATAATTATACTTATTTTGCTGATAATGATGTATTGTTGGCAAAAATAACTCCTTGTTTTGAAAATGGCAAGTTAGGAATTGCAACTAATTTATCAAATGGAGTTGGTTTTGGCTCAAGTGAATATCTGGTTTTTAGAACAAAACCCGAATTAAATAATCAATTTCTTTATTATTTTTTATTAAGAGAGCAATTTAGAATTGAAGGTGCAAAACAGATGAGGGGTGCTGTAGGCCATAAGAGAGTACCGCCTGATTTTATTGAAAATTATTTAATAAAATTTCCCAAAGATATTGAAGAACAACAAAAAATCGTTGCCGTCCTCGATGAAGCATTTGAGGAAATTGAACAAGCTAAACAAAATGCTCAAATAAATCTCCAAAACGCAAAAGATTTATTTGAAAGTTATTTACATGAAATTTTCACAACCAATAATGCTAGTTGGAAAAACTTAAAAATAGAAGATATTTCTGAAGTTAAAAGTGGATTTAATTTTAGTAGTAAAGATTTTTCTTCTAACAATTTTGTTAAGTCCATAAAAATAACAAATGTAGGCGTTGGGGAATTTATAGACAGTTCAGATAGTTATTTACCAGAAAATTTTAAACTTACTTACAAAAAGTATCTTGTGAACAAAGGTGAAATAGTTATTGCTTTAACGCGTACAATTATATCTTCGGGCTTAAAAGTAGCAACAGTACCTTCCCATTATGACCAATCATTACTCAATCAGCGTGTTGCTTCAATTAAAGTAAATGAAAATATTATAGATAAAAATTATATTTATTTATTTCTTCAAACAAACTACGTTATTAATTATGTTAAATCTCAAATCAATGAATTGATGCAACCGAATTTATCGATAACCGATTTAAAAAAATTACAAGTTCCATTACCCAGCTTAGAACTTCAAAAAGAAATAGTTTATAAATTAAATACTTTACAAGAACAAACAGAACAACTTGAACAAATTTATCAGCAAAAAATAGAACTGGCAGAAGAATTAAAACAATCTATTCTGCAAAAAGCCTTTAGCGGAGAGCTGATAAAACATGAATGCCTGACCTGAAAATATAAACAATGTTGATAAAATATCAACCAATGAGATATAATCAATCAATGGAAAAAGCTATAAGAGAAATAATAAAACAAGGCGAAGGGAATAAAGTTGAGTTCAAAGAATGTCAACATTCCCTCAATAAAGATGTTTATGAATCTGTATGTGCTTTTTTAAATACAAACGGCGGTGAAATTCTTCTTGGAGTAAGAGATGACGGCACTATTCAAGGTGTTCTTCCCGATTGTGTCGAGCAAATAAAAAAAGATTTTATAAACAACATAAATAATTCTAACAAGCTGAATCCGACTGTATATTTAGCCATAGAAACAGTTACTATAGACAACAAGACTGTTATTTATGTTGGAGTTCCCGAAAGTTCAGACGTTCATCGCTGTAACGGCAGGATTTTTGTTAGAAATAATGATGCTGACCAAGATATAACAGATAAAAATGCCCTTGTTGCAAAGCTTTATATGAGAAAGCAAAAATCTTTTTCAGAAAATGAAATATATCCGTTTGTTACTATAGGGGATTTGCGTTCAGATTTAATTACCAGAGTCAGAAAAACAGCCACACTCAGGAAAACTGACCATATATGGGCTGATATGGATGACATGGAACTTTTAAAAAGTGCCAAGCTTTACCATAAAGATTATTCAACAAATAAAGAAGGCTTTACCCTTGCAGCTATTTTATTATTTGGAAAAGATGAAGTAATAGCTTCTGTTTTGCCACACTATAAAACTGATTTAATTGTGCGTATTAAAAACCCTGACAGATATGACGACAGGGATATTGTAACCACTAACCTTATCGAAAGCTATGACAGAATTATGGCTTTTGTTGAAAAGCATTTGCCTGAACCTTTTTATTTAGAAAAAGATATTCGAATTGACTTAAGAAGCCGTATTTTTAGAGAAGTTGCATCAAACATACTGGTTCACAGAGAATATTTAAGCCCTTATCCTGCAAAAATGGTCATCGAAAAAGACAAAATATATACAGAAAATGGCAATAAACCTTATATTCATGGCAATATAGACCCTGATAATTTCAGACCTTTCCCTAAAAACCCCACTATTGCAGGTTTTTTCAGAGAAATAGGCAGAGCTGAAGAATTAGGCTCAGGGGTCAAAAACCTCTTTAAATACTGCAAAGAATATGCAGGTTCTGACCCGATAATTGAAGATGGCGATATTTTTACTTTAACAATTAACACCAATATTACTGCACAAGATAAAACAGCTCAGGGCGAGATTTCTGAAGAAAGTGCACAAGATAGTGCACAAGTTAGTGCACAAGATGAAATCGCTAAAATTATAGAATTTTGTAAAGAAGAAAAATCATTACAGGAAATTATGGAATTTTTGGGAGTTACACATAGAGGATATTTTAAAAATAAAACCTTAGAGCCTTTAATCGAAAAAGGTTTTATAAAACTAACAATTCCTGATAAACCGACAAGTAAAAATCAAAAATATGTTGCTGGTTCAATGGGTGAGGTAAAAAATGACTGAATGTAATTATAGAAATTCAGAATCAGATACAAGAGCTGAATTAATTGAACCTAAACTACAAGAATCATTATGGAAATCTACCGAAAGAGCTTTTATCCGTAGAGAATGGCCTATTTCCATCGGACGTATTATCAGCTCAAAAGAAAGAGGAAGCACGCTTAGTGCTGATTTTGTATTGATATACAAAAACGTTAAAGTTGCAGTCATTGAAGCCAAAAAGTCCTCTTTGAATTTTACTGAGGGAGTTACTCAGGCAAAAAAATATGCCGAGCTTTTAAAAATAAGATTCACTTATGCTACAAACGGTCATTGCCAGCAGTAAAGTTTCAATATTTGAGAACTTTGAATCAAAGCAACACGCATTTATTGAATTTGTTTTAGACCAATACATTCAGCATGATGTAACAGAGCTTGATGATGCAAGAATTTCTGAACTGGTGAATTTAAAATACGGCACTCCTCAAAATGCAAAACAACAACTCGGACCACTTACAGCTATAAGAGAAATGTTTTGCGGTTTTCAAAAATATTTATATGAAAAAGATAAGAAGGCTGGAAGTTTATAAAAAAAGGGCTTAACCAATGGAAAAAAATGCAAAGTTCAGTAATTGTCGTAAATACAGAAAGATAATATAGAAAGATGGACAAACAACCTTGCAAATTTAGTATTAATAAGCGGTAGGAAAAACTCTTCATTGCAAAATTTTGACTTTAAAGATAAAAAAGAGAAATTAAGTACACAAATTAAAGATATATTTAAAGGTAGCGAATTTGTTTTAAGCCAAGAAGAGTGGACTCCTCAGATATTAGAAAGTAGATTAGGCAAAATGATAAATTTGCTTTTTCCAGATAAAATCTAAGCAATATTTTCAAGTAAAAAAGTTCTGAACTCGTACACTAGGGCGTGTTTCTCTTTTTTAATAAAAAAGGGAAATCCAAAAAAACTTTCATAAAGGGGTTTAGTGTAATTTCCAAGCCCCTTATTTTATGTAAATATCCTATAAAATTCCTGTAAAATTATTATTTTTTTGTTTGATATATTTTGCTTCTGCTGTTTTTAGCAATATAATAAAATCAAAGAGAGTATTAATTAAAAAAGTGGATATATGCAAGATAATAATTTCTCTGAAGCTTATTATAATAAGGGCATTATTGAGTATGAGGAAGGTCAATACGACCTTTCTATTGAGAATTTCAAAAAAGCTATTGAAATAAATGACTCAAACTTTGACTATTATTACAATCTTGGTCTTGCTTACATAAAAACGGAAGAATATGATTTAGCTGTAGAAAATTTCAATAAAGCAATAACCATAAACAATAGGGATTTTGACGTTTATCAGAATTTAGGTCTGGCATTTTTTAACAAAAGTGAATTTCTTAAGGCAGCTAAAGCTTATAAAAAAGCTGTTATGCTTAATTCTAATGACCCTGAAAACTTTGAAAATGCAGGAGCTGCATATTTTTCTTTAAAAAATTATAAAGAAGCAATCTTCTATTTTAAACAAGCAGTTAAACTTGAACCCAAAAACTCAACTTATAACTATAATCTGGCTTACACTTATTATGAAAATGAAAATTATGAACTTGCAGAAGACTTCTTGATTAGTACACTTAATTATAATAGACAAAATGAAGATGCTTATCTTCTTCTCGGGAAAGTATATTTAAAACAAAATGATTCCCTGCTGGCTAAAGACAATTTTGAAAAAGTATTGAAAATAAACCCTGACAACGAAGAAGCTCTAACAGCAATAGAAGAAATTAACTCGAAGAAAAAGGCTAAACCTAAAGCTGCAAGTATAGATGAGGCTGAACCCATTGAATTAAAAGCATCAAAAGAAGATGAAATTAAAGCAGAAAATCATTTCAATTCAGCTACAGAGCTTTTTGAAAACAAACAATATGAAGCTGCCCTTACGGAATTCAGGAAAACACTGACATTAATAAAAGACCATTATAAAGCGGCTGAAAAGATTAATATAATTTCAAAACTTCTAAATGAAGTAAGAGAGCTTTATAATAAAGGTTTATCGCATTTTTCCAAAAATGAATATACTCTATCAATCAACTGCCTGGAAAAAGCAGTATCTATATATCCGCATAACAATACAATTAAAGAGTTATTGAACAAAGCAATAGATAAAAATAAAGAAATGGGGCAGGCCTATCTCAAGTCCGGTCAACTTGATTTGGCAATTGAATCACTTAAAACGACTCTGGCAGAAAATCCTGAAGATACCGAAACTCTTTTTACTTTAGGAAACGTTTACCTTGAACAAGAAGAATATAGCCTTGCTTTAGACAGCCTTAGAGATACATTAAGTCTTGATCCTGAACATAAAGAGGCACAAGAAGCTGTATGGAATGTAATCCAAGAATTGAATACACACCATTATACTATCGAGGATTATTTTAAACTTATCAAGGTTTATATTAATAGGCAAGAATATCCCTATGCTCTCAAATCCTTAAAAAGAGTTCTCGAGCTTGATCCCGACAATTCAGAGGCGAAAAGCTTAATTTTAAAAGTTAAAGAGTTGATTAATCAATCTGAGTCAAGCAATAGTAATAAATAACAGGATGTTTTTAAATCAATATATTTTAATTTATAACCAATGTACCTAAAACCGTTAAATATTTACAAATCCTATAATTTCACTTAATATAAACTAATTACAAACCTGAGGAGGTACTATGAAAAAAGTATCAATTTTAAATCTCTCACTTATCGTTGTAGCTTTATTTACTGTATTTGCAGCAACATCATTACAGGCAAAAGCGCAAAGTGCTTGGGATCAATTACTGCAAATGGCTAGTGATAGTGATGATGCAGCAAATTCCTATAGTAACGGCTCATATGATTATGAAAATGCAAGTCACTATGCAAGTCATAATTTTGATACTCCATCCGATGCACCGCCGGTTGTTGATTTAAGCGGATCTAAAACATTAACTCCTTCGTTATTAAGAAATGAAGATGGCAGCAATCCTTATGCTCCAAAACAATATAATAGTTTGCATACAACACCTCCTCCTATGCCGTAAATCATAATAATTAAAGAACAATATTTATGAAATAATAAGGATTATGGGTATTCCATAATCCTTAAAAATAGAATTAAACTGATAAAAGGAAAAAATATATGTGGGTTAATTTTATTATAATAGCAATTGTCTGTGTCTTTGCTTTTTTAAGCTTTTCAGGTTATTCGCTGGCAAAAAATAATACGGACGATGCTCCTACAAGAGAAAAACTTGCTAATAAGCTGTCACAACTTCCTTATGATCTTGAAAAAGATGAAATACCTCAGGGTGCAATGTGTTATAGCCAAAGTCCTCCTGAATATCAGGAACAACAAACAGAATATATTTGTCCTGTATGCGGAGAACGAACTTTTCATTATACAGGATTAAAAGATGCTCTTGAAGAAAAAGGCAATATTAGTTATCTGGACAATTATCGTAATAAAGTAAAACAAATAACAAAAATAGATGTAAAACTTGATGAATCCGAATTTTGCAAAAATTGCAGCCCAAATATAAAAAAACCAAAATATTGCATTATAGTAACTTACGGTGAAAACGCAAAGCCTCATAAAACTTGTGATGTAAGTTTAGATGATATAAACTTGCTTTATGATTTTTCAGAAGGAAAAAAAGAACATTCTATTTACTATGCTTTTTTAGAGATGGAAAAGGAAAAAATTCCCATTGAAAAATATAAAGCTCGCCTGGAAGACCTTTTGGGAACAAAATTAAAATAATTTAACTGCTTAATTATAAGGACGAATATATGTGGATTAATTTTACTTTTATTTTAATTTTATGCTTGATTACATTTATTGGATTTTCAGGTTACTCATTAGCAAAAAATAATGCTGACAAGGTTCCTAACAGAGCAGGACTTGCTAATCAATTAGCACAACTTCCTCCTAATTACGATGGACCACCTGAAGGAGCAATGTGTTATGATATGGCTGCTCCGGTGAACAGAGTACAATATCACTGTCCTGTATGCGAAGAAAGTACTTCATATTATTCAACGTTTGGGGATAATATTGGGGACTTATACAATATTCGTTTATCAATAAGCAGAATAACAAAAATAGATGTAAAACTTGATGAATCCCAATTTTGCAAAAAATGCAGCCCTGATGTAAAAAATCCGGAATATTGCATTATAGTAACTTACGGAAAAAATGCTCAACCCCATAAAACCTGCGGCATTGATTTAGTAGACTTAAGTTTGCTTTATGATTTTTCAGAAGGGAAAAAAGAACATAATAATTCCCCTATTAGTAAATACAAAGAACGCTTAGAGGAACTTCTGGGAACAAAATTAAACGATGCCGGAAAATAATATAACTTCAAAATTAGCGCCGTCTTTTCTTCCTGCTTCATGTATTCTGGAAATGACTTATAAATGCAACCATAAATGCATTTTTTGTTCCTGTCCATGGGAAGTAAATAACAGTATGAAGAAAAAAGAGCTGTCTTTACAGGAATGGAAAGACTGTATAAAACTTCTGACAGACAAAGGTATTTGCCATATAACCTTTACGGGAGGCGAAGCTTTATTAAATAAAGACCTCTTTAAAATAATTGAATTTGCCGCATCCTGCGAAGTCGAACACATTAAAACAAAGGATGAAAAGCTGATCTCAGAGAAAAAGCCTCCAAGCATAAATCTTATTTCTAACGGTACACTTATCAATAAAAATATTCTGGCTTTTTGTAAAAAAAATAATGTACACCTGAGCATGAGTTTGCCGGGACGCAGTACTTTTAAACTTCATACACTATCGGGAAACTATAAAAAAGTTCTTGAAAACTTTTCTAAAGCCAGAGAAAGGGAAATTTCCACAACGGTAAATATTACCGTAACCAAAAAAAATTTATTTGAACTATACGAAACTATCTCAGAAGCATTAATAGCCGGAGCGAACACCCTTCTGCTTAACAGGTTTCTTCCGGGAGGAAGGGGGCTTAAAAATCCTGAAAAACTTATGCTTTCAAAAGAAGAAATAACTGAAATGCTTGATACAGCAGAAGAAGTTCTAAAAACCGCTAATAGATTCGGAAGTATAGGGACAGAACTTCCTAAATGTATTGTTGATACAAGCAAATATTCTCATCTGAAAATATCAACGAGATGTTCAGCCGCAGTAAATTTCTTTGTGATCGGACCTTCTGGATTTATAAGAACCTGTAATCATTCTCCCGTTGAACTTTGCCATTTTTCTGAATACGAATCATTAAAATCTAATGAATACTGGAAAAGATTTACTCAAAAAGACTACATGCCGGCAGCCTGCAAAGATTGCGGCATTATAAACGAATGTGACGGAGGATGCAGGGAAGCAGCCCATGTTTTTAGCGGAGAAATAAATTCTCAGGATCCGATTTTTATTAAACGCTAAATTATGATAAAATTGATTTATAAAATAAGTATTTGGAGAAAAAATGTTTAAACAAATTTACAGGTTTTTATCAATACTCATCGCATCAAACCTTCTTTTTTCCCATACAGCTTTTGGGAAACAGCAAAAAACTTCCGTAGAAAAAAAACCTTCTTCCGTTAAATCTAAAAGCGGAGAATACACTACTTTATATGGAGTCCAGTCCACAGAAGATATTTATAATTCATATCAAAATAGCGCTATTAAAAAGCTTGAAAAGCTGGAAGAACTTGAAGCATCTAAACCTCAAAAACCTGTTGAAAATGATCAAAAGCCTTATGTCACAAAATACGGTGTCTTTTTTCCTGATGATATTGAGGACACCTATCCGCCTAAACCTGTTGTTAAACCTGAACCGGTTAAACCTCCTTGTGATAATAAACCTGTTGCTAAACCAAAACCTGTTACTCAAAAGCCTGATGAGAATACTTACGTTACCAAATATGGCGTATATTTTCCTGATGACATTTTTGACACCTATTCCCAGCAGCAAAACGACTGTCCTCCCGATAAAAAATCCAATTAAAGCCATATAAGAGATTTCTAAATGTTTAAGAAAAAGGTGCTTCATAATGTAGTCTGGGAGATTACATTAAAGTGCAATGCAAGATGCCTGCACTGCGGGTCTTCTGCCGGAGAAATCAGAGAAGATGAATTAAATACAAAAGAAGCTCTTAATATCTGCGACCAGCTTGCTGAAATCGGCTGTAAGGATGTAAATTTAATAGGCGGCGAGCTTTTTCTTAATCCTGACTGGCAGGAAATTATAAAAAGATTGATTCAGGGCAATATTGACGTATCTATAATAACAAACGGTATAGCTTTAACAGAAGACAAAATTAATTTTTTGGCAGAGGTGGGGCTTAAGACACTCGGCATAAGTCTTGATGGCGCAACTCCTGAAATTAACGACCACATAAGACAGGTTCCGGGGCTGTTCAATAAAATATTTAACACAATGGAATATGTTGAAAAGTCAGGTCTTAAAACAGTTGCAATAACCACTTTAAATAAAATAAACATACATGAATTAGCATTATTTAAAGAAAAATTAATGGATTCTCCGTTTAAAGCATGGCAAATTCAGCTTGCGTCACCTCATGGAAGAATGAAAGATGATTTATTTCTTGATTTATTTGAATATTATATAGCTGGCTTGTTTTTTGCACAGTCCAGAATTGTCGTTCCAATGAATAAACTTGCAATTATATGTCTTCATGACTTTGGATATTTTTCAAAAGTAATCCCCCGCCATTCTTCATATTCTCAATGGAAAGGCTGTTCGGCAGGCAAACATGTGCTTGGTATAAGAAGTGACGGCAAGGTTCAAGGGTGTTTGTCGATTTATCGGGATGAATTTACGGAAGGTGATTTAAGACAGCAATCTTTAAAAGAAATCTGGAACTCCAGACATCTTTGTAAATGGAATAAAAGAGTAAACAGATACTTTTCCCTGAAAGGTTTCTGTAAGTCTTGTGAATTTGGTCTTGTTTGCCTTGGAGGATGTTCCGATCTTGCTTATTCTTTGACAGGTAATGTCGGAGAAAACCCTCAGTGCTACCATGCAATTGAAACTTACTGGAAAAAGACTACACCACAGAATGAATTTGAAGAAATATTCAAGGAAATAACTCAGGGCTATATGGATGAAGCAGGTGTTTTTTATCTAAAATCAGGTAAAGCGATTTCTAATGATTTTGTTGACAGCCTGAATATAGAAGGTGAAAGAAAAAAACTTATTAAATTAATTGCATTAGTTTAATAATTAAGGATTTCAAGATTATATTTAGGGTAAAATAATATTGAAATTAAAGGATTTATAATGATATTTAGAAAAAACCCCGAAGAAAAAGAGCAAAAACAGCTTGAAATGGCTAAGCTGGAAACTCAATACGAACAGTTTTTGGCTGAAAAAATCTCGGAAAAGAAAAATGTTCTTTTAGCCAAATATCCTGAAATTAAAACATTGTTTGAAGGCTGGCTATACGGAGTTTATGTTGCCATATTAGACAACCGGCAAGCAGCTGAAGAAAAAGGCAAATTATATTATTTATTTGAAAACATTCCCGAATCCAGCGGCAAATACAAATTAAATTACGAAGTCATCAATAATAACTGTATTTCTAAAACCTCGGAGCTGAAAAACTTTCCTAAAGCATATTTAACTATTTTAAAAAGGCATAATTTTGATTTAAAAAAAGATGAATTTTATATAAATGAACTCATAGCATCTCATTCTTACAAGCTTGATGACGCTTTTTATATTCATTATGCAGACTATAACAGCCTTAATAACAACATCAAAAACCTTATTCCTTTAGACAAAGATTTTTTCTTCGGATTAAGTGAAGACGAACAAAAAAATTTAGCGAAACCGCAGCAATATATTCCTGAAAAATACAAAGCAGAACAAAAGAAAAAACCTAAAGAGGTAATTAAAATGGAATATAGAGCTTGTGATCTGTATTATAATCATAAAATTCCTGTTGAAAAGATAGCTGCGACTTTAAGAAACAGGTTAAAGAAAGCTGATATTCAAAGAATAGTTAAGCTTTATTCTCATTTCAAAAAATATAATGCAAATTAAAGGTTGAACTTATGCCGGAAAATAAAAAACAAGAACTTAAAAAAATTAAAAAACCGCAAAAAATTAATATAAAAATTTCCGGTCTTGATATTGATAAAGCCGAATATCAACAAATAGTTTTATCTAATTCCAATTTTCCTGACAGAGATTATTATAAGCAAAATTATTATGATTAAGTTATTTTGTTAAGCATCGTTTTTAGGTTCGTGAATTACTTTTAAATAAGTTTGATTAGCTTTTCTAAGTCTTGTGCTGACAGTATTTCCTGCTTTTCTAAGAATATTTATTGCTAATTCAGGCTTTCTTTTGATTATTTTTTCAAAAGAAGCACAACCAAATCTTGTAACAGTTACGGGAGTTATGGTCATAATGCTTGCTGATCTTGTTCCGGGTGAAATCAGAGCCATTTCTCCAATTACCTGGGGAGCATTAAACTGTGCAAGCTGTTCTTGGTGTCCATCTTCTGCATTTTTTAATACTATTACAGAGCCATCCATTATAAAAAATAATGAATCCTGAACTTCACCTTCTCTAAAAATATACTTATTTTTATCATAATAATAAAGATCCAGCATTTCTGATAATATTTTAAGGTCTGCATCAGACAGATCATTAAAAAAAGGAATCCTTGCTATTTCATCAATTGTTAATTGTCTTGAATTTCTCGGCATTGAATAAAACCTTTCATAAAATAATCTGCCTGTTTAATTATATTAAATTTGAGCTTAATATAAAGCAAGATAATAATAAAAATAATTGTTTAAAGATTGGAATCTAACCAAATTATGAAAATTACTACAGGCAATCTTGGCTTAGTATCATATGCGTTTGAAGCATCATTTCGATATCTGGGATTTGAAATGATTCTGCCGCCTCTAACCAATTCACTTTCTCAAAAACTTGGCGAGGAAAATCTAAGGTCAGAATTATGTCACCCGCTTAAGCTGTTACTGGGTAATTTTTTAACAATAAAAGATAAAAAGCCTGATATAGTTATATTATACAGTGGCTGCGACCTATGCAACTTAACTCCTATCAATGATATTTTCCTTGAAGTTTTCGAAAAATATTCCTGGAATCCAAAAGCTTATTATATGGATATTACAAGAACAAGCTATTTTTTGCGGGATTATTATAATAATCTTAAAAAAATAACCGGAGCATCAACCCTTAAGATAATAAAAGCTATCGGGCTTGGTTTTGGAAAACTCTTTTTATTTAATTATCTTGACGATGTTTTTTGTGTGATAAGACCAACTATTAAGGACTTTAATACAGGAGAAAACATCTATTTAAAATTATTTCAGAAAATTATAAATGCCAAAAACCTTTCAGAATACAAAAAAATAAAAAAAAACATTAACAAATTATTAAAAACATATCCTCCTGATCATAACAGTCTTCATTTTGGATTAACAGGAGATCCTTTTTCTTTAAGAGAACCTTATTCTCACCAGTTCACCGATCGCAAGCTCGGTTATATGGGAGTTATTGTTGATAAAGGAAATAATAAATTAATTAAGAAAAAAAAGGTCTCAAAATTAGAACTTAAAAAGTTCATCACAAACAATCACGGGGTTTTTACCCATAATGCAATAACAAAAATAAATAATTACACAAATAAAGCATACGACGGAATAGTTTTTATTTCTCCGTTTAACTGCACACCAAATGATTCATTGAGAAATCAATTAAGTATGATTCAGGAAAAGACAGGAACACCGATGCTGTCACTAATTTTTGACTCACATACAAGCTCAACAGGTCTTCAAAGTCGTCTCGAGGCTTTTATTGAGATGGTTTACAGAAGAAAAAATCTAAAGCAGGAGCCGAATGAATAAAAAACAATGGATAATATGCGGCAATTGTATTTATCTTGATAAATGCCCTGCCGGTAAAGCTAAACTAATAAATATCGATGTTAATTCTTCTATTTATAACGATATTGGCTGTTATGATCATGAGCAAATCAGCCCAAAGCAAATGAAATTATTTTAAAAAATGAACTTATTCTCAAAAATTTCGTATATGTATATGTAGGGTAAAAATTTCAGAAGAGAGAAGTTTTATGAGAATGAAGAGAAGCACAAAAACTGCTGTGTTATTACTTAGTTTAGTCATCATGTTGGGATTCGCAAATTGTGCAATGGCTCGCAGCCATCACAATTCACCTTCCAGAAACGTTTTAGGCTTAACAATCACATTGAAAGGATTAAACAACCAGCATAATTACTACCATCCGAATCAGGGAAGATACTCTTATTATCCGGATTATTACATGACAAGAAGAGAGCTGGCGATGCAGGAAAGATATCTTTACCAGCATAGAAAAGTCTCATATAATTGTCATGACAGAAGACGTATAGACTATTATAGATATTAAAATTAGTTTATTATCAAAGGGTTTCGGGAATATACCCGAAACCCTTTTTTATGAAAAAACTCAATATTATCACCAATAACTAAATTTTTAAAAAATTCGCTCTGGAAGTCAATAAATTTCTTTATAAACCAATTGTAAAAAAATTGTAATATTGTATATATAAATACAAATACAATTAGTATATTTTTTATGCTTATTTTAAAATATGTGAATATTTACATTCTCTGCACCAGAAAAAGGATTCTCAATTTATGTCACAAGATATTAAAAACTTTATTGATGATATACCCAATATTCCTTCTATGCCATCAATTGTCTTAAATTTGCTCGATGAATTAAACAAACCGGAACCTGATATTATAAAATTATCTGCAACAATGTCCAAAGATATATCCTTAACAACTCAACTATTAAAACTTGTTAATTCCGCTTATTTTAGTTTTTCTTCAAGAGTAAATAATGTTACTCAAGCATCTGTATTGATTGGTTTAAACAGACTGAAAAGTTTAATTATAAGCTCGGCAATAAAACCTATGATAGTAACCGTATGCGGAAAAAATTTATGGGAACATTCAATCAGATGTGCTGTAGGATGTGAAATAATTGCTAAAAGCTTGGGGGATGACAGAAAAGAAGAAGCTTTTGTTGCAGGACTTTTGCATGATGTAGGAAAAATAGTTCTGGAACTATATAACAGCAATTATGCAAGAGACACCCATAATCAATTTTCACAAAGTAATGAAAGAATACATCAGGAAAAACAATTATTTGGCTTTGCTCATCCTGAAGTCGGAAAAGAATTAATTTCAAAATGGAGTCTACCCAATAATATCGGTGAACATGTCAATTATCACCATAATCCGATTCAATCTTCCGACAAATTAATTACAAGTTATGTTTATGTTGCCAATAGACTTGCACAAGAAAATCTTATGTACCCGATTGTTGATCCTGAAATTTCTGAAAACCTTGATTTTGAAGTTTCTGATCCTGTAACCTTGAGAGAAGAAATTTTTGCAGTTTCTCAGCCGATTATTGATGTTTTTTCAGGCAAAACAGATATTAAAACTCTATATAAAGCTGGCTAAAATTTTATAGCTCACTAAATTTTTCACTAACACTTGTGTTAAATAACTTGAATCACCAATTCTTTAGCCCTCAAACTCACACTTATCAAGCCCGACACGCTTACAAATGAAGCTGTCAACAATCTTGTCAGGTAATTTCGTTAAAATTTTCGAAAGAAAATGCGCATCTTTTCCGACAAGATAACGGGTTTGGGGATTTTTAGAGGTCAAAGCATGAAGTATTGCTTTAGCAACCTGTTCAGGGACTGCCCCACTTCTTTCAACTCTTTTTAAAGTCCTCTCAAGAAGATTTCTGTATACAACCCCATAATATTTTTCAGCCTCTGGAGGCATTTCTGCGACTATATCCTCCACGAGATTTATGGATTTTTGCCAGATAGGGGTTTTTATAACGCCCGGCTCGATAATGGAAACAGGGATTCTCCAAGGTCTTAATTCTCTTCTCAAGGAATCTGACAATCCCTCAACAGCAAATTTTGAAGCAGCATAAGCACCTTTGAACGGAAAAGCTGTAAATCCCGCTATAGAACTTGTATTTACAATTCTGCCCTTTCCTTTTCTTATTAAAGGAAGCATTTTCTGAATTACGGCAACTTGCCCGATTACGTTTATTTCAAGCTGATGTCTTAGCCTGTCTATCGGCAAGAACTCTAGCGGTCCTGCTACAGCAATTCCTGCATTATTTACAAGCCCATAAAGCCCGTTATCTCCTAATATTTCCGAAACCTTATTAAAAGCCTCATTAATGGAATCCTGATTAGTTACCTCTATAAAAATCGGAGTGATATTAAGATTTTCATCTCTTAGTTTTTGGGCATCTTCTTCTTTTCTAACCCCTGCCAAAACCTGAAAACCGTTTTTTGCGAGAGTTATAGCGGAAATTCTTCCTATTCCCGAGGAAGCGCCTGTTATGAGAATATATTTCATGTATTGCCTCTTTGTTATAAAAAATTTTATACAAAGTTATTTTATAACATTATGGCTTTATTTTAAAATTTGATTTTATCTCCAGCCGCGTCCGCGTTCACTTAAAAATACGGCTTTCTGAAGCACTCCTTTTAAGCCTTTTGCTGGTTTTTCTCCTGTATCAAAAGCATCGGGCTGTTTTAACTCACTTATAAATTCGTCAATGACTTCTTTAGTGACGGAATCCATAGTAAATATATGTGCATAATGCCTTTCTTCGTCGTTAATTAAAAGCGTTTCACAAGAAAGAGAATGTTTATAAACAATTTTGTCATTAGGTTTTCTAAAACGCACCGTTAACGCTAAAGGCGTTCGCTCAACAAACAAATCAATTTCCGAGTGATATTCCTGGATAATTTTGAGCTGCTCTTCTGCATAATCTGCAAGATTTTCACATCTGACAGCTCTATTTATCAAAGTTTCATAAGAATTTTGAGCAAGAAAATCCCAAATAAGTACAGGTGATAAACCATTACGTGAACCCGCAAATGTAGTGTCGGGAGAACCGATATATTCAGGTGCATCCGGCGGAACTAACTGATATTTCACTTTTGTCATAAAAATACCGCAGGGCCAAGGAGTTCCAATCCATTTATGTCCGCTCGTAACAATAGAATTAACAAACGGAAGTCGAAAATCAAAAATCGGTCCACAGGAGTCTATTTTACCCTGTTTATATGCCATTTCCAGAAAAGGCATATATGATGCCCCCAATGCACCGTCCACATGGATCCAATAACCGTTACGGACATCTGAATGTCCCTCTTCATCATAAATAACGCCGCGATTTACCAATCCATATTTCTCAAAAATCGGCATTAATTTCTCGCCTATGAGTTTCACATCATCATAAGCACCCTTGAAAGTTGTTCCATAATTGCAGCAAAGAAGGATAGGATAACCTTTGGATGCAAAAAATTCCACAAGAATAGTGAGTTTTTCTACATCAATTGCACCGGGACCACCATTTCCATTCAAAGAAGGTACTTCAAAAAATTCTTTCGTCCATTCACCTGTCGAATTTAACGGATTTTGACCGGAATAGAATTTTTTTCCTATATCGTAAAACGTCGGAACCTGAAGGACGCGCATTGCTTTAATGATTGAATAATGAGTATCCTCCGAAAAGAATGCTACAGGAGTATAAGCATTAGGATTACCTTCTACAGGAAGCGCATGAATATATTTTGTTCTGTGTTTTCTGGTTTTATATTCATTTCCATTGTCAATTAAAAGCCTTTTTCCTGCCAAATAATCTCTTGCATTCCAAATCCCGTAAAGGTTGCCTTCTGTACTTCCCATTGTTAACGCATAACCCCAATAACTTTCAGGGTTTTTAAAATCATGCGGTGTTTTAGCATTCCAGAGTTTTGCATAATAGTCAAGCACAGCTCTTTCTATAGCCTTGCTGTTCGGAGTATAATTTCCGGAAACAAACGGATCACCAATATTATTAATATGAAAATTCAAAAATCCTTTAATATCTTCTTCATAATTTAAAGTTTGAACGTTTTGATACCCTAAAAAATGCTTGCTTTGACAGTCGACATGACCAATATAACTATCTAATGCTTTTTTGCGATCGATTAAACTCAATCCTTCAGGTGACAACTTAAAAAGTTTTTCATCAATCATTATTTACTCCATCTTTTTTAACCAAGATGAAATTAATTTTAAAAGCAACTTTGAGATATTAAAATTCACTATTTGTATAAAAAATTAGATTTTTAAAGCTATTATTTTTGTAATTTTAAAAAATAAATTTTTCTTAAACCTCAATATTCTCAATAATTTTAATTAGCTTATGGGCAGAATTTTCCCAACTGAACTCAGACTGCCTTTGATAACCTTTTTGAATCAGCTCATTTCTTAATTCACAATTATTTAAAATTTTATCTATACCCCCGGCTATATCGTCAACCTTATAAGGATCGGCATAATAAGCCGCATCCGCACATACTTCAGGCAAACTGGTGACATTAGAAGCTACAACAGGACACCCGCAAGACATTGCCTCAATCGCAGGAATCCCAAAACCTTCATAAAAAGAAGGAAAAACCAAAAGCTTTGCATTTTTATAAAAATTCGCAAGTGTTTTATCATTTATATAGCCTGTCAGAATAATATTTTTATTTAATTTAATTTCATTAAGCATATTTTGATCAGAAAAATGCTTTAATTCAGCTCCTACAACAACCAGCTTCAAATCCTGAACCTGTAGCATATTAAAAGCTTCAATAACATTGCAAAGATTTTTTCTCGGGCTTAAAAACGATGCAACAGCTAAAATATAATCCCCGTATTTATTCTCAAAATCTTCATTCGAATATTCTTGAAATTCTTTTGAAACAGCGTTATAAACTATTTCTATCTTATCAGGATTTATATTAAAGGTTTTTATGATGTCATGTTTTGAAAAATCGCTGACAGTTATTATTTTTAACGCATTTTTAAGCAAAATCGGAGCAAAAAACCTGTAAATATAAGGGAATTTTTTCGAGAACCATTTTTTATTCTTCATAAAAATCAAATCATGAATAACTATAATGTTTTTCGAATGAAATAAAGGCGCTGTATTACGCATATTAAGAAGAAGAGGATTTTTATTTTTTGAAAGATAGTATTTTAAATCAATTTGTTCCCACAAAAATCCTGTAAAATTCCCTATAATCTCTACACCCAGATATTCTGCAAGTTCATGATGAATTATATTCTTTGGAGCGACAAATTTTATTTCGTCATTAAAAACTTTTTTGAGCTCTTTAGCTATTTCTATAGCATATCTTTGCACCCCTGTTATCTTTTGAGTAAGAAATAGGGCGTTAATAACTATTTTCATCAAAAACCTCATAACAAATGCTTCTTTATCAGCTGTTTATTAAACAGCCCCCTTCTTTTAAAGTTTATTTCAAACACAGCCAAATCTTCATTAATTACAATAGGTTTGTAAACTTTATTTAACATTATATGTATTAATTAAATACAAAAGTTGTTTAATTACTTTTAATGGTCAAAATCACGATTTCAGGCAATACCCCGAATCTTACAGGAATCATACTTGTTCCAATACCTGTACTGACATATAAATCTTTATTGTTTTCATGAATATGACCAAATGCATAACGTTCTCCAAATCCTGACGGCACAATCAACCTTCCTGCAAAAGGAAGATCAACCTGCCCGCCATGTGTATGACCTGCTATGGTTAAATTCACCCTGTCAGGAATGAACGGGAAAACATCAGGATTATGGCTTAACAATAAAATAGGGCTTTTGCCGTTTATTTTACTTAATGCTTTATCAATATCAGGAAATCTTTTTATTAAATCCGCAACTCCCGCAATCCATAATGGTTTCCCATTAATAATTAATTCTTTGGCATTATTTTCCAGTACTGTTATGTTTTTATTTTCTAAAGCTAAAGTTACTTTTTTCCCGTTATACCCCCAGTCATTGTTCCCTAGAACAGCTATAATTCCATATTTCGACTTTAATTTTGACAAAATACCAGCTACCAAATCAGGTTTTACAAAAGTTTCTCCAATAACACCATTACTTACGAAATCGCCCGGTAATAAAATCAAATCAGGATTTTCTTTGTTGGATAATTCTACAATTTTCCTTATTTTGTCAGCATTTATAAAAGGTGCACCTGCATGAATGTCTGAAATTACTGCTATTTTAAGATTATCGTGTTTTTTATCCCAATTATTGAGTTTTAAAGTTACTTTATGAACAACAATTTCATCAGGCTCAATAAAAAAACCTATAACAAATAAAATTGAAAAAGTTAATAACAGCAGGGTTTTTATGACATTTTTTAATGAAGATTTTTTCATGTTTTACGAATATTTCTTTAAATAAGCTTCAATAAATTCATTGATTTCACCGTTCATGACAGCGTCAACGTTGCCTGTTTCATAGCTTGTGCGATGATCTTTTACAAGACTGTACGGATGAAAAACGTAAGACCTTATCTGACTCCCGAAATTTACGTCCATAGCCTCACCTTTAAGCTCGGAGGCTTTCTTTTCATGCTCTGCCTGTTTTAATGCAAGAAGTTTTGAAGCCAAAAGCTGCATGGCATTTTCCCTGTTCTGAAGTTGCGAACGTTCTTGCTGACATTTTACAACAATTCCGCTAGGTTTATGAATTATTCTGACGGCAGACTCAACTTTATTTACGTTTTGACCGCCTGCGCCGCCTGCACGCATTGTTTCAACTTCTATTTCATCAGGATTAATTTCAACTTTTGACTCAATGTCAGGCACGACAGGACTGACTTCCAGAGAAGCAAAGCTTGTTTGACGTTTTCCATTGGCATTAAAAGGAGAAATTCTGACCAGTCTGTGAACTCCTTTTTCTGCTTTTGCGTAGCCGTAAGCATATTTTCCGCTAACTTTTATGGTAGCGCTTTTAATTCCTGCTTCTTCACCATCTGAAGTGTCGAGAATTTCAACTTTCCATCCTTTTGATTCAGCCCATCTAAGATACATTCTGAGAAGCATTTGAGCCCAATCCTGCGCATCTGTTCCGCCTGCACCCGCATTTACAGTTAAAATAGCATCAGAAGAGTCGTATTCCCCGCCAAGTTTTTTTTGAAGCTCCCATTTTTCAAGTTCCGAAGTTAATTTTGTCAAAGTTGTTTCTATTTCAGGATAAACAGACTCATCCTGCTCTTCTTCAGCCAACTGAATAAGAATTTCAACATCTTCAGCTTGTGTTTTCCAGTTTTTATATTCTTCAAAAGAATTTTTAATCTCGCTTAATTCCTGTGCAAGCTTTTGTGCTTCCTGCGGATTATCCCAAACATCAGGTTCCTGAAGCTTTTTCTCAAGCTCTATTATCTTTTTATTCGAATTCTCTGGGTCAAAGACAACCTCTTACCTGATTCAGGATTCCGTTAATTTTTTCGAGTTCTTTTTTATATTCTATGGTCATTATTATTTTCCTTACTTTTTGTCTGATTAATTACCTTAATTGTATCAAATTATTACAAGAATAGGTATGATTTTAGCAACTTTTTTCCTTTACAGGATTTGTATATTTAGAAAATCAAATTAAATAAGGAAAAAACATGATTGTAAACAACATTAATCGCTCAAATTATTCTCTTTATAAAACACAAACAAATAAACAGACACCATCATTTGGATTCAGACTCGGACTTAATCTTAGACCTAATCCTGAAAGAGTTAAAAATGGATTAATACATGAAGGTGTAAATTTGGGAATAGGTGCTTTCTTAAGTCAAGCTGCCAATTTGCCTTTATTAGAATCCTTTGTCATCGTTAAAACCGTAAAAGATGTTTTAATGACAGCAAAAAATTATGTTTTTGCGCCGACAAACTTTAAATTACAAAAAATGATAATGAAATATGACTATCCCTCTAATATGTTTCGACCTGCTATGGCAGCAGTTGATTCCCTTGGAGATAAACTTATCGCTAAGTTTAAAAAACCAATTTAATTTTATTTTTTGTAACTACTTATAAAATTATCAATAGACCTGTCCCATGTTTTTTCAGCCTGTGAAGGGAAAAAACATCCCGGAAGTTCTTTTTTGCTGCGATGATAAGCCACACATTCGCAACAAAGTCCTCTTCTTGAACATCCGTCATAGCTACAAGTGCAATTTTGAGAATTTTTTGCGGTTTTACATTCCATTATTTCACAATCCTACCTTAAAATATTGCTATTTGCCCCACAGCATTTTTTGAATTTCTGACCGCTTCCGCAAGGACATGGGTCATTTCTTCCAATTTTTTCACCTGAAGCTTGAGCATTTTCAGTTAAAAATGCAGGTATAAATGCTTCCGCTGCTCTTGAAAGAGGCGTATCTATCACATCAGAATGTTCTTCCTGCATATGCACAACCTGAACTTCAAATTTTGTCCTGAAAAGGTGTGCAACGGTTTCCCTCTGAATTTCATGCATCATATCGTTAAACAGGTCAAAAGCTTCCCTTTTATATTCTATGAGAGGATCTTTCTGCCCGTAAGCTCTAAGACCTATACCTTCTCTTAAAATATCAATATTATGAAGATGGTCAATCCATTTGCTGTCAATAATTCTAAGAAGAGTATCCCTTTCAAGCATTCTCATTACACTGTTTTCAGAACCGGAAACCTGTAATGTATATTCACCTTCTTCATGATTCTCCAACATAATTTTGTTATAGAAAGCAACTATATCATTTTCATGATTTTCATAAGCAGAAATAGCCATTTTTTTGAGCTTTTCAAGCAAATCAACATACTTAATATTTTTCACATCTTCAATAGAAACACTTGAAAGCTGCGGAATAACAGAATGAATAGCTTTTACAAGGGATGTAAGCGTTTCATCGTCATATTCCTGATAAGGTGTTTCAGGACTGATATAAACAGACATGATCCTGTTTAATTCCTGCTCAATCATATGAACAACGTCTTCATAGATATTTCCACCTTCAAGAACCTTTCTTCTCTGTGCATAGAAAAGTTCTCTCTGTCTATTCATAACATCATCATATTCGAGAACGTGTTTTCTTATGTCAAAGTGGTATACCTCAACCTTTTTCTGGGCTGATTCTATGCTTTTGCTTACTATTCCTGCTTCAATAGCCATATCTTCTTCTACATTAAGCATATTCATTAAACCGCTGATTTTTTCCCCGCCGAAAATCCTCATCAAATTGTCTTCAAGGGAAAGGAAAAATCTTGTAGAACCAGGATCGCCCTGTCTTCCTGCTCTTCCTCTCAACTGGTTATCAATACGCCTTGATTCATGTCTTTCTGTACCTATAACATAAAGCCCGCCAGCTTCAACGACTCTTTCATGCTCTTCCTGCGTAACCTGATAAGCTTTATCAAGAGCCTCGTTTTTAATTCTTTCATACTCTTCAGAAGAAATTTCTTCTTTCTTCAAACCTGAAAGCATTTCTTTTGCAAGAAATTCAGGGTTTCCTCCGAGAATAATATCTGTTCCGCGACCCGCCATGTTTGTTGCTATTGTAATAGCGCCAAATCTACCCGCTTGAGCAATTATAGTCGCCTCTTTTTCGTGGTGTTTTGCGTTTAATACGTTATGTTTAAGCCCTTTTGCCGTTAACATTCTGGACAAAAGTTCGGATTTTTCGATGCTTATTGTACCTACAAGTATGGGTCTTCCCTGAGAATGAACTTGTTCTATCTCCTCAACCAGAGATTTAAATTTCTGTGTTTCGGTTTTATAAATAACATCAGGAAGATCTTCTCTTATGTCAATTCTGTTTGTCGGTATTTGCGTAACTTCAAGACGATAAATCTTGCCGAATTCAGCTTCTTCAGTAATAGCAGTACCCGTCATGCCGGCAAGTTTAGGATAAAGCCTGAAAAGATTCTGGAAAGTAATACTTGCGAGTGTCTGACTTTCATCCTGAATTTTAACGTTTTCTTTTGCTTCAACAGCCTGATGAAGCCCGTCACTCCAGCGTCGACCTTCCATCATTCTTCCCGTAAATTCATCAACTATAACAACTTCACCGTTTTTTACAACATAATCAGTATCTATCATAAACAGTTCTTTTGCTTTCAAAGCCTGTAAAAGATAATGTGCAAGCTGCGTTGAGGCATCAAAAATATCGGGGACATTTAAAAGTTCCTGAGCTTTATCTATGCCTTCTTCTGTGAAAATTATATTTTTGTTTTTTTCTTCAACTTCGTAATGAACATTTTTTTCGAGTTGAGGAGCAATTCTTGCCATTGTTTTATAGGTTTCTGCTGATTTTTCAAGTCTTCCGCTAATAATTAAAGGTGTTCTGGCTTCATCGATAAGGATACTGTCTACTTCATCGACGATCGCAAAGTTATAAGGTCTTTGACAACATTGTTCAATACTTCCTGACATATTGTCTCTCAGATAATCAAAACCAAATTCGTTATTTGTTCCATAAGTAATATCAGCCTGATAAGCTATTTTCTTTTTATCAAAATCTTTTTCCGCCATATCTGAAAGAACAAGACCCACTTCAAGCCCTAAAAACTTGTAAATTTTGCCCATCCACTCGCTGTCACGTTTTGCAAGGTAATCGTTTACTGTAACAATATGAACACCTTTTCCTGTAAGTGCATTTAAGTATGCCGGCAATGTTGCAACAAGTGTTTTACCTTCACCTGTTCTCATTTCTGATATTTGCCCCTGATGAAGAACTATTCCGCCTATCAGCTGCATATCAAAATGACGCATATTAAGTGTTCTTTTTCCTGCTTCTCGCACTACAGCAAAAGCTTCCGGAAGAATATTTTCTAAAGCTTCTTTTTCTAGAGCTTTATCTCTTACTAAATCGTCTGATCTTTGCCTGTCTTGATATCTTTGTTTAAATTCCGCTGTTTTTGCCTTTAATTCCTCATCTGAAAGCTGGCTTATTTCGGGCTCAAGAGAATTTATGTATTCAACTGTAGGCTGAATTTTTTTAATTTTTCTTGCGTTTGGATCTCCCAAAACCTTTAATAATAAATCTATCATTTTTTATATATATCCCCAAATTAATATTTTATTCTCTAAAATTTTACCATATACAAAATTTCTTACACATTACATTTCTAATCTTATTGGCTATCAAAACGGCTATATTGTTTCCTGCCCAACTGGGTACTACTGTTGATAATAAACAAATTGATGCTGCCGCTCTCACTTTCTTTATTTACACTTAATTTAACTGTATGATTACTCCTGTTAAAAATTACGGTTTAATAAAGGTAAATTTAAAATTGGAAAAATTATAAATTTTTGGAGTAAACTATGGATTTAACATCATTAATAGGTCCTATAGCCGGTCTGACGCTTATTATGTTAGCATATGCTATGGAAGGCGGCACCATAGGGTCACTAATACAGATAACTGCTGCCATGATTGTATTTGGCGGAACTTTTGGGGCAGTTATTTTCAGTTTTTCTCAGGAACAGCTTCTTTCTGCAATGAAAGCAACAAAAAGAGTATTTTTTAATCAGCATGTCGATCAAAAAGAAATTATCACAGAAATCGTTAGATATGCAACAAAAGCCAGAAAAGAAGGCGTTATTGTTCTTGAAAAAGAAGCAAAAAATGCCAGCGATCCTTTAATAAAACTTGGACTGGAAGCGGTCAGCGATGGAGCTGATCCTTCTCTTGTCAGAGATTTAATGGAAACGCAGCTTGCTCAGATGGAAGCCTCCTCTCTAAGTGATATGAAAGTTTGGGAAGCAGCAGGAGCTTATTCACCCACATTTGGGATTATCGGTGCAGTAATGGGGCTTATTCAGGTAATGAAAAACCTTTCTGACCCTTCTGCTCTCGGAGCAGGTATTGCAGTTGCATTCGTTGCTACTATTTACGGTCTAATCGGAGCAAATTTAGTATTTATTCCCATAAACACTAAAATTAAAAATAAAGACCACCATGTCTTTCTTGCAAAACAAATGATGATTGAAGGAATACTTTCAATTCAGGCCGGAGAAAGTCCTGCATTAATCGAAAGAAAACTTCAGGCTTTTATTCTTGAAGAAGCTGACGCGCATGGCGGCAAAAAATCTTCTGAAGAGATTATGGTTTAATATAAAATAGAAAACAAAAACCTTAAAAATTTTTAAAGTGAGAATTTTTTAAAATGGCAAGAAAAAAACATGCTGAAGAACACGTGAACCTCGAAAGATGGCTCGTATCTTACGCTGATTTTATTACCTTGCTGTTTGCGACTTTTGTTGTGCTTTATGCTCTTTCTCAGATTGATCTTGCCAAATTCAAAGATTTAAAAGTTTCTCTTGCCAAAGCTTTTTCCTCCTCACCAACTCTTCTTCAGGGTGACCCTGGAATGCTCAACAAAAATAATAGTGTAATGGATTCAGGAGGACAACAGGATAACCAGAATTTAATTCCTCCAATACTCGATGCACCTTATGCAAAAAAAGAAGAATCTGACTTTAAGGATGCTATGAATAGCATAGATAGTAAAAAACTAAATGAAACTAAAGGAATAAAAGCAGAAGTAACCGAAAGAGGTCTTGTAATAAACCTGGTCGGAAATGTTATTTTTGAATCAGGTACTGCCACAATAAAAAAAGATTCTTACAAAACCCTTGCAGAAGTAGGAAACATGATTAAAACCAAATTTCCTAATCATTTAATAAGAGTTGAAGGACATACGGATAATTTACCAATGAGTTCATCCCTTTATCCTTCTAACTGGGAATTATCTTCTGCTCGTGCATCTTCAATTGTTCGTCACATGATTGGCAACTTTAGTATTTCAAAAGACAGGTTCAGCGCTTTAGGTTATGCTGACAGCAGACCGATTTCCTCTAATACCACAGAAACAGGAAGAAAAGAGAACAGACGCGTTGAAATTGTTATACTGAGAAATAATTTATTAAAAACAGAAACTTTATCCAAAGAATTCAAGAAAGACCTTAAAAAAGAAATAGATAAATTTAAAGACGTTACAAAACAAGAGAAAAAAGACCCTTCAACAACCAGCGACGCAGTTAAAAACCTGTTAAATGAAGGTAAAACAAAAGGCAATGTTATAATATTTGACAATTCTAACGATGCCTACAAAAAAGATGCCCAACAAATACTGAAAGAACTCAAGGCAAAAGAACAGCAAGCCGAAGAAGACTCAAAAATCAGAAAACAAATATTTGCAAGCGGTGTAAGAAAACAATTCTAAAAATTTAAAAGTTAATTTATAAAGTATCGGAAAGATTTACCTGTACTTTGCCTACATCATAGCTTGTTAATTCTACGATTATATTGTTTAGCCCTTCTTGCAACTTTAACCCGCTTTTCATAACACATGTAATTTCTTCATTAAATTTGACAAGCAAAGGGTTTTCTGAAGAAATTTGCTCGGCTAAAGTTTCTGCTCCTGATTTTATAATCTGAATAACAGAAGAATTATAAAGAGTGTCATTAATTTTTACAAAATTAATTCCTGTTATAAGCCCCGGTGCTAAAATATTTTTTAAATCAAAGGCAATACCTTCTTCGATATGCCTCAAACTGCCTTTTTTGTAGATTTTTTTAAGTAAAAAACTTGGAAGAATTGTCAAATCAAACCTCATGTATTTTTTCAAAACTATCAAACCAGCTATTAAATAGATACCAGACTAAAAGTTTTAATGTTTCCTATTATTATTTTAACACATGTTTGTTCTTGTTTATAGTCTTTAAAATCCTTACTATCCTCTTCTCTATCCCAAATTATCAATGAAAGCTTATTCTCTGATTTTAAAAATTCTTCAGGCAAATAAAACTTGAATTGAGGACCTTTTGATTTCCAAAATCTTCCGATTAAACTACCGTTCAAATAGATATCAGCCTTATTAAAAGCCACTTCCGATAAATCAAGAAACAGGGGATTATATTTATTATTATTTTCAACAAGTCTGAATTTTGCACCTAACCAGATCAAATAAGAATTTTCCGAGGAATTTTCAAGGTCTTCTTCAGGAGCAAAATCCCATTCTTCAATCTGCGGAGTCAATCCGCCTCTTATTCTCCATTCAATTGTTGCTTGGTTACTCGCCTTAAACGGCATTTCGGTCTGGGCTTTTATCTCCTGCCCGCCCTTCAGCCTCTGCTCGCAATCCGCTTGTTCAGGACTTGTCTTTAGTGATATTATTCCTCTTGGCATAACAAGTTCATTCTGAAACCCCTTATCAAACCCAAGATTTTGCACAAGAACCGTTAATTCGTTCTTACTTTTATTTAAATCCTTCTTGCCAACATTAATAGTTATCGTTTCTGAAAGTTCATGCCCGTGTTCAAAAACATGCGAATCATGAGCATATATTTGTTTTCCATTAAAATAAACCGCATAACAATGCTTTGCATTTATTTCAATCTGGTCGGGAACGTGCTTTAAGGATGTTTTGTACCAGATATAGTCATCATAAACTTCATTTGAAATACAATCCAACTTTTCTTGTTCTTTTAATAAATCCCAACTTGAATAATCATAATTTAAATCTATTTCAGGCGAACATTTAAAACTTTTCCAATCTATTAATTCAGGCAAAGTTTCTTCCTGAGAAACTTTTACTTCTTTTGTTTCCCAGTCCATTCCCTTGTCAAAATTTAAACTCTTAATTTCCCCATCCTGACTAAAAGCTGCTTTCTCAAAATTATCCGTTAAAAAATCAGGACCAACAAGGACTTTATTATCAAAAATCCAAGTTTTATCGGCAGTTTCAGGACTTATAAAAATAAATTCGGTTGTTTTATCCTGTTTAGAGAATTTAAAAGAATCAAAATCTTTTGTGTCTTTCCCTGTCATCCTGAGTGAAACGAAGGATCTGTCCGGTTGTTTATTTTCACTATTTGACAGATTCTTCGGGCTAAAGCCCTCAGAATGACAATTTCGACTACAAGAAAAATCATCATAATCAGAAACAATAATCTCTGAATTTTCATCAATAATAAAGAAAATTATTTCATGATTATTTTTCGCCACTTTGCCAAAAATTTCAAAAGAAGAAAAATCTATTTTACAGGCATTTAAATTCAGGCCTACAGGCATGATTTTCATATCAAAAGGTTTAATATTTAGATTATAACTGTTTAAAACCTTTAATTTATGTGTATCCTTATTCAAATTCCTGACAAAAAGCCATTTGCAATTATTTAAATTGTCCTGCCTAAGCCTTACAAAAACATTTTCCCTTTCCTCTCCTATAACATCTGCTCCTTCAGAAATAAAATCTGTTAAAGCAAAGTTAAATGAATTCAAAAAATAGTTTATTTCTTTTGCCTTGTAATAATTTTCTCTGGGAATGCCTGATTCCGAAATTGGAGCCGCAAAATCATAAGACGTATAAACTTCAGAACTTGCAAGTTTATCCCATGACGTTCCACCGCAGCCCATATAATGGTTAAACATTGTTATTCCCTGAGAAAGAGCTGTTTTAGTAACAATATTTATATGTTCTTTCTTAAATTGCGTCCATATTTTTTCATACCCGACGCCGCCCCATTTATCAAACCACCCCGCTTGAAGTTCCGCTATAAAAAGCGGCGCATCCTCGCAGCATTCACCAAGATTGCTTTCCGCATTATCCAAAACCCCGAAAGAATCCGGAAAACCTTTCCAATCATAGTCTAAATTAATTGTCGGATATGTATCAAAAGCATAAATATTGACAATATCAGAATACAAACCCACAGAAAGAGCATCATTATGAGATATTGGAGCTTTTACACCTAAAGA
>Ga0209000_1000374_pt1 | contig 47497 bp, 45 predicted proteins | sample RifGroD2_FD_183998 | JGI IMG/M metagenome (GOLD analysis project Ga0209000, IMG submission 183998) | Groundwater microbial communities from Rifle, Colorado, USA - Groundwater D2 (SPAdes) (version 2) | ecosystem: Environmental > Aquatic > Deep subsurface > Groundwater | place: Rifle, Colorado... | reverse complement strand
GTTCAAAAAAAAAAATGAAGAATTAAAGACTGTCGCGAAAACACATTCTGCGGAGTCAAAAATACAACAAATTTCTACCCCGCTTATTGAAGAAATTTCAAAACCCCAAAAAACTTCGCAGATTGTAATTGATGAAAAACCTGTTTCTGAAGCAGACAAAGAGATGGCAGAAGAACTTGAGGAAGTCAAAGTAGACATTAAACCCGTAAATCTATCCGAACAGGCAAAACTTGTTCTGGATTTGTTCAACGGAAAAGTTATTGATTCCTGATGGCAAATTGGGAGTGTATTTTTGGCAAAATCCGGCTTTGCCGGTTTTCCGAAAATAAAACTCATTCTTGATTAAATTTTATTGACCGCAAACATTACCAAATTTTGCTCTCAAATCTTTTCCAAGTGCAGCAGGTGTTGAGAAAGAAGTTCCATTCATACTATTAGGACTACCTGAATCGAAAATAGATTTTTGTTTACCCGAAGTATTTTTTGCAAGAACGTCCGATTTATTATCGCCATTAATATCATAACCAGTTAAATTTCCGTTTATGTCTTTAACTTTATTTATAGGATAATCGCCTTTTTCCCATCTATTAACCATAGAATTATCAGCGGAATATTCGGCTTTGTTTTTTTCGTTCTTATCTAATGCGCCAACAATTTTAACGCCTTTTGCAAAAGAGTAAAGATTAACTTGATTATTTCCGGAATTACCGGCTGCAACATAAAAAGGTACTCCTTTTTCGGTTATTTTTTCAATAGATTCAAATTGTTCTTTAAACTCTTTATTTTCCTGTGAGTTATCACTTTTAAACAAATTACGAATTTTATCTGCATATTGAGCTAAATTTTCTCTAGTTAAAGGAAAACCTGTTGCTTTTGCTAAATCTTCAATTTTTGCCGGAGCTTCTACAGAAAAATTTACAGCATCATATCGTTCTCCTTTATTTATAGAGTCAGATACTTCTTTCAAAGCTATTGTCGGAGATGCCCCTCTACGGTTTTCTTTTTCAGTAGCCGGAGTAAAATTCCCCTTTTTTTCTATTATTGCGCCAGAGCATTGAGCTTTTATGTATGATTCTACAGCTTCACCATGCGATATATCAGGAATATCATCATAAGGGTCAATGTTTAATGATTTATCTCCATAATTATCAATTACAGCAATTTTTGGAGGTTTTTTTTCAAAAACAGAATTTTGCTGTATATTTTGAGCTACCGGAGTAGTTTTTCCTTGATTATTCATCGGATTATTTTTTATATTATTTGAATTTTGAAAAATTTCAAAGCCCATTAAATTTTTTTCCCTCTAAATCCCTCATATTTATATAAAAACAGAAATAGATGGAAAATTGCTTTTACATTTTAGATAGAAAATCTTTACTCTCTGAAACTTGCCTCGGGATAAGTTTTTTTAAGTCCTTCCTTGATTTTTTGAATTTCAGCGTCGATTTTTTCATCTGTCAAAGTAGCTTCCACATCCTGCAAAGTTATTCTGAAAGCCACGCTTTTTGCTCCTTCAGGCACATGTTGCCCCTGATAAAGGTCAAAAATTTCAGCTTTCTTAAACAAGCTTGAAGAAGCCTTTTTAATTGTTTTAGTAATATCTTGACAAGTAATATTTTGCGGAATAATAAACGCTATATCTCTTGTAACAGCTTGAAACTGTGGAAGTATTTTAAATCTTGGTGTTGCGTAGCTTAAGTTGCTAAATAACAGTTCTATATCAATTTCAAAGACATAAACAGGCTGGTTAAATTTGCATTTTTCAATTGTATCAGGATGCAATTCCCCAAAATTCCCGATAATTGGCGAATTTTTTGCTAAAAGTTTTATTTGAGCAGTCCTGCCCGGATGAAAATATGAAATATCAGAAACAGGCTCATATTCAATTCTTGAGTCTATTTTTAGCTCTTTTAATAAAGTTTCTATAACACCTTTAAGAGCATAAAAATCTGATTCTTCTTTATTTTTCCTTATTCCTTGATTAATATTTCCGCTTATTGCTCCTGCAAGGATTCTTTTTTCTTCAACACCTGTATTTTTCTCGTCAGTATTCCCTTTGTAGAAAAAAGTTTTGCCAATTTCATAAATCCAGAGATTTTTTTGTCCCTGATCAAAGTTATATTTAATAACTTGAGCAATATTTGGAATTAAGTTTTGCCTAAGCATTGTATATTCATCTGATTGAGGATTGGTAACTTTTACAGCTTCGCTGTCGTTATGTTTAATCCCAATCCAGTCAAGAAGAGGTTTTCCGATAAGAGAAGAAGTAACAACTTCCCTGAAAGCTTTCCCGATGAAAATTTTGTGTATTTTATCAATGGTTTTGGTTTCGTTTGATACTTCAGAAGGCTGTGTATTTTTTGGCAAAGTCGTTTCAATCTTGTCGTATCCATGAATTCTGCTTATTTCTTCAATAAGATCTATTTCTCTTGTTATATCATTGATTCTATAGCTTGGAACTCTGAATTTTGCGGAAAAAGTGTTTCTGCCAAGAGTTTCAAAGCCAAGATTTTCAAGAATTTCAACGCATTTGAATTCAGGTATTTCAGTACCTAAAATCCTTTTGATTTCGCTGAATCTAAGGGTTATGTCTATATCAGGAAGTTTGTTTTCTCCTGTTTCAGAGATGCCGATAATTTTTGCATCAGCAAATTCTTGCATTAACTGCATTGCCCGCATTAATGCCGGCTTAACAGAACCCATGTCAACTCCTCTTTCAAATCTTGCCGAAGCTTCTGTTCTTAAACCAACGCTTCGGGCAGATTTTCTTGTTGTTTGAGGAGTAAAATAAGCTGATTCAAGAGCAATATTTTTTGTATTTTCATCAACTTCTGAAGTAAAGCCGCCCATAAGACCTGCTAAGCCAACATTTGCTTCTTTTGTCGCAATAAGAACAGATTCAGTTGTTAATGCTCTTTCTGTTTCGTCAAGCGTAATTGTCTTTTCACCCTCATATGCACGTCTTACTGACAGATAATTCTCACCCAGTTTGTCCATATCAAAAGCATGGAGTGGCTGACCATATTCAAGCATTACATAGTTTGTTATATCAACTACGTTGCTTATGCTTCTCACGCCTGAAGCTAAAAGTCTTCTTGTCATCCATTCCGGAGCAGGGTTTATTTTTACGTCTTTTATAACACCTACAGAATAGTATTTGCAAGTATCAGAGTCTTTTATCTCTATCTTAAAATCAGAATCAGATTCTAAAACATGTTCAAAATGATTATGTAATTTGATTTTTTTATTAAATATTGCCGAAATCTCTCTTGCAATTCCGAGTATAGACATTTCATCGCCACGATTTGCTGTTGGAGCAACATGCAAAACAGAATCTTCCTTGATTCCCAGAACTTGTTTTACATCCTGACCTGCTTTTACGTCTTCTTTGATTTTATTTAGAATTAAAATCCCGTCATTTTCTTGAAAATCTGATGTATTAAAACCTAATTCTTCAGCGGAACAAAGCATTCCCTGTGATTCCACGCCTCTGATTTTTGCGGGTTTAAGAGTAAATTTTTCGCCTGTTTTCCTGTCCATAACTTCCGAGCCGACAGTTGCATAGGGTATAAGTTGATCAACTGCAATGTTTTTTGCTCCACAAACAACTGTTTTTTCTGCTGTTCCGTTAAAAACAGTTGCAAGCTGAAGTTTGTCAGCTTCAGGATGCGGGCTTATCTCACGAATTTCTGCAACAACAATATTTGTAAAATCAACACCGATTTTTTCAATTTCTTCAACTTCCAGACCGCTCATTGTTAATTCATGAGCAATTTGTTCAGGGCTTAAATCTGATATATCAACATATTCACTTAACCACTCTAGAGAAACCAGCATTTTAAAATTCCTTTCAGGTTTAAAATAAAAACTAGTACGCCTGATGGGAGTTGAACCCATGACCAACGGTTTCGGAAACCGCTACTCTATCCACTGAGCTACAGGCGCATAAAAAATCTATTAATATAATATAAGAAATAAGACCTTTTTAAAAGAGATTGCAGTTTTTTCACAAAAAATGGATGAAATATGAAAAATTGACTATAATGCTTATTATGATAACAGGAGTGGCTTTTTGAGAAAAAAACCGATTTTCACCGAAATATTCCTGAAAACAGAAGATAATACCAAAATCGCTTTAAATCATTATGATAAAGGAAAAGATTTTGTGGTTATAATTGCGCATGGCTGGTATATGTGCAAAGATTCAACTGTTTTTAAAGCTATGTCGGAGGATTTTTTTGAAAATAGTGACGTAATAACGTTTGATTTTAGAGGACATGGGAAAAGTTCGGGATTTTATACTTTTACAGCAAATGAATATCAAGACATAAAAACAGTTATAAAATATGCAAAACAAAGATATTCCAGAATAGGATTAATAGGTTTTTCTTTGGGTGCGGCAATTTCCATAATTCATACAGCAAAATACAATGATATAGATTCACTTATAGTGGTAAGCGCACCTGTAAGCTTTGATAAAATTGAAAACCATTTCTTCAAAAAAGAAGCTTTTATTCCTACTTTTAAAAAATTTGAGCTGTGGAGAAGTCTTTCTATTCGCCCGGGAAATCTTTTATTAAAAAAAGAAAATCCCATAGATGTGATTCAAAAAATTGAATCTGCGCCAATTTTATTTATGACAGGCGGAAATGATCCTACAGTTCATCCGTGGCATTCTCAGGAATTGTATGATAAAGCCCGTGAAAAAAAAGCACTGACTGTTTTTCACGATAATTTTCATGCGGAAGATCTTTATATCAGCTCGCGTGAAAGGTTTATAAATACTTGCAACAGCTGGTTATCATCTTTAGAAATAAATGAAGATGATAAAATAACTGAAAAGGTTATAGCTGAATAGCACCAATCTCCGAAAATCTAAGTAAACGACTTATGGATCGAGTATTTTATTATGTGCGTTGGCTTTCTTAGAATGACAGTTTTAACGATTTAGGAGGACTGGCAAATATAGTTTTGAAATGTTCATAATAAACAGTCATAGTTATTGCTTTAGAAAAAGATCCAGGATATTTAAACAAACACGTAAAGAATATTTCCCAATAGTATTTTCTGTTTTCTTTGAATATTCCAAGTATACATATAGATTTAATAAGCGCTTTAAGGTCTTTTAGTTTAAAATCTTCTTTATGGCAAGGCTTATAATGTTCTAAAAAGGTTTTAACTCGCTTATAATAGTTTTCTGGTGAATAAACAGATGAAAGTATATTCTTATAGCCATTAATTAGAATAGCCGGATCCATTTTAGGAAGAAAATTAGTTGAGAAATCCGTATTATTGCCGGAACTGCCTTTAACAAGAAGCCTGTTTTCTCTTTTTAGCCGCTCATAGAGTTTTGTGCCGGGTAATGCTTGCAGTAAGCCTACCATTGCGACAACAATGCCTGTTTTTTGAATAAATTCTATCTGTCTTGCAAAAATAGAAAAATCATCGCTGTCAAAGCCTACAATGAAGCCTCCTGTCACTTCCATACCATAACTTTGAATTTTCCTTACAGAAAGAGTCTGATCACGATTTTTATTTTGAAATTTGCCGCACTCCTGAAGACTTTCTTTGGATGGTGTTTCAAGCCCGATAAATACAGTGTCAAAACCCGCATCTCTCATCAGAGAAAGGAGTTCTTCATCATCTGCCAGATTTAGAGATACTTCTGTTATAAAAGTAATGCGGCTTTTTCTTTTTATTCTCCAGTCAATTAAGGCTTTCAAAAGTTCTTTTGCTTTTATTTTGTTTCCTATAAAGTTATCATCAACAATAAAAATTGATGAATGAGCTGAAGAGGACCAGCCTGCCTTATAGAGAGATTCTATTTCATTAATAACCTGTTCAGGTGTTTTATTTCTTGGTATTCTTCCGTTTAAATTAACTATATCACAAAATTCACAATCATAAGGGCACCCTCTTGAAAACTGTATAGCCATTTTGGAATATTTTTTTATGTTTATTAAATTCCATTGAGGTATTGGCGATTTTGTTATGTCAGGTTTTATGTCTGACGTATAAATTTTCTTCAGACTGTCGTTTTTTAAATCTTCCAAAAATAAGGGAACTGTTACTTCACCTTCGTTTAAAACAAAATGGTCTACCTCTGGGAATTCTTCATGAAGGCTCATAAATAATGGTCCTCCTGCTACTGTTTTAACTCCGAGCTTTTTACATCTTTCTATTACTTTATTAGCGGAATCTTTTTGAGTAATCATTGCGCTGATAAAGACATAGTCAGCCCAGAGTAGGTCTGTATCTGTTAATTTATCAACATTCATGTCGATTAATTTTTTCTCAAATTCGTTCGGTAACAAGGCAGCTACGGTTAATAACCCTAAAGGCGGTGAAGTTGATTCTTTGGAAACAAATTTTAAAGATTTTCTAAAACTCCAGAATGTATCCGGGTATTGCGGATATAATAATAAAATTTTCATTGTTTAAACTTATCCTAATTTTTTTGTTATTTTACAGCTTTATATCTTATTATAAAAACATCTAAAAACTATGATGCCAGTAGGTTAATGCCGGTTGGCATTATTAATGATTTTATAATTACCCTGTAGACTTACTTATGTTAATTTTGCATTGTAATATAACAAAAAAATCATTCTGGTCGACCGGCTGTCGCGTGATAATCTATACGACTCGCAAATATAGTTATAGTTCCAAAAAGGACAGATTCTTACGTTGAAGTTAAAGAGTTTCTTCCGGAGGACAAAAAGAGTAGGCTCTTAATGCTTCTTTGTGTAAAGTTTCTTTGCTAACACCAGTGTCTATTAACTCCCATGGAAGAATTTCCAAAAAATCTCTTTTTCTGTTCGCATACCAGTCAAAATCAGGAAGGGGGTATTCCTGTGAAATTTCTTTGTAAGCTTTTGTCCAGCTTCCTATCGTTCCGCCCAGTTCGTAGACTTTTTCAAGGATGGATGAGAGTCTTCTATCTCCGCGAGAAATTATTGCCTGTATGTAATCCCATTTAACGCTTGTAGGCTTAAATAAAATCTTATTTTTATTTAATTCTTTCCTTAAATAATTGCTTCTTGTGTTAATAATTTTCTCATCAGGTCGCTCTTCCCACTGAAAAGGTGTTTGAGCTTTTGGAACAAAAGAACTGACGCTTAAAGTCAGGTTAAAACCTTTGTTTTCCTTTTTAAGTTTTTTCATCAGATTAGCGAGTTCTTCAATATCTTTCTGTGTTTCAGTAGGAAGTCCGATCATCCCGTAAATTTTTAAACCTGTTAATCCTTTTTCACGAGCGATTTTAAGACCTTTTGAAATATCTTCTTCCGTAAGTTTCTTGCCTATAACTTTTCTAAGCCTTTCACTTCCGGCTTCAACTGATATGGTGGCTTGTTTCTGACCGCATTCAACAAGTGTTTGAACTATTATCGGAGTAATTGTATCAATTCTTAGTGATGAAACAGAAATTTTAAAATCCTTTTCTTTTTTGAGCATTAAAATATACTCGCAAATTTTTTCAAAATCAGGGTGTTCAGTAATCAAAGCCCCTAAAAGTCCTATTTTATCCGAATATTCAAGACCTTTGTTTATAGCTTCCACCACATTTTCATATAAAGGATACCTTGCAGGAAGTGTAAGATAACTAGCCATACAAAAACGGCATCTTTTCGGGCAGCCCCGCGCTATTTCAATAAGAAACATGCCGGGGAATACTGATTTTTCTGTAAGTATAGGCGTATAAAGACTTTTATTTAAATCTTTTATGTGTCTTTTGTTGATTTTTTCAGGCACATCTTTTGTATTTGGAGTGATTGATTTGATCGTATCGTCAGAATTGTATTCAACATCATAAAAAGAAGGAATGTAAACGCCTTCTATCTTTGAAAGATGAATCAGCTGTTCTTTTTTGCTTAAATTTCTTACTTCCTTGTATTCATTCATCATTTTATTGAGAACTTCTTCACCTTCTCCGACAACAATAATATCGAAAAAATCCGCAAAAGGCTCGGGATTTGTCGTTAAAACAGGTCCTCCTCCAAAAATAAGCGGATGATTTTCGTTCCTGTCTTTTGCCCTGAAAGGAATATTGTATTTTTTAAGAATAGAAAAAATTCCCTGAAAATCGAACTCAAAAGACACAGAAAATCCTATGATCTCCACATCTTTGATGTTTTGTAGAGGTCTGTCTGTGTCTGTAAAGATTCTTTCGGGATAAATATTTGGGTTTTCGTCAAAAAGTCTGAAAAGATGCAAATATCCGAGAGAACACATCCCGATCATAGAAGTTGCAGGAAAACAAAACCACATTGGAACTGCATCATGGTTCTTAACAGGGGGTTTATATATAAATTTTTCTTCGGCTGATTTTATCATAGTAATTTAACTATACTAAAAAAATTGCTGTAAGGACAAAGTATTTGGTAAAATATAAAAATGAGAATAAATAAAGCTGAAGCACTTAAACTTCTTGAAAATAATTATATTTTAGAACTTGGACAGCTTGCGGATGAGAAAAGACAAGAATTTCATCCTGATAATGAGCCTGTAACTTTTGTCGTGGACAGAAATATAAATTATACAAATATCTGCACCTGTAAATGCAAATTCTGTGCTTTTCACAAAGATAAAGACGAAAAAGGCTCTTATGTTCTTGATTATGAAACTATAAAAAGAAAAATTGACGAACTTGTTTCCGTAGGCGGCACACAACTGCTTCTTCAGGGTGGGCTGAATCCTGATATTCCTCTTTACTATTATCTCGAACTTGTAAAAAACTTAAGAAAAGACTTTCCAAGCCTGACGATACATTCTTTTTCACCGTCAGAAATAAGCTTTATCGCCAAAAATAATAAATTAACTCCTGGAAAACTTCTGGAAATATTCATTGACTGCGGCTTATCATCTATACCCGGAGGCGGGGCGGAAATTTTATGCGATGAAATAAGACAAAAAATCAGCCCGAACAAAATTTCTTCTCAGGAATGGCTTGATATTATGGAAATAGCGCATGGTTTAGGGTTAAAAACCACAGCAACTATGGTTTTTGGCTTTGGCGAAAAATACGAACATGTGGTGGATCATCTTTTCAAAATAAGGGAATTACAGGACAAAACAGGTGGTTTTTCAGCATTTATTCCATGGACTTTCGCCTCTAATGTTGTCATTCCGAACTTGATTCGGAATCTATCCAACGAAGAATTATTGCATGAATCTCAAAATGGACAGACCCTGAAACAAGTTCAGGGTGACAGTTCGACTACAGCGCATGATTATTTAAAAATCCTTGCGGTTTCAAGATTGGTTCTGGATAATATTCCTAATATTCAAGCTTCATGGGTAACACAGGGCTTAAAAATTGCACAGCTAAGTTTAAGGTTTGGAGCAAATGATTTTGGTGGTACAATGCTTGAGGAGAACGTTGTCAAGGCGGCAGGAATTGCAAACAGGACGACAATATGTGAAATTATCGATAATATTAAAAAAGCCGGATTTAAAGCGGCACAAAGAAATACAACTTATGAAATTTTAAGGCATTTTTAAATGACTAACGAATTAATTCCTATACAAATAATAGAAAATAAAATTTTCATTATTCGCGGTAAAAAAGTAATGATTGACAGTGATTTAGCACAACTTTATGAAGTTGAAACAAGGATTGTAAATCAGGCAATCAAGAGAAATCTTGACCGCTTCCCTCAAAATTTTATGTTTCAAGTCAATAATGAAGAATGGCAAAACTTGAGATCACAATTTGTGATCTCAAGTGGAAACTATGGCGGGAGACGTTACCTGCCTTATGTTTTCACCGAACATGGTGTTTTAATGCTTGCTACTGTTCTTAATAGTCAAAAAGCTATCGCAGTAAGTGTTCAGATAGTTAATGCTTTCGTTAAATTAAGAGAAATGGCTTTAGCCAATAAAGACTTATCTAAAAGAGTTGATGAGATTGAAAGAACGCTTATAAGTTATGCAAGGGAAAATAACACTAATATTGAAGAAATATTTCAGCAATTAGCATATTTACACGATATAACAAAGCCCAAACAAATAGGCTTTAATGCAGAAGACTAAAAAGGAATTAAACCATGCAAAATACAGTCAATCAATCTATAATGCCGGTTACTACAAAAATAAACAACAATGGTCATCTTGAAATAGGCGGATGTGATGTTGTTGAATTAGCTGAAACCTACGGCACTCCTCTTTACGTTTTTGACGAAGAAACTGTAAGAAAATGTTGTCAGCAGTATAAAGAAGCTTTTTCTTCATATAGCAATGTTTCAACGCTTTTTGCCTCAAAAGCTTTTATGACGCAAGCAATTTGCGCCATTCTTAAAGATGAAGGTTTCGGGCTGGACGTGGTTTCCGGTGGAGAAATTTATACAGCTTCAAGCGCAAATTTTCCAATGAATAGATGCTATTTCAACGGAAACAACAAATCTTCCGAAGAATTGGAACTTGCCTTAGAAACGGGTATTGGAAGAATAACAGTTGATAATTTCTTTGAAATAGACCTACTTAATAGCATTGCCCAGTCTAAAAATATTCAGGTTGATGTTATTTTGAGAATTACACCGGGTATTGAATGTCATACTCACGAATATATTCAGACAGGACACCTTGACAGCAAGTTCGGGTTTGATTTAACACAGGTTGATGAAGCTATAGAGCTTATAAAAGAAAGATGTCCGAATCTTAATTTAAAAGGATTGCACGGACATATTGGCTCTCAAATTTTTGAAACTTATGTTTATGCTGATTTGGTTGAAGTTATTGTTGCTGAATTCGCTAGAATTCGCGATAAATTCGGTATTACACTTGAAGAAATGAATTTAGGCGGTGGTCTTGGAGTTCAATACATTTCAGAAGACGATCCCCCTTCAATTTATGAGATAGCAGAAGTTATTTTAACTGCTTTAAGACAAAATCTGGTGAAATATGAACTGCCTGAACCTAAAATTGTTGTTGAACCCGGAAGAAGCATTGTTTCTAATGCAGGAGTTACACTTTATACAGTGGGTAGTTCAAAACAAGTTCCCGAAGGCAAAAAATATGTGGCAGTTGACGGTGGTATGGCAGATAACCCAAGACCTGCAATGTATCAGGCAAAATATTATGGAGTTGTAGCTAATAAAGCTAACGAAGAAGCTGCTGAAACAGTAACTATTGCTGGAAGATATTGTGAATCAGGTGATATTTTGATTAATGATGCTGAATTGCCTGAAACAGAGCCGGGTGACATTATTTGCATATACTGTACAGGAGCTTATAATTACTCTATGTCCAGTAATTACAACCGTGTGCCGAGACCGGCAGGAATTATTGTACATGATGGGCAATCTGATGTTATAATAAAAAGAGAAACATATCAGGATTTAATTTCTCTTGATGTAATTCCGGAAAGGTTGAAGAAAAATAACTGTCATCTTGTATAGCGGTTATTGAAGACCTTAAAATCGAGATAAATTCTGGTATTTTGTGCCATTTAAAAACTTAAAGGGGTTCACCGTACAAGTGTTTGAATACTTGCCGCATATTGACTACCATTCCCTCATTGGATTTGTTGCGCCTATGTTCTCGTCTTTGAGGATAGTTAACGTATTCGAAATTCTTGTATTAGGCTTTATTATATTTAAAATTTACAGATATATAACAGGAACTCACGCTGAACAATTGTTAAAAGGCATTTTAATGCTGCTCGTAGCACTTTTAATGAGCAAATTGTTTAATCTTGCAATTATCGGCAAGGTTCTTGAAAGTGTCGTAAATATTGTAATATTTTCACTTGTAGTAATATTCCAGCCGGAATTAAGAAGATTTCTTGGATATTTGGGACAGCGCGGGTTTTTTACCAAGACTTCATTTGTTACAGATATCGAATCAGATGTAAAAGAAATTATTGATCAGGTTGTGAATGCAATAAAACACCTCAGTAAATCGCATACAGGCGCGTTGATTGTGTTTCAGAATAATGAAGGGATGGAAAGCACCCTTGAAGTGGGAACAACATTAAACGCAAAAATCACTACCGAATTATTATTAACCATATTTCATCCTAATACTCCTTTGCATGACGGAGCTGTAGTTATCAACGGTGATAAAATCCTTGCATCTAGCGTGCTGCTTCCGTTGACAGAAGATCCTAAATTAAGTTGGCAGTATGGGACAAGACATAGAGCCGCGATAGGAATGTCAGAGGTTTCTGATGCAACCTGTCTTGTTGTTTCCGAAGAAACAGGGCATATTTCTGTTGCAAATAGCGGAAAGTTAATACAAATAGAAGGATTGGATCACTTAAGGTCAGAGTTGGAGTTTATTTATGGTATTTCAGAATCAGTAAGAGAAAAATCAATTGAAGCGGCAATGGAAAAGAAAAAATTTAATTTGCAAAATTTTTTCAGATTCAATAAAAAATAAATCCGGGGAGAAATTAAAATGGTTACACTGGGAGTAAATATAGACCATGTTGCAACGATAAGACAGGCAAGAGGCGGAGTTGAGCCGGATCCTGTTTCTGCTGCGGCAATAGTTGAGCTTGCAGGCGGAGATGCAATAACCGTTCATCTTAGGGAAGATAGAAGACACATCAATGATAGAGATGTAAAAATCTTAAGTGATACTGTTAAAACTCGACTTAATCTTGAAATGGCTGCAACTGAAGAAATGCAAAAAATTGCGCTGGAAATAAAACCTTACAGCGTCACACTTGTGCCTGAAAAAAGACAGGAATTAACAACAGAAGGCGGTCTTGATGTTGTTAGACAAAAAGAATATCTTAAAGAATACTTAAAACCGCTTTTGAGTGTTGGAATAATTGTCAGCCTTTTTATAGATCCTGATTTAGAACAAGTAAAAGCAAGTGCTGAAACAAAAGCTCAATTTATAGAACTTCATACAGGACAGTATGCGGAATGTTTTGATACACCGAAAGAAGATAAAATATTTAATGACCTGAAAGAAGCCACAAAACTGGCACAGGAGCTCTGCTTAAAAGTAAATGCAGGTCATGGATTAAACTATCAAAATGTAAAAAGAATTATATCAATCCCGGGAATGGTTGAACTTAATATAGGGCATTCAATAGTTTCCAGAGCTGTTTTTGTGGGATTAGCCCAGGCAGTTAAAGATATGAAATATCTTCTTGATAATTTTTCAATTTAATGTACACTATTCTTAATTATAAGGGTTATATGTTTTTCAAAAAATTTGTTTTTAAGTGTTTATATCGAGGAAGTTTTTAATCGGGAGATTAATTAATGAGCGACATCCAAAATAACGATCAAACCAATATTTGGCCGGGTAATGTCCACAGCATTAAACCTGTATTTTCCGCAAATCAAAGTGAAAAAGCAGAAGAAATTCCAAATATTCCCGAAAAAGAAGTTACAAGAAAAAGCCTGTATGACATGACTGCTCTTTCCGGTCGGTCTATGGTGAAAAATAAAAAAACGGCATTTAAAGGGTTTGAAGATAAGGACACAGGAATTACAATTAGCCCTGAAAGACTGGCAACTGTTTCCAAGGACATGAAACCTTTTCTTAGAGAGAGACCAAGCGTTGTAATGAGAGCTTCTGCTCTTGGTGATTTTGCTTTTGGAAGCGCAGTTAAAGAACAGCTTACAGACCCTATGGCAAAAGCTGCAATAATTCAATTTGCTGCTGCGCAAGAATTTTCAGATACAGAAGCTTCAAAGAATTAAATATAATTTAAAAAATATAAAATAGGAAAGGGTGGAAGCTCTTTCCTATTAGTTTATGAGGACTAAAATGGCAAAAGAATATAAAAACCCTGCACTAACAACAGATATAATCCTTTTTTCCAGTTGCGAAGATGAAAAAGATTTAAAAGTACTGCTTATAAAAAGAAAATATGAACCCTTTAAGGATAAATGGGCGTTTCCTGGCGGATTTGTGGAATATGACGAGGAGCTTGAGGCAGCAGCACATAGAGAACTTGAAGAAGAAACAAGTATAAAAGATATTTGCCTTAAACAGTTGGGAACTTTTGGTCGCGTTGGCAGAGACCCGAGAGGAAGAACAGTAAGTGTTGTTTATTATGCTTTTGTTGACGATTCCTCAAAACTTAATGTAAGGGCTCGGGATGATGCAAAGGATGCTCAATGGTTCAGTGTTAAAAAACTTCCTGAACTGGCATTTGATCATGCCGAAATAATGGATTTTGCATTATTTCAATTTCAAAAATTAAATGATAAATAAAAAAGTCTTTATTAAAAAAAATAAAATGGCGAGCGAGTCGCAGAATGCGACGGAAAGCGAGCCCAAAATAAATCCCCAACCCCTTCCCTTTAGGGAAGGGGTTGGGGATGGGTGTCAAAAAATGATTTATTGAAAAATTCTTAAAAAAAGTATAGAAAACTTGGAAACAGAAATTAAAAAATCTTTTGATAATATATGAAATAATCCGTAATTGAATTAAAAAGCAATGGAAGAATTATAACAAGAATAGCAGCACCTACAACAGGTTTAAATACAAAGCTGAGCTGGAAAACGTTTATTTGAGGAGCTGTTTTTGAAATAATTCCAAGAATAATATCTTGAGCAAGTGTTACTAAAAGCACAGGAGAAGCTATTTGTAACCCTATAAATAATACATTTCCTGTCAACATAATAATGAAGTCTAAATTTACAAATTTATCCATAGGAATGACCGTTGCATAAAGCGGAAAGATTTCAAACCCACGTTTAAAAGCACTAAAAAGCCAATATAATCCCCCTATTTCTATATAAATTATTGTGCTTATATACATAAAAAGTTTTCCCATAATTGATACTTGAGCTTTAGCAGAAGAATCAAACATCATCGCAGACTGTAATCCCATTTGCATATTAACTATTTCGCCCGCGGCTTCTATTGTTTGAAAAATAGTTCGAGCTACAAATCCTAGAAGAGAACCAAAAGTAATATTTAAAATTATACAAACAGTATAAGAAGTACCTTTCGGGATTGTAGTTTCAGGAACTATACCGATAAAACAAAAAGTTAACAATAACGCAAAGCTGACTTTTACTATTGAAGGAATATCTTTACGGCTAAAAGCAGGTGCAAGAGATAAAAAAGCTAAAATTCTGGCAAAAATAAGCATCCCTGCTCCACAATATTTGTTAAAATCAGGTATTTGGCTTAAAAGTGAAAAAAAACTATCCATATGCTTATTTCTTCTATTTTAATTAATGTATTAATAATTTCGGAGGACTGTCAAGTTCAAAATCTGTCATACCGGATGTTTCTTCTGATAAAACAGGTGATTTGTCAATAAACGATTCTTTTTCCTGAATTTCACGAATTTTTAATTCTTTATTTTGTTCAAATTCAAAGTTAATATTATAAACTTTAGATTCAGTCCATACAGTTAACTTACTGTTTGATTCAATAAGCGGTTTAATAAGTAGTTCTTGCTTGGTATTGAAAAGATTGGAAAGAATTTCTGCTTTGAAATCCTTTTCATTTGCAAATTTATAACGAATTATCTTTTCATCAAATGTTAAAAGATGAGGAGAGTTAATAGATAGATTTAAGTTTTTATTTATTTGCAAAGCTGGAGCAGCAAAACTTTTTGCTGAAAGAAAAAGAATAAAAATTAAAATCGCTGGAATAATTATGTATGGTTTAAAACTTTTCATATAACCTCATTAATTTCCTGAATGGATTTTCTTACTTTCTATGAAATTAGGTGGATTTGAACTATCTTTAGGCATTTTTGTGTAAGATTGTTTGAATTTTGGGTCAGAATATGGAACTTTTCCGGGATTTTTCATAATTTCTTTTATTTCAGGCTTTTTCTCACCGTAAAATTCTTCTTCATATAGTTGTGCTCCCCGGCTATAAGTATTTGATGGCGGCAAAACCATTTCTTCATCACGAGGAATAATATTAAATGCTATATTGGAAGATTCTTTAAAATAATCCTCCATCATATTCATGGAAAAACCGCCTAAAAGAAGAATAACAAGAAAAACACCCAGAATTTTTGGAGCTGCTGCTATTGTTTGTTCCTGTACCTGTGTTACAGCCTGAAGAATACCAACTACAAGACCAATGCCAGCAGCTACTAATACGGAAGGCATTGAAAGCATTAGCATTACAATTATTCCTTTTCCTAAATGTTCCATCATGAGTTCCATGAGGTTTGTTCCTTTCGGTTAATTTAATTGAAACTCTGGACGAGTCCTTGTACTATCATTCCCCAGCCGTCAACAGCAATAAATATAAGTAGTTTAAATGGCAAAGATATAATCGTAGGTGATAACATCATCATACCGAGAGCCAGAAGAACGTTTGCTACAATAAGATCTATTACAATAAACGGTATAAATATAATAAAACCTATCTCAAACGAGGTTTTTAATTCGCTCATAATATAAGCGGGTGCAACTTCCCAAATGCCTATGTCATCAGGCGTGGCAGGAGGTTTTCCTCTGAGCGACTGTATAAAAAACGTAATATCACTTTGCCTTGTCTGTCGCATCATAAAGTTTTTTAAAGGTTTAGAACCTTCTTTCATTGCAAGTACAATCGAACCTGTTTTTTCATAAGGTACAGAGCCTTTTTGATACATCTCGGCAAACACCGGCGACATTGAATAAAACGTCAAAATCATAGCAAGCCCTATTATGACCATGCCGGGAGGAACCTGCTGGGTGCCAAGAGCTGTTTTTAATATAGAAAAAACGATAACAAACCTTAAAAAGCTTGTCATACACATAAATACAAATGGCAGAACGGTAACAGCCACCATTAATATCATTAACTGCATTGCGGGGTTTAAGTCTTTTAATAAAGCATCGACATCCATTATTAAAACCTTTCTTCTCTTAAAATCTCTTTAAGTCCAATATAATCAGGACTTAAAGCAGGCATTTCCAATTTAGGAATCATCATTTTACTGATTGGATTATTTATTTCCAAATTTTTTATTATATCTGTAGAAATTTCTGTTTTTGATGGAATATTTTTTTCTCCAATTTTTGTCATAAACTGACATCCTTCAATACCGGTAGAAACAAGGAATCTTTCATTTCCGGCTTTTATAACATAAAGATTTTTTCTTGGCTCAATATTTAAGCGGCTTTCGATTTTTAAAAAACTGTTCTTTTGTTTCACGGAGCTGAAAGTAATACTTTTTTTAACAACAACGAGAGCAATGAAAATTACCCCCAACATCGCCAACATGTATACCAAAAAGCCTGTTAAGTACCCTGTCATAATCCCTGTACTCCTTATCCTTTCTTAAACGTCTTCTTCTATTTCATAATCGCTGAAATCAAAATCGGAATCGTCTATTTCATCTTGCTCGTGATCCATTTCGTCAGAATATTGGTCTGAATGAGCATTTTCATGTTGTCGTAAATTCTCTGTTGATTGAGAAGCCATAGCAACAGCAGGCTCATGTTTCACTGATTTAGCATCATTATAAACTTCTGTTATCTTAACTCCGTATTTGTCACCGACAATGACAAGTTCGCCTGCTGCAACCTGTTTCCCTTCAACATTAAGAAAAAGTTTGTTCTGCGCAATTGGTGCTACGTCTATTACAAGACCTTCTACGACATGTCTTAAATCTCCGAGTCTAATTTTTACTTTTTCAAATTCTGCGCTCAGATCTACTTCAAGACTGTCCCAAATGTTTCCTGTTACTTTACTCACGGTATCATCTCCGTTATCTTCATCTAAATTAATTACAATATTTGGATCGGGGTTAATATTAATCCTTAAATTTTCATGACTCTTCAGTATCATCGAATAAAGATGGCTGTTTTCAAGAATTACAATATCTTCAAGGTCTAAATTTTTGACATCATCAAGGGTAATTCTAGAATAACCGGCTATTATATTTGTTTCTGCAAGACAGGGATTAAAATAATCAAGATTTAAAGGTAATTCGGGTTTGTTTATAGGGGCTATGCTTCTTAACATGAATTGAGGAAATATAAACATTATTTTTCCTGATTCATCCTCGGTATTTCCGCTAATATAGAAAACGAGATAAATTGTTTTTTCTTCACTGTTTAATTCATATTCAACGCTTTTTATTTCTTTTGGGGTAAGAAAATTTCCGCTGATTTTTTTGTACAAAAATTCGTTAAAGGCTGTAAGTATTTTTGCTTCAAGTTCTGTTATATCTTTTAGTTTTAAATAACCTGTTTCTTTTGGTCTGTCACCGAGTGCGTTTCTGAAAATAAGGTTTGCAGCGGCATCAGAAACTTTTATCGTGACGGAATGTTGTCTGGAAACGTTTACCTGTGTTACAAAATAGTCGCTGTCCTGCCATATTGAACAGGGTTTATCACCAATTCCGACTAGCTTAAAATCAATGTAAGAAACGAGAAATTCGCTTGCTGCATCGGAAAGTTTTTCGCAGAAAGTTTTTTCATAAAAATCAAAATAATAATGCAGAGAAATTTTGTTTTCTCCTTTTGCATTTTTTGAAGCTGATTTTTTAGCGCTATTGAGTTTTGGACTCACTTCCCTACCCTTACCCCGATTTGCATATTGGAATGAGTTTTTTAAAACTAAAACTGACCATTTCAGTTTTAAACACTCCCGCTTCGCAATATTATCCCTATAGCTTTAAAAGATAAACTTTTTAAGCCTTTTTGGCATCAACTATATAACGTATTTGTTGATTCCTTTATTTGTAGGGTAATGTTTTTGGAGGTTGGGCTGGTAGAAAAAATTATAAGAATTTTTTCAGATAAGGCAAAATTTTTATAATAAGGTATTTAATTTGTTTATAATGGGTCTGCAACCCAAGCCCGCCTTCATTTCTTTTGATGTAAAAGAAATGAAGCAAAGAAAACTTTAGCCCACACTCTAGCTCCTGTATTTCTGGCTTTTTTCCGATTTAAGCATACTGTTGTTTGATGCCCGTAACTCGGGGCAAAGCCCCTCAAACAAGACGGGCTTGCCTTCGGGACGTAAGCCGAAATACTACAGAGCTTTCGCTAATGGGCGCACGACGATAAAATATTTAAATACTAAATCTTCGCAACGGGGGAGTTCGAGGGGGTTACCCCCTTGACTTGTTGTTTCGTAGTTTTTGGTGATACGAGTATAAAATTCTATAGCCCATTGTTTGAGGGGCTTGCCCCGAGTTTGTGCGTGCATTGAATGAAGTCTTTAATATCCAGTGAGCCTAAAAAACAAGAAGTTTAATTCTTAAAGTTTTTTCTTTGGGTTACCGTTTTTTTTTGCTGTAAAAAAGAAACGGTAACTCGCCTGCTTCAGCTGGCGAAATTAAAAAATACCACTTTAAAAAAGCGAATCCTGCCCCCTTCCATTAGGCAAAATGATATTTCTTAAAACCTTTGAAGCCCTTAACTCATCAAGGGCTTTATTTATGTCTTCAAGTTCATACTTGTTGGCAATAAGCCTGTCGAGCTTTATTTTGCCTTCTTTAACCAGTTTTAAAACTTCATAATAATCCAAAGGTCTGCAACCAATCGAACCAATAATTTCCTGCTCATAAAACATGATTTTAGCGGGATTAATGGCGATATTCTGGTTTGTGTATCCTATAATACAAAGCCTTCCGGTTAATCCCAAAGACTTGTAAGCCGCTTCTATTGTTTCCGGTTTGCCTATAACTTCAAAAGCCACGTCAACAAGCCCACCGTTTTGTTTAAGAAAGTCCCTGACAGGATTTTTTTCGAGATTGAAAGCATATTTTGCGCCTAGCTCAAGCGCAATTTCAAGCTTGTTATTGTCAATATCGCATGCAATAACTTCTGCCCCTTGCAATGCCGCAATCTGTACGACATTAATTCCCACACCTCCGCAACCGAAAACGATAATTCGTTCACCTAATTTAACTTTTGCCCTGTTTACAACAGCATGATAAGGAGTAGAAATTGCATCCGCAATTATACAGCCTTCCTCAAGAGGAATTTCATCGGGCATCAAAATAATATCTTTTTCAGGAACTTTTATAAACTGTGCGAAAGCTCCGTCTATATGATTTCCTGGCATTAGCATGTTTTGGCAGACGTTTTCCCGTCCTTCAAGACAGAATTCGCATTTCCCGCAGGTAAGTACAGCAGGAATTAAAACCCTTTGACCTTTTTTAAATGTTTTACTGCCTATTTCGACAATCCCAGAAGCTTCATGCCCAAAAATCAGAGGAGGTTTCTTAAAAGTAGCAACCCCGTGGTCAATATAATGCAAATCTGTATGACAAACTCCGCATGCCACGACTTTTATGAGAATTTCACCTTCATTTACTTCTGGAACAGGAATTTCTTCTATATATAACGGTTTATCTGGTTCTTTGAATACAGCTGCTTTCATAAAATTCCTTAAAATTTCATTTACTATGATTCTATAACTATAATATAATATTTTAAAAGTTTATTTAAGTTTTTGGAGAAAAGAAAGAATGAACATGACCAGCTGTAAAGAAACTTCTAAAAAGGAAAAAACAGAAATCAAAAAAGCTATTCAAAAAGCGCTGAAAGTTTTGAAAAAGAAAAATCTTTCAATGATTGTTCATGGTCCGAGTTTTCCTGCTGTTCAGGGACAGGATTATGGTATTGGTTCTCCAAATACTTCAGGCGGACAAAATTTTATGGAATTTATTTCTGGTCTTGGTTTTAATGGAATTCAGCTTGGTCCTGAAGGAAAAACAAAATCAATCGATGCTTCTCCTTATATAGGAACAATGTTTTCAAACAATCCTCTGTTTATAGATCTTTATCAGCTTACACAGAAAGATTTTGCAGGTATTTTATCCTCCGAAACTTTTGATAAAATTGTTAATGAAAACCCGAATAAACACAATAGAGTCGCTTATGAATATATTTATAAAAACAGCGATTCTGCTTTGAGAGAAGCTTTTAATAATTTCAAAAAGAAATTAGCAGAAGGCGATGCTAAAATTAAAAAGTTAAACAAAAAATTACTTGAATTCGTTGAAAAAAATCAATATTGGCTGGAAAAAGATGCTTTATACGAAGCAATTTCCACAAAACATGGTAATGATTACTGGCCAATGTGGGCAGATGAACTTGATAAAAACCTTTTTAATACTGACGGCAAATTTTCAGTAAAAGAAGCTTCAAAGAGAATAGCCGAACTAAAAACTAATCAAAAAGACGAAATAGAGTACTATGAGTTTGTTCAGTTTGTAGCTGACCTGCAAAAACAAACTACAAAAGATTTTGTTTTAAACAATAAAATGAAAACAATTGCCGACTGTCAGGTAGCTTTTTCAGATAGAGATTACTGGGCAAATCAGGCGTTATTCCTGCAAGGATGGAATCTGGGCTGTCCTCCTGATGCATTTTCAGAGGATGGACAGGCATGGGGATTCCCTGTTATGGACCCTGCAAAAATCTTCAACAAAGACGGAAGCCTAGGCGATGGCGGAAAACTTTTTAAAGCAAGATTTGGTAAAATGTTCGAAGAAAATCCCGGTGGTGTAAGAATTGACCATATTATAGGGCTTATTGACCCGTTTGTTTACAAATCAGGCAAACTTCCAAAACCTGAACAAGGTGCATCAAGGCTATATTCTTCCCCTGAACACGCTGAACTTGGCAAATATTCACTGATAAGAATTAAAGACTTAAATCAGGAAGTCGGACCTGAAAGCGAAAAAAGAGTTTTAACAGTTAATGATGATCAAATCAAAGAATATGCAAGGATTCTTGAAAATATTGTAATTGAAGCCGCTAAAGAAAAAGGTATTGGCAAAGAATCTATTATTTGTGAAGACCTTGGAACTATTACCGCTCCTGTTGAAGCTGTAATGAAAAAACTTAAACTCAGCGGAATTAGAATGACTCAGTTTGTTGACCCTGAAGTAGCAGATCATCCTTACAGAATTAAACATACGGAATCACAGCACTGGGCAATGATAGCAAGTCATGATAATCAGCCTTTAATGAGCTGGGTTGATGAATTATATAGTACTAATATAGTAGAACTTCATGCAGAAAACCTTTCATCAGATTTAAAAGAAAAACACGTGACTGAATTTAAAAATGAACTTATGAATAATCCGCATAAATTCGTTACTGCAAAGTTTGCGGAACTTTTTGCAAGTCCTGCCGAGAATATTCAAATATTCTTTGCTGATTTCTTCGGAAGTCGTGAAAGATACAACATGCCTGGAACTTCAGGAAGTGAAAACTGGTCATTAAAAATTCCTAACGGCTATGAATGTTATTTCAAGGAACAGCTTACAAAAAATGAAGCTGTAAACCTTCTTGAAGTACTTATTATGGCTATCGAAGCAAAAGGACATAAATTTGCCGAAAAACATAATGACGTTATTGAAAATTTAAGAAAATGCTCCGAGTTTTACGGTAAATAAAAGAAAAAATATAAACTATACAAAAAGCCTCTCTGAAAAACAGAGAGGCTTTTTGTGTAACAAGTTGTAAACAAGGCAAGGAGATTAGTGTTAATTTTTTTCCTTCACGAGATTTATATAAATGTGATTTAAAAATAAGAAAGAATAAGGAAAGATTATGGAAGTAAGAAATGTTGGTTTTGGTGCAATTACAGCAGGTGCTATAAAAAAAGGAATGATTTTAAGAAATAATGAACATAGTTCAGTACCAAGCCACATAGGTTTGGAAAGAGAAATTTTAAGTACAAAGACGTCAAGAAAAAAAGGAGTTGCATTAAATAGTGAAATAGTATATAAGTGGACAGATCAAAAATATTCCGCTAAACAATATGTTAGTGCAGACACTGTATTTAAAGATTTAGATTTAGTTGGTTGGGTAAAGAAAGTGGTAAAAGGCAAAAAAGCTTAAGCGAAAAACATCCAGCTTAATAAAAGATCAAAAACTGGAATTGCAACGGCTGTCCAAATGGCAGCTTTAGTTGTGGAAAGCCCCACTTCCCTTGCACCGCCTTTTGTTTGCAAGCCATGAGTTACGCAGATGACAGTGACTAAAATACCGAACACAGCAGCTTTTACAAGACTTGACTTGATATCATAAGTGCTTGAATAAAGCCATACAGATTTAATATACATGTAAGGATGCAAAGCTACCGTATTGTTGGCAACAAACATCCCTCCGATAATGCCTATAAATTCCGCAATTATTGTTACCAGCGGAACCATGACAATTCCCGCCAATAGTCTTGGCACAAGAAGATAACCAATAGGATCAACTTTTAATACTTTTAAAGCATCTATCTGCTCAGTAACACTCATATTACCGATTTCTGCTGTCATAGCAGTACCGGCTCTCGCACCTATTGCAAGAGCCGCAAACACAGGAGCCATTTCTCTTGTAATAGCTAAAGAAATTAGCCCTCCGATATAAGAATCAGCACCGGTAAGCATAAACTGCTGCGAAACCTGAAGTGATAAAACAGCTCCAGCTACCATAGAAATTGTTAAAGCTATGGGCAATGAGTCATAGCCTATTACAGATGCCTGATAAATAGTATTTTTTAGGTTAATCTTCCCCGAAAAAATACATTTAAGGGCTTTATAAAGGTTTGTTACGCATAATCCGATAAAATTAACGATCATAAATAGGAGTACACCAGTTTTTGTACTTATCGACTTTGCCTTTTACGATTTCAAAATATAAATCCTGAATTTTTTTGGTTAGAGGACCGACATTGCCGTCGCCTACAGGTCTTGAATCAATTTTAGTTATCGGGCTAACCTGTGCTCCGGTTCCGCAATAGAAGGCTTCATCAGCGATGTATAATTCTGTCCTGTCGATAGGTCTTTCTACAACTTCAAGACCAAATTCGTTTTGGGCAATTTGTTTGACAGCATCTCTTGTAATTCCGATTAAAATATTATCAGTTATCGGTGAAGTAACTAACTTGCCATTTTCAACAAGATAAAAATTCATTGCGCTTCCTTCAGAAACATGACCTTCGCTTGAAAGTACTAATGCTTCGTCATATCCTGCGTTTATAGCTTCTGTTATGATAAGGGCTGTGTTTGCATAAGCTCCGCCAACTTTAGCTCTTGGAGGAATCATATTATCATCAAGCCTTCTCCAGCTTGATACACAAACACTTAAACCTTTTGTAATGTCAACATAAAGTCCGAGGGGGCATGTAAATACCAGAAATGAATCAGGTCCGGTAAGTTTAGGTCCGATTGCCTGAGCACTTTTATATATAGTAGGTCTTATGTAGGTATCAGTTTCAGGAGCGTTTTTTCTTAATAATTCAACTGTCAAATCGCACATTTCATCTACGGAATAAGCAGGCTTCATGTGCATAATTCTTGCGCTTCTGTGAATTCTTTCATAATGTTCGCGCATTCTAAAAATATAAATTTGTTTTTCTTCTTCGTTCCAGTAGGCTCTGATGCCTTCAAATATTGAAGTTCCATAGAGAAAAGCGTGAGTTCTTACGCTAATTTTTGCGTTACTTTCCTGTACAAATTCACCATCCATAAAAACATATTCAGTCATAGTAAATATTCCTTTTTTATAGTGTAGACTCTATATTTTTTAGAATACACCTAATAAAAAAAAAAGTAAAAAGTATCAGTTTGAATTTTAGTGATCAGTATAAAAATCAACTTTTCCTGTTTCAAGATCATAATATGCGCCGATAATTTCCAGTTTTCCGCCGGAAATTTTGTTATTAAAAACCATATTAAGATTTTTTAGCTGAGTAACTACATTTTTAACATTTCTTTTGGTTATTTTTTCAAGATCATCAATTGTATTATGACTTGAAATCAGTGGTTTTATTTTATCAATAAGGCTTTTTACATAAATACATTTATTATCGTCATTTAAAGCTGCTGTAACGGCTCCGCAATGGTCATGCCCCATTACTATAACAAGATTTACATCAAGGTCGTTAACTGCATAAGCAAGACTTCCGATAACTTCTTCAGCAAGTATGTTTCCCGCAACCCTGACTACAAAAAGATCACCAAGCCCCTGATCAAATACAATTTCCCCGGGGGTTCTTGAATCAGAACAGCTAAGAATAGCCGCAAAAGGTGTTTGTCCTCCAAGAAGTTCTCCGCGTCTTATGTTACACCTGTTCGGGTTCTCAAGATTTCCTGAAAAAAATCTTTCATTGCCTTCAATAAGTTTTTTAAGTGCTTCTTTAGCGCTTATCAATATTTTAATTCCTCTTTATAATTTATATAACCAGTATAGAATAAAAAACATTTTTAATTAATTAACCTAATTTAAATGTTTTATATGATTGAAAGTTCAGAATAATTTTTTAAAATATAAAAAATAAAGCGAAGGGAAGAAAAATGCAGTCAGCAGAATGCAGTTTAAATAAAAATTTAGATCAAATCAGCAGATATAATAGTTTTTTGGTACGAAAAATATTAAATCATAACAAACCACATGGGTATGCAGAATTTATTGAAAGTAATTCATCAAGTATAAACCTTTTATACAATAATATACTTATTCATGATCAAATAGACCCGATTAATGAAGCTATAGATCTTTTAAATAGTCTAAGCAGGAATAATAGCAAAGATATAACAGTAATTTACGGCTTAGGTCTTGGATATACATTAAAACGATTTGCGGATGATTATAAAGGAAATATTATTGTTTTTGATCCAAGTTTGGATATTTTAAGAATAACTTTTGAAGCGGTTGATTTTTCTCAAGAGTTTGGAAATCCAAAAATTTTAATTACAAATATTGTTGAAGATATTACACGTCATATAATGAGATTTTTTAATGAAGACTGTAAAGTTCATTTTCTTGCATTAGATTCATATAAACAATTATTCCCTGAAATTTATGAGTTAGTTTCAAACGAAGTTCAATACAGTATGCCTGAAGAATATACAGGTGGAGAGTTGAATATAAATATTGGTTCAGGCAAATGGAAGAAACCCGGTTGGAAAACCCTTGATTGTTATAGATTTGCGACGTTTTATAGGGATTTAAGGACAATAGAACCCTTGCCATTGGAAGATAATGTTATTACAAAAGCTTTTTGTTCACATTGTATCGAACATATAGAAGATCATCATCTTGAAAATTTGTTAAAAGAAATATATCGATGCATGAAGCCGGGTGGACTTTTTAGGATAAGCTGTCCTGATGCACAGCTTGCGTTTGATGCCTATGAACGAGATGACGCAGATTGGTTTAGATGGTTAAAAAAGAATAATATCGGGGCGATGCTTGTAAATACATTTGTCAGCTATCAAAATCAAATAGGCGGTCCTGAGGTGGACGACAGAGCAGTAAAAGAAAAATTTGAAACGCTTGATAAAGAAGAATTTATTAAATGGGCTGTATCTTTAAAAGATTTAAACAAACCTTATATTGCTCATACAAATGGTTTTACCTATGAAAAATTATCCAGGAAACTTGAAGAAGCCGGCTTTGTTAACATAAAACATAGCGGGTACAAACAATCTTCCGATCCTGAACTCAGGTTATCGGATTTTGATCTGCACCCGTCTATAAGTTTGTATGTTGAGTGTTTTAAGCCTTAATCAATAATTTTAATTACATGAACAGGACATGCTTCAGCGGCTGCTCTGCAATCATCTTCATGCCCGGCTACTTTTGACTGATTTACATGTGCAACTTCATCCATATCGAAGATATCAGGATTTATTGAAACACATGCGCCACATGCGATACATCCGGGAATAATTTGTACTTTCATATAAAAGCCTCCTTTTGTAACTCTTTAATTATAAATAATTATATTTTTGAATCATTCCCTTTTAATACAATTTAGAAAATTTTTAAAATTAATACTTAGATGAAAAGAATTCTTTAAGAGTATTTTTGTATTCTTCACATTTTGATTTGATCATAATTTTATGTTTCCATTTTTCACAGTTTGTTTTTGCTATTATTTCAGCAAGTTTTCCAAGACTTTCGCCTTGTTCTTTTTCAACTTCAGCTTTAATTTTTTCTTTTAAAATTTCCATCCATGCTTCATCAGCCAGTTTTAGAAATTTTTCTTCACAATGACAATGTTCTTCATGATGTTGTTGTCTGACTTTATCACCACATTGGCATTGTTGTTCTCCGCATTTACAAGATTCGTCATGCATTTCTCATTTTCCTTTCAAAATCTTTTATACTGCTTATCGTCCTCGGCTTATATTTCTGTTTTCGGAATTTTTATACCCTTTAAATATTTCATATTTGAATAACTCCGAAAACAAATTTAAGTGGGGCATAAAAACAACTTAGGAACACATAAAATACACTTAATTTTCTACAAAATAAATACCTCTGCTATCTAATTTTTTCTAAATAATTAGATAGACAAAAAGTATAAATATCTTGATATTTTTAATACAAAAGACTTAGAAGCAGTTTTATTAAATCAGATAAGCTTTTCTATAGAACAAAAAAGTGCCAAGTGATAAAACTATAAAATTAGGCAGCCATGCCGCAATAAAAGGTTCAAGTATTTGAGCTTCGCCAAGAGAAGATGAAACAGCTCTTATAATGTAATAACAGAAAATCACAATAATGCTAAACAGTAGCCCTCTGTTAACTTTTGCACGCGGAGGGCTTATAGCTAACGGAATCCCGATTATTACAATCAGAAAAGAAGTTATAGGCAGGGCAATTTTTTCATAAAGCATTACCTTAAGCAAAGCAACTTGCTGGGGTTCAATGTCTTTAGCTTTTGTTTTTATGTACTTAGCAAGATCAAAGAAATTAAGCTCCCTTGCTTTATGGTCATTTTGCATTTCGGAAAGGTTTAAATTATTATATAGCTTTAAATTATTAAAGACAGCAGTATTCATAACTTTGCCTGATGAAGAAATTGTATAAATGGCACCTTCATCAAAGCCCCAGTAGGAAGGATTTGTGGAGCCGTATTTTGACTGAACAACCTGTATTACATCAGGTTTTGACAGGTCTAAAACTGTAACACCTTCCAGTTTTTTATGTTCATAATTATTAATGTAAAAAAGTCTTTTAATTTGTTTATTTTCGTCAAGTTCTTGGAATGAAAAGTTTGATTTTCCATCGGGAAGATTCTTTTGCGCTAATGCTTCCATCATCAGGTTTTTAGCTTTCATGTTAGCAGCAGGAACTATGAATTCGTTTACAATAAAACTAAAGACAGCCAGTGAAAAACTAAAAATCAGAACAGGAAGAGCCAGTCTTGTTAAACTTATTCCGCAAGCCCTCATTATTGTGAGTTCACTATTAATACTGAGTTTGTTAAAAGTCAATATTGTTGCAAGTAGTATTCCCATTGGAATAGTAAAAACAACAATATAAGGAAGCTGAAGTATAACTGTTTTTATGGCGGTACTAAAAGGAATTCCATAAGTAGAAATTTGTTTTACTAGATATAAAAACTGATCTGATGCAAACATAAGAGATGTAAAAACTACAACACCCAATAAAAATGTTTCTATAAGCTGTTTTGTGATGTATTTATCTGTTAAGGTCAAATTTATTTTTTTCATTCTAAAAACCATAAAAATTAAAACTTATGTGAATTGCGCTTTTATTTTCTTATTATAAAATAGTTGTTATTAAATATCTTATAATAAAAAACTCGGATAGAATTTAAAATAAAAACCAAATGATTAAGGAGATAATTATGTCAAATGCGTTAGAAGTAAATGATGCAAATTTTGAACAAGATGTGAAGAAATCAGAAGTTCCTGTTCTTGTGGATTTTTGGGCTCCATGGTGTGGACCTTGCAGAAAAATTGCCCCAGTAATAGATGAAATTTCAGAAGAATATAATGGACGTCTTAAAGTTGTTAAAGTTAATACAGATGAGAACGTCCGTACAGCTCAAGAGTATAGTATAAGCGGAATTCCGAGCGTATTAATTTTTAAAAACGGTGAAGCTGTCGAAAGATTAGTAGGACTTATGCAAAAATCTACCTTAATTAGTAGTATAGAAAAGTACCTTTAAAAATTTCATAAAACTTAATATTATAGAAAGAGGAAAATAAAGTTTTTCCTCTTTTTTAAATTAGGGGATAAAGTCAAGTGTCAGATGAATTTTTCAGCACCCCCCTAAATTCCCCCTCAAGGGGGGACTTGTTCGGATTCTTGGGTTCGCTTTCCGTCCGCTACGCGGACTCGCTCGCCCTTATGTTTTTTAAAAAAGTAAAGTCAGGAGATAAATTATGTTAAAAATTCTTTCAGGAAATCAAATGAGGGAAGTTGATAAAAAAGCTATTGAAGAACTTAAAATCCCCGGCATTTTGCTTATGGAAAACGCCGGCAGGGCTGTATATGATCAGGTTATTGAAATAATAGACACAATAGAAGATGAATCAGCAAGCGTTCTTGTAATTTGCGGAAAAGGAAATAATGGCGGTGATGGCTTTGTTGCAGCAAGGCATTTAATAGAAAATGATATTCAAACAACAGCTGTTTCATTGTTTAGAAAAGATAATTTATCCGGCTCAGCCCTTATAAACCATGATATCCTGGAAAATTTTACTGAAATTGTTTATCTGGATGAAATTGACCTTGAAAAATTAAAACAAATGATTTCAGCATCTACAATAATAGTTGATGCAATTTTAGGGACAGGCTTAAATACCGAGGTTAAAGGCAATATAAAAGACATAATAAACTCTATTAATGAATATGCAGAAGGTTTTATAGTGTCAGTTGATGTGCCTTCCGGTGTAAATGCGGATACAGGCGAAATATTGGGAACAGCGATAGTTGCTGACTATACTGTAACTTTTCATGCATTAAAGCATGGACTGATAAGCTACCCTGGCGCTGAGCATGCCGGAGAGGTAATTATTGTACCCATAGGAATTCCTGAAACTTTAACAGACGGAAAAGATTATAATACTTACCTTATAACAGAACATTATGTTCATATTTCCCTGCCGATGAGGATTGAAGATAGCCATAAAGGAACTTTTGGCAAGGTATTCAATGTTGCCGGCAGTATAGGAATGACCGGAGCCGCTTACATGAGTTCCCTTTCTTCTTTAAAAGTTGGTGCAGGCTACTCAATTCTTGCAACTTCGCAGAGTGTTGTTCCTGTAATTTCTTCTATGGCTCCAGAAATAGTATGTATTCCTCTTGAAGAAACTGAAGAAAAGGCTATTTCTCAAAAAGCATTGGAGAAAGCTCTTGACAAAAGCAAAGATGCCGATGTTTTCCTTATAGGTCCAGGGATTGGAACAGAAGAATCTACTGTTGAATTTGTTTCACAGTTTATACAACAGTTGACAGACAGAGGGGAAACCCTGATTGTTGATGCGGATGCCCTTAACTGCCTTGCTATAAAAGAAGATGTTTTTCTCCCGATAAATTCAATCATAACTCCCCATTCTAAAGAACTTTCGAGATTAATGAAAGTCCCTGTCGAGAAAATACTTAAAGATAGAATAAAATTTGCCCGCGATGCTGCTCAAAAATTTAATACAATAGTGGTTTTAAAAGGAGCAAAGACCGTTATCGCAGAGCCTAACGGAAATATTTACATAAATCAAACAGGAAATTCAGGATTAGCAACAGCCGGAAGCGGTGATGTGCTTGCAGGAATGATTGCAGGGTTTGTGGCTCAGGGCCTGGATTTAAAAGATGCGGCAATTGTGGGAGTTTATCTGCATGGATTAACTGCGGATATTGCCGTAGAAGAACTTACGGAATATTCCCTTACGGCTTCAGAATTATTAAATTACATCCCTGCGGCTTTAAAGGAAATAATTGATATAAAGTAATGAAAAACTAACTAAGTTCCACAAAATCATTTTTTCATGTAATATTGTAAGCAGGGTTTTTGCTCAGGGTAAGAATTTAATAAAAAATAAGATAAATATAAAATATGACTATAAAAACACGTAATAAATTACTTAATTTATTTGTAAGAATAGCTATTAGCATAACAATTTTATCAGTTCTTTTTACGAGGATTGATTTTCATGAAATTATAAAGTCTTTAGTTAACACAGACCATACTGTTTTAATTATTGGTGTAGTAATTTATACAGTCAGTCAGGTTTTAAATGCTTATAAATGGAAATTAATAGCTAATAACGCAGGATTTAGCAATAAATTAAAAGAATATATAGATTATTATTTTGTTGGTCTGTTCTTTAATTTGTTTTTACCAACAACAGTTGGTGGAGATATTTCAAAAGCTTATTATCTTTCCAAACACGATCTTCAGAGCAGAAAAGCTCCTGCAATATATTCAGTGCTTGCAGAAAGATATTCAGGCGTGGTAATTATAGTTTGGATAGGAACTATTGCATTATTTACGCCTATAGGAAACCCTGTTCCTGCGATTTTTAAAATATTAATGAGTGCTCTAACAGTTTTAATTTTTATAGTTACCCCTGCGTTTCCTTCTTTTTGGATGAAGTATTTCAAGAGAAAAAAATGGGTAAGGACTATGCTTAGGGATGTAAGAGCTTATTGGTCAAACCCTAAGCTTGTTGTAAAGGCAGTTTACTGGTCTGTAATGTATCATATGCTTGTATTGGCAATCCATATGCTTATAGGCAGCGCGATGGGAATTAAAGTTCCTTTGGGATATTATATTATGGCGTATTCAATGGCGGCAATGGCAGGTTTCTTGCCGGTTGCATTTAACGGTATAGGACCAAGAGAATGGGCTTATATTTATTTTCTGTCGTTTGCCGGCGTTAAAGAATCAGATGCTTTAATTTTTAGTATTTTCTGGTTTGGAATAATTTTATCATCAAGCATATTTGGTGGAATATTCTACCTGAAAGGACAATTAGCGCCTGCTCCTGAAGAATTTGACGATGAGTTAGATTCCGAATCAGATGAAGATGACACCGAACTAAGCTTGCCTGAAAAGACTTTTAATGCAAGCAGTGAAGAAAATATGGTATGTACAGAAACCGGAGTAAGCTAAATTGAATCCTCGGTACAAATTTGGCAACATTTATAATGTTATTGTCCTTATTATATTTAGCTTTATATTGTTCTGGTCTTCGTATAACCTTTCAAAAAACTTTTTAGAAGATAAAGCTTATGATTTTTTGGTTAAAATAACAGCCAAAACTAACCCTTCAAAGGATATAATTGTTGTCGCCATTGATGATCAGTCGATTAATAAAATCGGAAGATGGCCATGGAAAAGGACTAATTACACAGATATATTTGAATATCTTGAAAATTACGGTCAGGCAAAAATTATAGCTTTTGATTCGATAATTTCTTCTTATGGCAATAAAAATGATGATGAGGAATTCTTTAAAAGGCTTTCAAAAATAGATAAAGTTGTATCAGGAATATTTTTTAGCAAGCAAAAAGCTTTTTTTATTAATTCTGATAATATTAATCCTGAAGAAACTGAAAAGGTTTTCAAAGAAAAATTCTCTACACAGGTTAACGATAAAAGAAATGCAGGATTTATTACAAATTCAGAGTATTATAATAGCAGTTATACACTTAATGAGGTTGCAGATTCAGTATCAGGATTGGGTTCTGTATTGTCAAATCCTGATACTGACGGAGTTATAAGAAAAGCAGAACCTGTTTTTTATTATAAAAACGTATATTACCCTTCTTTGGCACTAGCTGTTTTCAATAAATTATATCCGCATTCGCAATATAAACTTTCTGAAAAATATTTTGCATCGGACGATTATGGCAAAAATCCCGTTGATATTCCTTTATATTCAGATAAAAGCGGCAGTTTTAGCTATATTAAGTGGTATAAAGCATCTGATAAATCCAATGTTTATCCTTATAAAACCATAAGCGCATACAAAATTATTGACTCTTATAATAACTTGAAAAGCGGAAAACACTCTATAATTACAAAAGAAGATTTAAAAGATAAAATTGTCATTATAGGGGTTACTGCTACAGCTTTGAAAGATGTAAAATCAACACCGGTAGCGGCTGATTATCCGGGAGTTTATATTCAGGCAACAATAATTGATAATTTTTTAAATAATGAATTTATCAAAATGCCTTCAAAAGCTGTAAAGCTGCTTGTAATTTCAATTATAACCGTGCTGACAGTTCTGATAGTTTTAACCCTTCCTGCTTTATACAGTGCTATATTGTCGATAATACTTGCTTTGTCTTATTTTTCATTTTGTCTTTTTGTTGCTTATCCTAAAAACTATGCTCTGGATGCTATAACGCCGATAATTTTTATATTTTGCAGCATGCTGATTGGTTATGGTTACAATTATTTTATTGAAAATCGAAGAAAGAGTGAAATTAAAAATTTAATTGCAAAATATGTGTCAAAAGACATTCTTGACGTAATACTTTCCGATGTTGACAGTGCAAAACTTGGTGGAAAACACGCAGATATAAGTGTTTTGTTTGCCGACATAAGAAATTTTACTACTATTTCTGATACCATTGAACCTGAAGAAGTAAGTTCCATATTAAATGAATACTTTGGCGAAATAATTCCTATAATATTTGATTATAAAGGAACTGTAAATAAATTTATCGGAGATGCCATACTGGTTATTTTTGGTGCTCCTGTAGAAAATTCGGAACACCCAAAAATGGCTGTTAAATGCGCTGTTGAAATGCTTGAAAAGTCCAAGGAACTTCAGGAAAAATGGTTAAAAGAAAATAAACCTCTTATTGATATTGGGATAGGCATAAGTTCAGGTATTGCTTTTGTAGGAAATATAGGCTCAGACGAAAGACATGAATACAGTGCTATTGGAAACACTGTAAACACCGCAAACAGGCTGGAATCTTTCAATAAACTTTATAAAACAAATATTTTAATCAGCGAGCAAACTTATGGAAGAGTTAAGGATATAATAGAAACTGAAGAGGTTGATTCGGTTTGTATAGCCCAGAATTCCGAACCAATTAAAATTTATGAAGTAAAGTCCTTAATAAATTAAAAATGATTAAATTTAAAAATGACTAAAATAATAGAAATAGAAAATATAGAAACCTTAAAAAAGGCAATACAAGCCGAAGTTAAGCACAATTATACGGATGTTACAGGAAAAAAATGCAAATTTTCCAAATACATACTCGAAGAATTGTATTTAATAAGCAAAAATTTTCCGGAAGACCCAAGATGGAAAAATCTTTACGATGTCTTTGAAACTTATCCTACGACAGACCTTTCGACAAGGATGAAAGCCATAAAACAGCTTGTAAAACATATAAAGAATCCTTCAAATGATAAGATTGCCACGTCGCACCCTACAGGTGTTTCTCGCAATGACGGTTCGGGTTTTATTGAAAATCCTGAAGAAACCGATGTCATGTATGTAAAAGGCGTTGGTCCAAAAGTCGGAGCGCTTTTGAATAAAATCGGGATTTTTACAGCGTATGATCTTCTTCATTATTTTCCGCGAAAACACCTTGATTATGCGGCAAAAACTCAGATTTGTAACTTAAAAGTCGGTGAAGAAGTTACTATTATCGGCAAGATTCTTTCTTTAACTTATTTTACGAGTCCAAAGCGTCCCAATTTAACCATAATAACTATTACTGTTGCAGATGAAACAGGTGTGATTTCTATAACCCGTTTTATGGGCAAGTCAAACAGATATATGATAGAAAGAGTTAAAGCACAGTTCCCGAAAGGCGCAAATATAATAATTTCAGGAGTGGTAAAAGTTGATGATTATAAAAGAGGACTTACTGTAGATAAACCGGAAATGGAAGCAGTAAGTGGGGATATTGAAGAATGTGACTCACTTCACCTGAATAGAATTGTTCCTGTTTATCCTGTAACTGAAAATTTAAATATTAAAACATTAAGAAGAGCTATACATAATGCTTTGGAAGCTCATGCCAGTCATCTTGAAGAGTTAATTCCTGAAGAAATTCGAAAAAAATACGAACTTATAGATAAAGTAAACGCCATAAGACAGATACACTTTCCTGATTCAGTTCAAAAACTTGATGAAGCAAGAAAACGATTGGTTTTTGAAGAATTTTTCATAATGCAGCTAAAACTTGCGCTGATAAGAAAAAAACAAAAAACAGAAGCGCAGGGATTGGTTTTAAAACATAAAAAAGGCGGTCTTGTTGACAAATTTGTTGATTCATTGCCTTTTAAACTGACTGATGGACAAAAAGACGCATTTGATGAAATTCTCGCTGATATTTCAAAACCTGAACCAATGAGAAGACTTCTTCAGGGTGATGTTGGATGTGGTAAAACAGTTGTGGCAGGAATGTCACTCCTTGCTGCTGTTGAAAACGGCTATCAGGGAGCTATTATGGCTCCTACGGAAATACTTGCCGAACAGCATTACAAAAATTTTGTAAACTGGCTGACATCTTTAGGGCTAAGTGTGGGGCTTTTTGTCGGAAAACATGGCGTAAAAGTCAGACGTGAAATCCTGCAAAACCTTAAAAACGGTCAAATTAACGTAGCTGTAGGAACCCATGCTCTTATTCAGGAAAGCGTGGAATTTAATAATCTCGGACTTGTTGTTATAGATGAACAGCATAGATTTGGCGTAAGACAAAGATCAGAGCTAAAAAACAAAGGAGCAAATCCTGAGTTGCTAGCAATGACAGCCACTCCAATTCCTAGAACTCTTGCATTGACCTTGCATGGGGATATGGATTTAACAATAATCAACGAAATGCCACCAGGAAGAAAACCTGTAAAAACTGCTCTGGTAGGACAAAAAGACAGAAAAAAATCTTATCAGCTAATAGCAAAGGAAATCGAAAAAGGTCACCAGGCTTATATAGTTTTTCCTCTAATAGAAGAATCCGAAACTCTGTCCGCAAAAGCCGCAACAAAAGAAGCAGAACGGCTTCAGAAAAATGTTTTTCCTGATTTAAAAATAGGACTTGTTCACGGAAAATTATCTTCAGCCGAAAAAGACAACGTCATGGAAGAATTCCGGTCAGGCAAATACCATATACTTGTTAGCACAACGGTAATTGAAGTAGGCGTTGATGTTCCTAATGCAACTGTCATGATGATAGAAAATACTGAAAGATTCGGTCTTTCGCAATTGCATCAGCTAAGAGGTCGTGTAGGCAGAGATTCCAAACAGGCTTATTGTATTTTGGTTTCTGAAACAAATTCTCAGGAAACCCTAAAACGTCTGGAAGTTATGACAAAAACCAATGACGGTTTTGTAATTGCAGAAAGTGACTTAAAAATAAGAGGTCCGGGAGAGCTTATGGGAATAAAACAAAGCGGAATTCCCGATTTGTTGTTAGCTGACCTTGTAAGAGATGCCAATATTCTTGAAATTGCGAGAGAAGCTTCTTTTGAGCTTGTAAAAAACCACAATATCGAAGACTATCCGCTCCTTAATAAAAAAATTACAAAAGAAGTTGTTGAAATAGAACTCTAGTGGGGAAGGATGAAAGCAGTAATACAGCGAGTCAAAAAGGCTTCAGTGATTATAAATAATGAACTTTACTCGGAAATCGGACATGGAATCCTTGTTCTTTTAGGAGTTGAAAAAGGAGATACTCCTGAACAGGCAGAATTTTTGGCGGATAAAATCGCAAACCTCAGAATTTTTGAAGATGAAAACGAAAAAATGAATTTGTCTTTGTTCGATATAAATGGCGAAATCCTTGTGGTTTCACAGTTTACACTCGCAGGAGATTGCAAAAAAGGTAAAAGACCGTGCTTTGATAATGCCGCAAAACCTGATACAGCAGTGCTTTTGTATGAAAAATTTGTTAAATTTTTGGAAAACCACAATATACCTGTAAAAACAGGGCAATTTGGTGCAATGATGGATGTCGGACTTGTAAATGACGGACCGGTAACCTTTATACTTTCCAAATAATCAAGCCTAACATGATTGTTAAGATTTATTACAAGCTCAAATTCGTCATTAACTTGAACATAAATAAAGTAAAATATATATAATTAAAGCTATAATATATATTATGGAAATTAATTTAAATATATTAATGACTTAAACAAACGATTCATGTTATATTGTATTGAGTATCGGGGTGATATATTAACATAATATATTTTATTAAAAATTAAAGTAAATTAATGGATGAAGTGTTAGCAAGGAAGAAATTATAGTAAGATAGGGTATTTAACAGGAGAAAATCCTTGCTGAAAGGTAATGAGGGGCTAAATTAAGAGATGTATGTAAACAAATGTACTAAATGCGGCGCAGAATTTGAAACAAAAAATCCAAAAAGAGTTATCTGTCCTAATTGTTTGTATCCTGATAGACAAGATGCGCCATTAAGTTCTTATAATAATGTTGTAAAACAGCCTGAAGATAATCCTGAAAAACAGCCTGAAAAAGCACCGGATCAGTTTCCACAACGACCGCAGCAAGGTGGTTATTCAGCGGGTGGCGGATATTCAGCAGGTGGAAATCAGAATTATAATTCACCGCAAAGAAGACCTTATCCACAACAAGGTGGACAAGGCGGATTTGGTGGACAAAGACCACAACAAGGCGGCTATGGAAATCAGGGCGGATTCGGCGGACCAAGACCACAACAAGGTGGTTATGGCAACCAGGGTGGTGGATTCAGAGGTCCACAACAGGGTGGACAAAGTGGTTACGGTGGACCAAGACCGCAGCAAGGTGGCTATGGAAATCAAGGCGGATTTGGTGGACAAAGACCACAACAAGGTGGTTACGGAAATCAGGGCGGTGGATTTAGAGGTCCACAGCAAGGCGGATTTGCACCACAGAGTGGCGGATTTAGAAGACCTCCACAACAGGGTGGATTTGGTAGACCACAGCAAGGCGGATTTGCACCACAGAGTGGCGGATTTAGAAGACCTCCAATGCAAGGCGGATTTAATAGACCGGCTGGTCCGGGCGGGTTTAACAGAGGCGGTCCTCGTAGACCGGCTGCAGCTCAAAAACCATTATTAATTAGCAGAGAACAAGTTGCTGAAATAGAAACACTTTATAAAGCAATGCTCCCTCTTCCAAATCCCGATTGTCACGAAGTAATCGGAGAGAAAATGCAGCTTGAACCTAACAAAGTTTTTTTTGGTATAAACCTTATCAGACAAAAAATGTTTTTACCGAAACTTCCATATCCGAAAAGAAAGCTCGCGGTTTCTCCGGATCAGTTAACAGCAATACAGAATTTATATACCCCATTATTACCGCTTCCTCCTATAGGCTGTCATAAATTCATTTCAAAACAGCTTAAAATGGATGAATGGCGTGTTCATGTGGGAATTGGGATTATCAGAAAACAGATGGATCTTCCTCGTTGGAATCCTGATAGAGCAGATGCTCCTGCAGAATTCAAAAATCAGGCTAAAAACCCAAAAGAAGAAAAATAAATATAAAAATTACAGGAAGGTTTTAACCTTCCTGTTTGATAAAAGTAGTTATAAATAGGCAAAGCAATGTTTAAAAAACTAAAAGACGGCATAAATAAAATAAAATATACTTTGTTAAAAGACAAAAGAATTGCTCTTATTAAGTTAGAAGGAGTTATTTTAGATTCAGGCTATCTCCCGAGTTCCTCAAGAGTAATAGATTCCTTGAAAGATATTAAAAAACTCGGAATAAAAACACTTGTTCTTAGAATTAACAGCCCTGGAGGCACTGTTGGTGCATCACAGGAAATTTATACAGAAATAAAAAAGCTTCAGAAAGAAGGGGTTAAAGTTGTTGTTTCTCTTGGGGATGTTGCAGCAAGTGGAGGCTTATATGTAGCTGTTGCAGCAGATAAAATTGTAAGTAACCCCGGAACTGTCACAGGTTCAATAGGTGTAATTATAAAATCAAGCGTAATTAAGGATTTATATAAAAAAATAGGAATAGAGCATCAAGTAGTAAAGTCAGGACCTTATAAGGATATTCTTTCCCAGACAAGATTCTTTACCGATGAGGAAAAACAGATTCTTCAGGAAATGATAGATTCTACCTATAAGCAATTTATAGGAACTATTTCGGAAAACAGGAATATAGATCTCGAAGAAATCAAAAAATTTGCTGACGGACGAATATTTACGGGCGAACAGGCTAAAGAGTACGGACTTGTTGATCAAATAGGCTCACAATCTGATGCTGTTGATCTTGCGGCAGAGCTTGCAGAAATAAAAGGCGAACCTGTACTGATTGAAATAGAACCCAAAAAGAGTCTTTTACAAAAAATCTCAGGTGCAAGCATGTCGGAAATTCTTGAGAAAGCCGGCATAAATTCCATTCATTCCAGAATTCCCCTCTGGATTATGCCTGAAAATTAGTGCATTTATCCATTAATATAAATAAAGGATGAAAAGCCCATCTTAAATTGATAATATGCCTTTATGGAGGGTATATTTATGGGTATTTCGGCTGTTGAAGCAAATAATTCTATTAATTTGTTAAGCATACAAAATTCTACTAATACAGAAACTATTAAAAGTACTGGATTAGGCGAGATTTCTGACGACTTTTCTGAATCAAACGAAACTCAAAAATTTAAAGAAATAGTTAAAAATTATGACATTACAAATATGTCCAGAAATGAAGCTACTAAAATGTATAAAGAGTTGTACGATAATAAACTTATTAAACTAAAAGATATGATTGTAACTTTTGATCCAACAAGAATTCCAGGTTGGCAAGATGGGGCATCAAGCGTCTCGGGCTGGAAAATAAGCAGCAATCCTGATGAAAAAATGAACTTTTTAGAAGGTCTTAAGATTCAGGATGATTGGAATAAAAAATACGGAAATGCCGAATTTCAGCATAATTACGATGAAAAATTGGCTTTAGCTGAAAAAATAAAATATTTTCAATCTTAATTGATATACAAAATTAATTCGTATCCAGTCTTTCAACGGCTTTTTCAGCCTGTGTATCCTGAGGATTTAACTCAATACACTTTGAGTAGAACTTTTTCGCAAGTGTTTTATGGTCTAATTGCTCAAGGGTAACGGCAATATTGAAACAAACATCTGCATTTGAAGAATTTATTTCCATTGCCTTGTTAAAATAATCAAGAGCTTTGTAATAATCAGCTTTTTTATAATATAAATTGCCTAGATTATAATATGCATACATAAAATCAGGTTTTGTTTCGATTACTTTGAGAAATGTTTTTTCAGCTAAATCACTATTATCATTTTTATAAAGGCACACTGCATAACTGTAAAGATACTCATATTTTGCAGGCTCAGCATCAGAAATTTCTTTATATATGCCACAAGCCTCATCAGGTCTGTTTATTTTTTCATAAAGACCTGCAAGAGTGAAAAGACGTGCATTGTTTCCTTTGGATTTAGCTCTTAAAAAGTTTAAAGCTTCTGTAGATTTTGAAAAATCTTTTTGAGAGATAAGTGATTTGATTTTTTCAACAGCTTTTTCAAAATTAAATTTGGTGTTTTTATCATCAACACCCATCATTGAGTATATAAAAGAATCCGCGCTAATCTTAGGACTATTGTTAAAGCTTATTGTCTGCGGATTTTGTCCTCGATTTGAAAGATTAATATTATAAATACCCGTTGAATTTCGGGAATCACTTATAATTTCTTCTTCAGCTTGTTTTTGCCTCAAGGCTTTTAAAATATTAGGCTGAAATTTTTCATTATGAACGGAAAAAATTTCTTTATACTCGTAATCGCCTGTTAATAGGTTAAAGTTTTCAAAAAATAAAGGATCAAGTTTTAATTTTTGTTTTTCATCGGGAATTATCAGAGAATCGCAAAATTCTGCAAAATTTTCTCTTGTAACTCTTATGTTAAATTGTTCAGATGAAATTATACTGCCAGCAAAAACAGGCAAAGATGTTACCCCCAGCGTGATAATATTTATTACATACGCAAGGTTAAGAATTATTACCAATTTTTTCTGATAATGTTTCATTATGTAAACTAGCCCAACCAATTTCAATCCATATTTATTTTAAACGATTTTTCAGAAAAATCTAGTGTATATTGCTATTTTCGACTTTTAGGAGTATTGCCTACCCAACTATTCAAACATAGTTGCCAGATGTAACTTTTAAAAAATTATAAATAAACATTCAAAAAGGGTATTGCAATTTTTTGCATCTTAAATATAATATATGTGTGGGTTATAGGTAAATTTACGAAAGGAGATTCTTCGTGAATAAAGAGGAATTAGTACAAGAAGTAGCAAAAAAAGCTAAAGTTACCCAAAAAGAAGCTGCAGAAGTTTTATCAACACTTATAGAAGTAGTTGAAAAAACAGTTTCAAAAGGTAAAAAAGTTACATTAGTAGGATTCGGTACATTTGAAGCTCGCAAAAGAGCAGCTAGAACCGGTAGAAATCCTCAAACAGGTAAAGAAATTAAAATCCCTGCAAAAACAGTTCCTGCATTTACCGCTGGTAAAAAATTCAGAGAACTCGTTAACAAGTAGAAACTTGAATTTTGAAATTAAAACGGACACTTTTAAAAGTGTCCGTTTTTTGTTTTATAAATTTTTAACTTGTATTGTTAGACATTGACTGTTGAATTCGCCAAATCACAAATATTACAAAATATTAAGCTGCAAGGTTGAAAAGCAATAATCTTTATTGATAGAGAGAAGGAGGAATTCAACAAAAATTTATTTATATTTTTTAGCATGAAATAATAACAAATTGTTTTTATAGATATATATGGATTATATAAAAATGAAACATGAACTATATTCTTGTAAAAATAATTGATTTTATAATCAAAGGAGAAAATTTATGAGTATTAATAATATTAACGGCATTAATTCTTACTATTCTGCTCTTTTAAATCAACAAGGGAGTCAGAACTCTTATGGACAATCTCAGGATTCACTGTTCGGCAATAATATATTAACCTCTAATGCAAATAATTTTAATAGTGCTACTCAAAACAATTCAAATTCTTTATTGCAAATGCTTTTGCCTTTATTGATAAATCTTTTAACAGGTCAACAAAATACACAAGCATCAAGTACACCAGTTATATCAGCAAAAACATCAATAGGATCACATCAAAATACAAAAAAATCAGGCATAAATAATGCTCGGCAGGATCGATTATCTGTATCTGTTAATAATTCAAAGGTTAAGCATGATCAGACCGTTAAAAATAATCAAGCTGTAAACGTAGGAATAAACCAAACTATAGAAGGAGAGTGGCTCCGTTTTGAAGATGGATCAAAAATATGTAATAACTATACTAAGGCTGATCATAAATTGGTATCTTCAACTAAATATGAGTATGGCGATAAAGGCAGATTAAGTCATTCATTGAGCGATGAATATGACGCAAACGAAAAATTGAAAAAATCAATTGAATACACAAAAACTCCGGGTCAAGAAATTACAGATAACTGGTTAGTAAAATTTTATGATCAAGAAGGAAATATCACCAGAACAAATGTAAGAACAAGGGATGCTAACGGCATAATAATTACAAAAGAGATAGATAAAGAAGGAAATGCAAAAATAATTGAAAATAAACCAGGATTTTAGCAATAGCTCAGAAATTTAGTAAAGCCAAAGGCTTGACTCGGCAATCTAAGTTTTAAACAGCAGCTGTGCTTCCCAAAGTAATGCCTTCAGCTGCGAGATCAGCTTCCACCATTATTTTCACAAGTTCCTTAAAGCTGGTTTTTGGTGTCCAGTTAAGTTTTTGTTTAGCTTTTGTAGGATCACCGATAAGCAGCTCAACTTCTGCCGGTCTGAAATATCTTGAATCAATTTCAACATATTTTTCCCAGTCAAGATTAACAGTTTTGAAAGCCTGTGTGAGAAAATCTTTTACTGAATAGGTTTCTCCTGTTGCAACAACATAATCATCGGGTGAATCTTGCTGTAACATAAGCCACATAGCTTCTACATAATCTTTTGCAAAGCCCCAGTCGCGTTTTGCATCAAGGTTTCCAAGATATAACTTGTCCTGTTTGCCTGCAACTATTTTTGCCAACGCTTTTGTAATTTTTCTTGTTACAAAAGTTTCGCCTCTTCTCGGAGATTCGTGGTTAAACAAAATACCATTACAGTTAAACATATTGTAGCTTTCACGGTAATTTACCGTAATCCAGTAAGAATAGAGCTTAGCAACAGCATAAGGACTCCTTGGATAGAAAGGAGTGGTTTCCTTTTGAGGAATTTCCTGAACTTTTCCATATAATTCACTTGAAGAAGCCTGATAAAATTTTGTATTAATTTGTGTATCTTTAATAGCATCAAGGAGTCTTAAGGTTCCAAGTCCGACAACATCACCTGTATATTCAGGAGTATCGAAGCTAACTCTTACATGGCTTTGTGCGCCAAGGTTATAAATTTCATCAGGTGTAACTTTTTCAAGAATTCTGCAAATATTTGAAGAATCTGACAAGTCTCCGTAATGAAGAAAAAGTTTTGTACCGGCAATATGCGGGTCAGAGTAAAGATGGTCGATTCTTTCTGTGTTAAAAGAGCTTGATCTTCTGATTATTCCGTGAACTTCGTATCCTTTTTCTAGTAATAATTCTGTAAGATAAGAACCATCCTGCCCTGTAATTCCTGTAATTAAAGCTTTTTTTACCATTATTCACTCCAAGTTGTTTGTTTAATTCTGATTTACATAATTAATCTATAATAAAGCCGAGTTCGTGGATTTTTTCAATAAATTCGTTCATATCAGGAGATTTTATAAAATATGTTTCATAAAGAAAGTTCAATTTTTTTGTAACAAATTCCCTGTTGAACCATGTATCAGCTGCTGACGTAACTATTATTCTAAGCTTATCTATTTCAGGGATACCTTTTTCTTTTTCAAGATCTCGTATTAATTGTAAGACTTGACCGCCGTGCAAATCAGGCATTACTACATCAAGAATCATAAGCTGATAAGGACATCCGTTATCTAAAGAAGCTTTATAAGCTTCTATTGCCTCAGTTCCATTCTTTACGGAATCACACGGTCCGTACTTCAAGAGTACTTTTTCAAATATCTTTCTGCAAATTATTTCATCATCAACAACAAGACTTTTCAATTTTTTTCACCCGTTTGATTATATATAATTATTTTACTATGAAATAAATTTAACCTTCAATTTTATACTCAAAAAAAATAAAATTATCCCTAATGTAATTAAATTAAGAAAATATCCGCATCCGTCCATTGTATTCCAAAACCCGTCAACGATTATGGAATTCGGAATAAAGAAAAACGTTGTCATAAAAAACAAAAAGAAACTGTCATAATTAATTAATTTCAAAAATTTCCTGTGAAGCCACACAACGGCAATTCCAAGAAATAAACCCTCAAGAATTACGCCCACTAAGCCAAAATTCCAGAAAGCGTTTGATATTCCGCCAAAGTTATATGTAATTTTAGCTTCATTAAGTGATTCATTAAAAACTTTTTCTGTCATTAATGAAGAAAAATAATAGCCTTTACCTGAAATCATATTTCTTGGAAAAGGTTGCAAAACGTGGTTTTTAATTTGCTCTAACACATGAAAATCTTTAAAAGAAAAGATTGTGCCATTTTCTTTTTCTATGTATTCAAAGAAATAAAGTGAATTTTTAAAATTATCAAGGCGTTTTATGCTTTCAGAAAAGATTTTTGTTGTGTAAATTGATTGAAAGTTAGGAGAAACAGCCGAATTGTTTCTATAAACTGAATAAAAGCTTATTAATCCGAAAGTTAAAAGAAATATTAATGAAAAAGTAAACGCTGTTTTAAATTTTAGCCTGTTATAAAAAGTGTAAACAGCTATACAAGAAATAACAGGAAGAAAAATAATGCTTCTTGAACCTGAGATAGCAGCAAATGCGAGTAAAAATATTATATGAAATACAGTGAAAGCTTTTAATTTTAAAGAATTATTCTCCTTAAAAAACGAGGTTAAAGGGCGAAGCCCTTTTCTCTGTTCGTCCCCCTCCTCGACGAGGGGAACAGGGGGGTGGTGATATAAAAATTCAAAATTATACTTCGCAAGCAGAAACGTATTCACCATAAACACGAAGAAAATTAACTTCCTAATGTATGCAAGACTCCCTGCGGAAGCTGCAAACCTGAATTCCAGAGGATACTTAAGTGCTTCTGGATAACTAAAATCAGTAGTTTTTAAAAGAATTAAGATAAGTAAAATTAGTAATAAATTGCTGATTATAAGATAAAAATTTATATTTTTAGGTCTGAAATTGATTCTGAATAAACTTGTTTTTGATTTGACATCTGTATTAGAAGACAAAAACATCTGATTTGCAAAAAATACAGGCAAAATTAAGGCAAAGAAATAAATTAAATAAACTATAGAAATGTTTTTTAGTAATTCTTCGCTGAAAGATATTTTATTTATCAATAAATAAAGAGCAGGAAACCCTATATTTATGAATATCGAAGAAATAAGCATAAATATAGGAGAAAAAACAGGAATATCCTTGCGGAAAAGAATTAATAAAATTCCGCAAAACATAGAAATAAATGCATAAAAAACAGAAATAAAACTGTTATTGCTTAAACTAAAAAGAATTCCTGAAATTAAAAATATTGAAAATCCCCAGAATAGGGTTAATTTTGAATTCATGCACCTTCCTCAACCACACTGAATTACTTTATAAGCTCCTGAATCTGTTTAAATTTTTCGTGAGAAGCGCATTTAATAAGCTCGAAAAGTATCATTTCAGTACATGCCGGAATTGCCCCGCTGAAAACCATTCTTTCAAAGCCTATTTCGCATTCGTATTCTTTTCTTGAGCTTATAGCATCTTTTACCAGATAAACTTCATAGCCCATCGCCAATAAATCGCTTACTGTCTGATGAACGCATACATGAGATTCTATTCCGCATGCTATAACCTGATTTTTACCTGCTTCTTTAATCAAAGCCTCAAAATCAGGGTTTGTACAACAGCTAAAACTTTTCTTTTCATAGTATTTTGTGTTTTCAGGGAGAATTTCTTTAATTTCAGGTATTGTCTTCCCTAGCCCTTGCGGGTATTGCTCCGAAACTATAACGGTAATCCCCAAAATTTTCGCTGCTTTTGCAAGAATTACAGCATTTTTTTCTATTTTTTCCTTGTTATGCTGTGCCCTTAAAAGCTTTTCCTGTATGTCGATTATTAATAAAAGGCTGTTTTCGGTGCTAAGTAATTTATTTTTCATTTTTATTTCCTGACCAATAAGTCTGTATTATCCACCCAAACCACTAAATAAGGATTTATAGCCCGCTTTTCTTTTAAATAAATCAAAAATGGTTTATCTAATATAAGTTTTTTTGGTTCTTTTGGAATTGAAATACAATTTCTTGCTATAACAATTTTGGCTTCAGATTTAAGAATGGCGCCTTTTTCATTTAACTTAAAAGAAGTATTCTGGATAGCTTTTGCTACATAGTAATCTGTAAAATTTTTATTTAATAATCTCTTTCCTACAAGCTCATCATAAGAATGATCAATCTTGAAATCAAATTTGGGTATTTGTAAGGCATCGCCATCTTTTAGATAATCATTATTAAATATATTGATTTTGCTTTGTGCATATTTTAAAGTATCTGACAGATTGTCTTTTGGCGGGATTTTTGCAAGAAAAATCTCATCATTGCTGTCTTTAGGAGTTAATTTTACTATAAATTCATCAGGATTTTTGTAATAAGGAATTGTGATTTGATTTGCAATTTTTCTATGCTTATCTTCGAATTTATTAATCCCAAAAGCTTTTACATCACCCGCAGAATTAAATTTTATAGGGTTTTTTATCTCTTCAAATACAGGATTAAAAATCAGATTTTTATAAAGATATGCATAAGCAATAATATCGTCAGGCATAAGTATATCTTTTAATTTTGGGGCATTTACTCCGAATTTACCTTTTAAAGCAGAATTAATTTTGTTTACAATACTTTCTCTGCCGTATCCTGCCGTTGCAACATAAGAATTTTCAGATAAATCAGCTTTTGATGCGTATTTTTTGTTTAAAATAGCTACCATTGGCGGTTCATTTACCAATTTTATGTCTTCTTTGATTATTTTGTCTTTTAATTCATTCCACGCAATCTGAAAAGTCGAGCAATAAAGCAGATTTTTTCCTTTAACGATTTTTTGATTTAAATGAGGAGTTACTATGGTTTTAGAACTTTGATTAGTGCTGTTTGCAGATAAAATAAAAGCAAAGCCGACAGCTGTTAATAAGATCGCCAGGATTATATATTTTTTAAATTTCATAATTTATCCTCTATTTTCTTGTATCAAAAATTTTAAAATCATTATAATATAAGTAGTGTTGTCATAAAAATTTAATTAAATTTTCAGAAAGGCATATATGGATTACGAAACAATTATAAGCCGCGTCCCAATGGTAATAGAAACAACCAGCAAAGGCGAAAGAGCTTTTGATATTTTCTCAAGGCTTTTAAGAGAAAGAATTATCTTTCTTGGTGATGAAATTGACGATGATTTAGCAAATGTTATAGTTGCACAGCTGCTTCTTCTTGATTCAGAAAACCCGGAAAAAGATATCATGATTTATATAAACAGCCCCGGCGGTGTTATTACTTCCGGCATGGCTATATACGACACAATGATGCACATAAGATGTGATGTAAGCACTATTTGCATAGGCGAAGCATGCAGCATGGGTGCATTTTTGCTTAATGCAGGTACTGCCGGCAAGCGTATTGCCCTGCCTCATGCAAGAGTGATGATTCACCAACCTTCAGGCGGTGCAAGAGGTCAGGCTACCGATATTATGATTGAAGCCACCGAAATTGCAAGAATAAAAAAAGAAATGAACGAGCTTATGGCAAAAC
>Ga0209000_1000368_pt1 | contig 48055 bp, 42 predicted proteins | sample RifGroD2_FD_183998 | JGI IMG/M metagenome (GOLD analysis project Ga0209000, IMG submission 183998) | Groundwater microbial communities from Rifle, Colorado, USA - Groundwater D2 (SPAdes) (version 2) | ecosystem: Environmental > Aquatic > Deep subsurface > Groundwater | place: Rifle, Colorado... | reverse complement strand
ATGTTTGTACACTGGGAATTTCAAATAAGATAAGTTAAATGATTGAATAACAGGAGCCGGATGAGTCGAGAGGTTCACGTCCGGTTCTGTGAGAATGTGGAGGGGAGGCTCCTCTGCGTTACTCGACTGAAACAAAATCTAAGAGAATTGGTTGAACCAGGTGAAATGAAACTCCCTAAAACTGCCAATATAGACGATGTGACTTTTGTTATAGAAAAATTACTTGAAGGTATGCCAATCAATAGGATAAGCTTAGAAATAGTTAAAAGATTTTGCAAATTTGAAGATATAAACAGGACAGATACGAACAAACAAAAAGAAAAAACTGAAAGGAGAATGAATAATATGGCAGAAGTAAAATATGAAATAATCGAAAAAATTGTAGTATTATCAGAAGCATCAGGGGGGTGGACGAAAGAACTTAATCTAGTTAGCTGGAACGATAAGCCTGCAAAGTATGATATACGTGACTGGGCACCAGAACACGAGAAGATGGGTAAAGGTGTTACTTTGAGTCAGGAAGAGATGGAAGAGTTGAAAAAGGCAATACAAAAATTATAGAGGAATAAAGTTTGAGATAAAAAAGATAGACTAGTTAAAATCAGTAAATAAACAATACTGAACAGAAAAGATATACGGAGGATAAATTGTTGGAAAATTATTACACAGATAACTATTCAAATTTTAATCAGTGGTATGAGTTGTTGAAAAAGGGAGAAAGCATATATCCAAGTTGCATGATACCTTATGATGAGTGGTTAGATGACTACATTCAAAATATTCATAATAACACAGACAGCGATGTAAAAGAATTGATTAGATATATGTTGTTTCCTTTTACTCGTAAGTTGGATTTAATGCATTATGATACGATGCAAGCACATATAAAAGGTCTAGATACTGAAAATCAAAGGCAAGAGGACAGAAATTTGTTAAATGCTTTCAATGGTGTTGAAATGTATAGGAGAATTGAAAACATGCAAGATACTTGGGAAGGATTAACATGGATAGTGCAGCTATTGCCGTTCAGCCCATATAAAGCAATTAAAGCTTTGAAGTGCTATTTAGAAGCGGAAATAAGTATGATGCCTGATGAGAGAATTAAAGGGATAGAACAGTGCATAGAAATTATAGAAGCTAAGTTTATATATACTAATAAAGGACTGGAAAATTATATATTAGATTTAAAACCTAGAGAGTTTGAATATTTAATTGAAATATTATATAAAGAAATAGGCTATAAAACTGTTTTAACTCCAGCCACAAGAGACGGTGGAAAAGACGTTATAGCAGAAATAGACAGGGAAGATGGAAAAGAAAAGGTATATGCTGAATGTAAATTGTATAGAACGACAAAATTAACTAAAGAATGTGTAAAAGCTTTTGGCTATACTGTTATAGAAGACAACATAAATAGGGGAGTAATGTTTTGCACTGGATATGTAAATGACGAATTAAAACAATTGGATTCTAGGATTCAAATATGGTCATTAGAAGAAATAATAATATTGTTAAATGCACATATTGGTAGTAATTGGAGTGAAAGATTACCAAACTTATTAGTAAAATACATAAATAGTAGATAAAAATTGATATATAAGTACAATTGCGGTAGAAAGTAAGCGATGAAAACTTGGATAAATATATCTGTATTGCTTGAATATTAGTGCAAACTTTGATAAACTATACTAGGTAGATTATACAATGGAAGAAGAGGTGGAAGAATATGCAAGGTTGTGTTTTGGATGACTATATTGTTAAAGATGACCTACAGCGATTATATAAAGAATATAACATTATGTCTTTGAATGAAAAATTATATAAAAAGTTTGTTAATGTATATAAATACGTCAAAAATGAAATAACAGCAGAGAATATTAGAGAAGTGTACAATGAGTTGTTTACTAAATATTATCATAATGAAGCGGTTATAAAAGCAGCTTTTATTAGGCAAGTACTATTTAAAAGTAACAATAGTATAACAATATTTGAACTTAATAGTGGGGAAAGTAGGCTGGATTTATGTAAGGTTAATGGTAAAAGTGTGGCATATGAAATAAAAACTGAGTTAGATACTTTAGATAGACTTGACAAACAAGTTAATGACTACCAACGATTATTTGATGAAGTATATGTAATTTGTCCGATTAGTAAATGTCAAGAAGTAGAAAGAGCCATACCAATAGAATGTGGTATATATGTGTATGAAGAAAAAAATGACAAGTTAATATTTAAAGTTTATAAAAATGTGCAAAAATCAGAAAAAATAGATATAGAGTATCAACTTGGTACAATTACACTGGAGTTTCTACGAAAAGTAGTGAAAGACAATTCTTTAACAAGAGAGGAATGCATAGAGATTTGTAAGAAAAAATACAAAAAAAGTACTATCAATAGACTTTACAAAAGATATCTAAAAATAAAATATAGTGATAGGTGGAATTTTTTGAAAGAGAACAATGAAAAAATTCTGGATATAGATTATCAATGGTTTTTTAAAAACAATATTAGTCCTATAAGTATATATAAATAAAGGATATAGAAGTATTTACCGAATATTGTAAATACTTCTATATCCTTTAAAAAAGAAAAAAGTATAGAAGTTTTTAAAAATAGTTGACTTAAATATAAATTTATGATATCATACTACTATAAGGCATAGGCGGTGAAACAGTCTTGAAAATACAATACCAAGGAAAACTAGAAAAAATACTTACTAACGAAAGGCTTCTGAAGAAAGAATACACACAATATCATAGAAATATCATTAGTAGAATGGTGGAGCTATCTTCGGTTGATGATCTATCTGAAATATCCACATCTCCGCCACCTATAAGGCATAAACTAACAGGTACATATGAAGGTTGTTGGGCAGTATGGTATTCGAAAAACGATAGAATTGTATTTAGGCCAATTGGCGAATATAACATAGAAGATATAAAAACAATTAAAGAAATTATTATTATATTTGTAGGAGATTACCACTAAAATTATTAGAAAAGAGGGGTTATTATGAGTATGAATTATTATGTGCCGACAGGTACTATACTAAAAGAATATCTTGAAGCGAATAATATAACTCAAAAAGCTTTGGCAGAAAAATTGGGAAGTAGCGAAAAATATGTTTCTAATCTTATCAATGGTGAAGCAAAGATGACAGAAAAAGTTGCCATAGCACTAGAAAAAATATTTACAGATGTGCAAGCAAAGTTCTGGTTAGATATTGAATCAAATTATAGACTGTCTTTAGCAAGGGAAGAAGAGAACAATGAAAAAGAATTAGAGAATGTAGGAGAGATAGCTAAAAAATATAAGTTTAAGGAAGTATTTAAAGGGCTAAATTGGCCACTAGAAAAACAGTATGATGAAATGCTTAAAATATTAAAGATAAAAAGTTTTAGAGAAGTAGATGAACGATGGGCGAAACTTAATCCTAGTTTTATGCAAGATGGTGGCGACAACGAACCAATTTTAGTATGGCTCTCACTTTGTGAGGAGCAGATAGAGATAAAAGATAATGATATAGGGCAAAACAAATTTGATGTAAATGAGTTGGCAAAAAGAATACCAGATTTTAAAAGAATAGTATATACAGAAAATTTTGAACAGGCAATACAAAATTTGCGAATAATGTGTAAAAGATTAGGAATTTACTTCGTATGTGAAGAAGCAATATCAGGCAGTAAAGTACGAGGAGCGACGACTACTTACAATGGAATACCTGCTATCTATATAAGCAAAAGGTTACGATATCTTGATGTAATATGGTTTGCATTTTTCCATGAACTTGGACATTTAATAAATGACTATAATCAAGAAGAAACAATGATTTCATTTGTAGATGAAAATGAGGAGACGTTGAATGAAAAAGAGAAAAGAGCAAATAAATTTGCAAGGGAAAACCTAATTAATATAGATGACTATAATAACTTTGTTGATAAAAATATATTTAATGAAAATAGTATACTGAAATTTGCAAAAAATCAGAAAGTTATAGCGGGTATCATAATCGCTTTTCTACAACATGACGGTAAGCTGGATTGGAATCAATTTGTAGGATTGAAAGCAAAAGTATAAACTATAAACTAAAGGTGGTGATTGTATGTATATACCAATACTAAAGAATAGGGATCAAGAATTAAAATTGATGAAAAACTACAGTGGCTGCTTTTCTGAAAAGATGATACCTCTTATTGAAATAATTCATGAGAAGAAAGATGAAATATGTACAATAGAGGGTATACAAGAGAGGCTAAATGGAAAAGAAGCATTTATTGATTATTTTACATTTGATGTTGAGACATATGGAAAAAATGTGGGAGTAAATAAATGCAATATAGCTAATGATCTGAGAGGAAATATGAAATTGTATTTCGAAAAGATCGAAAAAATATTAAAATATGACAATTTGATACCTGTAGTATCTATAAGTAATGCAAGAGATTTTACAAAAGAAGATTTAAAAGCCTTTTTATTAAGAATAAAACAAAATAATAAGAGAGTAGCATTAAGGATAACAGATGAATATTTATACAGATATATGACTACAATTAGTGAAATTATTGGAAAACAAGATTTCTTCATGTTTGACATAAGGGAGCAGGACATAGACTCGAAATTCATGGAAAATGAGGAAATAAAAAGTTCAAATATAGTTGCAAGAAAAATAATATTAAATTCTCCGAGGCATAGAAATATAAAAAATGGTTCATATGGAGAAGATGGAGAAGATGGAGAAGATGGGGAAGATGGGGAAGATGGGGAAGATGGATGGACAAATCTTATCGATAATTCAGTTGCACTTAAATATAAAAAAGAGGGCTTTGAGGGCTTTGGAGATTTTATGGGGCTAAAAGATGCACTTCCAGGTAAAAGTGGTGGTGGAAAAGGTGTAGCGTTGGCATTAATTTATTTGTACAGCAAAAATAAATTTTATATTGTTAAAAATAATGATACTATCGGAGATAAAAAACCAGTAGATCAAGGATTGAAAGGATATGAAAAAGTAATTTGTAAAATTAACCTACTTGATAGTAAAGAGTTTGAAAAAAGAGATTGTGCAATGTTTAATGAGTTGGACACAATGCAATCGGGTAAGGAAAAAAAGAATGGAAGCTGGGCCACATGGAACTATTTGACGATGGTTAGATATTTAGATCAAATACATAGGCACATGATAGAATGATTTTGGTATTAATGTAACACATTAATATATAGAAAGAAAAAAGAATCCCTCTGCAAAGGGACTCTAACATGTACGAAAGTGTACATACTTAAAAATAACTGTTTAAAGTATATCACAAATTGTGTTAGATTTGCAACACTTTTTGTTAAAAAAGTACACTTTCGTCTTAAAACTAGACGAAAGGAGGATATTTGCAATGAAAACTAAGAGCTCAATACGAGGCAAGCAAGAGAAAAAGATAGTTGTAGTAAAGGGTTATACCAAAAGAGATGGCACAAAAGTACCAGATCACAGAAGAACAACACCAAACTAAAAAGGAGGAGTGATGCATATGTTATTATGCAAAAAATATGATTTAAACTCCGACAAAGTTGATTTTCTAGATATAGAATTAGACGGCGGAGATACACAAGTTTTCATTGACCCATATTGTATACATATATCAAGTGATTAATGGTGTAAAGGAGTAAAAAGGCAAATAAGCAGGTACTTTGAAAAGTTGATCGAGTATGCTCGAAATGATCAAGATGACGAAGCAAGGCGAATGATGAAGTATTTGAGGGAAATTAATGAGCTGAAAATAGGCTATTCAAGTAATAAGTCTCAAGGTAAAGAATTTTCTTTGAAAGATGGGATGTATCTGTATGAGCAAATTAAGAAAAGTAAGGTAAGAGAGACTGGAATGATAAAAGACATTTTTGACTGTCAAGTATTTATACCTAGGGTGTATAGAGATAAGGTTTCTGATTTTATATCAAATATAATACAAAAAAATTTGGTTGAGTATACACAAAAAGAATGTGTAAAATATAATATTCCAATGCAACAGGTAAACAGCATAAGATATCACAATATAGATATAAATAAATGGGATAAAGTAAAGGTACATCTACCAGTTCATAATGGAAAACCGATTATACTCATTCCTAAAACGGTTGTTAGGAATAAACAATATTTTGACTACTATAATGTATACGATAAGCTTATAATACCTTATTATCAAACAGAAATGGCAAATCCGCTAAATAGATTATTGTATTTAGCAAGTGATAAACCCATAACTAAGGGAGAGGTAAAGAAGCAATTTTCTTGTAGTAGGGAGTTTGTTAATCAGTTTCTGGATATAAATGTGGAAAAATATATACAGTTCAGGGAAAACGCATTAGGAGTATAGGAAAAATTGAAGTAGATGCAAATCTACTTCAATTTAAAAAAACATCGATGCAATGAAGGATACCTACATGTGTGACTAGTGCCATGACGGCTACATGATCGTAAAACCGAAGCGTGACGGTAGCGGCTTTGTCTATGGCTGCACCAACTACAAAGATGACGGCACAGGTTGCCATAATTTACGAAAAGCATAAGAATAAGAGGCATAACACTAGCTCAGTGATATGCCTCTTTTAAGTGCACTAAGAGTCAGGGTCAGGGAGTATGAGGAAAAGAGGTATACTGAAAGATTAGCTAAACTTAAGGCTGATATTTTAAAATTTATTATATAGGAAAGTTCTCTCGTATCGTGATAGATGTATATTGAAGTGTATTAAAAAAATATTTAAAAAAAATAAAGTTTTTTTCAAAAAACTCTTGCAATTTTAATTCAAAAGAGTTACAATGTGATTACAAAGTGGAGAAAAGTGGAGAGAAATGGAACGAAAATGTTGGGGAGGGGATATCAATGTTTATAGGTGAATATGAACACAGTGTTGATGAAAAAGGCCGCGTGCTTATCCCTACTAAATTTCGTACCAAATTAGGTGAAAAATTTATAGTAACCAAAGGCCTCGAAACTTGTCTATACATTTATACAATGGATGAATGGCAAAAGTTTGAAGAGAAACTAAGAGCCCTCCCATTTAGTAGTAAGGATGCAAGAAACTTCACAAGGTTTTTCTTAGCAGGTGCAGAAGAGTGTGAGATAGATAAGCAAGGACGTGTGGTGCTTCCTGGAAACCTTAGAGCATATGCAAAACTAGAAAAAGCCATAACTTCAATAGGAGTATCTAACAGAATAGAAATATGGGGTACTGATATGTGGAGTAAATATAATGAAGATGAGTCATTTGATGCTAGTGAGCTTGCTGAGAAGATGGCGAGTTTGGGAATTTAGAGAGTTGAAAGGTGAAAGTTGAGAGTTGAAAGTGAAAAAAGATTGCTTCGTTCCTTGCAATGACGGCACAAAAGTGTGGAGCAAAAGGGGAGAGGTAAAAATGAATTTTAGTCATACACCGGTTTTGCTGAATGAATGTATAGAAGGCTTAAATATTAAACCTAGTGGAGTATATGTTGACTGCACATTGGGTGGGGCGGGACATTCAAAGAAAATATGTGAAGAACTTGATGGAAATGGTGCGTTGATTGGGATTGATCAGGATGAAGATGCTATTAGCACAGCTTCTAAAAATTTAGAAGGTGTTAAAAATAGATTATATGTGGTAAAGGATAATTACTCACATATAGAAGAAATACTTAACGGATTAAATTTTGGTACTGTAGACGGGTTTTTATTAGACATTGGTGTATCTTCGTATCAGCTTGATTCTGCAGAACGTGGTTTTAGCTATATGAAAGATGCACCCCTCGATATGAGGATGGATAAAGGAAACGATTTAACTGCCACAAAGGTAGTGAATGAGTACTCTGAGCAGAAATTATTCGAAATTATTAAACACTATGGGGAAGAAAGGTATGCGGGTAGAATAGCAAACCTGATAGTAAATGAGAGGGAAAAAGGAAGGGTTGAAACTACATTACAGCTTGTGGACATAATAGATCGAGCAATACCTTCTAAAAAAGGAAGCAAAGGACATCCCGCTAAGCGAACATTTCAAGCAATAAGGATAGAAGTCAATGGAGAGCTTGAAGTTTTGCAAAATTCAATAGAAAAAATGGTGGACAGGTTAAATATTGGCGGGAGACTTTGTATAATTACATTTCATTCATTAGAAGATAGGATAGTAAAACATATCTTCAAGAGTTTAGAAAATCCATGTATATGCCCACCTAAATTACCTATTTGCGGGTGCGGACGCGAGAAAAAAGCGAAGATAATAACAAACAAACCGATAATTTCAAACGATGAAGAAATAAGAAAAAATAAGAGAGCCACAAGTGCTAAACTAAGGATAGTGGAAAAAATTTAGCAGCAGATAAAGGAAAATATAAAAAAATCAATAATAAAGAGATAAACAGACAGGGGGAAATGTTATGAGAAGTAACCAAAACCAATACGTACATGGAAGTGTTGCGTATAAGTTGAACACAAATGATGAAGTAGAGAAAATAAGAAGAAAACAAAGGAAGGTAAATAAAGAGTTGCTTTTCTATAGACTTAATCTTATTATTTCGGTCTTTGTTGTTTTTGGTATGGTAGCAGGTCTCATGACACAATATTCTAGTGCTGCAAACAAACAAGATAAACTCAAAAAAATAGAACAAGAGATAAAATTAGTACAAGATAATTTATATGATGCAAAGGTTGAAGTTGCAGAATCTATGGATTCAAAAAATGTTCATAAGGTTGCTACTCAAAGACTAGGAATGGTTAAGGCAGCGGATTACCAAATAGTATATATAGATGTTCCAAAAGAAAATTATACAATAAAGTATTGAAATAAATATCAGTTATCAGATGTAAGGGATGTTGCTGGTTACTTGTTACTTGTTGCTAAAATATAAAAATAATACAAGCGACAAGAAATAGGGAACAAGTAACATTTTTTATGGTAACTGATAATTTTTTTGCAAGGGACTGAAAAACATGGTAGATTCTAAAAGTAAAATAATTTCTGTAGGAGTTATTTTTACATTAATATTTTTTTTCTTATTATGTAAGGTAGGCTATATACAGATAGTAAAAGGCGAAGAGTATCAAAAAATGGCAATCTTGCAGCAGGTTACAAAAATGGATAAAGAGATAAAGGCTGTGCGCGGTAGCATTTTAGATAGAAACAATTATGAATTAGCTATAAGCAGAAGAGTTTATGATATTGTTATAGATAATATAAATTTCGCAAGGCAAAAAGAGGATGATAAAAAAGAACAGATTTCTAAAATGAGTCAGATTCTAGATATACCGTTAGAAGAAATTAAAGAAATGATAAAACAAGATACTCACTATAAGGTGCTCAAAAAGAATGTTACAAAAGAGATAGTTGATAAAATGAGGGAAGACGAACTAAAAAACCTTATTTATGAGGAGGCATATAAACGAAAATATGTTTATGGCGATTTTGCCTCAAATATAATAGGTTTTGCAAATGAAATCACAGGTTTGATTGGTATAGAAAGTCAGTATGATTCATATTTGAAAGGCACGCAAGGAAGAAAGTTTATAACATTTAAAGGCAATGATATGCTAGTTCAGGATCAAATAGAGGCAAAAAACGGGTACAATATTGTCATGTCAATAGATAAAAATATTCAAGTAATATTAGAAAACAAATTAAAGGAAGCTGTAGATATACATAAACCTAAGAATGCCTCGATAATAGCCATGGAGCCTAATACTGGAGAAATATTAGGGCTTGCTACTTATCCTAATTTTAATTTAAATGATCCAATGAAGCTCATAGATGAACAAAGTATAAAAAAGCTAGAGGGCTACGAGGATAGGTCAATAGAAGAAAAGCTAAATATTTTATGGAGAAATTATGCTATAAACGATGCATATGAGCCAGGGTCAGTATTTAAAGCAATAACGGTTGCTATAGGTTTAGAAGAGATTGCAACGAATGTTAACGATACATTTTTCTGCACTGGTTATAAAGTTGTAACAGGAACAAAATTAGAATGTGATGAAACGCATGGACACGAGACACTAGAAGAAGCACTTGCAAATTCTTGTAATGTAGCAATGATGGATATAGCAGAAAGGCTTGGAAAAGAGAAGTTTTATTACTATCAAAAGCTATTTGGATTCGGACAATTTACTGGTATTGATATAAATGGTGAAAGTCGAGGAATGCTTCACAAAGTAGAAAATGTTGTGCCTACCAACCTTGCAACAGATTCATTTGGTCAAGGGTTTACTGTAACACCAATACAAATGATAACAGCATTTGCTTCAGTTATAAATGGTGGGAATTTAATGAAACCACATTTAGTTTCTCAAATAGTAGATAATGATATGAATGTTATAGTTCAAAATAATCCTGTTATAGTAAGAAAGACTATATCTAAGGAAACATCCGACGTTGTAAGGATGTATCTTGAGAAGGTTGTTACAGAAGGAACTGGTAGCAAGGTATATATGGAAGGATATCGCATAGGTGGCAAGACAGGTACCTCAGAAAAGCTTCCTAGAGGTAATCATAAATATGTAGCCTCATTTATGGCATTTGCACCAGTTGATAATCCTAAGATTATATTACTTGTAATAGTTGACGAACCTTCAGGTGGATCTTATTATGGAGGAACAGTTGCAGCACCAACTGCAAAAAATTGTTTAGAAGAAATATTGAAATATATGGTAATACCAAAAGTTGAAAGTGACATTACAACTACCAAAGTAAAACTAAATAATCAGATGTTGATGCTAAGCGATTATACGGGTCAAGCCATTGTTGATGTAATAATGGATTTAAATAAACAAGGAATAAAACACAAAATAGTTGGAAGTGGTAGTAAAGTAGAAAATCAAGTACCAAAAGGAAATACCCTTGTACCGCTCGATAGAGAAGTATTACTTTATATGCAAGGTGGAGAAAGTATGATAGCAGTTCCAAACCTTATTGGTAAAACCTATACTGAGGTAACGACTATTCTTACAGAAAACAGCTTGAAATTAAAAGAAGGCTCAGGGGGAGGTAAATTGGCAATAGAACAAATACCCGCAGCAGGAACAAAAGTGGATGCAGATTCTGAAGTTTACGTAAAGTTTAGATAGTAGGGAAAAGAAAGCGAAAAAGATGATTTTATTAATAAAATCTTACCAAATAGAATATATATAACTAAGACATTTGCGAGCAAATGATCAAATTCTTATTGGTGGGATTTTATGAAAAATATTAAGCTTATCTTTAAACGAAAAATTGTAATGCTAGGTATAGTACTTACGATAGTTTTTATAATTTTACATGCAAGGTTATTTTACATTCAAATATTCAAATCAGATTTTCTGCAGGATGAGGCATATAAACAACAGACAAGAAATAGGGATATACCTGCAAAAAGGGGTAAAATTCTTGATAGAAATAATGTTGTATTGGCAGAAAGTATAAGCGTTTATACTGTTTATGTAATAAATTCTAGGATCAAAGATAAAGAAAAAGTTTCTAGCTTTTTAGCTGAAGCACTCCATCTAGATTACGATTTTGTTTTTAATAGAGTAAGTAAAAAAGTGGCGATACAAAAGCTAAAAAATAAGATAGATAAAGCAACAGCAGACAAACTTAGATGTAGCGGAATTAATGGGATTATAGTTGATGAAGATTATATAAGATTATATCCGTACAATAATTTAGCTTCACAAGTATTAGGCTTTTGTGGAGCAGATAATCAAGGAATACTTGGGTTAGAAGTAAAGTATGACAGTTACATAAGAGGCATTAAAGGGAAGATATTGTCGCCAACAGATGTTAAAGGCATTAGAATGAGTAAAGCGGCAGAAGCTAGACTAGAACCATTATCTGGTGACAATCTGGTTACTTCAATAGATAACATTATACAAAATTACTCAGAGCAAGCCATAGATAGTGCATTAACGCAAAGAAAAGCTAAAAGGGTATCTATAATAATAATGAATCCTCAAAATGGTGAAATATATGCTATGGCAAGTAAGCCAGATTTTAATCTAAACACACCTTTTGAGATAAAAGATAGTGAGTATATTGGAATATGGGAATCTCTGAGTAAAGAAGAACAGATAAGAATATTGAACCAGCGTTGGAGAAACTTTCTCATAAATGATACATATGAACCAGGATCTATTTTTAAAATAGTGGTGGCAGCAAGTACGTTAAATGAAAAACTTGTGGATTTGGCAACTACGTTTGTGTGTCATGGTTCTAAAATAGTGGCGGATAGAAAAATAAGATGTTGGTATTACCCTAGGTCACATGGGTTAGAAACCTTTGTGGAAGGTGTAAAAAATTCTTGTAACGTTGTGTTTATGGAGCTAGGGCAAAAGCTAGGAGTAGTTAGTTTTTATAATTATTTTGAAAAATTTGGGTTTAGAGAAAAATCAGGAATAGATTTACCAGGAGAAGCGATAGGTATAATGCATAATATAAAAAAAGCAGGACCTGTTGAGCTTGCAGTAATGTCGTTCGGACAATCGTTTCAGATAACTCCGATACAACTTGCTCGCGCATGTAGTGCAACAGTTAATGGAGGTTACCTAGTAACACCACACTTTGGTATGAAAATAGTAGATGAGAACGGTACCATAAGAAAGGAGTTTGAATACGACAAAGGTAGGCAAGTAATAACGGAGGAAACATCAGAGAATATGAAATATGTACTAGAACAAGTTGTATTTGATGGAACTGGTCATAATGCATATATTGAAGGCTACCGCATAGGAGGCAAAACTGCAACATCAGAAAAGCTTCCGAGAAAACAAGGCAAATATATATCCTCTTTCCTAGCATTTGCCCCAGCTGATAAGCCCAAAGTACTTGCACTTGTGCTAATAGATGAACCACAAGGTCAATACTATGGAGGAGTTATCGCATCACCTATAATAAAAGAAATATTTAGCAATGTATTACCATATCTAGGAGTAGAACAAACAGGAAATGAAAATGAAAATAAAGAAGAAAATAAATATGTAGCAGTCCCTAATCTCATAGACAAGAGTTTGACAGAAGCAAAAAGAGAAGCGAACAAGTATGGATTCAAATTAAAAACTTTTGGAGAAGGAAAAACAGTAACAAACCAATTTCCACTCGAAAATGAAAGTATAAATAAAGGTGAGGAAGTAATAGTGGAAGTGAGATAGGGATAGGGAATAAAGTTAAAGAACAAAGTACAAAGAACAGATAAGATGCACCCGCAGATTGTCATTGCGAGGAGGAACGACGCGGCAATCTCAGCTTTTAACTGAAGTATATACTCAAAGCATAAATATAAAAATTAGATTGCTTCGTCGAAAAGGACCTTCTCGCAATGACAGCTTGGGGAGGGGGTGATACAACCAAACAAACTAAACAGGGGTGATGAAATGATACTTAAAGAACTTTTAAAGGATGTAGACTATGAACTAGTTCAAGGTAATTTAAATACTAATATAGAAACAATAGAGTTTGACACGAGAAGCATAAAAGAAAATAGCCTGTTTACCTGCATGAAAAGACCTGATTCAGATGGTCATGCATATGCACAAAATGCCATAAAAAACGGTGCAGTCGCGTTACTCATAGAAGATGAAGTAGCAAATGTGCCGGAAAATGTTACGGTAATTAAGGTGAGAAATGCTAGAATGATGACGGCATATATATCTAGTGTATTATATGGTTCACCTACAGAAAGTTTTAAGCTTTTAGGAGTTACAGGAACAAATGGTAAAACTACTACAACATTTTTAATAGAAAGTATATTAAAGAATATTGGATTTAAAACAGGGCTAATTGGTACTATAGAATATCATATAAATGATGAAGTAATTACCTCTAAGAATACAACACCTTTTGCACCAGAGTTACAAAAGCTTTTTCACGATATGAAGAAAAGTAAAGTGGAATATGCAGTAATGGAAGTATCTTCGCATGCTTTAGAATTAAACAGAGCTGATTTTTGTGATTTTGATATTGGTATATTTACAAATTTAACTCAAGATCACTTGGATTTTCATATGACTTTTGAAAACTATAGGAATTCAAAATTAAAATTATTTAAAATGTGCAAACATGGTATTATAAATATAGATGATAATTCAGCGGAATATTTTATAAAAAATTCGGCGTGTGATACAATAACATATGGCATTGATAAAAATGCTGATATAATGGGAAAAGATATCGAAATATCATTATTAGGAGCGAATTTTACTTTAGTTATAGGGAACACTGAAAGAAGGGTAAAGCTAAAAACGTCAGGGAAATTTAGTGTATATAATGCCTTAGCAGCTATAGCATCCTGCTATAAGCTAGGAATTGATATAGATAAGATTGTAGAGGGTATAGAACTGTCAGATGGGGTACCTGGTAGATTCCAAACATTTGTAAGTAAAAGTGGATATAGCGCGATAGTTGATTATGCACATACCCCAGATGGGTTAGAAAATGTGCTAAAAACCATTAAACAATTTGCTAAGGCAAAAGTTATAACAGTATTTGGATGTGGTGGAGATAGAGATAAGACAAAAAGGCCAATAATGGCAAAAATTGCTGCAGAATACTCTACCTACTGCATACTTACTTCTGATAATCCAAGGACAGAGGATCCAGAAAAAATACTTGATGATGTAGAAATAGGAATAAGGGATACAAATGTATCCTACGCGAGAATTGCAGATAGAAAAGAAGCTATAAAAAGAGCTTTAGACCTAGCAAATGCGGGTGATGTAGTTCTTATAGCTGGTAAAGGACATGAGGATTATCAGATACTGGGTACTGGCAAGATACATTTTAGTGATGTTGAGGAGGTAAAAAGATATGGACATCTTTGTAATTAAGAATCTTATTTATGCAACGTTGATTGCGTTCTTGCTAAGTTTAGTACTTGGACCAATATTAATACCGTTTCTTAGAAGACTGAAACTGGGTCAGACTCAAAGAGAAGATGGACCACAGAGCCATTTGCAAAAGCAAGGGACACCTCTGATGGGTGGGCTGATAATTCTTACTAGTATGATTATAACAAGTATATTTTTTATAAACGGTAATGAAAAGGCAATATCTGTATTACTTGTAACTATTGCATTTGGATTTATAGGCTTTCTAGATGATTTTATAAAAGTGATACTAAAACGCTCAAAGGGTCTTAATGCACGCCAAAAAATAATACTTCAAATAATAGCGGCTATAGCATTTGGCTATTATTTTATGTATTATACCAATATAGGGACCAAAATTATTGTTCCATTTGCAAATGGGATGGAATGGGATTTAGGAATTTGGTTTTACCCTTTCCTAGTATTTATTGTTGTAGGAGCAGTAAATGCAGTGAATCTTACAGATGGTCTAGATGGTCTTGCATCAGGAGTGACGGCTTTGGTTGCTACTTTCTTTGCAACGATAAGCTTGGGTATGTCAACAGAACTTTCTCCTATTATATGTGCGGCTATCGGAAGCTTGCTAGGGTTTTTGTTGTATAATTCACATCCAGCTAGGGTATTTATGGGAGACACTGGATCATTGGCTCTTGGTGGATTTGTAGCAAGTATAGCGTTATTACTTAAGATGCCGTTGTTTCTAGCTATAGTAGGTATAATATATGTTATAGAAGCACTATCAGTTATTATACAGGTAGCAGGTTACAAGCTTACTAAAAAAAGAGTTTTCAAAATGGCTCCAATACATCATCATTTTGAATTAATGGGTTGGAAAGAAACTAAAGTTGTAGCCGTATTCTTTATTGTGACGGCTATAGCATGTTTAATAGGATTTCTAGCATTGTAAATACCATAGTAACTGGTAGGTGAGGGGTGAAAAAAGTGTATGCAAGAAAACAGATCAAATAAAATTACTAATATAAATGATTATAGGAAACAGAGAGCTAGATTGTCTGATGAAAGAACTACAGATAGGAAAACTATAGGTAGGAAAATTACAGATAATAAAACTACTGAAAGAAAGGCTAGTGAAAGAAAAGCAAGTGAAAGAAAAACTAGTGATAGGAAACAACCCTCACCTACATCATCTAAAATCCGTAAGACTAAGCAAGTAGACTTTATGCTTATGTTAATGATATTATCACTCGTTTTATTTGGCTTAGTTATGATTTTTAGTGCTAGTTACTATCAAGCAATAGATAGATATGCAGATATGTTTTATTTTTTAAAAAGACAGGGAATGTGGGTATTTCTTGGTATATTTACCATGATAGTTATAATGAATATAAATTATAAATTATGGGGAAAGGTATCTATGATAGCCTATGTAGGCTCTATAGGGTTACTAGGAACGGTTCTAGTAATGGGGTTCGTTGCAAAAGGTGCTGCAAGATGGTTTAAAGTGGTCGGGGGCGCGAGTATCCAGCCTTCGGAGTTCACCAAAATTGCTGTCATACTATTTCTAGCAAACTTACTATGTAAAAAAGATGGAGAGAAAATGACGGGGACAGATATAATAAAATACATATTATATTTAATTCTTCCAGTTCTACTAGTAATGATAGAAAATATAAGTACCTCTTTAGTTATATTAGTTATCGGAGTTACAATGTTATTTATTAAAATAATGGATGTCAAAGTTTTATATATCACATCTGCAATTTGTGTAATTGGATATATGGCATTGTACTATGCTGTCCCAATGATGAACTTGACAGAATATGTACCAGAAAAGTATAAATCACGTATACATAGAATAGAAGTTTGGCTTGACCCATGGGCAGATCCACAAGGAGCTGGATTTCAAACCATACAATCTCTTTACGCTGTAGGTTCTGGAGGAGTATGGGGTCTGGGCTTAGGAGAGAGCAGACAGAAATTAGGATACATACCAGAGGCACATAATGACATAATCTTTTCCATAATATGCGAAGAATTAGGGCTAGTAGGTGCGACCGTACTTATATTTGTATTCCTCATGCTAATATGGAAAGGAATAAAAATATCCACGCGGGCACCAAATATGTACTCGAGTCTGGTCGCAATCGGAATAACGACCATGGTTGCCGTACAGGTTATAATCAATATAGCGGTTATAACCAATACCATACCTGTAACAGGAATGCCACTCCCGTTTATAAGCTACGGAGGAAGCTCCTTACTCACATTACTTATATCGATGGGAATATTACTTAATATATCAAAATATGCAAAAGAATAAATGGCAGATGTCATTTATTCTTTTAGCTAAAAAAATATAAAAAAGTATTGAATTTTAAATAAAAAAGTGGTATTATTTACTAGTAAAGTAAAAATTAAAGCCTTTTCACTGTGCGTTATGCACTTTGAATTGTGCATAACCTAAGGGGGAAATGAAATGGATCCAATATTGTTACTGATTATTGTAGTAGGGGTTTTAGCAGTTGTATACATAATAATTCACAATGGTTTAATAGGCAAGAAAAATCAAGTAAAAAATGCATTTGCAGGAATGGATGTTCAACTAAAAAAGAGATATGATTTGATACCAAATGTAGTTGCAGCAGTACAACAATATGTAGAACACGAAAGTGGGACGCTAATAAAGCTCACAGAGCTAAGGACAAGGGCTATGTCACCAAATGTTTCTAATGAAGAAAAAATGCAAATAGCAAGCGAGACACAAAAAACGTTAGGTGGATTAATGGTTCAAGTTGAGAATTATCCTGACTTAAAAGCAAGTGCAAACTTTTTAGATTTACAAAGAACCTTGAACGAAGTAGAAGAACAAATATCAGCAGCAAGAAGATTTTACAACTCAGCTGTTATGGACTTAAATAATGCGATACAAATGTTCCCAAGTAACATAGTTGCAGGTATAATGGGACTTAAAGAAGAGAAAATGTTTGAAATATTAGAAGAAGAAAGACAAAATGTAGATGTGAAGGAATTGTTTAATAAATAAATTTTATCCAATCGACAAGAAGCGACGAAATTTTTTTAAAGTATTTAATATAATATATTAAATAGTAAAAAAACTTTTTGGAGGCGATGTGAATGGATTGTGAATGGATGTAGATAAAAGTCTTAGCATGATGGCAGAAGATGATAGAGATATACTTAGAGAAAGAGATTGGTAAAAAGAATATAACCTTAAACAAAAGGCAGATAATTGAAAAAATTATCTGTTTCTTTGTTTAAGGTTATATAGTGAATAGTTATGTTTTTAGAGATAGTTCTCTTTCTTTTTGAAAGACCAAAAAGAAACAAAGCGATTATAAATCAAAAGGAGGAAAAAAGTAGATGACAAGCTTTACTTCTGCTAATTTTAAAGAATTAAAAATAATAATATTTCTAACAACTCTATACATAACCCTAACCTTGTTTTCTAACATAAGTAGCTTGAGGATAATATCAATCTTAGCACTATCCTTGGATGCTGGTACTCTTTTATACCCAGCTACATTCACAGTAAGGGACCTGATTCACAAAAAAACAAATTCAAAAATAGCATACTACGCTATTTGGTTAGCTGCAATTTTTAATATAATGATGTTTATTGTTTTTTATATAGTATCAATATTACCACCTGATTTATCAGTTGGTTTACAAAAAGAGTTTGGACTTGTATTGATACCAACATGGAGAATCATAGCCGGCTCATTAATAGCCATGGTAATAGCTGAACTTGTAGATACAAAGATATACGAAAAAGTTGCTAACAAATTTAAAAACAAACATCAATGGCTAAGGGTATTAATAAGTAATAGCGTTTCAATACCAATAGACACTTTTTTGATGTGTACAATAGCTTTTTATGGAACAATGGATAATAAGGTGTTAATTGCAATAATTATTAGTAATATAGTAATAAAACTATTGATAACTCTTGTTTCTTTGAATTGGATATATTTTGTGAAGGACAAGGGGATGTAAAGGGGTAATATATGGTTTATTCTATCATAATCTAATCTCAAATATTTTGTTCGAAAACCAGTTGAAACGAATGGAAATTTATGATAGAATAAATGAACAGGATAATAAGATTTTTGAAGGAGTGGGGTATGGGGTTACTGGCTAAAAAGGATGAATTACATATTATGGTATATTAGCTCGAAAATATAAGTATATAAAAATGTACACAATAGTATTTTGTAATAAAGGCTTTTGATTAAATAATATTAGAATGAGAGGGATTATTGTTATTATGGTAAGAAAATTTATGATGATTGACGAAGCATTTAAATGCGAAATATGTGGTGCAGATGCTACCCCACTAGGATATACAGCAAGGGATCATTGTCCATTATGTTTAAGTTCAAAACATGTAGATAATAATCCGGGTGATAGAGAGGCTGGCTGTGAAGGTACATTAGTCCCAATAGGTATTGAAAAAGCAAAAAAAGGTGACTATAAAATAGTTTACAAATGTGATAAGTGTGGTGTTATTAAAAAAAATGTGGCAGCTACTGACGATAACATGGAACTTATTATTAAGCTATCAAGTAAACCGCTAAAAGCAGAATAAAGAGAGGAAGGAATGAGGTCAGATACCATAGCTTTGTCAAGCATTTTTATAGAAGATGGTGTATTTAAGAAAATAGTTGCAACTAAAAATTATGCAGAGTATTTAAAATGCGAAGTAACAGGATCAAGTACAAATTTAGTAGTATCCCCTGGAAATAAAACATATGAAGAGCTACTAGAAGATGGAGATATCATTGCCTCTAGCTTTTCATCATTTACACCTAATGGAGTAACAGGAGCATTTTCAGGAGAAATAAGAAATGCAAAACTTTATACAGGCGGTCAATATATACCTATAAAGGGTGGTTCTGTAACAGGTGTTATGACTGAGGCAATGAAGGAAGTTTATTTTTCAAAAGAAATGCTTCAGACAGGTAAATACTTCGGACCAAAGTACATCAAGGTGTGCAATGTAGATGTAACAGGAGAGTAAATATGGAGAGATGCCTCGATGGGGCATTTCTCTTTTGTTAAATAAGATGCATATTGTGTTCTATTTCTTTTTTACTAAGCTAACTTGACTTAGATTAAGAAACTTTATAAATAACATACTGTACTAACTTCATTATATATATAAACAATCGGCTTTGAAGTTAATTTATAAAATGGTACATGAATATCTGTAATATTGTTTTAAAAAAAGTTTTAAAATATTATTGACACATAATAAAAATTATGGTATTATTTGTATATAGATAAATGTAAGGGAAATAAAATATTGCCATGAAAACGATAGCGATTATAGAAATATTCTCAATAAAATGTGCTATTTATTTCCTAGAAATAAGGTAATAATACTATTAGTGATATGTTTATTGGAGGCGATAAAGTGATAATAATTAAAAAACTATGTATGGAATTTGGAGATAATAAAATATTTAACAATATAAATTTAAATATAGGTAACATTGACAAAGTTGGATTAGTAGGAGTAAATGGAGCAGGAAAATCTACTTTGTTAAAGATTCTAGCAGGAAAAGTTTTACAAACATCAGGAACTGTAAATTATTCTGGTAAATTTAAGAATGTTGGTTATATGCCACAAGTTATAACGGAACTAGACTTGCCTTTAGAACTATCGGTATTTGACTTTATTATATCGGGAAGACCTATAAAAGAGTTAGAGGACAAGCTACATGAAATCTATAAGCAAATGGAATCGGAAGAGTTAGGAAAAGATGAAGCAAAACTGAATAAACTACTAAAAGAGGTAAGCGATATACAAGCAAGAATGGAATATTGGGATATTTATAATGCTGAAAATGAAGCATTGAAAATTATTATTGGGATGAATATGGATGGAATTGATTTAGATGAAAAAATAAAAAATTTATCAGGCGGACAAAAATCTAAGGTTGCATTTGCAAGAACATTATATGCAAAACCCAATATTCTGTTGTTGGATGAGCCGACAAATCATTTGGATAAAGCATCGAGAAAATGGATGATGGAATTTTTCAAGGGATATGAAGGAAGTATATTAGCAATTTCACATGACATAGAGTTTTTGGATTATTTTACAAATAAGACTTTAAATATTGATGAATTAACAAAAAGTGCTAAATTATATAATGGAAATTACTCACAATATATTAAACAAAAAGAGTTTAACGAATTAACTCAGAATAGGGAGTTTAAAAATCAGGAAAAAGAAAAAGAAAGGTTAACGGAGTTTATAAATAGATTGAGTGGTACCTCCGGAAAAAAGAAAAGACAAGCTAAAAGTAGAGAGAAAGCTCTAGAAAAATTAGAAAAAAATTCGGTAGAAAGAGTAAAAGAATCGAAAAAAATGGCTCTAAAATTAGTTGTTAACAAGGAATCAGGTATGATACCAGTCAAATTAGAGGATATAATGTTTGCATATAAAGAAGGAAAGAATATACTTGAAAACGTCAACTTTTCTTTAAATAAAGGAGAAAAATTTGTGATAGTTGGCAGAAATGGCGCCGGTAAGTCAACTTTGTTAAAAGTCATTGTTGGACAGCTCCTTCAGCAAAAAGGCAATGTATTATTTGATAGAAATACGGAAATTGGTTATTATTCTCAGGAACATGAAGATCTAGATTTAGAAGCAACAGTTTTGGATGAAATGAAGAGGGGACAAGGGTGTACTCTGAGACAGTTAAGAGGATTTTTAGCTAATTTTATATTTACTGGGGATAAGGTAAATCAAAAAATTGACACCCTTTCGCCTGGCGAAAGAAGTAGACTAGCATTGGCTAAGTTGGCGCATAAAGGTGCAAACTTAATATTGCTTGACGAACCAACCAATCATCTAGACCCTAATACTAAAAAAATAATTGCAGATGTTTTTAGAACTTATACGGGGACGATGGCGATTGTTTCGCATGATATAGACTTTTTAGAACAATTAAATGTTGAAAGAATGCTAATGTTACCAACAGGTCAAATCAAACCATATGACAAAGATGCAGTTAGGGTATACCAGCAGGAAGAATTAGCTAGAATAGATGAATATAGTAGTAACACACATAAATTACAAAGGGAAACTCAAAATAACGAAAAAAAAAAGAAGTAGTTTACGATGAAATAGGACTATAGGCAGGTGATATAAATTGTTTACTTGGTTACCACATATTAAAGAAGAGAAGCCATATTTTAAAACAGAAAAGTATAGTTTTGACAGAGTAAATTCTAACATTGAAATTATTAGAAAATTTTATATAAAAACAGATACAATGAAATTAATAGATAAAATATATTTAAAATATAATAAATATATGAGGTGCTTAGAACAAAACAAAACAATTAAGGATGAAATAATTAAAGGCTTAGATGATTTAATGGTACTGAATGTTGAAAAAAGTGGAAATAAGTATTGTGAATTTATCTGGGAGAACATGTATAAATTTGATAGAAACGTCCTCCTTTCCGACTCACATGCTACAACGTACTATATATTGAAAACGATAAAAGAATTTGCACAATCAGAGCAAATAGCGGTAGTATGTTTCGATGCACACGCGGATATTTACGAGGATGAGATAGACATATGGAAGGGAAATATATTTAATAGATTATTAAGAGAGGAAATAATAGAATCTATATTGTTTGTAGGTGTTCCAGAATTTCGTAAGCAGAGTATAATGAATGAAGTAAAAGATTTAGATATGTGTAAAAAAATATTTTTTGGAGATATAAAAGATAAAAAGATCGAAACTAACATAGAAATTAAACGATTCCTAAGTAAAAACATTAAAAGTATTTATTACTCCATAGATGTAGATGTTTTTAGCAATCTTAATAACCTTTATACAGCTATGGAATATTCATATTTACATCCTTTATTGAACTTGTCATATGTTGATTTAAAACATATGAAAAAAGATGAAGTCTACGATACGGTTGATAACTGTTTTTTTGTAAAAGAATCACATAATGATGGATATAAAAATTTATTTCAAATAGGGCGAAAGGATATCGATATATGTGATTTAATCGATTATGTAGGAATGCTAGACATAATATTTAAGGAAAACAATATAAGCAAAGGTATTGTGTATAAGAACAGAACAATCATAGGAGACATAGTCGAGCTAAATGGAATAGATTTAAATGGAGAGACACACAAGATGGTACGGAAAGTTATAGATAATGCATTGATGAAATAGACATAAGTAAGAATGCATTAATGATCGTAATAATCTGTAAAGGGGGTGAATACAAATGAAAAAAGCACTTTTTTTAAGTAAGATTGAAAGAGTTAAAGCAGGAACTGTAAGATACAACTGCAAACGAGGATAAAAATTATGTAGGGAGCATGAGTGTACTCCCTACATAAAATCTTTTTATGAGGGTGATAAGTATGGAGAAATTAGAAGTAATAGCGCTAATTTTTACTAATAGGTGTAATCTAAATTGTGTATTTTGCGGAAGGAAAGAAGATGGAAATGCACAGGTAAACGAATTGCCATTAGAGTTCTGGTTAAAAGTTTGCAAAGATGCTAAAGAAATGGGTGTAAAAAGAGTAAATGTTACAGGTGGAGAAATTTTTATTAGAAAAGATATACATGAATTAATACGATCGCTTATCAAAGATGATTTTATTGTAACTATAGAATCAAACGGAACCTTGATTAAAGACGAAGACATAGAGAAATTTAAGGATTATGGTAAGAATTTTTCTATATCTGTGAGTTTAGATGGGGCAGATGAGAAGACTCATGATAGTGCGAGAGGAGAAGGCAATTTTGATAAAACAATGAGAACTCTTCAGAAAATTAGTGAAGCGAGTTTAAATGCTAGAGTTATAACAGTTTTAACCAAAGAAAACTATAAGCAAATACCGTTAATAGTAAAAAAAGTTTATGAAGACTTACACTTAGGATTTAGATTACTTCCTAATATAATTGAATATGGGAAGGGGATAGAAGCCTGTGACGAATATGGAGTTGAATTTAAAAAAATAGAAAAGTTACTAAATGAGTTTTACTATGAATATCTAAGAAAAGATGATTCGAATAAGTTAAGTGTTGAACTGAATATGGCACTAATGCCTATAGATATAGAAAATCATAGTATATGTCCTTGGGGGAAACATATGTTAGGTATAGGTGAAAATGGAAATGTAAGTTTATGCCATGTATCTAGCAATGATGATAAATTCATATTTGGAAATTTAAAAACTAACTCATTAAGAGAAATTTGGGAAAATAATGAACTTTTAAATAAATTTAGAAACATGGATGAGAATAAACTAAATGGTATTTGTGGAAATTGTTTAGCTAGAGATGTATGTAGAGGGGGGTGTAGAGTACATGCACTCACAAAGTATGAAAATGATTTTTATGCACCAGATCCACAATGTCAGGATGCGTACGAGAAAGGACTATTTCCTGAATATGCAATGGAAGATGAGAAAAGAGACTGTTTATATTTGTAATACGAAGAGAATATAAATAAATATTAGAAATTAAATAACTACAATATAACTTAATTATACATAATAAAGGGTGATGAGATGAAATTATCAAAATTTGCACATAGTTTAAATAATAAAAAAATGTTGATTAACGCATTAACTTTGAAGAAAATATTATTACATGAAGAAGTGATAAATAACTTTGAAAAAATTAAAGGTCTAGATTTATCAAATAATGAACTACAATCTATATTTGGTGAGTATGCTGATATACTTATAAAAGAGGGTTTTATAGTAGAAGAAGAAGTAGAAAATAACAAAATAAATTCTATTATTGAATACTTGGAAAAACCACAAATACAATCACTATATTTAATAGTGACAACAAATTGCAATCTAAACTGCAACTACTGCTTTTATAAAGCGGATGCTAGTCAAAGTTTGTGTGGTGTTAATAAAGATATGTCAATTAGTACAGCAATAAAAGCACTATATACATTTTCAAAATTAACAATGAATAATAATGTAAACCAAGAAAGTTATTGGCAACAGATAACTTTTTATGGAGGGGAGCCATTAATAAATAAGCATCTAATATATAAAGCTGTAGAACATATAAACGAGCTAAAAAAGGAAGGCTTTTTGTGGAGTGGAAGCAATATAGTTATAAATACAAATGCAATTTTAGTAAATGATGATTTTGCTAAGTTTGCCAAAGAAGAAAATATAGAAGTTCAAATTTCGATAGATGGGTATGAGAATATTCACGATAAAAATAGATATACGAAAGATGGGAAGGGAAGTTTTAAAGATGTAATAAAAGGAATCAAAACCTTTCTGAAGTATGGAGCAAAAGTTGTTCCTATGATAACTGTAACAGACGATAATATGGAACAACTTGATGAATTTGTAGATTGGTTAAAAAGCGAAATTAACTTTGGGGATTATGGCATGAATATACTAATTAGTTCAACCGCTGAGACAAATAATAACTATCCAGAAAACGCTGCAGAGAATATGCTTAAGTGCCACGAATTCAATCTTCAAAAAAATGGTATTTGCGATTATTGCATTGGGGATTTAATGGAACTATTTAATAATGATGCTATAGCTAAAGAAAACTGCGGAATATCAAGAAAGATAACAGTTTTCCCGAATGAAAAAGCATATTTTTGTCAAGCTTTAGAAAAAGTAAAAGATAATGAGTTGGGAAGTTTAGACGACATAACAATAGATGGAATAAAACAAAGAAAATTCAAAATAACAAGATTTGAAAGGGAAGAATGCCTAAATTGTATAGCTATAAAGATTTGTGGGGGTGGATGCGTAGCAGGATCGTATAATTCTAACAATACACTAAAAGGAATAGACCCCAATTATTGTAGGGCTATAAAACATATATTTGACAAGTATATGAAGTTATAGGTAAAAATGACAACCCTCTTGTGAAGTTCATGATTATGAGTTTGATTGCTTGTTTTATATCAGGATTCTAGAAATGTCGTAAGTATAACGGTTTTTGAAAGAAATAAATATATATCTTACTATAACACCATCTTATATTAAAATATGGTGTATTTTATGTTACAATTTTGTAAAACTATTGAAAAAAACATGAAAATAAGGTAAAATATGATAATAGCGGATAAAATTGAGATAAATTCATAATAAATGACAATTATAAAAAAGGGGTGTCAGAAATGACTTTGGAAAAGCTATACAATCTTACCCATCCTCAACTTGGCATATGGAATATAGAAATGTTTCACCAGAACACACCTGTAAACAATATAGTAGGTTCTGTTAAATATGAGAAAGATATGGATATAGATTTGCTAGAAAAATCTATAAATATTTTGATTGAGAAAAATGATGCACTTAGGATACGTATTATAGAAAAAGAAGGGCAACCTCTTCAATATATAAAAGAATATGAATATGAGAAAATAAGAAAAATGGATTTCACAGGATATACTGATGAAAATATGGAAAAAGATATAGATAAGGAAGTCCAAAGGCCTTTTAACATAATGGATTCGAAACTATATGATTTTGCGATATACAAGTATAATGATGGTAAAAAAGGTGTATGTTTTAAGGCGCATCATTTGATTACTGATGCAATGTCTATAGTAAATGTATGTAGTAAATTAACTGCCATATATAGTGATTTACTAAAAAATAACGATTTAAGATTAATACAATCTTATTCTTACTTAGATTTTATGCAAAGAGAAGAAGATTATAAAAACTCACCTAGATTTGAGAAGGATAGACAGTATTGGCTAAAAAAATTCGAAACATTTCCCGAATTTACTGAACTAAAAACATATAATGCAGACAGAGCTGACCTAAAAGCAGGAAGAAATATATATAATGTTCCAAAACACCTTACAAAGGCGTTCCATGAGTATTGTGCAGGACATGGAGTGACACCTTACGCTTTTTTGATGTCAACCTTAGTAGCATATATTGCTAGGATTACGCAAAAAGAAGACATCACTATTGGAACACCAATATTAAATAGAAATGGAAAAAAGGAAAGAGAGTCATTAGGGATGTTTATATCTGCGTCACCGCTAAGAGTAAATGTTGATTTTGAAGCGTCTTTTGTCGAGCATACTAAGAATGTTGAAAAAGAGTTAAAAGGGTTATTGTTGCATCAGGCATATCCTTATGATTTGATACTATCTGATTTCAGAAGTACTCATGAAACATCGGATAATTTGTATGACATGGTGTTTTCGTATCAAAATGCAAAATTTGATATACCAAATGATTTGCCATATGAAACTAAATGGTGGGGAAATGGTCATGATACAAGTTCTATCACAATACACGTTAGTGACAGAGAAAGTGATGGAAGACTTATAGTGGAGATAGATTATTTGAAACAGTTATTTACTTCTGACGAAATAGATAGCATATTCAAGCATATGTTTAATTTGCTTGCGTATGCTATTTTGCATTCTGAGAAAAAAGTATACGAACTAGAGATACTTACTACAGCCGAGAAAAATGAATTACTATATAAGTTTAATGATACATATGCAGACTATCCGAGAGACAAGGTAGTACATCAATTGTTTGAAGAACAGGTGGAGAGTACACCAGATAATATAGCACTTGTTTTTGAAGAACAAAAGATGACGTATAGGGAATTAAATGAGAAATCTAACCAACTAGCGAGAGTGCTAAGAGACAAGGGAGTAGGACCAGATAAACTAGTAGGTATAATGGTTCATCGATCATTGGAGATGATAGTAGGTATATTTGCTGTGCTTAAAGCAGGTGGAGCATATGTTCCTATTGATCCTGAATACCCGGAAGAAAGAATAAAATATATGTTAAGTGATGCAGATATTAGGATGCTTCTTACTCAAAAACACTTAAAAGGTAAGATAAGTCACCAAACAGAAAAAATATGTATAGAACTAGATAATGAAACAATATATACTGGAGATGCGGGCAATTTAAATATAATAAACAGACCGAATGACTTGGTGTATGTTATATATACTTCTGGCTCAACTGGCCAGCCTAAAGGGGTAATGATAGAACATAAGAATTTAGTAAACTTTATATATGCTATTAAAAAAGAAATAGAATTCAAAGGTGGTAAGTCTATAATATCTGTTACAACAATATGCTTCGATATATTTGCATTGGAATTATATGTACCACTTTCTGTAGGTATGAAGATTTTTGTAGCGAATGAAGAGGAGCAAATAAATCAAGAAAAGTTCAGTAAACTAATAATTAATAATAAAATAGATATGATTCAAACAACGCCATCAAGAATAAAGTTATTTATGGACTACGGACATAAAAGTGACTGGTTAATGATGCTAAAAGAAGTAATGGTTGGTGGAGAGACATGTTCGAAAACAATTCTTAGAAGTATGCAAGAGGGAAGCAATGCTCAAATATATAATATGTACGGGCCTACAGAAACAACTATTTGGTCAACTTTAAAAAACATGACAAATGATAAAAATATTACTATAGGAAGAGAAATTTCAAATACTCAAATATATATACTTGATAAATATAAACGTTTACTTCCGAAGGGAATAAAGGGCGAGTTATTTATAGCAGGAGAAGGAAATGCGAGAGGTTATTTGAATAATGAAAAAATGACAGAGGGAAAGTACATATTTATAAATGGTATAAATAAAGAGGCGTATTCAACTGGGGATATTGCAAGAATTAATAGGGAAAGTTTAATAGAGTGTTTAGGTAGGGGTGACACTCAAGTAAAGATAAAAGGATTTAGAATAGAATTACAAGAAATAGAAAATAAAATTCAAGAAATGAAAGATATAGAAGAAGTTATAGTAGATGTAGTAGAAAAAAAGGGCGAAAAAGCTATTATTGCATATATAGTATCGTCAAAAAGAATAAGAGAAATAGATATATTGAGTAGTTTAAATGATATGCTTCCTTATTATATGATACCCGATGAAATAATTAAAGTAAAGGAAATACCATTAACGAATAATTCAAAAATTGATAGAAAAAAATTAAAAGAGATGGTTACCGTTAGAAATACTGGGCTACCTAGTAAAAAGAAGAAAAAACCAGAAGTAATGGTAGAGATAATATTAAAAAAAATATTAAGTAAAAAAAGATTAAATATGAGGGGAAAGATAAATGAACTAGGGTTAGATTCATTGTTAATTACAAGAATTATGGTTGATTTAAAATCGGAATGTAATATAGATTTGGGGATAAAAAGTTTTTACGAAGATGTAACAATAAAAGAATTTATTAAAAATGCCATTAAAAAAACAGGAATGCATGAAAAGAATAGGTTTAAACTGTTAAGCGGAGGTAAAAATAAAAAAAATCTTTTTATGATTCATGGCGGAAGTGGATCAATTGGTGGATATGTTCATATTTTTAATTCAGGGAACATTAGTATGAACAAAAATTACAATTATTATGCACTAGATTTTAAAGAGATGAAAAATTTTAATCCTATAAACATAACGATTGAAGAGTTAGCTAATATATATGTAAAGTTTATATTAGAGATTCAACCCGAAGGTGAATACAATTTGTTGGGCTGGTGCATTGGAGGCCAAATAATAACCGAAGTTGCAAGGATTCTTGAAGGAAAAAAGAAAAAAGTGAACAAGATAATAATGATTAACTCAATTGCACCAAAAGATTGGAAAGAGGAATTTGTTTTTAATAAATATTATGAGCTAGAATTTATTAAAACAATAGTAAAAAAAGATAATATAATAGAGGTATTATCCGAATCAGAAAATATAGTTCAGATATGGGAAAAGGTAATAAGTTTTGCACGTGAGAACAAAGAATATGTTACTAAAAACATACCGATTGATATATTAGAATCAATACCAAATTATAAAAAATTAGAAATTGATGAAATAATGTATTATATTAATGCAATGAGGACATTACATGCTGCAAGAGTGACGTATTTTCCTCAAAATAAATTAGAGGGTCAATTGTATTTTATAAATCCATTAGCAGATAAAACAATAAAAAATAAAAAAGAAAATATCTCAGTATGGAACAAATATTATACTAAAAAAATAAAAGTAGAAGATGTTATAGGTGATGAACATACAGTTTTTGATTCAGATATAAATGATACTATAATAAAAATTAATAAAATATTGGAGTGATATAATGGAAAAGAAGTATCATATTGTCTCAAGATTAATTGTTCTAAATGCTATAGTAGCAATTATAGCAGGTTTTGTATTACATAAGATATTACCTTATCTATTAAATTATACGCAAACTATTGTACCTGAGCTTTTTACTACAAAGAGGGTTTCGGGAATATCATACACAGAACAATTTATAATTGTAATTTCAATAATAATGCTATTAAACTCAGCAATAATATATGGATATTTTAAAAACATTGACAAGTGGTTAAAAACTGACGAATACAAAGATAATTTAAAAGGAAAAATCTCAATTAAGAATATTTATAATTGTTATAAAGCACCGTATGTTATGTATATGTTTCCAATGGTAGAAGCTTTTATAGTTGGTATAGTACTAGCTATTATGAGATTGTCTGCAATAGATATTTTAAAGATAATGATTGTTGTTCTTACATATACAGGAATTGCATCAATAATATATTATTTGTATTCAAAGAAGTTAATGAAAGAAATATTAATGAATTCGAAGCTTTATAAAAAAATAGATCAAAAAGGAAAAATAAATAGAATAAGTTTAAAAACCGAGTTGATTCTTCAGTTAATTCCGCTATTTGTTGTTTCTATATTATTTACTTCTTTGGTTGGATACTCAAGGCTCATATTTGAAAAGGGAGAAGTATTATATAGGTTATATAATGAAGAAATTGAAATGATTGTTTCAGGAAAAGAAATAAAGGAATATAATAGTATTAACGAAGTTAATTTTGCAATGAAAAATTTTAATTATGAACAAGATTTTGATCGATATTTTATAATAATTAATAATAAAGCAATAAAATATGAAGGCGGAGAAATAAGTGAATTTTTCATAAGTCATATAAGAGATTTTCTTAAAGAAGATAATAGAGTATTTGGAATGACTACTGAAACACAAGGAGTGGTTAGAAAAATAAAGATAAATGGTGAAACTGGATACTTGGGGATAGAATTTAAGGTTTTTTCATATAAAACAGTTGGCTATTACGTATATACATTACTAACACTTGTTATTTTTATGACAGTGATAATATATCTTATATCTAGAAACTTGGCAGAAGAAATATCACAAGTTGCATTAAGCTTGAAAGGGATAGCTTCTAAAGATAAAAAACTTGATCATAAACTTCCTATTACATCGAATGATGAAATAGGTGAACTTGAAGAAGCTTTTAACGAGTTTGAAGAAGCTGAACAAGATGAAAATGAAAGACTTGTAGAACAAGAAAGACTTAGTTCGTTAGGACAACTAGTTGGAGGTATAGCTCATAACTTGAAAAGTCCCATATTTTCTGTGTCAGGTGCTATGGAAGGATTATCTGATCTTATAGATGAATTTGAACAATCATTAGGAAATGATAAAGTTGAAGAAGAAGATTATCATGATATAGCTAAAGAAATGAGAGAGTGGGTAGAAAAAGTAAAAAGTTATGCTTCGTATATGAATGATGTTATAACCACCGTAAAAGATCAAGCAGTTTCTTCAAATGATGATCGTTTATATAGTTTCACAGTTGATGAAATTATAAAAAGGTTAGATATAATAACTAAACCGACATTAAGTAAAAATCACTGTATATTAAATAAAGATATACAGATGGATTTAAAAGAAAACCTACAAGGAGATATAACTGTACTTATACAAGTATTAAATAATCTAATATCCAATGCAGTAGAAGCATATAATGGAGAAAAAGGTGATATTGATTTAATAATTAAAAGAGATTATGAAAAAGAAAATCAAGCAAGTAAAATTTTATTTATAGTAAATGATAGCGCAGGAGGTATAAAACCTGAGGTTGAAGAGAAATTATTTAAACAAATGTATACTACAAAAGGTAAAAATGGAACAGGTCTTGGATTATACATATCACTTTCTACTATAAGGGGTAAATTTGGAGGAGATATGACTTTTGAAACGGAATATGGTAAAGGAACTACATTTATTGTAGCTATACCAGAAGATGCTAAAAATAAGATACATAGATGAAAACTAAAATAATGCGTAATGGGATGTGAAAAAATGAATAAAGGAATTATATTAATATTGATATCAGCATTATTCTTTTCATTAATGAATACATTTGCTAAGCTATGTAGTTTGCCCGAAATAGAAAAGAACTTTTTCATGACTATTATAGCATTCTTTTTTGCAGTAGCATTTTTTATAGTTACTAAAAAGAAAATAGAGATTAAAAATAAGAAAACCTTATTTTTTCTTTTACTAAGATCTTTATTTGGATTAGTAGGGAGTATTACATATTTATATGCTATAACAAACCTTAGTTTGGCAGATGCTACTTTATTAAATAAAACATCACCAATTTTCGTAATATTGTTTTCAATGATGTTTTTGAATGAAAAAATAACAGGTAAGCTTATAAGCACACTGTTAATAGCAATGACTGGAATAATTTTTGTAATAAACCCAGATATGAATTACTCACTAATACCAGCTATAATAGGGCTTTTATCAGGAATTTTTTCAGGTGCAGCATATGTTACAATTAGATATATAAAAAATGATACAAACCCAGAAACAATTGCTATGACTTTTTGTGTTGTTTCTATAATTGTTAGTATTCCACTTATGTTGATAACAAAATTTGAATTACCAATGGGGATAGATATTCTATATCTTATAGGAATGGGATTATGCGTAGTAATTGCACAATATACTCTGTCTATAGCATTTGTTATTGCTAAGGCATCTAAGATATCAATATATACATATGGAGAGGTTTTAATATCCTCAATTATAGGAGTAGCTATATGGAATGAACAAATAGGATGGGCTACAATTATAGGGGGAGGATTAATAATAATTGCAGGAGTAGTTAATTATAATAAAGTGGAAAGTTAATTATAATTAAATTGAAACTACTCTGAATAATAATAATAATAACAAATAAAGCTAATAGGAAACATATACAAATAATACATATATAAAGTTTAAGAAAAGAATTTTATGGCTAAAACAAATAGAAGCCGCTTTGGCTTCTATTTGTTTTCTTGTTTTATCATATCATCTACTTCTTTAATCTTTTCATCTAAAAATGCAATACTCTCTTCCTCGGACATAACATGATCTTTTAATAATATGTTTTCAAAAAAATTTTCAAAATTATCTAAGAAGATTTTAGAAGTTATAATCACGGATCTATAATTATTTAAATATTTATTTTCATAACTTTCTAAGAATAAGCTCTTGTTTTTCATAAAACCTAAAAGAATATAATAGTTTATAATAGTTTCATTTAAAATATAAAAATGAAAAGAACTATCTTTTGCTAAATGCATATTTCTTGTTAAACACAAAATCTCTTTTATTTCTGACAGTGTAAAATTTCTCATACCTGGAATATGGTCACTTAGTCTCCGATCAGCAATAAATTTGTTTATTCCTTCTTGGCTATATATATCTATGGTGTTTTCTTTTTTATCTAATATGTTTATATGCCTTGCTTCTAAATTTTTTATAAGCAACTCAAATGTTTTAATTGCATCTGTATTTAATAATTCTTTAAAATCGGCACTTGATTGCACCATATTTATTATAGTACTTGGTTTAATAAAATCATAACATGGATTAGACTTTAGAAGATAAATATCATTACTTTTCGAATTTTCATAAAAATATTCAGATATATCACACAAATTTTGCACAAAATCTTCATTATCAAAATTAACGGTAAGTGGCCTACATAAATTTTTTATTTGTGAATACATATTCATGTAAAAGTTATACAAATTAATATCTTTTGAAACATGATAATTCAAAATTTGGTTTTTTTGATCCAATTTAATCAAACTGATAAACTCTTCAGTATCTTTTATTGATTTAATTATAGCTATGTCGGACAAGAGAGAAAACTCTTCATCAAAAATCATATTAATATCGGGATTATAAAATGCATTATAGTGCTTAAATGTAAGCAGTTCAAGGATACACTCGAGGATATCTATGTTTTTACTTGAAGATTTATTTAGTTGAATTACATGATCTATAGATATGCTTTTGAAATTAGAATGATTTTTTTGTACAAAGTTGCTTAGCTTGTACATATATTCCTTTGAAATACAATTTGTCATATTTATATGAATTTCATCACAATTTGCATATGATTCAAAGAGTTCCTCCAAGCTATGATAACTTGTTTCAGAGAAACATTGAATAGCCCTGAAATCTGTATCTGGAATAGTTTTGGTTTTGGTATTTTTTAAAAACTCCAAAATTCTCTTTTGAGTATTAATAGTTTCTTTTCCGTATTCACTTACTCTTAATGAGGTCTCCATCTCTTCAACTTCCAGTGGTGTTAATTCTAAAACATTGGAAATGTCATCTTTCATATCTAAAATTGTACTATACTTTGCCTCTTCTTGAAGCACACGGTATATCATAGTACGACTCTTAAGCCCAAGTCTATTCTGTAACTCAAGAATGGTAATCCCACGCTTCTCCATCATATAATTTAAAAACTCCCCAAATGTATATAACTTCTTCATAAAAAAACTTCCCCCTAACAAAATAATGAAAAACTCCCCCGCTTTTTACATGAGATATATATTATATCACAATCAAAACAATAAGACAAGATAATTATGTAAAATCATATACAAAAATATTTTAAGTAGAATGTTTTAAAAAAAGTTTGAAACAGTATTGACAACAGATAAAATTTGTGGTATTATCTGGATAATAAATAACAATTGTTATTTTAAAAGTATTATATAATATAGTAATTGAGTCTATAATTATAAGAAGGTGATCGTTTGAGAGAACTAAGGTTTATCGTTACAAATACTTGTAATTATAACTGCTTTTTCTGTCACGGAGAAGGCATAAAAGGGGATGAAAAAAATCAGAAACTTAATTCCAAAGATTATTCATATATATTTAAAGTATGTAAAAAAAAATATGGGTGGAGTACTGTAACTATAACTGGAGGCGAACCATTAATAAGAAACGATATTAAAGAAATTTGCAGTAGTATATTTATAGAAGATGGAAAGACAACACTTGTAACAAATGGTTCTTTGATTTATAAGTATATGGATATTTCAAAATATTTAGATAAAATTAATATATCATTACATTGTACAGAGCCTAACATATATAATTTAATAACTGGAAAAAGCAAACTGGAAGAAGTAATAAATAATATTAAAACATTAAGAAATAAACAAAAAAAATTAAATATTAGGTTAAATACAACAATAATTAGTGGAGTTAACGATAGTACTAAAAATATAACTGACTTGATAAAATTTGCAGAGGAAATTAATGCATCAATAAAGTTTATGGAATTATATAGTGATAACATGGGAGATACTTCAATCTTAGATAAGTTGGAAAGTATTTTAAGAAAAAGTAAATATGAGTTAATACACAAGGATCATAGAAAAGCAAATTTTTCGAATAATGATATAGATATAACGTTAAGTAAATTAACTTGCACAAAAGCAAAAGAAACTTCGAATCCTAAAGAATACGGTAATAAGTTTAATGATATTTTTGTGGCGCCTGATGGAACAATAAGTTTATGTATGAATTCTAAAGTTGAGATATCTATATTAGACGAAGTAAAGAGTAGGGATGATATAAAACTTATAAAAAGGATAGATGAAGCTTTGTATAGATTGGGAGAAAATTGTATATATGCATGTAATGCAATTGAGACTGAAGATGTAGTAGCATAAAATAATATAAAATTAAGATTACAAGGAGGCAGATATGTTAGAAATTGAAATAACGTATTTAGCAAAAAGTATACCAGAAGGATTAGGCAAGTGCGAGCACAAGGAAGTATTTGACATTTACCTTCCGAAAGGAGAGAAACATCCAAGTACTAGAATTAGAAAAAACGGCAATAAGTATGAAATAACAAAGAAAAAGCGTATAGATGAAAATGATGCGTCTATAAGAGAGGAAGGCACACTAAAATTAACTAAAGATGAGTTTGATACTTTAAAGATGATTGATGGAAAAAAAGTTATTAAAGAAAGATATAATTATATGTACAATGGTAAAATAGCTGAAATAGATATATTTAATGGGGAGTTGGAAGGACTTGTTCTTGTGGATATTGAATTTGAAACTCCAGAAGAAAAGAATGCTTTTATAATACCAGATTTTTGTTTGGCTGATGTTTCACAAGAAGAATTCACTGCAGGTGGTATGCTCGCTGGAAAGTCATATAGTGATATAGAGGAAGACTTGGGTAGATATAATTATAAGAAGATAAAAATGAATCTAAAGTAAATAATATAGCTGGAAATGTAGAAAAACAAGCAGGTTTTCAAAAGAACATTAAGGAGATGGTGACTTGTGAAACAATCTAAATTTAATCATGTATTTAAAAATGAAAAAGATGAACAACTGGCTTATAACGGAGTAACAAACTCACTTGCCAATGTAAACATTGCATACTTTGAAATTGTTGATGAAATAGAAAAAGAAACATTTGATTATGAAATGTTAACAGATGAACGAAAGAAAGTGTATGATACGATGAAAAAGAATGGGTACATAATAGACGATAATGTAGATGAAATGAGAAATTTTAAACATATAAGAAATCTAGTTAAGTATTCAGATAAGACTATGAGCCTAACGATAGCACCAACGCTTGACTGTAACCTTAGATGTACATATTGTTACGAAAACAGAAGAAAAGGAATTATGACAGAGGAAATAGAAGAAGAGATATTTAAGTTTGTAGAAAAAAGAAAACAAGTATTAAAATCCCTAAATATAACATGGTATGGCGGAGAACCACTACTTGCAAAAGACATTATATGGAGATTATCAGAAAAAATTATAAAAATGTGTGAAGAAAACAGTATAAACTATAGTTCAAATATGATAAGTAATGGAGTGCTGATAGATGAAGAGACTGCAAATAATTTAGAGAAGTATAAAATTAAAAGCATTCAAATAACAATAGATGGAGACAAGGAAACTCATAATAAAAGACGAATATATATAAGAGAAGATAAAGATGGATACAGTAAAATAATAACTGTTTTAAAAATTCTGCTTAAAACGAGTGTTCTGATAAATATAAGGGTAAACATAGATAAGGATAATAAAGATAGCATAGATGGATTGCTAGATGATTTGAAACAGATAGAAGGATACGAAAGACTAATGATAAATTTTGCAAAAGTAACTTCAGATACAGATGCATGTAAATCAGTAGAAGGTAGCTGTGTGACAACAGAAGAATTTGTAGATCTTGAGATTGAGTTAGTAAATAAAGTAAAGGAAAAAGGACTCACATATCACTGGAAAAACCTATATCCATATAAAAGAATATTCGCTTGTGGAACAGAAAATATAAACAGTCTACTTATAGATGAGGTGGGAGATGTATACAAATGCTTGAAAGATATAGGAATAGTAAAGAACAAGATAAGTAATTTAAGAAACATTAATAAAGATAGTAATAATATGCTATGTAACAATTATTTTAAATGGATTGAATATGATGCTTTAGATAATGTAAAGTGTAAGGAATGTAAACTTTTATTTAGTTGTTTAGGTGGTTGCCCATACGGTAGGGTAATGAAAAAAAAGGAGCCTGAATGTACTAAAATAAAATATAATTTTGAGAAAATTGTCAAATATATAAATGTAAAATAGAAGTTAATATAATTACATATATATTAGCCTAAAATTAGATTTATAAAATAGGGGGTGAAATTAAATGGAAATGATAGTGGAAAAAACGGATGATGTACAGGAATTCTTTTCGCTTTGTAATCCTTATGACTATGTAAGTAACACATGTACAGATTATGATTCATCTTTGGACAATAAACGCTCTAATGATAAACAGCTTGAAATGTAGAAAATACCGAATAGACTAGCTAAGTATATTTTATACTTAGCTAGTCTATTCGGTAAAAGGAGATGTAATATGGGATATATAGTAGGTGAAAAATATAATGGGTTTATACTAAAAGAAGAAAGGGAAACACCAGATATTGATTCTATTTGCAGATTATTCGAGCATGAAAAAACAGGAGCAAGGCTTTTGTATGTGTCGAATAATGATACGAATAAAGTCTTTTCAATAAGCTTTAAAACTATACCTAATAATGATACAGGTGTAGCACATATATTAGAACATAGCATTATGCAGAGCTCTAAAAACTTCCTTGTGAAAAACCTTATAAAAGAATTGCGAAATAAGTCACAAAATACATATACAAATGCAACTACATCATCAGATAATACTAGATATGAGTTAGCAAGTATAAATGATAAAGATTTTATTAATCTTATGGATGTATATTTTGATTGCGTATTTTATCCAGCAATATATGATAAAAAAGAAATTTTTATGCAAGAAGGATGGAGATATGAATTAAATGATAAAAAAGAATTGATATATAATGGTATAGTTTTTAATGAAATGAAGGGTAGTAGTAGTTCTATGCAAAATTTATTATTAACCCAAAATAGTAAAGATACATTTGGAAAGACCTGTTATGGTTTTAATCATGGGGGAGATCCAGAGTGCATACTAGAACTTACTCATGAGGAACTCTTAGAATATCACAAAAAGTTCTACATTCCATCAAATTGTTACATATATATCTACGGCGATGGATATATAGAGGAACATCTTAAACTAATAAATGAAAAATATTTAAAGAATTTTGAAAGAAAAGAAATTGATACTCGAATAGAAAAGGTAATATTAAAAAATAGCAAAGTGTGTGAATATAAATATCCAGCATCACAAAATAAAGACATGAACAAAGTATGTTTTATCGTTAGGTATTTAAAAAATAGACTTGACAATGAAAAAAGAATAGCCATGAATATAGTAAATAGAATTCTGATGACTAATAGACCTTCATCGCTTAGACAAGTTCTAGAATCAAGTGGTATGGCTGAAAGCTTTACTTTATCTTTAAGCTCATCAGAACAATTAAACATAATTTTTCAAGTATATGAATCAGATAGTAAAAAAGCAAATGAGTTTATTCCACTTGTAACTAATACATTAAAGGATATAGTAGAAAAAGGAATAGGTTATGAGTTTATTGAATCAGCAATAAATGAAGAAGAATTTTATATTAAAGAAGCTGACTGTGGATCATATCCGAAAGGGTTATTTTATAATGAATATATAAGAAAAAATTGGTTATGTGGTGAAAACTTAATAGATGCATTAGAATATACTAAGCACTTTAATACTTTTAGAGAAAAATATATGGATGGTTATTTTGAAAAACTTATAAAAGAAATCTTCATAGAAGATACGTATACAGTTACAACCATACTTAATCCAGAAAAAGGACTAAGTGAAAATACAGCTAAAATGAAAAAGGAAAAACTAAAAAAGATACAGGACTCTATGACAAAAGAAGAAATTCTTAAAATTAAAGAGGAAAACGAAAGACTTAAAATTATGCAAAATACAAAAGATAGCCAGGAAGATCTTGATAAAATACCAAAATTGAAGATAGAGGAGATAAAAAAAGAAAAATATTATGTAGAATTTAAGGAAAAACATATAGAAAATGTTCCAATTCTCCATTATGAACAGAATACAAAAGGTTTAATGTATATAATGATAAAATTTGATTTGAAAATAGTACCATATGAAAAACTGCAATATATGAAAATATTGCAGAGTCTTTTGAGTTCACTAGATACTATAAATTATACAAGTGATGAACTTGCAAAAAAGAGAGATATTAATATAGGAAGTTTAGAATTTGAAAATAGGGTAATCTTCGATATAAAAGATAGAACAAAATGTGAGCCACAATTAGTAGTACACGTAAAAGGTTTTTCGAATAAGACAAAAGAAATGATAGAAGTTGTAAATGAGATAATGAGCAATACTTTGTTTGATGATATTACGAAAATATATGTAATTTTAAAAAAGGTAAAAATAAATTATGAAACATGGATGGAAAGAAATCAAGATTATATATCCAGAAATGTTATTAATAGTAACTTGAGTGAGGCAAGTAGTTATAATGAATATATAGATGGTCTTGGTTATTATAGATTTTTAAAAGATTTGATAGAAAACTTTGAGATTAGAAAAGAAGAGCTAAAAAAAACATTAGAAGAATTACAAAAAATAATAATAAATAAAAGATATATGTCGATTATGGTTGCATGTAATGATATTGATTATAAAATATTTTTAGAGAACACAGAAAATATTCTTATTGACATGCCATATATGGATATAGAAAAAAATAAATATAATTTCGAAATAAAGAAAGAAAATATAGCAATAAAAACCGATGCAAATGTGATGTGTGTAGGTAAAGGCGCTAATACTAAATTATTAGGTTATAAGTACAGGGGGCACAGACTAGTTTTAAATAATATATTGCGAAATTATTTATATCAAAAGGTAAGACTAGAAGGTGGGGCGTATGGTTGCTATTTGGTTGAAAAAATACACGGTCAATATGTATGTGTATCATATAGAGATCCAAATTTAAAAGAAACACTAAAAGTTTATGATAAGATGTCTAATTATATAGAAAATCTGGAGCTTACAAAAGATGAGCTTGATAGTTACATAATAAGCACTATAGGTGATGAAGATAAACCATATTCAACTGTATACCAAGAGGCTTTGAATGAAGAGTACAACCAGGCTTGTGGTATAACGAAAGAAATGAGGGAAACTATACGACGAGAAATACTAGAAACAACGTTAGAAGACCTAAGGGCATACAGTAAAATGATAGCTGATGTAATGAAGAATGGAATAATATGCGTTTGTGGGAATGCAAGTAAGATAGAGGAGAATGAGGAGTTGTTTGATAGGATAATAGAAATTTAATAAATTACAATTGTTAATTAAGTAGTGTGGTAGATATAAACGAAATTTTAATATAACATGTGTAGGAGGTAAAAATGTTAAAGATAGAAAATATATGTAAAACCTATATAAATAAAGGCGATAGCTGCGTGGCGAATGATAATATTTCTTTGGAAGTTGAAAAGAAAGATGTTGTTGGAATTTTAGGAAGTAATGGTGCCGGAAAAACTACATTAATGAAGATTGTTTCAAATTTAGTTAAACAGACTAGTGGAAAGGTATATTGGGATGGTCTGAGTTTAGATGAACACAAATATATAGTGAAAGATAAGATATCTATATTATTAGAAGGTACTAGAAACTTGTATGACTTTTTAACAGTAGAAGATAACATTAATTACTTTGCATTATTGAATAATGTAGAAGGTAAAAGCTGTAAGAATAGGAAAGACTATTTGCTGAAATATTTCGATTTATATGAAAAAAAACATACTATTGTGAACAACTTGTCTAGGGGTATGAAACAAAAGCTTGCCTTAATAGTAGCTTTGTTGAAAAAACCAGAATTGTTAATACTAGATGAGCCAACGTTGGGATTAGATATTAATTCTAGATTTGATATAACCGAACTTATTAAAAAAATTACACATGAAATGAAGATAACTACTCTTGTTTGTTCACATGATTTAGAATTTATAAAGGAAATATCTAATAAAATTGCTGTATTTGACAAGGGAAAACTAATAAAATATGATTATATAAATAATTTTATTATGAAAAGTTCTTATTTGGAGTATGAAATTTTATTTAAAGGTGATAATGGACTTGAAAAAATAATAACCAACGATTTGCAAAAGAAATTAACGGAAATAAGTATAGATAAAATAATAAAAATAGAGCAAACAGGAAATAGCATAGAAAAATATCTAGAGGGGTTGCGTAAAAATGGTTAGGGTAATTAAAGCAGAAATACTAATGCTTATGGGAGAGTTAAAACAATATAAATTCAACTATATTTTTTATAACATAAGTATGATAATAATATATATAGGCGTGCTGATATCATTTAATAGCGAAAAAGGGAGTGGTACGGTTGTTTTGTTATATGGACTTATAACTTGGCAGTTGTGTACATCTGCGTTAACCTATATTAGCAGTGTTGTTGAAGAAGAGGCTATGATCGGAACATTAGAACAAATGTTTATGACTAGAACAAATATTATATACATATATGGTGCAAAGATAATTGTAAATGTTACATTTAATTTTATTAAGGCTCTAATAAGCTTTTTGATTGTAATACTTTTGTTTGGATTATGGAATGATTTTATACATATAGGATTAGAAAATATATTAATAATGTTAATTATAATATTTACGGTATTTTGTTTTTATATATTGGGACTTATGTTTGGTGGTTTTGCACTGTTCTATAAAAGGATTCAAGCGTTTTTGGGAATTATTACGTATGTGTTATTGTTTTTTACTAATATAACATCTCCAGTTAATGAACTACCAGTTTATTTAAAGGGTATGAGTTATATGATTCCAATGACTTGGGCAACAAAGAATATAGAGAATATTGTAGCGAATAATATTTTGTGGAATGATGTAATTATACTAATTCTAATATCTGTATTATATAGCATAATAGGTGTTTTGGTATTTAAATATTATATAGAAAAAGCAAAGGTAAAAGGGAATTTGGGACATTATTAATGTAAAGACAGGAGGTGACTGCATGGGGAAATTTAATGAAAAATTAATGAGAAAGTTGAATATTTTATTGGAAACTGAAAGTGCAGAAGAGTTTATTGAAAAAGTTGTGCTAAAAATTGCTGAAATGGATCAAAAATATAATGTAAATAATGAACAATTTACTACTAAACTAATGAAGTATGTAATGGAAAGAAAAATTGTTCTTGGTACTCCGATATTGTATAATATTTTAAGTGAAAAGAATGGTGCAAGTGCATGTACTGTGATACCTGTAGAAATTAAAAGAGATTTCGAAAAGATGAGGGATGGTATATATAATTATGCAATGTTAGGAATAGGAATGGGATTTGATCTTGATGAGATTGACGAGCCCATATATACGCTGAAGGTACTGAATGAAGTTTTAAAATCGTTTGATAATGATGCGAGGAGACCTACTGCAGGTATGGCTACAATAAGTGCTGAAAACATAAATATATTAGAGTTTATAAAAATGAAAGAAAATGCGAATTATGCAAGTTGGAGATTTAATCTATCAGTGAAAATGTCAGATGAATTTATAGAAAAAATTAAACATAGCGTTGACGTGGAAGTTATTGTAGATGGAAAAAATCAAACAATGAAAGCAAATGAATTATTGAGAAAAATGTCTGATAGTATGCATTTTTGTGGTGAACCGGGGATTATATTTATTGATTCTTTTGAAAGAGACAATCCAACTCCAATTTTTAAGTATGAAGGATTTGCTCCTTGTGCGGAAATAGGGATGTCAAAAGGAGAGGTGTGTCACTTTAGTTATATAAACCTTGCCGAATTTGTGAATGAGGGTGTGGTTGATATGAAAGAAATTATTGATTGCTGTAGAACCGGAACTAGAATGTTAGATAATATAGTAGATCATTCAATTGAAAAAAAAGTAGAAAATACAACGAATATAATTGAGGCTAAAAGGAGAGTAGGATTGGGGATTTGTGGGACAGCAGATATGTTTTATAAATTGAGAATGCCATATGGAAATGAGGAATCAAAAATATTACTAGAAAATATTTTGGCAAGCATTAATTATTACTCGAAGGTTGAATCTGTTAGTATGGCACGTGAACGTGGTAAGTTTCAACTATTCGAAGAAAGTAGATATAAAGATTATGAATGGTTTATGAGATTTGCAGATGAAGACAATCAAATTGTTTTGAAAGAAAATTGGAATGAATTGTGGAATTTGGTAAAAGAGTTTGGAATAAGAAATTCTGCAACCGTTGCTTTACCACCAACAGGTAAAAGCGCTAGTATTGCTATGACTTCATATAGTATAGAGCCAAGATTTTCGTTGTTAGAGCCAGATGGTAGTATAAATTCACAATTCTTGTTTGAAATAAGTAAATTGAATTTAAGCGAAATACAAAAATTAAGTTTAATACAAGAAGTGCTTAAAACTGGAAGATGTGGGGACATAGAAACACTACCCGAAGAAATAAAAGATATTTTTGTAACTGCCTTGGAAGTTTCACCATCAAAGCAAATAGGTATTGTATCGAGTGCCACCAAATACGTGGATGAATCTGTGTCTAAAACCTTGAATATCCCCAATTACATAGGTAAGGAAGAAGTAAATAGCATTTTATTAGATATAATTGGGAGTAACATAAAAGGGATCACATTGTTCAGAGATGGTTGCTTGGAGGGAAGAGAAACTAGTATGGACTTGGAGGTGTAGTATGAATAATTGGTTTGTTTTAACAGGAGGTCCAAAAGTAGGAAAAACTACTATTATTAATTATTTAAGATACTTAGGGTTCAATGTATATCCGGAAATTGCTAGGCTCTATATGGATAGTGAAATAAGCAAAGGTAGGGAATTGAAAGAAGTTCTGAATAGCGGAGATGAAATGGAAAATGAGATATTAAAGCTTAAAATTGAAATGGAAAAAAGAGTTGATAAAAGTCAGATTTGTATTTTTGATAGAAGTGTTATCGATAGCATTGCGTATTCTGAATACTATGGAAGGACACTGGATACAAGACTTTTAGAACATATAGATCTTAGCAAAAGATATGGTAAAATATTTTTACTTGAGCCATTAAAGATTTATACTCCTGATTATTTGGGATATGAAGATGAAATTGAATCTCGGAAAATACACGCAAAGCTTAGAAAAACGTACCTCAAGTATGGGTATGAAATTGTTGATGTACCAATTGCAAATATTGAAGAGAGAGCTGAAGTAGTTGTAAATCAAATTGAACAGATAGATAGTAAGGAGAATCTTGAGGTAGATTATAATATAATGGAAGCATAACATTTGGATAGAGAAGGAGAAAAAATATGAAAGCAATTAATGAAAGTGGAAGAGCAATGATAAAAAAATTACATAGTATTTATAGTAATGAGGTGCCTCGTTTTATAATAGATTTAGCAAATACTACTGAACTAAAGAGACTTGAACATGTTGGGCAAAATTGTGGGCAGGATTATTTAAATGCTGAAATATTTAACCCAATATTTAATTATTCCAGACTAGATCATAGTATAGGCGTAGCATTAATTATATGGAACTTTACGAAAGATATTAGGCAAAGCATATCGGGCTTGTTTCATGACATATCGACACCTACATTTGCACATGTTATTGATTTTTTAAAGAAAGATTATGTGAATCAAGAAATTACAGAAGTTGATACAATTCAAGTAATAAGACAATCGGAAGAAATACTTAAAATACTGAATGAGTACGATATATTACCAGAAGATGTGGAAGATTATAAAAAATATTCTATAGCAGACAATAAAGCCCCAAAACTATCTGCTGATAGATTGGAATATACATTTTATTTAAGTTTAACAAGAGGGAAAATTAAAATTGAGGAAGTTGAAAAAATATATAAAAGAATAGTAATATGCAACAATGAAGAAGATGAACCCGAAATGGTTATTAGTGAGCCATGTTTGGCGGAAAGATTAATGAAAATTTCAATAGAAAACGGAAGGTTTATGAGCGGAAAAGAGTCAAAAATATCTGGTCAAATGTTAGCTGATATATTAGAGCTGTGCTGTAATAAGAATATACTAAAAGAGGAAGATTTATACATATACAAAGAAGAAGAAATAGTTGAAAAGATACGGACAAGTAGTGAAAAGGAAATTTTATCTATGTGGGAGTTATATACAAAGTTTGATGAGGTATTGGAAAGTGATGATTATGTAGAAGGAAAGTATTGCATACATCTTGATGTTAAAAGAAGATACATTAATCCTCTTGTTTTTGTACAAGAAAAGTTAATTAGGACGATTGACATATCAAATCGAATGAAAAAAATACTTGATGATTACTTACATGATAAGAGTGTGAAATATATCTATGTAAAATAGACATTCAAGGCAAGAAGTAAAAAATAGCGGATATTATCAAATTTAAGGAGGCGATAAAGTTGATTTTGAAAGGTATTATGAACAAATTCAAAGGAATTTTAGAGTTTAATGAGGACGACTCTAAAAACAAGATAAATGGAATGGGTAAGTATACAGAAAATTGTGAACAAGAGTTTATTGATCTTAATGGAATGGTAACTGTTGACGAGTCACTGGAATGTAAAAAGGCAAAGTTGGATGGAATTATTAAGATTAATAATGATCTGATTGCCGAAGAACAAATTGAACAAAAAGGGCAACTAAAAGTAGGTAATAGTATTAAGGCGGCAGTAATTGAGTTGAAGGGGCAAGCTACTATCAATAATAGCATTGTGGGGAAAAATATCAAAACAGATGGAACTATTAATGTTAAAAAAGTATTGTTTGATGAAAAATGCAATATGAAAGGTTTGATAACTACAGAACAGATAAAGGGAGAAAAAAACAGTACCTTACAAATACAAGGCAGGATGAGCGCAGATAAGGTAGAGGCTGGAAATGTATTTATAAATGTTAGGGGAAAAGGATCAAAAGCAAAAATAGGAACAATCATTGCTGGAAAACTGGAAATAACAAATGAAAGCAAGACGACAGAATTAATAATTAAGAAAATAGGAGCAGACAAAGTCTTTGTTGAGTATGCAGAAGTCCAAAGTATAAAAGGTAGAGATATTGAAATAGGTGCAGGGTGCATTGTGGATATGGTGCAATATAGTGATAGCATAAAAATATCACCCGAATCTGCAGTAAAAGAGTGCAAGCAAGTATTATAAATTGTTGAACAAAAACAAAACAGGCAAAAGCTTCATAAAATTGAGAGATTTTGTCTGTTTTGCAGCATTACTTTATACTAGAGAGCCATTGCTTTATAGCAGTTTGCTTTTTCAAGAATCCCATAGTAGTATATAAATCATAAGCTTTGTTAACAAAAGATTTCACATCATCGGAATAGGTATTATTGTTAATAATGTAGAGGGCTCTGGCATATAAAAAATTCCAGAATGCTAAAAACTTATTTTCGTTAAAAGATATGACGTGGTGTTCTATATCGTTTAACTTATTTAATATAGAGACAGGATCGTTAAGATCAGTATGTTCTAATATATCTACTTCGATTAAGCGTAGCGATGAACTGATATAGCTACGTGTTAAGCCGTACTCTATAGCATTATTATATGCCATTGTGTAGTACTTTCTTGCATTTATAAAATCGTTCATATGTTTATAACATTTTGCTGTCCACATAAGGCAACTGTTAATCTCCCCATTTTTTTCAACATTTTGAAGCTGGTCGAATAGAGATTCATTCGTTTTATAAAAGTCCAAAGCCTTGGTATAATCATTATTCATGTAAAAGTATATTGCCTGTGCATGATTATAGCGAAAAACTAATTTTATCTCGATATTAGCTAAAAAATGTTTTTCATTTGTTTTTAAGAGCATAAATAGTTCTGTTGCCTTGGTTAACTCTCGTTTTCGACTAAGGACATTTAGTGCACAAATCAAAGCTTTAAATTTACTAACTTTATCATTTAAATGCTCAGCGGCAAGTACAGTTAATTTATGTATGGAGTTGGGACTGTCATTATATATTGCTCGAACGAGGATGTAATACCTTATTGAATTAGCAAACTTCACAACAGTTGCATAATCGCAGAAAGAGTAGCACCGTCTCATAATATTAAAGATAGAATTGATTTCATCGTCTAAAAATCTTAATTTATCGGGATTATCAAAACAAATTTGAATATCATCGCAGGTGGTCAGATACCACTCTGTTATTGACTGATTAATCTCTTGCAGTAGATGGGGTCAGGCATGAATTTTAGAAATTTAAAGAGAACGGGCTTGACAATTGCATAAGCACATGATATTGTAATGTCAAGGGGTGAGGAATAGTGGCAAGAAAACAAAGGATACATTACGAAGGTGCAATGTACCACATAATGGTTAGAGGTAATAATGGAGAATATATTTTAAAGGATATGCAAGACAAAATGCATTACTTAGATATAATTGTAGATTTACAAATTATATTATCTTGAAATAAAGGAAAATTTGCAAATTAAATTATCTATCTATATTAATAATGGATAAAAGATTGTGATTTTTTATTTTCACTTTCCTTTATCTTTTTTTAATGC